>Ga0194129_10005864_pt1 | contig 15392 bp, 11 predicted proteins | sample TA2KigCa35mmetaG_FD_150862 | JGI IMG/M metagenome (GOLD analysis project Ga0194129, IMG submission 150862) | Freshwater microbial communities from Lake Tanganyika, Tanzania - TA2015038 Kigoma Deep Cast 35m | ecosystem: Environmental > Aquatic > Freshwater > Lake | place: Tanzania: Lake... | reverse complement strand
CAGAGCGCCGAGCTCGCGAACCAGCAGAGCGCCGAGCTCGCGAACCAGCAGAGCGCCGAGCTCGCGAACCAGCAGAGCGCCGAGCTCGCCATCAACACAGCACGTCGGCGACCCAGGCGAGGCGGCCGACGTCATGGATGTCGCGCGGGAAATCCGGCACCTCGACCACTGCCGCCTTTGCTTCGCCGCCTTCGAGCGCGATCAAGTGCAGCCGGTCCAGCTCGCCCAAGCGGCGCTCTTGCTTCGCTGCGTCGAGGACGCGCTTCGGTCCGTCGGCTCCGAGCATCACCCCGTGGCGCGCGAGCGTCGCGGTGACCTCGGCTTCGCTGGCGCTCGTCGGCGTGACGTGGTGCACCCGGTTCACGACGTACGCGGAAGGCGCGACCCCCTGCGTCCCGAGGCGCTCTGCGAAAAATCGGACCTCGCGCAGCGACATCGGGTCGGGTGTCGTCACGAGCAGGTAGCCCACCTCCGGTCCCCGGAGGGCTGACGAGACCAGCTCGGCGCGCTGCTTCCAGCCCCCGAAGAGCTCGTTGATTTCGCTCATGAACGAGGCGACCTGCTCGAGGAACCCGCCGCCCGTGATGCGGCCGATGCCCCGAAGCACCGACGACGCGGTGCGCTGCAGCAGGTTCAAGGAGAAGCGCCCCGATTGCTCGAAGGCATCCATGAACCACCGCACGGCGGGGCTGTCGATCGCGTCGACGAGCCGCTCGGGCGCGTCGAGGAAGTCGAGCGCGTGCGAGGTCGGCGGCGTATCGAGCAGGATCAGGTCGTAGGCCGGGTCGTCTTTGACGGCGTAGAGCTTCTCCATCGCCATGTACTCCTGGGTCCCGGCGAGCTTCGTGGAGATGTACTTGTAGAGCACGTTCCCCATGATGCGCTGGCGGCGGTCATCGTCCTTCGCGAGCGAGGTGACGAGCGCGTCGAAGGTCGACTTGGTGTCGAGCATCATCACCGTGAGGCTGCCCGGGACGTCGAGCCCAGCCGCCGCGAACACCTCGGGGGCCACGCTCTGCGCCTCGGTCCGGACGCGCTCGAGCCCAAGGCTCTCGGCGAGCCTTCGCGCGGGATCGATGGTCAGGCAGAGCACCCGCTTGCCGCGTCGGGCGGCCGCGAGCCCGAGGGCGGCGCACGTCGTCGTCTTGCCCACGCCGCCGCAGCCCGCGATGAGCAGCACGCGGCGGGTCTCGAGCAGGCTGGACAGTTCCTCGGCCACGGTCACGGTTTACCACACGACGGTGTGGCACCGCAGCGCTATGATCCGCGTCGTGAGTGGCTACATCGACCTGCATTGCCACTGGATTCCAGGCATCGACGACGGCGCGCCGACTGTCGCCGAGGGCCTCGCGATCTTGCGCGCGCTCGGTGACGCCGGCTTCGCCAAGGTGGTCGCGACGCCCCACATGCGGACCGGGATGTTCGACAACGAGCGCGGAGATCTCGAGAGCGCTTACTCCGGGATGCTCGCCGAGCTCGCGTGCCACCCGGGCCTGCCCGAGGTCTCGCTCTCGAGCGAGCACCACCTCGACGACCTCGTCTTCACCGAGGTGCTCGAGGGCCGGGGCCTGCCGTACGAGCCGTCGCGCACCGCCGCGCTGATCGAGTTCCCGACCGACCGGTTCCCGACGCGCTACCAGGAGCGCTTGTTCGACCTGCGCGTCAGGCGCCGCATTCGACCCGTGCTCGCGCACCCCGAGCGCTACCGCCCGGTCTGGAAGGACATCGGCTTGCTCGAGCCGCTGCTCGACGGCGGCGTCGTCCTCTTGCTCGACGTGTGCGCCATCGTCGGCAAGTACGGTCGCGCTTCGAAGGTCGCAGCGCTCGAGCTACTCGAGGCGGGCTTCTACTACGCGGCCTGCACCGACACGCACCGGGCTGAGGACGTGCGCGAGGTCAAGAAGGCGATCAAGGAGCTTCATGCCATCATGGGGCGCGAGGAGGCCGAGTTTCTCCTCATCGAAGGGCCCCGCAACATCCTCGAGGGGCGCGTCACCGACTGACGCGCGCTCTCGAAAGTTGGCCCGGAACACTCCGGAGCACTAGCCCGGTCGGATGCTCCGTAGGCTCGCCCTCGTCGCCATGCTGCTCGGCTCGTCGCTCGTCACGACCACGCCTGCGTTCGCGAGGGCGCAGATGGACTCGCCCTACAGCTATCGGCAGAGCTTTGGAACCGCCTTGAGGTTGATCAAGGTCGATCTCGCGCTCGTCGTCACCGAGGTCAACGCGGAGTGGGGCTACGTGCTCTTCGAGTACGTCAGCGCCGACAGCGGCGCACGCAAGAACCGCGGGTCCCTCCAGCTCGTCGAGTCGGATACGACCGGTTCCGTTCAGGTCGGGATCCAGATCGCGCAGATGCCGTCGTTCCACGAGGAGCTGTTGCTCGACAAGCTGCGGCAGAAGCTGACCGACGAGCATGGCGCCCCCCCCGAGCGGGTCCGCAAGAAAGAGTCCGACGAGGATCGGCGCGGTCGCAACCCGGACAACGTCGTGATCCTCGAGCCCGAGCGAGACACGCTGAAGAAGCGCCGCTGAGCCGCCCCCGAGGCGAGCCCCACGCGCCAGTTCAGCCCTCCAGGTCGAGCCACAGCCTTCGAACGAGTCACAGCCTTCGAACGAGTCGCAGCCTTCGAACGAGTCACAGCCTTCGAACGAGTCACAGCCTTCGAACGAGCCTCAGCCTTCGATGGAGCCTCAGCCTTCGATCCAGCCTCAGCCGCCGACGCAGACCGACAGGCAATCCTCGCAGGTTGGACACGACGACGTGTAGCACTGCTGACAGACCCCGAGCTCGCACACGTCGGTCGGCGCACCGGTGCCGCACTTCTTGGAGCAGGCTCCCGACGAGAACACGCACCAGTCGGTCATCGGGCAGTCGGTGTGTTTCGCGCAGATCCGGGAGCCGTTGGCGGGGACGCACGCGGCGACGCAGTCGTCGCAGGTCGGGCAGCTCGAGCTGGCGCACGGCTCGCAGGTGAACGCGTCCGGGCAGGGTGTCTCTCCGCCCGGCACGCAGCCCACGAGGCACGTGCCGGTGGGCTGGTGGCAGACCCACCCCGTGGCACAGCCATCGATCCGACAATCGGGGAAGGCCCCGCTTGCGGTGCTGCTCGTCGCGCTGGTCGCCGTGCCGGTCGTGGCGGCGGTGCTCGAGACCGTCGTGGTGCCGACGGTCGTCGAACCGCCGGCACCGCCCGAGCCCGGAGGACCGTCGATCACCGCCTTCCCACCGCAAGCGAGGAGGCATCCGAGCAACGTGAGCGCGACGCTTCGAACCATGTAGTCCATTGTCTCGCGAAACGTGCCCGGATTCAAATGGCCCGAAGGTGGACGGGCTCAGACGTCCTGGCGCCTCACGTACTCGAAGTCGACGGGGCGGCCCTTGATGCCCTTGGCCGGCGGCGCGATCCAGTGCGCCATCTTGCCAGGCTCGTAGATCGGTCGCTGCATCAGGCTCATGACGTAGACCTCGTCGGCCTCGTTCGGGAGCCACTCGTCCTTCCGCGCGCTCCACTCCTCGTCGGTGAGGAAACGCCCCGTGGGATCGAAGTGCAGCCCGGCGTAGATGCCGGTCGCGCGGTGAAAGCGCGTGGAGGGCAGCGTGAATCGGAAGTCGAGGCCTGCCGCCTCGAGCTGCTTGTTCCACTTGTCGACGCCGCGCTGCGAGTCCTCGACGTACTCGCCCCGCAAGACCTCATTCATCGCGTTGCGCAGCGCGACGTCCTGGCGATCCATGCCGCTGCGGTCGGCACGCGGCACCTCCAGCGTCAGCACACCCTCGAGCGCGAGGTGGTCGTCGTACCGGTCTTCCTTGGCGCGTGCCTTGAGACCGGAGGCAAAATAACTCGCCGCGTTCGACGAGATCTCGCTGCCGAACAGGTCGAGCGACACCGTGTACCAGAGGTTCACGTACTTCTGCATCGTCGGCAGATCGATTCCGCCCTCGGCGCGCGCGTCGCCGTTCGAGTTCTGCGTCATCAGCTCGATGGTGCGCTCGACGATGCGCCCGACCCCGGTCTCACCGACGAACATGTGGTGCGCCTCTTCGGTGAGCATGAAGCGGGTCGTGCGCGACAGCGGGTCGAAGCCGCTCTCGGCGAGCGCGAGCAGCTGGTACTTGCCGTCGCGATCGGTGAAGTACGTGAACATGAAGAACGACAGCCAGTGGCGGCACGGCTCGTTGAATGCGCCGAGGATGCGCGGCTTGTCCTCGTTGCCGCTGCGGCGCTCGAGCAGCGCCTCCGCCTCTTCGCGACCGTCGCGCCCGAAGTAGCTGTGCAGCAGGTAGACCATCGCCCAGAGGTGACGGCCCTCTTCGACGTTGACCTGGAACAGGTTCCGCAGATCGTAGAGGCTCGGGCAGGTCTGGCCGAGCAAGCGCTGCTGCTCGACGCTGGCCGGCTCGGTGTCTCCCTGCGTGACGATGAGCCGGCGGAGGGCGTTGCGGTGCTCGCCGGGCACCGTGTCCCACACCGGCTTGCCGAAGTTGTCGCCGAAGCCGATCGTGCGGTCCTTCACGGCCTCGGCGAGGAAGATCCCCCAGCGGTAGTCCGGCATCTTCACGTAGTCGAAGTGTGCCCAACCGTCGGCCTCGACGCTGATCGCCGTGCGGAGGTAGACCTGATCTTCCTGGAAGCCCTCCGGCCCCATCTCCTTCCACCAGTCGATGAAGTGCGGCTGCCACTCTTCGAGGGCGCGCTGGAGCTTGCGGTCGCTCCCGAGGTCGACGTTGTTCGGGATCTTCTCGGAGCTGATGTGGCTCATCGTTCGTTACTCCCTCGTGCGTGGTGCGGATGGTGGTGAGACCGGGTCGGCGCTCAGGTGCGCCGCCAGTCGAACTCGGGTCGCTCGGGACGGCCGTACATGGTGAGCGCGCCGCGCTCGCCGACCGCATTCGGACGCTGGAAGATCCAGTTCTGCCAAGCCGACAGGCGCGCGAAGATTTTCGTCTCCATCGTCTCGGGTCCGGCGAAGCGGAGGTTGGCTTCCATGCCGGTGAGCGCGTCGGGGGACAGGCTCGCTCGCTCCTCGGTCGCGATGCGGACGTCGTCCTCCCAGTCGATGTCGTCGGGCGCGTAGGTGACGAGCCCGAGCTTCATTGCGGCGTCGTGGTCGAGCAGGTCCCGCTCGCCCGCGAGCGCCTCGACGTGGCTCGGCCTCGCGAGGAAGCGCGTCGCGAGGCGGGTCAGGCCGTTCGACATCGGGAACGAACCAAAGTTGACCTGTGTCAACCCGAGCCTCGGGCCGTCCGGCTCGTCGCTGGCGAGCATGTACGAGCGGTCGGCGGCGAGCGCGAGCTCGAACAGCGTGCCGACGAAGCACGAGCCCGGCTCGATGGTCGCGAAGAGGCTCCGCGCCGTGAGGTCGAGCCGGCGGAGCACGCGCGCGACGTTCAAGGTGATCTCGCGGCCGAGCCAGTCACCGCCGAGGGCGAGCAGCGCGGCGTCGTGCTCCTTCACCTTCGAAGCGTCGCCTTCGGTCTTGAGGAGGAGCAACCCCACGGTCGGGTGGTTGAAGCGGAGATCGAGCAGCGCGTCGTCGAGCTCGCGGAAGGCGCGGAGGTGCCAGGCGTCGTTGCCCTGGGCGCGCAGCTCCGCGCTCGTCTGCGGTGCAGCAGACTCGGGCGCTCGCACCACGAGGGTCGCGGCGCGCGTCGCCGGATCGACCACGAACTCAACGAAGCGGTAGGTCGAGACGAGCTTGCCACCTTCTTCGCGGCGCTCGGGCTCGATCGCAGCGAGCTCGAACGCGGGGCCCCCCTCCTTCGGAGCGGCGGCGGCGACCAGCGCTTCGGCGCGCTTCTTGACCTCAGCGTCGAACTTGCTGCGCGCGAACACGTCATCGACGAGGCCCCAGTCCTTCGCGCGCTTGCCACGAACGCCCTCCGCGAGCGTCGAGAAGACGTCGGCGAGATCGCGGCGCACCTTGCGTTTGTCGACGAGCCGCGTGAGTCCGCCGGTGCCCGGGAGCACCGCGAGCAGCGGCGTCTCGGGGAAGGACACCGCGCTCGAGCCGTCGTCCTGGAGGTAGATCTGCTCGCAGGCGAGGGCGAGCTCGTAGCCGCCCCCGGACGCCACGCCGTTCAACGCGGCGACGTAGGTTTGTCCGCTCTTCGCGGAGGCCTCCTCGAGGTAGAGGCGGGTCTCGTTCGTGAACTTGCAGAAGTTCACCTTGAAGGCGTGCGTGGAGCTGCCGAGCATGTAGATATTCGCGCCGGCGCAGAAGCAGTTGTCGGTGCCGCTCGAGACGAGCACCGCGCGCACCTCGGGGTGCTCGAAGCGCAACCGCTGGACGGCGTCGGCGAGCTCGATGTCGACGCCGAGATCGTAGCTGTTCAGCTTGAGGACGTAGCCCTCACGCATCGGGTGCTGGTCATCCACCGCCATGACGAGGCGTGCGAGCGGGCCCTCGACGGAGAGCTTCCAGTGGCGGTAGCGGCTCGGGTGGGTGCCGAAGCGAACGGGCTCGTGGACCTGGGGCGTCGCGCTTTCCATCGGCTCTGATGAATAGCGAACCGAGGGCGGCTCGGCAAGCAGTATAATGCTTTCATGGTTGGTCGAGGCGCAATATAGTGCATGAATGAGCGGGATGCTGCAGGCCCTTGGCGGGGAGGTTCGACGGCTGCGGGAGCGCCGGGGCCTCACGCTCCGCGAGCTGTCCGAGCGCTCGACGGTGAGCCTGCGCTTTTTGTCCCTGCTCGAGAAAGGTCAGGCGAACATCTCGATCGAGCGGCTGGTGCAGCTCGCCGAGGCCCTCGGCACGCGCGCCTCGGTGCTGCTCGAGGTGTGCGAGGCGAGCGAGCGAGCGAGCGCCCGCGACGTGGCGCCGTCACCGCAGGTCGTCGCCTTGCTGGGCCTCCGGGGCGCCGGCAAGAGCGCGATCGGGCGGCAGGCGGCTGCCCGGCTCGGCCTCCCGTTCGTCGAGCTCGATGCGCTAATCGCCGAGCGAGCCGGGATCTCGCTCGAGGCGATCTTCACGCTGCACGGCCCCGAGTACTACCGGCGGCTCGAGCTCGCCGCGGTCGAGGAGATCGCCGCGCGGCCACGCGCCCAGATCGTCGCCACCGGCGGAGGGCTCGTGACGCACCACGCGGCGTTCGAGCGGCTCGCGAGCTTCGCGGCCACCGTCTTCTTGCGCGCGAAGGCGGCAGACCACTGGAACCGCGTCGTCGCTCAGGGAGACGTGCGACCGATGGCGAACCGGACGCGCGCGATGCAGGAGCTCCGCGCGATCCTCCGCGCCCGGCGAGCGCTCTACGAACGCGCCGGCCACACCATCGACACGAGCGCGCTCGGCCTCGACGCGAGCATCGAGGCGGTGGTGGCCCTCGTGCGGCGGTCTGGCGGCTGACGTGCCGGGGCTCTGTCGCTTCGCAGGACCCCCGCGGCCACGCCGCGTTTTGGGGTCCGCTGGGCGGGTGTCGGGCGCAGGCCGGAGCGCCGTGGTAGTCTGCGCCGGCCAGGTGGCCCCGCGTGACCGATCAGGAACGAGATCTCGAGCTGTTGAGGGCGAGCGAGCGACGCTACCGAGGCCTCGTCGAGCGCTCGCCGGTCCCGATGATCGTTCATCGTGAAGGCGCGATCATCCTCGCGAACGCCGCTGCCGCCGAGCTGTTCGGCGCCACGTCCGCCTACGAGCTGCTCGGTCGCGACCTCGACGACAGCCTCACCCTCGGGGTCGACTTCGACGAGTCGTACTCGACGCGAACGTTCCCCGGTCGGCTCGAGCGCCTCGACGGCAAGGTGATTCACGTCGAGGTGACGGACACGATGAGCCCGGGCGATCCCGACGTTCAGACCGTGATCCGCGACGTCCACGAGCGCCGCGAATTCGAGAGTCGGGTCCACATGATCGATCGCATGGTGTCGGTCGGGACGCTCGCCGCCGGCGTCGCGCACGAGGTCAACACGCCGCTCGCGTACGTGCTGTCGAACCTCGAGTTCGGCCTCGACGAGCTCCAGAACCGCACGCGCATGTCGGTCGACGAGCTCCGAGAGCTTCGCGACGCGCTCCTCGAGGCTTACGACGGCGCCGCACGCATGCGTGACATCGTCCGAGATTTGCGGACCTTTTCGCGTGCCGACGACGGTTCGGTCGGTCCGGTCGACGTGCTTCGGGTGCTCGAGTCGTCGATCAACATGACGAGCCAGGAGGTCCGTCAGCGCGCGAAGCTCTACAAGAACCTCGAGCGCCTGCCCGCCGTCGTGACGAGCGAGTCGCGGCTCGGCCAGGTGTTCTTGAACCTGCTCCTCAACGCGGCGCAGGCCGTTGCGTCCGGCGCGCCCGAGTCGAACAGCGTCACCGTCTCCACGCGGCGCTCGCCCGAGAACGAGGCGATCATCGAGATCGGCGACACGGGTCACGGCATCGCGCCCGACGTGATGCCGCGCATCTTCGACCCGTTCTACACGACGAAGCCCGTCGGTGCGGGCACCGGCCTCGGGCTCTCGATCTGCCGCAGCATCGTCGAGTCTGCGGGCGGGACCATCACCGTCGAGAGCACCGTCGGTATCGGGACCACGTTCCGCATCGTACTGCCAGGCGCCCAGCAGCTGGCGAGGCAATCCCGCCGCCCGAGCTTCACGCCGCCGACTGAGCGCGCGCGCGTGCTCGCGGTCGACGACGATGCGCTCGTCGGCCGGGCGATCGCGCGGGTCTTGCGCGGCCACGACGTCGTGTCGGTCGAGTCGGCCGACGCCGCGCTCGATCTCCTGCTCGACCCGCGGCAGCACTTCGACCTCGTCCTGTGCGATCTGATGATGCCCACGCTCAGCGGCCGTGACCTCCACGCCACCCTCGAGAGCCAGTATCCGGAGCGCATCGACGCCCTCGTGTTCATGAGCGGCGGGACCTTCACGCCGGAGCTGCGCGAGTTCATCGACGAGCGCGAGGTGAAGGTGATCGACAAGCCCTTCGACGGCGGCGCCCTCCGCGCGTTGGTGCAGCACGCCCTCCGGAGCTAGGCTCATCACCTCGTGTCCCAGCTCGTCCGTTTCGGAGTCTTCTTCCTCACGCTGTCGGTCGTCGTCGGCGGCCTCAACGTCCTCGTGCATCGACGCGTGGCGACGTCGTTCCAGCTCGGCGCGACCGCGCGGCGCAACCTCGGCGTTCTCCTCGGCCTGGGCGTGCTCGGCATGCTCCTCGGTCGCGCCCTCGGCGGTACCGTGGGCAGCACAATCTCAGGTCTCGCCCTGGTGCTGGAGGTGGGGGTGATCGTCGCCGCACTGCTCTTCGTCGTCGAGCGGCTCGTGGTCCGCGTCGTCGATGCCGTGCTCGCGCGGCGCCTTCGCGTCGAGGCGCCAGCGCCCGCCCGACCCGTGCCTCCCGCTGCGCCGGCCCCGGACACAGTGTCGCCTCCGGACGGCACGGCGAGCGCCAAGCTGCACGCCTCGAGCGGCTCCCTCGGGTTGTCGCGCCGCGACCTGCTCGCCCGCGCCTCGGCGAGCGCCGCGCTGATGGTCGGCGGTGGCAGCGCAGCCTACGGGGGCTTGATCGGCCGCCACGACTACGAGCTCGAGGAGGTCCCGATCCGGCTCGCGAAGCTGCCGCGCACGCTCGACGGCTTCACGATCGCGCAGCTGTCGGATGTGCATCTCGGCATGTTCGTCGGCGAGCGGGAGATGGCCCGGGCGGTCGAGCTCGTGCGGCGCGCGCGGCCGAACCTCGTCGCGATCACCGGCGACATGGTCGACCACGATCCCGCGTTCGCGGACGTGCTCGGCCGGCTCACGCGGATGCTCGGCGCCCTCGCGCCGGTCGTCGTCGTACCGGGCAACCACGACCACTACGCGGGTGTCGACGTCGTCCTCGACCGGGTCCGTCGCGCCGCGGGGACCGTGCTTGACAACCGTCATGTGCGGGTCGGTGAAGGCCGGATCTTCGTCGCCGGCGTCGACGACCTCTGGGCGCGGCGCTTCCGGCTCGGTCGCGGTCCTGATCTCGACGCGGCCCTGCAGGAGCGGCGGGACGACGAGCCCTGCGTGCTGCTCGCGCACCAGCCCGCGTTCTTCGAGGAGGCCGCGGAGCGCGTCGACCTCCAGCTCTCGGGACACACCCACGGCGGTCAGTTCAACCTCGGCGTCAGGCCGGCGGATTACGTGATGCCGCACGGCTGGGTCGCCGGTCGTTACGCGGTGGGGTCGTCGCAGCTCTACGTGAACCGGGGCTTCGGCACCGCGGGGCCCCCGGCGCGCGTCGGTGCACCGCCCGAGGTGACGCGGCTCGTGCTCACGGTCTAGCTCGCGCGCTCGAGGATCACCGCCTCATCCTCGGTCTCGTGAAGTCGGTCGAGGTAGATCCGCGTCTCGGGGCCCTGTCGCTCGAGGATGTCGACGAAGCGTCGGCCCTCGAGGATGTCCTCGGCGAGGTAGATGCGGTGCGCGTGGATCTGCTGGGCGAGCGTGCTGTCCAGACCGGTGAAGGACACGGCGACGCGCACGTCCCCTCGTCGCCGCGCATCGTCATCGAGCCCGTGGAGTGGGCTCGTCGCGTCGACCGGATGCATGACGATCCAGCTCATCGCAAAGAGCGGCGTGCTGCTCCGTACGAGCGTGAGATCGTGCTGCGCGCGCATGCGTTCGCCCTCTGCGGAGACCGCGTCTTTCAGCGCGACGCAGCTCACCGACGCCTCGATCACCTGGTTCCCGCGCGCGTTGGCGATCCGGAACATCAAGGTCGGGACCCCCTTGTGGCGTCGGATCACCATCGGCTGGCTGAACTCGACCCCGGCGGTCGGCCGCGAGAACTTGGCGAACATCATCCCCGTCGCGATCGCCACCATCAACACGCCGACGGCCGACTCGAGGGTGACGAGCACGTGCCCGATCCCACGCGGCGCCATCTGCCCGTACCCGACCGTCGAGAACGTCTGCACGCTGAAGTGGAAGGCGTCGGTGAAGGACCCGGGCACCGCACCGACGATCACGTCGCCTGCGAGCAGGTAGAGCAGCGCGAAGCCGAGGTTGACGAGCACGTAGGCGCCGACGAAGAGCCCGAGCACGACGGACCAGCTCGCGCCGAGGGCCCAGACGTGAAGGTCGTGCATCAGCTTGCGGTTTCCCCCCACGACCGTCGGCGTGAGGTTCGGGCGAGGTGCGCTCTTCGGCGTCGCGTGGGACGTTCCCGTGCCTTCCATGCGCGCATCATGGCCCCGTTGCGGGGCCACCAGAAGGGGCTGTTGCGGGCGCCGAGGGGAGGCGTACTCTTTTCGATTCCACGCTTGGTCGATCGCCCTCGATGCCCACCCGTCCCACGACAGCCTCCCACGACGTCTTCGATGGCCTCTTGCCTCGAGATCCACGCGTCGAGGTGCGCAAGCTCTTCGGCAACCCCTGCGGCTATGTGAACGGGAACATGTTCACGAGCGTGCACGAGGAGCGTTGGATCGTGCGGCTGTCGGGCCCCGAGCGCGCGCGGCTCCTCGACGTCGAGGGGGCAGAGATCTTCGAGCCGCTCAAGGGCAAGCCGATGGCCGAGTACGTGCGCGTTCCGGTCGCCATCGTGCGCGATCGTCGCAAGCTGCGCGGGTGGTTGAAGCGCGCCTTCGAGTACTGCGTGTCACTCCCGCCCGCGCGCGGTCGAAATCCGCGAGCGCTGCAGACCGACGAGGGCTAGAAGAGCGAGTCGGCGTCGCCGCCCTCCGAGGACGGTACGAACCTCATCGCGAGGTCGAGGATCGAGCGGACCGGTGGCCGCATCATGAAGCGCTCGCGCTGCGCGGGATCGCGGATGAACCCGGACAGCGCGTCGACGTGGCTCAGCGCCCGCCGGCATACGTCCGTCATGACGGTGGCGCCTGCGCCGCTGCCGTCCGCTCCGAGCGCGCGGATCACGGCTTCGCAACACAGCGAACGGACCTCGATGCCGTACTCGGACCCCTCCATCGCCTCGACTGCGCCGAGGGCCGTGGTCGCGAGCAACACACCGGCCTGGCCACTCCCGAGCTCGACGCGCGCGACCGCCTCGAGCGCCGTCGCGTACACGTGGTAGCTGACGAGCGCCTGCTCCTCGGCCCGGCGCCGCGCCTCTGCCGCGTGCTTCGCGCAGGCGACGTGGTCCGCCTTTGCCCGCGCGACGAGCGCTTGCACGACGAGGCAGTGCGTCCGGTCGTAGGCGTTGTCCGAGGCGGCGAGAATGGCCGCGGCATCGAGCACGAGCGGCTCCGCCTCAACGACCCGGCCCTCTTCGACGAGCAGGCTCGCGAGCACGAGCAGCGTGTCGACCCACCCGTCGAGATCGTCGTAGCGCTCGTGCGCCTCGCGTGCGCGTGCGATGTAGGCGAGCGCCTGGGTCGTGTCACCGAGGCGGGCGTACCCGAGGCCGACGTTGGCAAGGGTCTTTGCCACCTGAAAGCGGCCGCCCACCATGAGATCGATCGCGAGCGATTGGAGGCACATCGCGATCGAGTCCTCGAAACGCCCGAGCACGAACAGCGCAAATCCGAGGGCGTTGCGGGCGCGTGCCTCGCTGCGTCGCGCACCCTCGAGCTCGAAGATCGCGGTCGCCTCGGCATGAGCCTCGACGGCAGCGTGGATTCGCCCGGCGCGTCGCAGGAGCACCCCCTTCGCGCGCAGCACCTCGCCGCGTGCCCGCCGCGACACGCGCTTCGTGTTCGCGACCCGCAGCGCGCGATCGCACGCCTCGAGCGCACCCGTCACGTCGCCCAGGTCGCGCAGGTGTTCGCAGACGACGATCAGCGCCTCGACCTGGAGGTCCGCATCGCCCGAGAGCTCGGCGACCTCGACCGCACGCCGAGCGAGCGGGAGCCCGCGTGCCATCGCGCCTTCGTCGTGATCCAGCTGCGCCGCCCGCATCAGGGTCGTCGCGATCCAGCGCGCCGAGCGCGACTTGAACGCGAGCCTGCGCAGCGCGGCGAAGTGACGGCGGCGCTCCGGCAGCTCTCCGAGCTGACGGTGGATCCGGACGAGCCCGTCCTCGGTCGGGAGCTGCTTTGGGTCGTCGGGCCTCAGCAGCTCGGCCGTTCGCTTGAAATAGCGCAGCGCGAGCTGGGTCTGCGAGGCGTTTCGTGCGGCGAGCGCTGCCTCGAAGTACCGCTCCGCAGCGCGCTCGGGGAGGTCCCCCGCCTCGAGGTGATGCGCCACGATCGCGGCCGAGAGTCCGTGTGCGAGGGGCGTCCCGAGCAGGTGCTCGCCGAGCGCTCGGTGCATGCGCGCCCGATGCACGACGTCGAGATCCTGGTAGGCGACGTCGCGCGCCAGAGGGTGACGAAAGTCAAGCGACGCGCCGCGCCGATCGCACAGGCCGCGCGCGCAGAGTCGGGCGAGCGGCTCGTCGTCCACCAGCCGCGCGAGGTTGACGAGCTCGGCGCTCGTCAACGGCCCACCCGCGACTGCGAGCCAATCGACGACGTCGCGCTCCTCCTTCGGGAGCTCGTTCAGGCGGTCGCTGACGAGCTGTTCGACCGTCGAGGGTAGGAGCTCAGCTTGCTCGTCGAAGCGGGCGTCGTTTCGGACGAGGCCCCCGTCGTCGTCGGACTCGACGAGCTCGAGGGCGCCGCGCTCGAGGAGCGCATCGACCATTTCGAGCAGGAAGTAGGGGTTGCCGCCCACGCGCGGGACGAGCTCGCGGCAGACGTCCGCGACGCCTCGACGGACGCCGAGGCGCGCCTTGACGAGTCGGACCTGCTCGTCCGCCGAGAGCCCGCGGAGCTCGCTGCGCATCATGCGCTCGAGGTACGGCTCGACGCGCTCGTCGGGTCGGGTGACGAGGAGCATCAGCACCGGGGACCGCTCGGGCCGCGAGAGGACGCGCTCGAGCAGCTCGAGGCTCGCCCGATCCGCCCACTGCAGTCCATCGACGATGACGACCAGCGGTCCGCGCTCTGCGAGGGCCCCGATGAGCAGCTTCACGCTCCGAACGGTGAGCTCGTGGTGCTGCGCCGCGGCGTCCTCGTCCTGGAGGTCGTCGTCCGCGTGGGTGACGAGCCGCGAGAGTCGCTCGACGATCCGGTCGGCGCGCCCGGGGCGAACGCGGAGTGTCCGGCGTACCGCCTCGTGCGCCTCGTCGAGCGTGGCCTCGGGGTGGAGCTCCGTCACGACGCGGACGAGGTCGGCGACCACGGCGTATGGCAGGTCGATGCTGACCGGCGAGCACTCGACGGTGAACGATCCGACCTCGTCGCCGAGGTCATGGACGAATGCGCGGACGAGCGCGGTCTTGCCGATCCCCATCTCGCCCACCACCACGTGGGCGACCAGCTCGCCGCGCACGCCGTCCCGGGCGCGAGCCACCCTCGGGGCCGCGGTGGTGCCCTCGCCGACGTGGGCCAGGTCCTGCACGGCACGCTGGTAAGCCGCGAGCAACTCGGCCCGCTCGGCCTCCCGACCCACGAGGTCGCTCGGTGCCAGGGCAAGCTCGGCGTGCCGCTCGTCGGAGGTCAACGGTCGGACGAGCGCGTGGATGCGGAGGTGGTTGGGCAGGTTGTCGCGACCGAAGCCGTCGAGCGGGAGCGCCGGCACGTCGTCCCACTGGTAGGCGTGCCGCACGAGGCGCTGCACGCCGCCTGCGACCCACGTCGACCCGAGCGGGGTGTGTGCGCCGAGCTCTGCCGCGATCTCGCTCGCGGGTGGCTCGAGCGCGTGCTCGACGAGGTGCCCCTGCTCGTCGCGCTCGCCGCTCGCGATCCCGCGGACGAGCCCAATCGCGGCCGTGACCGAGACGCCGAGATCGTCCGAGCGGCCGGCGAGGAACTCGTGGACGTCGACGGCGAGCTTCGCGGCATCCTCGGCGGCTCGCGAAGGATTGGCGAGCAGGCCGACGACCGCGAGCGCGGTGCGATCGTCGAGCCAGGACCAGATCGCGCCGTGCTTGTAGGCGATCCCGTCCAGCGTCGCGCGCAGCGACGCGAGCTCGCGCGTGACCGCACCTCGACCAGCCAGGAGTCCGAGCCCCTCCACCCCGCCGATCCGGAGGTGCACGAGCGCGACGTGACGGACCTCGCGGACGACGCGCCGCGCGATCCCCGCGGTGCCGCCACCGCTCGGCGTCGCGCCACCGGCCGTACGCACGCGCCGGAGCGCGGCCATCGTCGCGGCCGGTTCGGCCAGAGCGTCGCGCTGCTCGTCGCGGGCGAGCAGATCGCCGTAAGACGCGAGCAGCTCCTCGACCGTGGAGGCGTCGACGAGCTGACGATGCTCGAGGAGCGCGCGTCCGATCGCGGCGGCCATGTCGCGCGCCGAGTCGAAGCGGTCCGCGGGCCGTCGCGCGAGCGCACGCCGCGCGATCGCCGTCAGCGCGGGCGGTACCGCGTCGTCGCGCGCTGGGATGGGCAGAGCGTCGCGCGCTGGGATGGGCAGAGCGGCGCGCGCTGGGATGGGCAGAGCGTCGCGCGCTGGGATGGGCAGAGCGTCGCGCGCTGGGATGGGCAGAGCGTC
>Ga0194129_10005861_pt1 | contig 15398 bp, 16 predicted proteins | sample TA2KigCa35mmetaG_FD_150862 | JGI IMG/M metagenome (GOLD analysis project Ga0194129, IMG submission 150862) | Freshwater microbial communities from Lake Tanganyika, Tanzania - TA2015038 Kigoma Deep Cast 35m | ecosystem: Environmental > Aquatic > Freshwater > Lake | place: Tanzania: Lake... | reverse complement strand
GGGCCTGCAACAGGATTTTTCCAGGGCCGCTGTCGCCCGCCGTCGTGGTCATGCCCGGTCTGGCTCCTGTCCGCACCTCCACGGTTGCGTTGCCGCATCCCCGACCTGCAGTCCGCCCGCGTCGAGGGCTTTCACCTGGACGAGCCCGAGGCCGGCTGGGCCGCCGATCGCCGGCGACTCACAGGCCGACGTCAGGATGCCCACCTCCGCGCCCGCCCGTCGAATCGGCGCGGGCACCTCCGGCGGCGCCGCCGAGTCGATGGCCAGGATCGCCAAACGGCGGTTGACGTGGCCCAGAGCGTCGAGGCGGGCCACGGTTTCCTGGCCGAGGTAGCAGCCCTTGGTGAACGAGATGGCCAGTCCATCCCGGCCGAGTTCCTGCGGCAGCGTCCGCGGCAGAATGTCGGCCGGCGCGGGATACCCCGCCTCGATCCGCAGCGGTTCGAGGTCCGCCGCAGCGGCGTCTGCGAGTCCGGCCGCCGCGAACTGTTCGGCCAGCTGCATCCGCTGTCCCGTGGGCACCTCAATCCGGTAGCCATCGACACCCTGGCCGGCGACCCGCACGACGCAGGCGTCGAGGCCGCCGCACCGCAGCATCGCGTGGCTGTGCGGGGCCGTCGGTAGCGGCGATTCGCACAGCCCCGCCAGTACTGCCTCGGCCCCTGGGCCGGCCACGATGGCCGCCTCGGTCGTGGCCGTGACATCCCGCAGCTCCACTCGTTCGCGGATGTGGTGGTGCTCGAGGTGCGTCAGCAGGCCGGCCGCCAGAGTCGCGTCGGTGACGATTCGCAGACCCGTCTCGGTCCGCAGGAGCGTGGCCAGTGCGAGCACCCAGCCGCGGGCGTCGGTGAAGAAACCCTCGGTGCCGCCGCCGGCCGGCAGCCCGCCGAGCGACGCGGTCGTGAAGTGGTCCACGAAGGTCAGGGCATCGGGGCCAGTCGCCTCGATGACACCGACCGGGATTCCCGTCCAGGCGCCCCGCGCTCGGAACGCTGGGGAGCCTGCGAACGGTCTGGCCGAGCGGGTTGTCACGCCGGGTTTCTCCGGGAAAGCCGGCAGGGTAGCCCGGCGGTGGGCTCCCGGCCACAAAAATTTTCACGCCGGGCGCGAACGATCGGCCGCCTGGCCGCGTATCCCTTTTCACCGCGGCAAAAGAGTCGCCCGTGGAAACCCGGCCAGCGGGCCGGTTTTTTCTCGTGCGACTTGCCGCGGCGCCTACGCTTTCTTCGAAGGGTGGTCTGGCAGGGCGCCACCCGAGGGGCAGGCGGGCAAGCGTCCGATCAACGCCCAGGACGCGTTTTCCTCGGTCCGACATCGGCGGTCGCTGTACGCGCTGATGAGCGAGGAAGCCGGGCCGGGGCGGTCACTTCACGAACGAGGAGATCCCATCATGGCGACCGTCGACTATGACCGTGACTGCTGCGATGACTTCGACGATGCCGGCGCATCCTTCGCGGATCCGCTGGCCGTGGCGGACAGCGGGCATTCGGAGGCGGCGCGGGCGGCCTCCGAGGCGGAAGACCCCGGTCAGGGGCGAACGGTGGGCGGGTTTCACCGGATCGCGGAGGTGCGCCGGCAGCAGGGCGTGACGCTCCGCAACGCAGCGCGTCGGCTGGGCATCCCGATGCCGGTCGTCCGCCGGCAGGAGCAGGCCGACTGCGACCTACGGCTCTCCGATCTGCTGCGGTGGCAGGAGGTGCTCCAAGTGCCGGTCGCCGAACTGCTCGTGGAGGGCGAGGGACAGCTGTCGGGACCGGTGCTGCAGCGGTCGCGGATGGTCAAGCTGATGAAGACGGCGGCGGCGATCCGCGAGCGGTCCCAGGACGCGACAGTCGCCCGGATGGTGACGATGCTCGTCGATCAGATTCTCGAGATCATGCCGGAACTGGCCGACGTCACCCCGTGGCACTCCGTGGGGCAGCAGCGCACCCGTGGAGAACTCGGCCGCACCGCCTGGACGGTGATCCCCGAGGAACTGTTTCGCCGGCCGGGCCGCTCGTGAGCGGCCGCTAGCGGGCCACGGGTTCGCCTTGTTTGGCGGGGTCCCGGTGTTTACGATGCCCGCGATCGTGAGCCTTCCACGAGCGCGACCACCGCGGAAGGTTCGGTCCGTCCCGCGAGGCGTTCCGTGTTCTCGTTCGTCGGCGTCCTAGCGATCACGCTCGTCCTGTTTCTGGTGGTGGCGGTCTCGGCCCGGCTCATCCTGGGCCGTTGACGCGACGAGCCGCGCCCAGCACGAAGGCGGCCAGACATCCGCCCAGCGTGCCACCCAGAAGCACCCACGCCGCCACGGCCAACCAGAAGTAGTCGCGCAGCCACACCAATTCCGGCGGCTCCTGGCTGCGAGGCACCTTCCGCTGCACGGGCCCGGAGCCGTCCGACTCCAGCCGCATCGCTTCGCGGAACGAGTTCCAGTCGGCCTGCACCTCGGGGTCGGCGAGCTGGGCCAGTCGACCGGTCCGCCACCAGGCCAGCGTCAGCGGCGGAGCGACGATCGTCGCCAGCCACGCGGCGGCCACGATCGCGGTGAGCACGCGAGAGCCGTTCTTCGCACGGTTCACCATCTTTCCGGCCTTCTCCCGTCGGCGGTGCATGCCGCAGGGATCAGTCTGGCACGCAGGCAGGGGGGCCGCTACCCTGCGTGACCCCTGCGGCGGCAGCGGCCTCGCAGGCCGTCGTGGCCCGCCTCCGCCATTCGCTGGGAGCCAGCCAGTTGTTCCAGTCCTTCGTTCGACTGCGCCGCCCCTGCGTCGCCCTGCCGTTGGTGGTGCTGCTGGTCGTGGTGCTGCTGCCGGCGTCGGCGGTCGGCCAGGGCTGGCTGCCCACGGCCTGGTTCGCCGCGACCGACGCCGATCCCCAGGCGATGCACCCGCTGGCGGAGAAAGATGGCCCCTGGCTGATCCTGGCCACCACGTTTCGGGGCGAGCAGGCCCGTGCCGAGGCGCGTGGGCTGATCCACGAACTCCGCACCCGCCACCGACTCCGTGCCTACACGCACGAAAAGGCGTTCGATTACACCGGCAAGCAGCAGGGAATGGGTCGCAACCCCGACGGGACACCCAAGCGCATGCGGTATGCCAATGCCGAGAAGGTACTCGAGGTGGCCGTGCTCGTGGGCGACTTCGCCTCGTTCGAGGACCCCCGCGGCCAGAAGACCCTGCAGGCCGTCAAGGCCCTGAAGCCGCAGTCGCTCGCAGACGGCAGCAAGGATCGCCTGGTCGCTGACTTTCTCTCCGCCAACCGCCAACAGGCGAAGAACGCTGCCCGTCCGCCGCTGCACGCGGCCATCCTGATCCCCAACCCGTTGCTGCCCCCGGACTACTTCAGCCGCCAGCAGGTCGACGAGTTCGTCCTGGGGATGAACGCCGACGTGGCCCACGGGCTCCTGGATTGCCCCGCCCGCTACACCGTGCGGGTCGCCACCTTCACCGGAGCCGGCAGCTTTTCGCAGGAGCAGCCGCCCACCACGGGAGACTCCGGCCTCGTCGACGTGGAGAAGTTCGTCGATTTCCTCAAGGGCAGCGGCTGGCGCGACCCGGCACTGCGGCCGATCGATCAGGAGAGCCGGCTCGTCGAGGCGGCGAAGGATGCCCATCGGCTCACCGAAGCGCTGCGCCGCGCCGGCTGGCAGGCGTGGGAGTTCCACGACCGCGACTCGAGCATCGTCTGCGTCGGCAGCATCGACCAGCTGGCCGTGCCCGGCCAGGACGGCCGCCCGACGCCGCATCCGGAGATCGGCCGGATCGTGGCGGGGCTGGGGCCCGACCCGACGGCCCTGGCCCGGGGGCAAGTCGTTCCGCGGTCGTTCGATGGCATCCTGCTCGACGTCCAGCTCAAGCCGATTGAAGCCCCTCGTCGGCCTGCTGGCCGACGGTAGCACGCGCCGCAGCGCCCCGCCGCCTCATGCCACAGTCGATCGTCCTCGGCACGACCAATGCCGGCAAGATTCGCGAACTGGTCGACCTGCTGGCCCCGCTGGGCATCGGCTGTCAGTCGCTGGCCGAGCTGTCCGGCGGGGTCGACGTCGATGAGACGGGCGAAACGTTCGCCGACAACGCGGCGCTGAAGGCGACCGCCCAGGCGCGGGCCGTCGGCCGCTGGGTGCTGGCCGAGGACAGCGGCTTGGTCGTGCCGGCCTTGGGAGGGGCGCCGGGCGTGCGGTCGGCCCGCTTCGCCGCCGCCGTGCCGGGCGAGGCGCGCGCGGCGACCGACGCCCGCAACGCCCGCCTGCTGCTCGAGCGACTGACGGGCCGCGCTGGCCGCGACCGTGCCGCCCACTACGCCTGCCACGCCGCGCTGGCCGACCCCGCCGGGAAAGTTGTGGCCGTGGCGGCCGGCACCTGTCACGGCCTGATCGCCGAGCAGCCGGTGGGCAGCGGCGGCTTCGGCTACGACCCGCTGTTCTTCGTGCCCGAATATCACCGCACGTTCGGCGAACTGCCGCCCGCCGTAAAGGCGGTGATCAGCCACCGCGCGCGGGCCCTGCGGGCGATCCTGCCGATGATCGCGGCGTCGATCCGGGCGTAGCGGCCCGCCGCTGCTGGTCGAGTCGATGCTCGATCACCTCCAGCACCGTGGCGGTGCCGTCCATCCGGCCGCGCACGGCAGCAAGGGCCGGCGCGAGCCGGTCGAGCCGCTCCAGGAACGCCCGCACCAGTTCCGGTGTCACCTCTTCGAGTAGGGCGAACTCGCCGCAGCCCATGGCCGCGAGGAAGTGACTGTTCATGAGCTGCTCGGAGTGGGCTTTCTCGGGCAGGACCAACAGCGGCTTGCCCAGTTCCAGCGCTTCGCCAATCAGTTGGTTGCCCGCCGCCGCCACGAGGCACCGGCAGGCGGCCAGGTCGTCGACGAACCGGCGCTCGTCGACGGCGTGAAAGGAGCAGCCACCGATCGGCTCCCGCTCGCCGAGGCCGTAGACGCGGACGGCCAGCCCGCAGGAGGCGATCGCCTCTACGGCGGAAAAGGGCGTGTGCCGCCGCAGATAACTGAGCACGAAGCCGTCGTCGCGCGGGGTGGCCGACGTGATCTCGTGGCGCAGCAGCGGGCCGACCTGGACGACATGTTCCCAGCCGCGCCGCAGGGGCGGTCGAAAGAAGGCCGAGACGACCGTGTCGGCCGCCTCGGTGACGTACATCCAGACCGCCCGGCTCATGAACCAGGCGTTCCACTGGAGCGACCAGGGCAGGGCGTCGAGGTCGTAGGCGAGCAGGAAGTGCTGGTGGTCCACGCTCACCAGTGGAATGTCCAAGCGGCCGGCAGCCCGTGGCAGGGCGGGCTCGAAATCGGTGATCGCCATGTCGGCCGCGAAGGTATCGAGATCGCCGATCATGCGGTCGACAAGCGGCCCCAGCTGGTGGGCCTGATAGTCGAGTCCCGCGGCGATCGAGCGCATCACGTCCAGCCGGCCGGCGGTGTACTGGAACACGACGCCCGGAATCTCCGCCAGTCGCACCCGTGGCTCGCGCGGCGCGAGTCGGCGCCGCAGGAACGTCAGGGCGTCGGCGGAGGTGTAGACGAGGAACTCGTGTTCGGTGCCGAGCCGCTCCACGAGCGTGGCGATGCGTGTGGCGTGGCCGCGGCCCTCGCCGCAGAGGCTGATGGCGATCCGGGACATGGTCGCTGGGCTCGAGCCGCGAACGAAACGGATGTCGTCGTGAGACCGTCGAGGAGAGTAGCCTCCATGGTCGGGGTCGAGGAAGCCGGCCCACGTTTTCGCGTCGCTTCGGCGGCGCGCCGGTCGCGGGGGTTGTTCGCCGGCCCGCGAACGGGCAGGCTGGTGGTCGGCACGGACGGTCAGATGCGGGTGACGCACATGCCGACAGCGACGCGGATTCTTGTCCTGCTCTGGCCCGTTGTCTGGCCCCTGCTGTTGGGCCTGACGGGTGTCTGCGGCAGCACGCTGGCGGCCAGGGCCAGGGCCGCGGCGGCCGACGACGTGGTGGCCACCTGCGCTGACTTCCCGATCACGCGGGGCGAGGTCGAGACGGTGATGCAGCGGCTGGGCATCTCGGGGATCCCAGCTGGGCCGCAGCGGGTGCGGGCTGAGGCCGCCGTGCTCGAGCAACTCGTGGACGAGCGAGTGCTGCGGATCGAGCTGATCGGCATGGGGATCAGGGTCGCCGATCAGGAGATCGAGGAAGCCTTCGGGAAGCTCGAGTCTCAGGTGACGGGGCGAGGGGGTGATTTCGGGAAGTTTCTTGCCGCCACGGGTCGCACCCCCGCCACGCTGCGGGACCAGTTGGCGTTCGAGATCGCACTGGACAAGTTCGTGCGCAGGCAACTCACGCCGGAGGCGGTCGCCGCGGCCTTCGAGAGGAATCACCGTGAGCTCGACGGCACGCGGCTCCGCGTGAGCCAGATCCTGCTACGCTCGCAGGTCATCGGCGACGGGGATCCGGCGGCGCGGCTGATGGAGCAGGCCAGGGAGATTCGTCGCCTGGTTGTGCAGGGGCGGCTGACGTTCGCCGAGGCGGCCCAGAAGTATTCGGCGGGGCCGAGCCGGCGGAGGGGCGGCGACCTGGGATGGATCGGCCGCGACGAGCCGATGATTGACGCTTTCGCGAGCCAGGCCTACAGGCTCTCCAAGGGTACCGTGTCGGAGCCCTTCGTGACGCCCTTCGGCGTGCACCTGATCACGATCACCGCCGTGGAGCAGGGTCGGATCGGCATCGACGCGATCAGGCCGCGGCTCGAAAAACTGCTGGCGGTTCAAGTCGTCCGGTCACTCGTCGCCGCGGCTCGGCAGCGGATCGACGTCTCGTTCCGGCCGGGCGTGCCTCACTTCGACCCCGCCACGATCGGTCGATCGCCCGAGGAGCGGGCGGTCGTCGGGGCGGGCGACACGGGCGGCTGAGAGGCCGAAAACCGCGGCTCGGACGCCTGTTTTCCGCTTGCCGGCGACGCGTCGGCCGGCTACCTTCCGACGCCCGAAAAGGAGTCCGTCCGCCGATGATGCTCCGCACCTGCGTCTTGTCCGTCTGCATGATCGTGGTGCCGGGGCTGGCCTTGTGTTCCCACCATGTGCCGCCGGAACTCCGCGCCGCAGCGCGGTCCGCCGTCTGGCAGCCGGTGGTCGCCAGCGTGGAGCGATGGTTCGCCCCATCGTCCCCGGCGGAGGCCGTCGCGGCGGTGGCAGCCGAGCCGACCAGGCCCGCGCCGGCGGCTGCGACCGCAGGGGCCGCGACGGCGACCGAGCCGTCGACGGATCACGATCGACTGGTCTCCCTCGGCGCCGTGGCGATCGAGTGCCGGCCACTGGAGACGTCGGCCGACGTGCACGTGGCGAGTTGCCGACTGGCGATGGACGCCGCCGGCCAACTGCAGCGTGTCTTCCAGGCGGGAGGATCGAGTCCGGCCGCCGCGACCTCGGCGCTCGTCGCTCAGGTGGAGGCGTGGCGGGAGCGGCTCGTGGCCCGTGCCGATGGCCCCGCCCCGCCGCACGGCACGCACTGAGGTCGCTGCGTGCCCCACGCCGCGAGGGTCTGCCCCATGCGTCATCGCCGAGGCTCGCTCGCCGACCGTCTCGCCGCGGTCCGTTTCCACGCCCATCCGGCGATGGCCATGACAACCTGGCCGGCGGCCGTCCGGCGGCAGGCCTGGCGTGAACCGGCCTTGGATCGTCGCCGGGTCGCGTCGACGCCCGCCGTCGGCCCGCAGGTGCGGTCCGAGGAACTTGCCCGCCTCGAGGCCGCGTTGTTCCTGGCCCGTGAGCCGCTCACGACGAGACGGCTGGCGAAGCTGGCGCGACTCAGCGACGGCACCCGTGCCCGCACGTTGCTCAGGGAACTTCGCCAGTTCCAGGATGCGGCCGGCTCGGCCATGCGGGTGGAACAGATCGCCGGAGGCTTCCAACTCCTGTCACGGGCCGGCTTCGGGCCGTGGATCAGGCGGCTTCAGGAAAACCCGGCCGCGCCGCGTCTGTCCGCCGCGGGGCTCGAGACGCTGGCGATCGTGGCCTACCGGCAACCGGTCACCCGGGCCGAGATCGAGGCCATCCGGGGCGTGGGCAGCGAGGAGATGCTGCGGCAACTCCTGGAGCGCGATCTCGTCGCGGTAGGGGGCCGGGTGGAGGAAATCGGTCGGCCGAACGTCTACGTCACCACCGGCCGTTTTCTGGCCGTGTTCGGGCTCTCGCGGCTCGAGGATCTGCCCCCGATCGAGAGTCTCTCCTCGGTCGGCGAGGCCCCGCCCGTCGAAGAAACCTGATTTTCAGAGGCTCTGCAGCTTGCATCAGGAGGGATCACCGGCCACACTTTTCTGCCTGACCGGCCGCGAGGTTTCCGCGGCTGATCGGGCGGATTTTTTCGTCCGCAGATTGGACGCTGGATGCCGGATCGGGTAGAGATTTGTCGTGTCGTGGTCCCGACGAGCGGATCATCGATCAGACTCCTGGAGGTTTTGCCGTGACGATTGTTGAGGGTTGCCGGGACGGTGGCAGCATTTCGACCGCGGAAGTCTTCTCTTGGAGCGAACTGCCCGAGCTGCTCGCTGCGGAGGATCTCTTCGAAGGTCTCTGTCCGACGGCCGTCCATGGCAGTCTCCAGCAGATCGTGGCCGCCGAAGAAGACAAGGACGACTTCGAGGAGGACGAGGACGACGACTTCGAAGACGACGATGACGACGAGGAGGAGGACGACGACGACGAGGAAGACGAAGAGGAAGAAGACGACGGTGAGGAGTGGGAGGAAGTCGAGGACGACGAGGAGGATCAGGAGTCGGACGACGAGGAGGAAGACGAGGACGAGGAGTGGGAAGAGGACGAGGACGATGACTGGAGCGAGGACGACGAGGACGAGGACGACGACGACGAGGACGACGAGGACGACGAGGACGACGAGGACGACGACTGAACACGTCCGTCATCGCGGACCCCCTTGTCAACCGGTCGGCAGCCGCAGTCCCACCCAGACGGCGATCAACGCCAGCACGTTGGTCGCGGCGACGTAGCCGATGGCTCCCGCAAGATGGCCATGGCCCGCCAGTTCGATCGCCTGGAATGCGAAGGTCGAGTAGGTCGTGAAGCCCCCGAGCAGGCCCACCAGCACGATCGTCTGCCAGGCCGGCCCGAGTCCCGGTTTTCCGGCCATGAGGGCGTACAGCAGGCCGAACAAAAACGAACCCGCCACGTTGATGGTCAACGTGGTGGCGGGAGCGGCCCACGTGGACGTCGGGCCGGCGAGCCGGACGGCGAGCGTGTTGCAGCCCGCCCGCAGCAGCACGCCGAGGCCACCGGCGGCCGCCAGTGCCAGATAGTCGAGCGGATGATTCACGAAGGCACCTCCGTGAGGCGGAGTGATGAGCATCGGCTCACCGACCCATGGTCAAGCCGCCGGAATATACTTCGCGAGGCCGTCGGCGTTCCGTTGCTGGTGGTCTGCGGATCGGTTGGCCGGCGTGGCTGGCCGTCCGCGGGTCGCCGACGGTAGACCTTCAACATGCTGCACTTTTCCAAGCGAATCCTGTTCGTCGGCTTCGGCTTCGTCGCCCGCTGCACGTTGCCGCTGCTGGTGAAGCACCTGAAGGTCCGACCTCAGGACATCACCATCCTCGAGTTCGAGCCCGACGAGGCGGCGATCAGGCCCTGGATCGAGAAGGGTGTCACGTTCGTGCGGGCCCGGGTGGCTCCCGACAATCTTGCCGACTTGCTCGGTCGGCACGTCTCTGCCGGCGACCTGCTCATCGACCTGGCCTGGAACATCGACTGCTGCGAGATCGTGCAGTGGTGCCACGACCACGGCGTGCTGTACCTCAACACGTCGGTGGAGCTCTGGGATCCCTACGCCAATGCGCAAGGGGCCAATCCCACGAAGAGGACGCTCTACTGGCGGCACATGAATCTCCGGCGGATGGTGGCCGGTTGGGCGGATCGGGGTCCCACCGCCGTCCTCGAGCACGGTGCCAATCCGGGCCTGATCAGCCATTTCACGAAGCATGCGCTGCTCGACATCGCCAAGGTCTGCCTCGATGAGCGCACGGTGACCGGCGAACACGCCGACCGGCTCTCCCAGCACGTCAAGGATGCGGCCTTCAATCACCTGGCGAAGGCGCTCGGCGTGAAGGTCATTCACTGCAGCGAGCGGGACACGCAGATTTCCGGGCAGCCCAAGGAGGTCGATGAGTTCGTTAACACCTGGAGCGTCGAGGGGTTTCGCGAGGAGGGCACCACGACGGCGGAAATGGGCTGGGGCACGCACGAGAAGGAACTGCCGCCGTTCGCCTACGAGCACGCCGACGGTCCGCGGAGCCAGATCTGCCTGGCCCGGATGGGCATCAACACGCACGTGGTCTCCTGGGCGCCCCACTCCACGATCGTGGGCATGGTCGTGCGTCACGGGGAGGCTTTCTCGATCACCGAGAAACTTTCCGTGCGGGACGGTGACCGGACGATCTACCGGCCCACGGTCCACTACGCCTACTGCCCGTGCGACGCGGCCATCGCGAGCTTGTGGGAGCTGCGCGGGAACGACTACCGGCTGCAGCCGAAGGTCAGGATCATGACTGACGAAATTACCTCCGGGTCCGACGTCCTCGGGGCCCTCGTGATGGGGCATCCCCTGGCCTCCTGGTGGTGCGGCACGGATCTCTCCATCGAGGAATCACGGCGACTGGTGCCCCACCAGAACGCGACCACCGTGCAGGTGGCCATCTCGGTGGTCGCCGCCACGATGTGGATGATCGAGAACCCGGCCCGCGGGGTGACCCTGCCCGACGATATTCCGCACGAATACGTGCTGGGCATCGCGAAGCCCTACCTGGGTAAGTTCTTGTCGCTGCAGAGCGACTGGACGCCGCTGCAGTACTACTCCAGCGCCTTTTACGGCTTCAATCGTCCCGCCATCGATCCGACCGACCCGTGGCAGTTCAAGAATTTTCTGCTCACGGACGGGGACTAGGGGGCGTGCCGCCGCCGTGGCTGTGCAGGAGGGGCCGACCGGGAATGGGAGGAACACGAGTCGTATGAACCGGAAATCGTTGCTCGATCTCGCCAAGAAGCACGGCACGCCGCTGTTCGTGGTCGACCATGCCGAACTCCGCACGAACTACGCCCTCTACAAGAAGCACTTTCCGCGGGTGCAGACGTACTACGCCGTCAAGGTCAACAGCGATCCGGCAATCGTCGAAACCTTCTACCGGCTGGGTGGTAGTTTCGACGTGGCGAGCATGCAGGAGTTCCATACCGTCTACCGATTGATCGAGAAGCTGCCGGCCAAGGAGCGGCAGGAGTTCGTCTGGGACAAGGTGATCTACGCCAATCCGATCAAGCCGATCGAGACCCTGCGCGAGCTCGACCAATACCGCCCGCTCGTAACGTACGACAACGTGGAAGAGGTGAAGAAGATCGCGAAGTACGCCCCGCGTGCCGGCCTCTGTCTGCGGCTTCAGGTTCCCAACACCGGCTCGATGGTCGAACTATCGAGCAAGTTCGGCACACCGCCGGGCGAGGCGGTGGACCTGATCCGTTGCGGCCACGAACACGGGCTCGTCGTGGAAGGGCTGTCGTTCCACGTCGGCAGCCAGTGCACGAATCCGGAGAACTACGTCCAGGCCCTGCATCTGGCCGCCGGCATCTTCGCCGAGGCCAAGCTGCGGGGATACGAGCTCAAGCTGCTCGACATCGGCGGCGGGTTTCCTGCGGCCTACGACGCCAGCGTCCCCAAGTTTTCTGCGCTGGCGAGGAAGATCAACCATGAGATCGACCGCCTGTTTCCCAGGTCGATCGAGATCCTCGCCGAGCCGGGGCGGTTTCTGGTGGCGTCGGCCGGCACCGCGGTCTGCAAGATCATCGGCAAGGCCGTGCGGAATGGAAAGCTTTCCTACTACGTCGACGACGGCGTCTATCACACCTACTCGGGCGTGATCTTCGACCACTGCACCTACCATCTCAAGAGTTTCAAGCGAGGCACCCCGCAGCTCTGTGCCGTCTTCGGCCCCACATGCGACGCCCTCGACACGATCAGCCTCTCGGAGCAGTTGCCCGATCTGGAGATCGGCGACTACCTGTACAGTGAAAACATCGGCGCCTATTCGGCCGCGAGTTCGACCCACTTCAACGGCTTCCCCCCGGCCACCGTGGTGCACGTCAACTGGTAGCGGATGCTCCCAGCGGGCGGTGGAGCCCCGGCGGGCCGGCGTCATCGGTCGAGGTGCTGGAGCTCGGTCATGCATCGCTTGGCGACGCTCGTGATCGCGATCGGGTCGGCGGGCCTGGCGGCGGCGGCGGAGCGGCCCAACATTCTCTGGATCTCGGCCGAGGATCTGTCGGCCGGCACGCTGGGTTGCTACGGGGGGCCCGCGCGGACGCCCCGTATCGACGCCCTGGCCGCCGACGGGTTGGGGTTCACGGCCGCCTTCGCGGCAGCCCCGGTCTGCGCACCGTCGAGAAGTGCGATCATTAGCGGCACGATGCCGACCACGCTCGGCAGCCTGCCGATGCGGTGCCGGGCGACCCTGCCGGCAGGCGTGACGGGCTTTCCGAAGCCGCTCCGCGCGGCGGGCTACTACTGCACGAACAACTCCAAGACCGACTACAACTTCGCCGCGGAGTTCGACGCGGGATGGAACGACTCGAGCCGCACCGCGCACTGGCGGAACCGGCCCCGGCCCGACCAGCGGTTCTTCGCCGTCTTCAACCTCACGGTCACGCACGAGAGTGGTCTCTTTGGTGGAGGTTCCCGCCGCATCCGGGACTCGCTGCCGGCCGGGCAGCGGAGCGATCCCTCGGCCATCCAGGTGCCCCCCTGGTATCCCGACACGCCGGTCGTCCGCGAGGCGCTCGCCCACCGGCTCGACCTGGCGGCGGACCTCGACCGTGAGGTGGCGGGCCTCCTCGAGCAGCTCGCGGCCGACGGGCTCGCCGACTCCACGATCGTCGTCTTCTGGAGCGACCACGGCGAGGGCATCCCTCACGGCAAGCGGGCCCTCACCGAACACGGTCTGCGGGTGCCGCTGGTGGTGCGGATGCCGTCGCGATTCCGTGACCGCGTCAGGTTGCCGGACGGGGTGCCGGCCGTCGGCACGACCGCGAACCTCGTCAGCTTGATGGACCTCGGACCCACCATGCTCGACCTGGCCGGCGTCGAGATTCCGCGGCGGATGGAGGGCCGAAGTTTCCTCGGGCCGAACGCCGCGACCCGCGGGCACGTAATCAGCGTTGCCGACCGGATGGACGCTGCTCCGGGATTCGGCCGCAGTGTCCGCGACCCGAGGCATCGGTACGTCCGCAACTTCCTGCCCTGGCTCGACGGCGACGACCTGCCCGAGTATGCCGCCGGCGTGCCGATCACGGGCGAGCTACGGGCGGCCCGCCGTGCCGGCACCCTGCCCGCCGGCGCCGCGTGGTTCGCCCGGACGAGCCGGCCGGCCGAGGAGTTGTACGACCTTGGTCGCGACCCGCAGGAACTCGACGATCTCGCGACCGATGCCGCTCGGCGCGACGACCTTGTGCGGCTCCGCGAGGTGCTGCGCCGCTGGATGATCGAGACTCGCGACACGGGCGTGCTCCCCGAGGCGATGCTGAGACGCGAGGCACGGGCCGCGGGCAGCGAGTGGGCGGTTTTCCATCCGCCGGCCGGTCGAGACGCCGCAGCCCGCGACCGTTACGCAGAGATCCTCGCGGCCGCCTGGGACGTGGCCGATCAGCCGGCCGCCGCCCCCTGGCGGGAGCGATTAGCGGTGGCCGATCCGGCGGTGAGGTTTTGGGCGGTGCATGGCATCGGCTGGGGGGCGGCCCGAGCGGGGGCGGAGGCCGTGGGTTCGGCCGCCGAGACGTTGCGGCCGCTGCTCACGGACGGCGATCAGGTGGTGCGGGTCGCCGCCGCCTGGTGGAGCCTGAAACTGGCGGTCGACGAGCGGCGGGTCGCCATGGAAGTGCTTGCCCGCGGGATTGCCGGTGGTGATCCCGACGAGCGTCAGCAGGCACTCGTCTGCCTCGACCTGTTGGGGGAAGCGGGCCGACCCCTCTGGGTGACGGCCTGCGGACTGTCGCTGGCACGCGGTGAGGAGTATTCACGCCGGGTCATAGAGCGCATCCGACGCCGGCTCGTGGCGGCGGAGGGCCGGGAGCCGCGGCCCTGACTGCCGGAGGCCGTGACGAAAGACCGTCGAACCCCTTAACGTTTCGACCGCTCGGCCACCCCCGGGAAGGTGCCCGTCGGGGACCAGTTCGGTCCGACGGTCAGCGGGTAGAAGTTGCCCGGCAGCGGCACGTGGTTGGGGTTGCTGGGGCGATTCAGGCCCGCCGCGTGCCATCGGTGTCCTGGAAGCACTCGAACCGCTGTCCCCACGGCCATGCCTCGTTGACGCGGTAGAAGAGATACTGTTCGATGCCCACCCACAGCGCGGTGCCTCCGTCGGCGAGTCCGCGGGCCTGGGTGCCCAGCCAATGGTGAAAGAGATATTCCCAGTTCGCCGCGGGACGGGACTCGAGGATCAGGCTGTAGCGGGTGCGGTTGGCTGAGACGAGGATCGGTGTGGGCTGGAAGAGGGGCGAGAAGTCGTTGGCCTCGTCGCCAGTGATGATGGTGAAGGAGACGGCCCGCGAGTTGTCGTCTTGCTTGACGCGGGCCCGCCCTAGGAAGGCGACGCCGCTGGTGGGCGAAGCCAGCCCCTTCCAGCCGTTGACGAGGCCGGTGTCGACCCCCATATTGTCGGCCGCGGTCCATTCCACCAGCCCGCCCCATTGTGTGAATGGTCCGGCGAACTGGTAGCTGTAGCTCTTGCGATAAAAGAAGTTACCGCCCGCCGGCACGCCTTCGTAGCGGACGATCGTGTAGAGGTGTCTGAGCTTGGGCGACAAATCCTGGTCGCCCACTTCCGCATAGAGCTGAGGGATGGCCAGGCCGTAATACTCCCCGCGGTTCCAACCGCGGGGAGCGGGGTTGGTTTCCCAGCCCAGCGACGTCGCCAGTGGGAAGTCTTCACCGTAGAGAAGGTCGGTCCGACCGCCGATGCCGGTGGACCCATCGACGGGCAGGGTTCGCTCGGCCACGAGATAGACCTGGTTCATCATCGGCTCGTTCGCGAGGTCGACGGCGTTGTACGGGCCGTTGAACTTGCTCGGCGGCGTGCCAACGTTGCCGACGAAGCCGCCGTCGAGCCAGCCGTACACGCCGCCGCGGTCGGACGTCCCGGACAGAAACCAGTCCTGATCGGCACTGATCACCCCGGTCATCACCTCGTCGGGGCCGCCGAAGAAGCCCTGCTCCTGCCCCCTACCGCCGCTGCCCACGAGCCACACTGCCGAGGTCATCATCAGCACGCCCCAGCGTGACGCGACGAACCGCATGTTGACCTCCGCCTGGCGTGCAGCGTTGGGCGTACACGGATCGTGACGGCGGCATCGAAGCGGTGCGTGGTCGCGCGGCACCAGGCCGCACGCGACGGCTGACGCCTCAGTCAGA
>Ga0194129_10005859_pt1 | contig 15402 bp, 15 predicted proteins | sample TA2KigCa35mmetaG_FD_150862 | JGI IMG/M metagenome (GOLD analysis project Ga0194129, IMG submission 150862) | Freshwater microbial communities from Lake Tanganyika, Tanzania - TA2015038 Kigoma Deep Cast 35m | ecosystem: Environmental > Aquatic > Freshwater > Lake | place: Tanzania: Lake... | reverse complement strand
CGCTCAGCCTTGGCCGCCTCCCGCTTGGCCTCGGCCTCCTTCAACTTAGCCTCACGCTCAGCCTTGGCAGCCTCACGCTTGGCCTCGGCCTCCTTCAACTTAGCCTCACGCTCAGCCTTGGCCGCCTCACGCTTGGCCTTTTCGTCGTTTTCATCGGCGGAGAGAACAACTGGTGACGCATGGTCCCGGGCGAAACTCGCAGAAGGTGCAAGGAATAAAGCGGACACAATTATTGAACAGACAAGAAACAGTTTTTTCGTCATGCTCCCCTATTGTCTCAGCCCAGAGGACCCGTGCACGGAACCCTAAACCCTTAACGCCGGAGGTGCCTGACGAAAACCCCGAACCCGTAACCATAAAACCGGTGACCACAAGCATACCATCAGACATCAAAACGACGCAAACCGTCAGTCAAGGGGCGGATGAGGCGGTCGCGCATCTACGCGGAGCGCTCGTGGACGCGCCAGCCGGCGGCCGCGGCGCCCTACTGGAAGCCCGGGCGTTCACCCTCAAGGGAAACGCCTCCGACGACGCATGTCGCCTGCTCGTCGAGATCACAAAAGGGATGGACGGCGTCAACGGATCCGCCATAGCGGCCCTGGCATCGGTGCTCCACCCGAACGTGCTGGTGAAAGCGGTACGCGACCTCTCGCGAACCCGAACGTTCGCGACGCGCTATATCTGCGAGCATCTACAATGGAGGGACGCCATGCCCCTGATCGCCGACCTGCGCGACGGACGCATGATAAGCGGACTCTACCTGGGCTTCGAAGACGACCTGATCTCCCTGGCGTTATTGTTGGCAACCCAAACCGAGCACGACGGACGGGACCTGCCCTACGAACTGCACCGGCGCAGAAGCGAGGAAACCGTCCTACTATTCGGAGCGGCACGCGAACCGTACCACTTACTGCGGGAGATCCTGTCCCTAAAAGTCGTGACCGCCGGGGTAGCGGCTAACGACGACGAACATCTGCTCCGGTGGGCGATCGCCAATCCCGCACTCACCGGAGAAGCACGCGCATACTGCATACGACGCAACACGCCACGAGTCATCGCGGTTCTGCTCGACCAAGGCGTATTGAAACCGGAAGACGCACATATCTGGTTTGAGGCGGACGAAAGTTCCCCCAGATTCCGTGTACTGTCCGCCCTGAACCTGCCGGCGGACGTGAGAGGATCGTCCTTTCTACGCAGGGCGGCCATAGCGTCCTGTGCGGACGTCTCCCGGGTATGCAAAGAACTCTCAATGCAGGCGCAGCACAACCTTGCCGCGGATCTCGTCGGCGGGGACCCGTTACTGACGGAAACGGTGAGAGTCTTTTTCGAAAGTTGGCAAGGGGACATGGAAAGCCTACTGGACACCGCCCACCTACTGGAGTACGACAGGTCAGGAGCACCTTCTACGTATGGTGGACGAAACATCAAACCGTAACACAATAGGGGCCATGAACGAAAGCCTCATCAACGCGGGAAACGCCGCCGACCGGCCTTCTGCGCCGACCCAATCCCCGACCAGACAGGTGGACGGTGCCGACACCAGGGAAACCACCACCGCGAACGAGAGCACAAACAAACACAGCAAAAAACCGGCATACATGCGGAGAAAGTTGCGCTACCTTAAAACAGCATGGGAAACCACCCCCCGACGCATACGTCAAGTCATCTGCATGGTGGTAGGGGCCAGTTTTATAGCGATCGGCATGCTGTTGGTAGTCCTACCCGGTCCTTTCACCCTACCATTCGTGATCGGCGGCCTGGCCATCCTGGCCTCGGAATTCACCTGGGCCGAACGCCTGCTAGACAAAACCTTGGCGAAAGCCCGCGGAGTAACCAAAAAGATCCGTTCGATCGGCAACAACTAAATCCCGACGCGATCCAATCAAAAACAGAAATCTTGAACCACCGAAAGGAACCCTATCCGGCGGGCGAAAAATCAATATGTGCGCACAACGAACAAACGGGAACCTTACTTAAGGTATGTTTCCCGAAAAAAACTTCGTGTTCTGCGTCGACCTTGACGGGGTTGTGGGCGACTACAGCGCCGTTTTCAAAAAATTCGTCGCCGACGAGACCGGACGAAACCCGGACGACCTGGAGGAACAGCACACCTGGGAGTTCGCGGGTATCTGGGGAATAAGAGACAGACAGCACTACAGCGAACTGCACACCAAGGCGGTACGTAAAGGCATGTTCGCCGACATGCCCCTGCTTGTCGGGGCCAGCGACGCCCTGTGGCGATTGAGCGACGAACACGACGTGCACATACGAATAGTTACCCACCGACTAGCCATAGCGGGCGGGCACGACGTGGTGGTGGCGGACACGGCGGCGTGGCTGCAGCGCAAACGCCCGGACGGACGACCGCTGGTACCCTACCGGGACATCTGCTTTATCGCGGACAAGACCGTAGTGGGAGGTGACCTCTTCATAGACGACGCCCCTCACAACATCACGGCCCTACAAAAAAGGGGATTCCCGACAATAATCATGGACCAACCGTACAATCGCCACCTAGACGGATGGCGTGCGCGTAACTGGGAGGAAGTCCTGGACATGGTGTTCACCATACTGGCCGAGGAACCCCGCCGGTGACGAGAATCGGCGCATAGAGTGACGCCCGGGCAAGCAAGCGTACCGTACATCCCATGCCCGGACCTTTGACAAAGCCGCACGGAAAACGGATCAACAAACTTATCTACAAGTGTGCGGTCGCGGCCGGACGCAAGGACGGCGCATGGGAGCACTATGCGGACAAAATCATCCGCTCTTTGCAAGCACGGATCGCCACCAGGTACGATCTACTGGTGGCCGTGATCGGAAAAGGGGGCCACGACCTAGTCTACAAAAAGGTAGGCAGAGCCATAATCACCCGAAGGGTCGGGGTGCTGACCGCAACGGGCTATCTGGCATACTCCCACCTCGCCGATAGCGGACACCAATTGTCCCATCTTCTGGCCTTGATCGTGTCGCTGTACGTGGCAGGCACCCTGGTGGTGCGCCGGAGAGTCAGGGAAATCGCGGAGTACCTTACGGCCAGCGACGAAGACCTGCTGGCATTCTTCGAAGAGAAAGAAGTAAAACGGGTCCTGCGCAGACACCGAAAACAACTCCCGGGCAAGGCCCTCGGCCCGCATTCGCGCAGACACCTGGTCGTGGAAGTCCTAGGGGAGGCGAACGAGGACGTTATGGAAATCGTAGAGCGCATGCACGAAGACTGGTGCGGGACGGCCTGGGAACTCGTAGAGGCGGCGCGTAAACTCAACTAGGAGCGGAAACAAAATACGCGGTTGCGCCCCGTACGCGCATACGCTAAGACGGATACGGACAAAGACGCTAGCGAATGTCGACAATACGGGACTTCCACTCGTCCCCCCTGTACACCTTGGACAAGGACAGAGGATACTCCTGGGAACCGTGAGTGACCACCGACAAATCCCTGAGATCCAACAAACACACCCCTTCAAGCAACGACTCAGCACCAACCCCCAGAGTTTTGAACCGAAAACCCTTCACATGGGAGCGCGAATAGTGGCGAAGATGCCAGTGCCCGTGACAGAGAAGTTTCGGTTTGGCGTGCCTGACGGCCTTGTCCAGAACGAGCCTCATGTCGTATGAGGCCCTCAATAATTCCGGAGGATACGACCCCGTAGAACGCATGGGCATAGAGGCCGGGACGTCATGGGTCACCATGACGTCCACCGGGCCTTTCACCGAGGCGTGGAACCTGTCGATTTGTTGCTGGGTCAAACTCTCCTGCGGCCACCACGACTTGCCTGTTTTACGGGCGAATCTGTCGACACTGACCGCACCCCCAAGAAAAGCAAAGGATCGGCCACCTATGACGGTCGTGGAACCCCGGGGCCACCAGTGCACATACGGACGCACAAGCACCGACCCGTCGGCGTCACGGTCGCTTTCACGCTCGTAGACGTCAAGCTGGTCGAAATCCTCGTGGTTGCCGTCTATGAAATCGAAACGTACACCGGTCTCCCTGCTGGTATCGTTGATGGCGTTAAGATAAAGCCTGCCTTCTTCGCCCGGCCATATGCCCAGGTCCCCGAGTTGCAGAATCCTGGACACACCCAAATCCTTGGCCAGGGTCAAAGCGGCGCAAATGTACTTGGTGTTACCGTGGGAATCCCCTACGAGCATCAAAACGTCAGAATTCGTCATCCATCACTATTGTTACGGATCCCCCGAGACGGCGCATTCGAGATATTTCGGATTTCGAAACTCCACGAAAATCCCAACTTACGCCAGGCGGGCGGCGGACACCACACCCAAGGGGTCGGTGTATTGCCTACCGTACCTGCGTGGACACAGTACCGTCTGTGAACAAGGCCACCAAACTGAAGATATTTGCCGCGCTTACCGTCGGCCTATTCGGAGGCTTTTTCGCGGTGTCTACGAACATGTCCGCCCGCCAGGATGCCGCCGACATATCCGCCCGCATCATGGAATGCGCGGACATCCAAGGGCAGGAAGTGGAGATAAACGAAGCGGCGGTAGTCTGTGCCATGGACACGATGCGGGCATCCCTGAAAGCCGGCACCTACACCCAGATATACGAAGTCGTACCCCAGATGCGGCAAACCAACCTCCGCATAGCCTGCCACCAGGCGGCGCACCGGCTGGGGGTCGAACTTTTGGAATCGGTGACGCCGCGGGACATGGTGGACATGATGTTCAAGTCCGAGCCCAGGCCCGTGGACGACGTTTGCACCCATTCCCTGATACACGGACTCATCCAGGGGATGACGGCGGAGGAAAACTCCTACGAACTCCGGCAGATAGCCGACCAGTGCATGTATCTTAAAAGCGTGCACGAATACTACTACATCGACGAATGCGCCCACTACTACGGGCATGCGATATGGAAGAAAGTAAAGAATTTCAACGAAGATATCGGCCTGTACTGCAAGTACCTCTACGAGGACGGCGACCCGCGACACGTGATAGCGTGCATGGGAGGGGTCATAATGCAGAAGTACGACCTACAGTTGTACACCCCGATGTCCGACAACCCGGGGGTGATGCTAACCCCCCCGAGTTACGAGGAGATAGAGTTGATATGCGACGCCTATAGAAACTCCGAAAAACTGATACAAGACGGCTGCATGTCCGGCATCGGCTGGCTGGCGCCGACGACCGCACTGAGCAGACTCCACGGTCTGGACCTCGACGGGCAGGTCGCCGAATACAAACGGGCGCTGGCCACCTGCAACACCAACCCGGAATGCGAAAGAACCTTCATACTGCACTTCAGGGTGGACGCCTACAAGTCCGGGGTGGCGGCGAGAGTGTGCAACGAAACCAAAATGACCCTGCAGGACTGCCCCATGGTAGTAGCAAGATTCACAGAGGGCGCTTAAACCTTCCCCACGGGGAGACCCGGTGATGGGTGACGAACCCGAGAAGAGGGATACAGTGGCAGGATCATGAACATGACGTCCAGCCTGATAGGCGCCAGTGGAATATTCGAGAACCCCTATGCGATCGCCGGGATGGTGCTGGCCGCGTTGATCGTCGTCGGCAGAATGCGCAACGGCGCCCAAGAAACACGCACGAAAGACTCCGTGCACAAGTCGTTTGGCGACATCGCGGGGTGCGACGAAGCCATCGAGGACTTGGACGACATCGTACGCTACCTGAAAAACCCCCACCACTACAACAAACTCGGGGCGGTAACACCCAAAGGAGCCCTGCTCAGCGGTCCGCCGGGAACGGGCAAGACCCTACTTGCCCGCGCGGTCGCCACGGAAGCCGGGGTGCCTTTCATCGCGTGCGCCGGCTCGGACTTCGTGCAAGAATTCGTGGGAGTAGGGGCAAAACGCGTAAGGGAACTTTTCGCCAAGGCCCGGGAACACGACAAAGCCATCATATTCATCGACGAGGTGGACGCGGTGGCACGCAAGCGCGGAGGACACGGGGGAGACGGAACCGGAACCCCGGGCGGCAGTATGGAGCACGACAACACCCTGATCGCCCTGCTCGCGGAAATAGACGGGTTTCACAGAAACAACATAGTGGTCCTCGCGGCGACGAACCGTCCGGAAATCCTGGATCCCGCACTGCTCCGGCCCGGGCGACTGGACCGGAAAATCGTCGTCGGGCTGCCCGACAAAAAAGGGCGGGAGAGCCTTCTGCGGGTGCACACCCGCGGAAAACCCGTGGCCAAAAACATAGACTACGCGGACCTGAGTTCGCGGACCGGAGGAATGTCCGGAGCGGACATCGCCCGGGTGGTCAACGAGGCCGCCCTCCTGGCGGCCCGGAACGAAGCCAAAGAGATAACCGCCGATCACCTGGACAAGGCGGTGGAGTACGTGGTGCTCGGACGGCCGCGGACATCCGCCGTGACCACGGACAGGGACAGACACATCGTGGCCTGGCACGAAGCAGGACATGCCCTCGCCGCAGCCCTGCTACCGGACGCGGACGTGCCGGTGCTGGTATCCATAGTGCCGCGCGGGCAAGCAGGAGGTATCACCTGGATGGAACATCCGGCGGACGAACTGATGTCCGTCAAACAGGCGGAGGCGCGTCTCGTGGTCGCCCTGGCGGGAAGGGCGGCGGAGGAAATCCACCTGAACGGAGAGTTCACCCAGGGCGCCTCAGCCGACCTGAAGATGGCGACAGACATGGCCTCCCTGATGGTCAACAGGTACGGCATGTCGCTGCGCGGCCTGGCGGTAAGGGAGACCACCGTATTCTACGGAAACGACGAGGTGACGCAGGCGGCGTTGGAGAACATCATCGATACCGCCTACCAAAACGCGGTAAACCTTCTCAGGAACAACACGGCGGGTCTAGAGAGACTGGTACAAAAACTCCTGGAGAAAGGCACCTTGAGAGGCGGAGAGATCACCGAAGCCATCGGGAAACATGCGGTAAGACCGAAACTCATGAGGGCGGGAACACAGAAACCGGCAGAGGACACAGACACCGCAAAACCGCAACAGGCGGCGGAGCGACAAGTAATAAAGTACATACCGCGCAAATCCCTGGTACGCGAAGCGGTTTCGCTCATGCGTGCCCTGATCAGGTCCAGGGCACGGGAAAAAGCCTAGGGGACCGGCGCATGTACGCGACGCATTTGGCGCCGGTCAGCAACCAGGTGGACCTCATGGCGTGCCAACCGGGTCCGTACTCCCCGGGGCACATGGCCCTCTCCTACGCCCAGTTCGCGGCGCTCAACGAACTCCACCGGTCGCTGCGCGGCGGGACGGACATCCTCGACGGTGGCCTGGAATGCCCGGAGAACAAATGCGTAGAGTTCGCGAAAGCGGTAGAGGAGCGCGCAGAGGAGATGGTGTTCCTGTACACCCGCCGAGAGGACCGGAGACAGCGGGGGAGCGGACCCTTCTTCTTCGTGGTACCCGGACTCGTGGGGAGCGGCGCGACGGTTTTGGCGAAAGTGCTGGGAGGAGACCAGGACGCCCTGTGGGGTTCGGTCAGAGTAAAACACGCAGCGGAGATCGAGCAGTGGCTGCTAGGGGCGACGAAATTTTTCGCAGAGTCGCGAGGAATATTCAAAATATAGTCTAAACGGATGGCGAACGATCATCCACGCAACCAAGCCCGTAAAGATGTCCACCCCCCGTTCGCGCTTGCGCACGTCGGGGGGGTGTGGGCCGTTTGCGGCGGCCTTTCAGACTCCGAGATCTTCGAGCTCGAAGACCTCGTCGTCGGCGGTGTCGATTCCGAGTTGGACAAGCGTCTGCTCGTCGTCGTCGGTGTCGATTCCGAGTTGGACGAGCGTCTGCTCGTCGGCGTCACCGACCACGAGGTAGTCGAAGCCTTCTTCGTCTACGTCGTGCAATACGACGATTGAGTAGGTGGTCATGTATAGTCCCCTTTCTATGGGAATTTTGCCCTATTGAAAGAGCTTTTGTAGTTACTTATACCTATTGCGGCGGGTGACCTTGAGACAAGGGGGGGGAAAGCGGGCAAATACGCCCAGATTTAGAGGTATAAACATAAATCTGCCAGCGTTGCCCGGTGCGATCGTTAACCGGTTTGGTCGCCGAAGTTCAACCGACGAAACCTTTCAAATCGACCTGGTGGAAGCTATGTGTCTAGGAGATAGCAACTTATGTGCATACCCCTTGGTGGGCCGGGTGGGTTCGATACCCACCACCAAGGCATTCGAAGACCACGAGAAGATACTGTGGGTCGCCGGTATAATGTACACCTCCCCTTTACGGGCGGTCGCTGACCGGGTACCGGAAGTAGCGCGGCGGGGTTGTTGCGGTCACCCCGCACGGATGGGGCGGACTTTAAACGTGTTACCTTTCCCGTAGCCGCCTTGGCCGGACGCGGGGTTCTTGTAGGCGCCTAGTGCTCCATGGCCCGGGAGCGAGGACCATTCAGTAGAACTCCAGTAGCCGTGTAGCAGTGACAGACCTGGTACGACAGTTGGCGTCATACGCAGCATCTCGAGCAGCTCGTCCTGGGCGGGTAGGTACCAGTCAAGTTTACCACCACCGGTGTACGAGCGTGCCGCGTACGCGGCAGTGGTCGTGGTTGGGTCCAAGGTTAGTATGGCTGCTGAGTTTCTAAGACCGGAGCCGATTGAGCTATTTTGGGCGGATGAGCCGACCGTGCTGGGTAGAGGGGCATTCGTCCAATGGTACTGTGGGTCGTATGTATCGATATCGAACCGGGAGGACGGGCTCCATCTTGCAGGGGCGGCTTCGAGATAGGTGCAGGTGGACGCGAGCGTGGGGCCGCAGGGGAACGTGCCGCTCGAGTGGACGTAAAACACGATACCGCCACCAGGGCCGGTGTCACCCACCACACAGGTACCACCTGTGGCGCATGTCAGTGCGACAGTCGTCGTGGTCGTCGGAGCAGCAGTCGTCGTGGTCGAGTTGTTGGACGACGGAGCGGTAGTAGAGGTAGTCGCCGGGCTGCCAGAAAGACACTCGTACGGGTCACCGCTGACCGCCACACTACCGGAAGCACTACCGGTGATCGACACGTTGATACACAGATCCTTTTGACCGTATATACGCACACCGCTGGTGGCACCATCGCCGGCGAGAAGCTCCACATCCTCGTCCCCGGCGGCCAGAACAATGTCGTTGATAGTGGTCCCTCTACCAGGGTTAAGAGGATCGGACTGGGCCCGAGAGTTCGCCGACTTGACTATACCATCGGCGGAGGAAACCAGGGCGCCGGTGGACGAGTTGTCTGTCACGTTGCTGTATACCGGGACGGCAACAGCCGCCAAAGTACCCATAATCGCCAAAACGACTACGAGTTCAAGAAGGGAAAAACCTTTTCTACGCATACGGCCTATACCGTACCTGAAACAATAGGTAGAAACAAGAAACATATGGCCTCTACATGACCGTCGTTGTTAATACGTTGACCGCGAACCTGCAGGGGTTGTTATCTCTACACCGTTAGCGTCACCATCGTCGAACAAGGAATTCTGTGCATACCTCTTGGTGGGGTATGCACGTAAGTCCGGCGGCCAGACAGGCTAAGGGTTTGAGGGTGTTTGTTCACCGCCCTTTTCAGCGAAAATCGAGGAAATTTTCAGCGTTGTAGCGGACCGCTGTCCTCTGCGATCAGATGGACTACGAACCGGAATCGCTCCGGGGGTCGATCTGGTTTCGGTATCTCAACTGGTGAGACCTTTCACGTCGACCGGGGTGTATCTGTACTCGTCGGTGCCGTCACCTAGTTGTCCCCAATCGTTGTCTCCCCAGCATTTGACGCCGCGATCGGAGGTCAGCGCGCAGGTGTGGCGATCACCGGCGGAGATCTGCGTAACCTTGGAGGTGAGACCTTTCACATCGACCGGGGTGAGACTGCCATCACCTTCGTCTACGGCGTTTTCTCCCCAGCATTTGACGCCGCCATCGGAGGTCAGCGCACAGGTGTGGCCACCGCCGGCGGAGATCTGCGTAACCTTGGAGGTGAGACCTTTCACGTCGACCGGGGTGAGACTGCTCTCCTCTGTGCCGTCACCTAGTTGCCCGTCCTCGTTGTATCCCCAGCATTTGACGCCATCGGAGGTCAGCGCGCAGGTGCGGGCACCGCCGGCGGAGATCTGCGTAACCTTGGAGGTGAGACCTTTCACGTCGACCGGGGTGTATCTGTACTCGTCGGTGCCGTCACCTAGTTGTCCGAAAAAGTTTTCTCCCCAGCATTTGACGCCGCCATCGGAGGTCAGCGCGCAGGTGTGGCCACCGCCGGCGGAGATCTGCGTAACCTTGGAGTTGAGACCTTTCACGTCGACCGGGGTGGATCTGTTCTCATCTGTGCCGTCACCTAGCTGTCCGCTCGGGTTCCATCCCCAGCATTTGACGCCGCCATCGGAGGTCAGCGCGCAGGTGTGGTTACCGCCGGCGGAGATCTGCGTGACGTTGGAGGTGAGACCTTTCACGTCGACCGGGGTGTATCTGTACTCGTCGGTGCCGTCACCTAGTTGTCCCCAATCGTTGTCTCCCCAGCATTTGACGCCGCCATCGGAGGTCAGCGCGCAGGTGTGTTTACCACCGGCGGAGATCTGCGTAACTTTGGAGGTGAGACCTTTCACGTCGACCGGGGTGGGTCTGTTCTCATCTGTGCCGTCACCTAGTTGCCCGTCCTCGTTGTATCCCCAGCATTTGACGCCATCGGAGGTCAGCGCGCAGGTGTGGACTCTACCGGCGGAGATCTGCGTTAGCCTCGCAGCGCTCTTTGCGGGTTTTACAGAGGTCTCCGGGGATGTGGTCGTCGGCAAGGACTCTTGCGGAGAGGCGCTCTGTGTGCCCGTGCAGCCGGCGAGCAGGACGGCAGCGACCAGCAGCTTCAGCTTTGTCTTCGAACGTTCTGCCTGTCTATGTGTCATGGTTGTCTTCTTTCTGTGGACTGGTCTGTGCGGCCAGGAGCATCGTATGGATCTGCGGTATACTTGTCTTCTTATCGTGTCTCGTCGCAGGGGCTACGCATACGTACCGGCACCGGGGGCAGAACCACGAAACCTCAGGTCGCCGCAGCCGAGGCGGGGATGCTCATCGAGACCTTTGACCCACTGATAAGCCGACCCCAGAAATGCTCGGCCGTCGCAACATGCGGCGCAGGCAGAAAACACCGAGAAACGCCAAAACTCCCGGCTCGAGGACCACATGTGTCTTCGAACCGGGAGTTATGTGCATACCTCTTGGTGGCGGAGATGGGATTTGAACCCATGACCTCCGGGTTATGAGCCCGACGAGCTACCAGACTGCTCTACTCCGCGTCGTTCTGTGTACTGTGCCGTGTCCCGGTGTGCAGGCAAGACTTACGGCTGCCCGCAGGTGCCCGGACATGCTGTAACCTGCTTGCTTCCGCGAATGTGGCCGCAACCGTACATAGAGTCCTTGCCTATCTTAAATCAAGATAGCCGTTGTCTCGCAAACCGCTATGTCTGCTGAGACGCGGGCGGCAGCCGCCGCGTTATGTGCCTAATGCACGGACCTGAAGGGCGGCCATGTGCAAATGTGGCCGCCCTTCTGATGTATACGGTGAGGTTTCTTGCCAGTCCGGGGTTGACCCCGACAATGATGTGGCATGTTGCGCAAGTTGATGTTTTTGTCCGTATCTGCCGCTTTTTTCCTGGTATCCTGTTCCTCTTCGGAGATGTCCTCCGATTCTTCCGTGAACTCGCCGCCGTCTACCACGAAAGAGGATGCCTCGTCGACTTCAGGCGACCCTATGGACGACGATCATGATCACGACGATCACGATCACGATGGTCACGATCACGGGTCTGCCCGCTCCGGGTTGGCTGCTTCCGGGGAAGGTTTGGGTTTGGTTTTCGAGGACACTAAGTGGGAGGCGTCTCCGGTCGAGTTGAGGTTCTCCATCGTGGATGTCAAGGATGGGGACGTTTTCGGCGAGTTGAACGACTATCTCGAGGTCCACACCAAGACTATGCATGTCGCCGTGGTCAAGCACGATCTCTCCGAGTACTATCACGTCCATCCGGTACTCTCCGACGGTGTCTGGGTGTCAGAGCCGTTGGCTCTGTCCGAGGGTTTTTACAGGGTTGTCGCGGATTTCAAGGTCAAGGATCGCGCCCAGGTGGCCTTGGGGGTCGACGTGACCGTGGGCAAGTCCCCGAGGATGGTTATGGCTGATCTTTCCCGGGAGGTTCGCGTCAGTTCGGTTGACGGTTATTCGGTGTCAGTCGTCGGGTCGACCCAGCACGAATCCGATCAGGTGTTGTCTTTCACTATCAGTAAAGACGGCGTTCCTGTGTCCTCCGTTGAGCCGTATCTCGGGTCTAACGGCCATCTGGTATCCTATGATTCTTCCAGTTTGCTGTACACGCACATGCACCCCAATTCCGGTATCATGAACGGGACTATAACTTTTAAGGCGCCTCCTACCGAGCACGGATTTTCCAGGTATTTTCTAGAGGTGAAACTCGACGGTAAGGTGCGTCTGTTTACCTTCGTGCTGGAGAACATGTAGTATTGCAGGAAAACTCTCGGCGCCTGCGGGCATCGGGGGGTTCGCGGGGGACGGTGGCTTGCATGGTTTACGATTCAGTCGGGCTTTTTTCGCATCCGTCTTCCCAGCAGGACGATCCGTGTCCGGAGCGGGATTCTGACGGTTATTGTCATTGCAAGAAGGTGACCCATCCGCGTATAGTGCCTGTCCGTGAGCCGCGTTACCCGCTAAAGAAGTAGGTCGCCGCTCCGGGGTGCGTCCCGTATAAAAAAGAACGAACCCGACAAGCGGGAAGATAATTCTTTTCCGCATGTTCGGGTTCGTCTAGCCTGAATCAGGCCTGAAAAAATTTTTAGCCGTTGGGTGGATGGAGGGCGTTCAGCCCATTTCGCACTCCGCGAAACGCGGCGTGGTGTTGGTGCTATCTTATCTGACTAAGATATGGCACCACTTTAGACTGTGAAGGCCGGTTTCGTGAATACAAGTATCTTGGCTTTGCCGGTGATTGGTTGTCGGGTCCGTGTTTAGTCTACTTTTTTTGGCCGGTCACCCGGGCCAGGGCTGCCTGGTAGGCCGGGGATATGCCGAGTATTTCCCCGGATACGCGCACCGACAATGTGCCGGCGATTTTGGTGGTCAGGGGTCCGGGCGAGGGGATGGTGCGAGGTAGCATCCGCCGCGCGTAGTGCGGCAGGGTGCCGGCCGCCCCAGTGAGCATGAGGCCGTAGAAAGGTTTCATTGCCGCCGGTAGGGGAGGGGAGGAGATGAATTTGAGTGCTTCGACGGCTTCCGCCCCCACCTGGAATCCTTTCCCGTAGTCGGCCAGCATGACGGATAGTTGCTTTTGGTCGGTTGGGAGGTCCAGCGATTCGAAACCGAGTAGGGGCGCTACGGCGTTCCATTCGGCCACGAAGCGGTCGGCGTCCTCGTCGGTCAGGGGGTTGGCGGCGAAGTTCTGGTAGGAGGACAGGAAGCTGTCGATCAGGGCGATGTGCACGAAACGTAGTTGCGCCGGGTCGGATGCGGAGTATTGTCGACCGTCGGGGGTGGTGCCTTTGACGCGTTCGTGCAGGCCACGGATCGTCGCGCATTCCCGTTCGATCTGGTTGGTGGTACCGAAAGCGGCTATGGTGACGAACCGCGCGGTCATTTGTAGTCTGCCGATGGGTTCGCTGCGGAATCGCGAGTGACGCGCCACCCCGGTGACCGTGAGCGGGTCCAGCGACTGGAGTATCAGTGAACGGATGCCGGCCATGAGGGTGGCCGTGTTGGAGAGGACCGTCCATGTGACGGATTGCGGACCGAAGAGTCCGGCGTCCCCGGGGGCGGTCATTTCGCGGACGTAATCGGTGAGCCCGTCCTCGCTGCCCGATATTAGTCGTCGTACTGCCGCGGCTGCTGACTCCCTTAACATCGTATCTATTGTGCCTTCTCCTCTGCGGGTGTCATTTTATCGCCGTTCGGTTATTGTGTTCGGGTGCTGCGGGCGTTTCTCTGCCGTGTCGCCTGGCGGCCCGGGAAGCGAGGTCCTACCGGAAACGCGGAAGGCACCACCCCTGATGGGTGGTGCCTTCTCGACTCTGTTCTCAGAGGTTTGCTGCGGTGATGATCGCCGTTTTCTGGCTCCGGTAGGGGCCCGGGTCGTCCTTGCCGTTGTTGAAGGATTCGTCCCATAGTAGCAGTGCGGTCTCCCACTGGAGTTGGTCCAGGCCGGGGCTGTCGCAGATCGGTATGACCGCTCCGCCGGGCGGCGCGTGCATGGATCTCCGTTTGCGCTCCGTGTCCTGTCGGCTGAACCATTCGCATACGATCTGCGGGTATTCCCCGAGTCCGGTCGAATTGCGCTTGGCACGGATACCGTTCCAGACGATGACCGGCCTGATGCCTTCGTCGACCTCGAAAACTTTCGTTTCCGGTCCTCCGAGGTGGCACGCCATCATGGCGTCCCGTCCGAGCATTGCGAGCGCGTCCTCCTGGAGTTCGTCTAGGAGTTTCATGCGGAAACGGCTTCCCGTCAGCGGATGGCATGCGTGTTTGCGCAGCGTATCCCCGCGTTCGGAGAAGTACTCCTCTAGCAGCGTTCCGTCAAGCGGCCGGCTCAACCACTGCCAGACGATGTCCTGCAGTGCGTTCATCAACGGGAGTTGCAGTCCGGCGGTCTTCTCTAGGACGGTTCTGCTCATCAGGTATCGTACGGCGTACCGGACGATCTCTTCGTTGAGTAGCGCCTGATCGAGAGGGTTTGCCGTGATGGCTGCATCCCATTCGCGGGCCAGGTGTTCACCGACCTGTCTGAGGGCGGGCGGTGTCGTGCGGCACGTGCCGTCGAGGATTCCGCGGCTCAGGTAGCCGTTCTCCGCGTACCGGCGATGGTGATGTACGGTGAGGGCCCGCAGTTGCGGGAATGCGCCGTTTAGCCGGTATGGATCCTGGTGCACCGAGCGTTGGAACACGCTCTCTAGGTCCATCAGCGGACCCAACTGGCGGAGGAACTCCTTTTCGGTGGTTCCCTGCAGGGAGTCTCTGAAGAGGCATCCGCAGACGCCCGGGGTTCCTTCAGGGCCGGGTCTACGTTCGGCGTACATCAGGTCGCTCCACTCTTGGTAGTGGCACCCGTTTGGGTGGTGCAGTACGCCTTCCCCTTGCGCAGAGGTTTGGTGGCGAGGTTCCGCGGGAAGACCCGGGAGACCGCGCCTCTTCAGCCACTCGTAGAGTGACTCGTGGGTTTGTTCGGTATCCAAGGGGGTTTCTCCTTCCCGGGATGTATGTGTCGTGGATCTACTGTCACTGCGGGAGGTCGTGCGCACAACCTGCCGCCCTGTCCGCTGCCGGCAACCCCGGCAGGTTCACGGTCAATGTTTCAACAACAACGGCCTAATATGGGCGGTTCGTTTCTTGCTTCGATCCCCTGGTCTAGGTACGGTATAGGGTGTATGACTAAAAAAGGTTTTTCCCTTCTCGAACTCG
>Ga0194129_10005858_pt1 | contig 15404 bp, 13 predicted proteins | sample TA2KigCa35mmetaG_FD_150862 | JGI IMG/M metagenome (GOLD analysis project Ga0194129, IMG submission 150862) | Freshwater microbial communities from Lake Tanganyika, Tanzania - TA2015038 Kigoma Deep Cast 35m | ecosystem: Environmental > Aquatic > Freshwater > Lake | place: Tanzania: Lake... | reverse complement strand
GGAGGGTGACCACCGAGCGACGGCAGGCCTGGGCGCTCGTCCTCGTCGCGACGCTGACGATGGCGGTGAGCTACGTCGACCGCCAGGTGCTCGCCGTCCTCGCGCCGACGGTGACGCGGGCGCTCGCGATCGACGAGGCCTCGTACGGCTGGCTCGCCGCCGCGTTCTCGCTCGCGTACCTCGCGGGCGCGCCGCTCGCGGGGCGGCTCATCGATCGGGTCGGCGCGCGACGGGGCCTCCTCGCCGCCGTGCTCGTGTGGTCGACGGTCTCCGCGCTGCACGCGCTCGTCCCCGGCTTCGGCGTGCTCTTCGCGCTCCGGATCGCGCTCGGCCTCACCGAGTCCCCATCGTTTCCCGGCGCGGCGCAGACCGTTCATCGCGCGCTGCCCCCCGAGGAGCGAGCCCGCGGGTTCGGCGTGCTCTTCACCGGGTCGTCGCTCGGCGCGATCGTCGCGGCCCCGCTCGCGACCGCCGTCGAGGCGCGCGTCGGCTGGCGCGGCGCGATGGTGGTGACGGCGCTGGTCGGCCTTGCGTGGATCCCCCTCTGGCTCCTGGTGGCGTGGTCCCCCTCGGGGCGCGCACGCCTCGAAGCTCCCGCTCGAGCGCACGACGCGGCGCCGGAGGCTCCCTCCTTCGTCGACACGCTGCGGCACCCCGCGGTGCTCCGAGCGACGCTGCTGGTCCTCGGCTGCGCCCCGATCCTCGGCTTCGCGCTGCTCTGGTCGGCGAAGTACCTCGTCACGACGCACGGCCTCACCCAGGGCGACGTCGGCCGCCTGTTGTGGCTCCCGCCGCTGTGCTTCGATCTCGGCGCGCTCGCGTTCGGCGACCTCGCGACCCGCCGACGAACTTCCGCCTCGCCCCGCGGACTCGTCGCGATGGGCGGCCTCCTCGCGCTCGCCATCGCGCTCGTGCCGCTCGCGGGGAGCGCGTACGCGGCGGTCGCCCTCGTCAGCCTCGCCGTCGTCGGAGTCGGCGCGATGTACGCCCTCGTGACGAGCGACATGCTCGCGCGCGTGCCGCCGTCGTGCGTGTCGGTCGCGGGGGGCGCCACCGCCGCCGCGCAGTCGCTCGCCTACGTCATCGCGAACCCGCTCATCGGCAAGAGCGTGCAGGCGACCGGGAGCTATCGAACGGCGCTCGTCGCGCTCGCGGTCGCGCTCGTCCCGTGCCTCGTCGGCTGGCTCGCGTGGGCTCCGCCTCCGCGGCAGGACGGCCTCGCCGAGAAGTAGTCGCCGCCGGCAGCAGCCGGCTCGTCAGCCATCGTCAGCGCGCGCCAGCTTCGCCGCTACCTCGCGCGAAAACGCGGCGAGCACCGCGCAAACGCGCGCGCGCACGGCGGGATCTACCGCGAGATCCTGGCGCAGCTCGAGCTCGAGGGCGCGCCTCCCCGAGACGGCGGCGTGAGCGCTCACGGAGTAGATGAGCCCGAGCTTCCCCGAGTACGGCTCGTTCAGCCGCGCTTCGAACCCCGCTTCGCGAAAACGCGCGAAGAGCTCCGCCGCGAGCGCCTCCTCGCGATCGAAGAGCACGCCGACCTCGACCTCGCGGACCGCCCCCTCGTACACCGGCGTGAAGCTGTGCACCGACAGGGCGAGCGGGGCGCGACTCGCGAGGAACAGCCGATCGAGCGCGACATGATACGCCCGCCAGAGGGCGAGCCTTCGCTCGAGCGAGCCGGCGTCGACGTCGGCATTCATCGCGATGGTCCGGCCCTCGGCGACGTCGCGCACGAGCGTGTCCGAGTCGAGCGGCCGGTTCGGATCGACGACGAGCCGCGAGAACCCCGCGACCACGGCTCCCGCACCGAGCCTCACCGCAAGCTCACGCGTGAGCTCAGCCGCGCCGAGGTCGAAGGCCCAATGCGTGCCGCGGAGCCACGCGTCACCGCCATCGAGCGCGAACCCGAAAGGCAGCGCCTCGGAGCCGTGCTCGCAGGTGAGGACGAGCGGCGCCGCGGCATCGCGCTCGGCGACGGACTCGACGAATGCGTCCGCCCACGAAGCGTCGGGTGAGGCGGCCGAATGGACAGCGTCGCGCGACATCGTCGTCATGGGTGGGTCCGCGTCAGGCCTTGGTCCCGACGACCGCGAGCTCCTCACCCTCGAGCGCGCCCCGCTCGAGGTCCGCCGGCGCCTCCGAGAGCAACTTGACCTCGATCACGGAGCAGAGCGCCTCTTCGGCGAGGTTCGCGCGCGCCGCGTCGACGACCCGCACGATGCGCTCGCTGCCGTAGAGGGTGAGCGCCATGCGCTCGGTGAAGCCGAGGCCGATGTCCTTGCGCTTCTGCTGCACCTTCGCGAGCACGTCGCGCGCGAGCCCCTCGTCGCGGAGCGCATCCGTGAGCTCGGTGTGGAGGACGACGACACCGACGCGACCGCCCGCCGCCGCGAAGCCCTCGCTCGCGACGACCTGGATGTCGAGCTCTTCGCCCGAGAGCTCGATCGCCTCACCCTCGACGTCGAGCACGACCCTGCCCGCGCGCGACAACTCGCCGTGGAGCTTGCCCGCGTCGGCCCGCTCGAGCGCCTGCTTCAGCGCCTGCACCTTTTTGCCGATGCGCGGGCCGAGCGCGCGGAAGTTGGGCTTCATGCGGTACTGCACGGCGCCGGCCTCCTGCCCCGGTTCGAGGAAGCGCACCTCGTGCACGTTGAGCTCCTCGGCGACGAGCGGACCGTAGCTCCCGAGGCGGGCCGCGAGGTTCGCGTCGCTGACGACGACGTCGGCGCGCGCGAGCGGCTGACGGACGCGCAGGCGGTTGTCGGTCCGCACCTGGAGTCCGAGGCTCACGAGCTCGCGCACGGCGCGCATCTCGGCGGCGAGGCCCTCGTCGATCGAGACGAGGTCCGGCTCGGGGTACCCGACCAGGTGCACGCTGACCGGCGCGTCCGGGAAGGCCCGCCTCACGAGGTTCTGGTAGAGCCCCTCGGCGAAGAACGGCACGAACGGCGCGGTGAGCTTCGCGAGCGTGACGAGGGTCTCGTAGAGCGTGGTCGTCGCATCGAGCTTGTCGGCCGCGAGCTTCGCATCGTCGGCCGGCGCCCAGAAGCGGCTGCGGCTGCGGCGCACGTACCAGTTCGACAATGCATCGACCAGCTCGATGATGCGCTGCGCAGCCTCGTAGATCCCGAAGCGATCCAGCTCCGTCCGCACGGCACGAACGGTCAGCGCGACCTCGCTCGCGATCCAGCGATCAAGGAGGCTCCGCTCCGCGACGGGTCGAGCCTTCACGGCTTGGGGCTCGAAGCCGTCGATGTTCGCGTAGATGACGAAGAACGAGTAGACGTTCCTGAGCTTGATGAGGAAGTCCTTCTGCTGCAGGCGAACGTTCGAGAGCGAGTGGCGCGTGTTCGTCCACGGCGGCGACGACGCGTAGAAGAACCAACGGAAGGCGTCCGCCCCGGGAGCCGGTCGCGTCGGGTCCTCGACGAAGACGCGCTCGTCTTGCGGCAAGCGCGGCACGTCGATCACCTTCACGGTGAGGCCCTGCGCGTTGGGCTTCACGCCGAACGAAGCCGCATCCTCGGGCGCGAGCACGATCACGCGGCGCGGCAGGCCCTTCAGCGCGCGGAGCGTCATCGGACGCGCCTCGGCGGAACGATCGCCGCGGTACATGGTGACGCGGGCCTCGTCGCCGACGAGATCGAGCCCCTCGTAGTCCTCGCGCGCGACGTAGGCCGAGCCCGCCGCGACGACCTTGCCCTTCAAGAGCTTCTGCACCGCGGCGTCCTCGAGGGACACCGGCGCGAACTCCATCCGCACACGCTCCAAGATGATGTCGGGCGGCGTGTAGTTGCCCTTGCTCTTGCTCTCCTTCTTGCCTTCGCGATCGCCGACGTGGCCGAGCACGACGCATGCTTTGTACGGATGCGGGTAATCACGGCCTGCGAGGCCAAAGCGCGTGCGCGTCTCTTCGTCGAAAACCAGCGTCGAGATCATGAGGAGCGAGTAGAACCAGCCGCGCGTCTGGTCGATCGCCTCGCTGATGAAGTCGGCCGGCCACGCCTTGCCGAGCGCCTCGACCGAGCCGTCTCGGTGCGGGAAGCCGAGCTGCGCGAACGGCATGCAGCCGGAGTCGAACCAGCAGTCGATCACCTCGGTCACGCGGTGCATCGTCCCCTGGCACTTGGCGCAGGGCAGCGTCACCTCGTCGATCCAGGGCTTGTGAACGATCAAGTGAGGATTCAGCGACGGGTCCGCCGCGCGTGCGGCGCGGAAGGCGTCGAAGGCCTTCGGGTTCAACGACTCGATCTCCGCGACGCTCGACGGCGCGTGCTCGTGACCGCAGCCCTCACACACCCAGACGTTGAGCGGCGTGCCCCAGTAGCGCTCGCGCGAGAGGGCCCAGTCGACGTTGTTGCGGAGGAAGTCGCCGAAGCGCCCCTCCTTGATGTGGTCGGGGAGCCAGGTCACCGCTTGGTTGTTCGCGAGCGCATCGCCGATGCGGTCCGTGGTGCGGATGTACCAGGCCGGCCGCGCGAGCTGGATCAGCGGGTCTTCGTCGGCGCGCCAGCAATACGGGTACTCGTGACGGTACTTCTCGGTGAAGACCAGCAGGCCACGCGCGTCGAGGTCGGCGAGGAGCTTCGGGTCGGCCTCCTTGATGAACGCGCCCGCCACGCTCGCGACCTCGGCGCTCATCTTGCCATCGGCGCCCACCGCGCAGAGGAGCGGGACCGCGTCCGGCTCGCGGTAGCGGCGCAGCTCGGCCTTGTGGGCGGTGTTGTCATCCTCGCCGAAGGCGGGCGCGATGTGGACGATGCCGGTGCCGGCGTCGAGCGTGACGAACTCGGCATCAAGCACGCGGAAGTAGAGCGCAAGCGAGCCGCCGTCCTTCAGCTCCGCCGTGGCGTCGACGAGCGCGGCGTAGGTGTCGAAGCAAGGCTCGTAGCGGCGACCTACGAGCTCCTTGCCCTTCAGCGAGTAGAGGACGTCGAGCCCGAGGCCGAGCTTCTTTGCGAGCCCTTCGCGGAGCGCCTCGGCGACGATGAGCCGCTTGCCGTCCTTCCACTCGCAGACGGCGTAGTCGAGCGAGCCCTTCACCGCGGCGTAGCCGTTCGAGGGCAAGGTCCAAGGCGTCGTCGTCCACACGCAGAGGTGCGTGCCGGGCTCGTCCACGAGCGGCAGCGCGACGTAGGCGCTCGGATCGTCGACGGTCTTGTAGTTCCAGCCGACCTCGGCAGCCGAGAGCGCCGTGCCCCCCTGCGGCCACCACCAGCACACCTTGTGACCGCGGTAGAGCAGCCCTTTTTTGTGAAGCTCGGCGAGCGCCCACCAGACGCTCTCGACGTAGCTCTGATGGTAGGTGACGTAAGCGTTCTCGGTGTCGAGCCAGTAACCGATGAGCTCGGTGTTGCGCTCCCACGCCTCGGTGTACCGGAACACCGACTCGATGCATTTCTGCACGAAAGGCTTGATGCCGTACGCCTCGATCTCCGCCTTGCCGTGGATGCCGAGATCCTTTTCCACTTCGACTTCGACCGGGAGGCCGTGCGTGTCCCAGCCCGCCTTGCGCGGCACGTCGTAGCCGCACATCGTCTTGTAGCGCGGCACCACGTCCTTGATGCTGCGCGTGAGCGCGTGCCCGTTGTGCGGCATCCCGTTCGCGGTGGGCGGGCCCTCGTAGAAGACGAACGGTCCCTTGGAGGGACCGGTCGCGCGCGTCTCGGCGGAGAGGGTCCGCGCGAAGACGTCGTTCGCCTTCCAGAAACGCGAGACCTTGGCCTCCTCCGCGGGAAAGTTGAGCTCCACCGGGACCGCTTCGAACACGGACTTCTCGCTCATGGCGAGCGAGGCTTACCAAGCCTACCGGGCGGGGGCTACTCGTCGCCGCTCGGTCGACGAGGCTGGCCGTCCCATGGCGTCCCGGTTAGAGATGGGAGCGTCGCGATCGCGGCCCTGCCGACGCTCGCGGAGCCCCACCCACGGAAGCGCCGTCGTGTCGAAGCCCTCCTCCCCGTTCGGCCTCAGCCTCCTCGCCAACCACTTCCCCGCGCTGCACGGCTTGCGGGTGCTCGGGATCTTGAGCGTCATCCAGATCCACGTGTCGTTCGAGCTCGGCGCGCACCGACTGCTGCCGATCGAGTCGTGGCTCTACCAGCTGTCGCAGCGCATCTGGTTCGGGATGGACATGTTCTTCTTCCTGAGCGGCTTCCTCATCGGCACGATCCTGCTGCTCCCGGACGCGAGCGGCGCCGGCGGGACGCTGAAGTTCTACGCACGCCGAAGCTTCCGCATCATCCCGGCGTATTACGTCGTCCTTACGGCGCTCGCGCTGCTGAAGCCGCTCGACCCGCTGCAGCGCGCGCAGCTCTGGCGCGAGTACGCCTACGTCACGAATTACTCCGACGTCGGCCACGTGGTGATGATGTGGGCTTGGTCTCTGTGCGTGGAGGAGCACTTTTACTTGCTCGTGCCGCTCCTCGTCGCGCTCGTCCGACGGGTCTCGTCTCACCGGGCGCGAATCGGGGCGCTCGCGTTGCTCTGGCTTTCCGGCTTCGGGGCGCGCTTCCTCGTCTCTCGCTACCAGCTCCCGAGCCGCCCCGGTGACGGGTTTCAGCTCCTCTACATCCCGAGCCACACGCGCTACGACATCCTGCTCGCGGGCGTCCTCCTCGCGTATCTGTGGCACACCGAGCGCCCTCGCATCGAGGGCCTCATGGCGCGCGTGCCGGTACGCATCGCTTCCGTCGCGCTCTCGGCGCTGCTCTTCGGCGCGCTCGTCGTCGTGCCCGGAGAGGCGCTCCACGGGGCGTGGGGCCTCCTCCGGATCGGGACTGTGACCGGCCTCGCGTACCTGAACCTCATCACTTACCTCATCACCACGCGTGGCGTGGCGGTGAAGGTCCTTGGCCACCGCTCGTTCCTGGTGTTCGCGACGCTCGGCTACGGCGTGTACCTCGTGCACATGCCCTTCGTCACGACCGTCGGCTTCGTCGCGTACCTACGCCTCGCGTTCCTCTATCGACTGCCGGTGCCGTTCGCGTTCGCCTTGGCCGTGCTCGCGGTGTTCTTCGTCTCACTGGCGTTCGGATATCTTCTGCACCTCCTCGTCGAAAAACCCGCGCTCTACCTGCGGGATCGCCTCGTCCCCGCAAAGCCGCCAGCCGCCCCTGCGCCGGTCAGCGCGTGAGATCCGCACGGATCGCCGCGACTCCGTCTGCCCCCGCCTCGAGACACGCCGCCACGCGCGCTCCCGAAACGCCGCCGAGAGCGACGAGCGCGATGGCCGGAGGCAGCGTCGCCCGCATGGTCGCGAGGCGCGCGACGCCCAACGACGAAGCCTTTCCAGGCGACTCGAACACGGGCGATACGAGCACCGCGTCCGCGCCTTCGGCGATCGCGCGGGCGAGCTCTTCGTCGTCGTGAACCGAGCGGGTGACGAGGCGCTGTCCGACGAGGCGACGCGCGTCACACACCGGCACCGAAGCGCGACCGAGGTGGACGCCGTCGGCATCGAGCGCGAGCGCCAGGTCGAGCCTATCGGCGACGAGGAGCCCGGCCCCGACGCGGCGCGTGAGCCGACGGAGCACACGCCCCTCGTCGACGAGCGTGCGGGTCGTGAGCTCGGGATCGCGAAGCACCACGGCAAAGCGCGCGTCCATCCTGGCGACTCGCTCGCGGAGAATGGCGGGCGAGACAGACGTCGCGTCGCTCAGCTGAAGGAACCGATAGGGGAAGCGACGGTCACACCTCGAGACCTCGGCGGTCATCGCGGCGTCGCGCTCGGCGTACCCTCGAGGCCCGCGAGATCATCGGTCGCGAGGTGCGCCTCCCGGCTTCCGGGATAGCGCTCGACGAGGTGCCGCAGCGTCGCCTTCGCCGCGTCGAGCTCACCACGGGCGCGGAACTCACCCGCGAGCCGGTAGAGCGCCTCGGCGGCCGTCTCCTCGATGCGACTGTCCGCAGTGGGCGCGCGACCGCACTGAAACGGAGCGCTCGAGAGCGCCGCGGTGAGGATGAGGAGCCGACCCAGGAGCATTGGCACGGTCACTCGATCAGCCCGTCGAGGGGCGAGGATGCGTGCGCGTAGAGACGACGCGGCATGCGCCCCGCTAGATAGGCGTGCCTGCCCGCCTCGACTGCGAGCTTCATGGCGGTCGCCATCCGAACGGGCTCGCGCGCACCCGCGATCGCCGTGTTCATGAGCACGCCGTCGCAGCCGAGCTCCATCGCGATCGCCGCATCGCTGGCGGTACCCACGCCCGCATCCACGATCACGGGGACCTTCGCTTGCTCGAGGATGATGCGGAGGTTGTAGGGGTTCCGGATCCCGAGCCCCGAGCCAATCGGCGCAGCGAGAGGCATGACCGCTGCGCAGCCGAGCTCGCCGAGCTCCCTGCAGACGATCGGGTCGTCGGTGCAGTACGGGAGCACGGTGAATCCCTCCGCGACGAGGATGCGCGCGGCCTCGAGCGTCTTCTGGTTGTTCGGGAAGAGGGTCTTCTCGTCCCCGATCACCTCGAGCTTCACGAGGTCGCTCATGCCGAGCTCGCGCGCGAGGCGGCAGGTGCGGAGCGCGTCCTCGACGGTGTAGCAACCCGCCGTGTTTGGCAGCAGGGTGAAGCGCGGGCGCCCATCGACCTTCTCGGTGAGCAGGCGCATCATCGAGCCTTCCCCGCGCTCCGAGGTGTTGACGCGGCGCAAGGCGACGGTCACGACCTCGGCACCCGAGGCGAGCAGCGCGGCGCGGGTCTCGTCGATGTCGCGATACTTTCCGGTGCCGACGAAGAGACGCGACCGGAAGGTGAAGCTCCCGAGTCGCAGGAGGTCAGAGTCGTCGCTCATCGACTCCGAGTGGTACTGCCGCTTCGGCGCCCTTTCAAGCAGCGCCGGTCGCCGCGCTGCGCAGCCGTCAAAACGCTCACCGCGCCCCCGAGCGCCGCGTGAGCTCGATTCGCTCGACGCCGTCGTCGCCACGCGACGCGCGCAAGACCACCGCCGCCTCGTCGCAGCTCAGCGTGAAGACCCCGGTCGCGTCCTCGCCGCCGCTGCAGGCGCGCCCATCCTCGAAGATCCGCTTGCCCAGCGACTCGACGAATTCGCGCCAGCTCGAGGCCTCGTCCGACGGCGTCATCGAAGCCGACGCGGCCTCGAGCGTCGCGCGACCCAGCGACTCGCCCGCGATCGTCAACGCGACGAGTCGATGCCCAGGCGCAAGAGCGACCTCGACCCGAAAGCGGAGCGCACGCTCGACCTCGCCGTCAGGACTGCGCACGCGGAAGCTTCGGACGACCTCCTTCGTGCAGCGCTCCGTCTCGCCCTCCCGAGCGCACGTGGGCTCAGGCGCAGAGAGCCGAAAGCGCGCGAGCACCTCCGCCGGAGCATCCGAGAACGTCCCGCGCCAAGGCGCCGCCTCGAGCATCGGTCGTACCCAGCCCGCGATCGCCTCGGCTGCCTGACGCCGACTCCGATCGTCCGCGCTCACCCGAAGCATCGTCGCGCGGGCGGCGCGCTCGTCGAGATCTTCGCGGCGTGCGTCGTTTCGCGCGTCGATGAGCCGCTGCATCGCCTCGGTCGCGTGGGGCCCGCGCGGCAGGGCGCGGAGGTACGCCTCGAGCCCCGCGACGCTACGAGCTCGGACCCGATAGAAGAGCGGCTCGACCTCGTCGAAGAACGCGCGGAGGCGGGCCGCGTAGCGCCCTTCGGGCCGGACCTCGAGGTAGGCCCAGGCGGCAGCGAGGCGATCCTCAAGCGTGGCCGCGAGCCTCACCCGCCGATAGTCGGCGTAGTCGTTCGGCGTCGCGAGGAAGGCGCGCGCGGGGTTGCATCCCCCGCACGCGAGCGCGAGCCCCGCAAGCATCGCAGGACGAACGAGCCTCGCTCGAGCCTTGGAACCGACGGCGTTCACTTCGAGACCTCGAGCGGCCGCTCGGCGAGCGGACAGAAATTGCACTCGGTGGGGACCGTCGCGCCGGCATCGGCAACGGTGGCTGCGAACGCGTCGCACGAGAGGGCTTCGAGCGCGTTGAGACACACCTCGCCGTCGTGCACGAGCGGGTAGCACCCGTCGTCGAACTCGTTGGGCGGAGCGGCCTCGCATGCCCGCGCGCACGCCTCGGTGAAGAGTCCGCAGCGAAGACAGCGCTGGCAATCGATCGCGGCTTTTGCCTCGAAGAAAGCAACAGGGTCGAGCTCGGCAACCCGTTGCCCGCAGCTCCCGATATCTCCGGCCGTCGGGGCAGCGATCGCGACGAACAGCCATCCGAGGACGGTCGCGCGCTTCACGGCAACACCTCGAGATCGACGAGGAGCCCCGCCTGAACCGAGACCACGGGGAACAGCGTATAAGCCTTGTCGTAGGTGCCAGCGCCGTAGAACAGGTTCCCGACGACCTCGGCGGTGACCCCCAGCGCCCCCGTCGCGAAGACCGCTCCGCCGAGCGCGACCTCGCCGCCCACGTTCGCATCAGGGGCGGCGAGCAAGCACGCCCCGGCGCGCGCCAGACCAAGAATTACCGGAGTGCGACGCATCAGCGCGTAGCCTGCGGAGAGCGCGGGCTGCGCGACGCCCTCGGTCGCGAACGAGGCGTGGACGACCGGACCATGCTGGAACCCGAATGGATTTCCGAACCCAAGCGCGAACCCGGCATCGACGTACGGCGCCGTGAGGGATGGCCCCTCGGGGCTCGCACCGAGCTGCGTCGCGAGGCGAAACGGGTTGTTGAAGCGCACACCGCGCCCGCCGGTGGCCGAGAGAAGCAGACGAAACGAGGAGCCACGTGGCTCGGACAGCCTCTGGAGCCACGCGACGTCGGCGTCGGACACATCAGCCGAAGGCGGCTCGGGCTCGGGGGCTTCATCGTCCGCGCGCGCGCGCGTTGGATTCAACACGAGCGCTGCGGCGAGCGCCACACCCGCCGCGCGAAGGAGCTTCTTCGCGAGGGTGGAGAGAGGCACCTCACCGGGACGCCGGAGCGCGACCTCATCGTAGGGAGAGCTCTGCGCCGATGCGCTCGCTGCCTTGCGACGCGTGGTCTTAGGTTGCACCGCGTCTCCTGCGGTATCGACGTCTCCGCGCCAGACCTCGATGGCGAGGCGACGATGGCTGAGCACGTGGCGCACCTCACCGACGCGCACGAGCACATCGACGCCACGAGCACCGCGAGACTCGAGTTCTCGACGCGCGCCCTCGAGGTCCGCGGCGACCGGCGGCTCCCACATACCGGCGTAGAGGCCGCTCGCGGCCCGACGCCCGAGCATCACCCGACCGCCCTCGGTGATGACGGTGGCGACGAGCGCCTCGGACTTCGGCGGCTTCTTCGCGCCGAGGATCGGGAGGGACTCTGCCCTGTCTTCGCGATGAGCGACGCAGACGCTCCGCAGCGGGCACCGTACGCACGAGGGAGCGCGTGGCGTGCACACCTGCGAGCCGAGCTCCATCAGCCCTTGATTAAAATCACTTGGCCGATCGCTCGGCACCAGCGCGCGCGCGAGGGCCCAGACGCGAGCCTGCGTGCGCGGCTGCCTCATATCCTCGGAGAGCCCGAACACGCGCGAGAGGACGCGGATCACGTTTCCGTCAACGAGCGGCGTTGCCTCCCCGAACGCGATGCTCGCGACCGCACCCGCCGTGTAAGCGCCGACGCCCTGAAGCTTCACGAGCTCGCTCGCCGTCGACGGGAAGCGACCGCCGTAGGCGTCGACGATCTCCCGGGCCGCGACGTGGAGCTGCCTCGCGCGGCGGTAGTAGCCAAGGCCGCTCCAGCGTCGCAACACCTCCTCGAGGGGGGCGGCCGCGAGCGCGCGCACGGTCGGGTAGTCGGCGAGGAACCGCTCGTAGTACGGGATGACCGTATCGACGCGGGTCTGCTGGAGCATCACCTCGCTGAGCCAGATCTTGTAGGGATCACGGGTCCTCCGCCACGGCAGGTCACGCGCCTCTCGCGCGAACCAGCGGACAAGCTGCCCGACGAGCTCTGCCCGCACCGGAGCTGCGAGCGCCTCGACCTCGGTCGAAGCCGCGCTCTCGGTCGCTCTGCGGCCAGCCGCCACTCTCCCTGTCCTTACGCTCACGATCGGCAGGCGCGCTCGATCTCTTCGACGGTCTTGGGGGTCGCGGCGGTCAGCACCTCGTGACCATCGGCCGTCACGAGCACGTCGTCCTCGATCCGAATGCCGATGCCGCGAAACGCCGGCGCGACGGTGTCGTCATCGGCGGAGATGTAGATGCCCGGCTCGATCGTGAGCACGGCGCCAGGGACGAACGGGCGCGGCGCGCCGTCGATGAAGTACGAGCCGACATCGTGCACGTCCATGCCGAGCCAGTGACTCGTGCGATGCATGTAGAACCGCTTGTACGACTCGGTCTCGAGGGCCTCGGCGCGCGACCCGCGAAGGAGCCCGACCGACAGCATCCCATCGATCAGCGTGTGCAGCGCGACCTCGTGCACCTTCTCGATGTTCGCGCCGGGCCGCGTCGCCTCGATCGCCGCGAGCTGCGAGGCGAGCACGGCTTCGTAGACCGCGCGCTGCGGCGCCGAGAAGGTCCCGTTGACGGGGAAGGTCCGGGTGATGTCGGCGGCATAATAGTCGTACTCGCAGCCCGCATCGATGAGCAGCAGGTCCCCCTCTTCCATGCGGCGGCGATTCTCGCGGTAGTGAAGGATGGTCGCGTTGACTCCCGACCCGACGATCGGCGGGTACGCCTCGCGGCTCGCGCCGCCACGACGAAACGCCTCCCGCAGGACGGCGTCGATCTCGTACTCGTGACGCCCCGGCGCGGCCTCACGCATCGCGGCGACGTGAGCCTCGGCCGAGATCGTCGCGGCTCGACGCAGCTTCGCGAGCTCGTCGGCGTCCTTGACGAAACGCAACTCGTGCCAGATGCCGTCGGGGTGGACGATCGAGCGCGGCCAGGGCTTGCTCGAGCGCCCGCGTCCCCGCGCCTGCGTCACCGAAGCGAGCACCTGCGCATCCAAATCACGCCACTTCCCGAGCTCGTAGACGAGCTCGTCGGCGCCGCTAAGGTACTCTGGCAAGCGCTTGCGGAGCTCGGCGATGGGAAACGCGGCGTCGACGCCGAGGCGCTCCTTCGCGTCGTCGATCCCGAGGCGATAGCCATCCCACTGCTCGCGCTCGCGGTCGCGCGGGCGGAGGAATAGGACGGCGCGGTGCTCGGGATGGACCCGCGACAGGATGAGCACGCTGTCGGGCTCCTCGAAGCCCGTCAGGTACTGCATGTCGGAGTCTTGCCGATATTCGTGCTCGACGTCATTGTTCCGAATCGTGACCGGGGCAGCGGCCACGATGGCCACTCCCCGGATCGCCTCGAGCACCCGGCGCCGCCTGTCCGCGAACATCGCTCAAAGCGTACCTCAACCCCCGATGCGAGGCCCGCAAACTTGAAGCTCCGTGCGCACCTCTGCCTCGGCGCCCTCGGCGCCCTCGTCGCGTGCGAGCGCAAACCACGACCGTGGGATGGCGCCCCGAACGGCTCGGTAGTCGACGCGTCGCAGCCGTTCTTGCCGAGCGCGCCGCGCGAAGGGAGCTGGCTTGGCGCGAGCACCTCGTCGCCGCTTGGCTCCGCCTCCGCGGACCCAGGTGAAGCGCCACCGAAGGCCAAGGTTGAGATCCGGGGCGGCGGCCTCTGGCGCAGCTGCTCCGACGGCTTCGAGGCGAACGCGAGCCCAGCGCGCGACGTCGAGCGACTGGCCGCACTGTGCGGACCTCCGAACGGGATGCGCCCGGCAGGCGAGACGCTAACCGGCACCGCGTCCGAGGCGGCCTCGCGGCACCCCTTCGAGGTCAAGAGCGGGGCGTGTTATCGCGTGTTCGCGGTCTCAGAGGGCGCGGCCGGAGGCCTCCACATGTCGGTGCTTTCGGTGCGCGGCTCGCGCCTCGCGGCGGTCGAGGAACCCGGGCGCGTTGCGATGCTCGAGCCCGAGCGACCGTTTTGCTCCTTCGCGAGCGAGACGCTGGTGCTCGAGGTGAGCGCACGCAACGGTCAAGGCCAATACGCGGCGCGGATCTACCAGTTGCCGACGGCCGAGTGACGGGCTACCCCACCCTACGATGGCCGAGGGTCGCCCACCTCATGACGACGAACGCCAGGACGACGACGGGTCGGACGGCGAGCGTAGACGACGTTTCGAGCGCACCGTGCCCGACGTGCTGCGGAAGATCGTCGAGCGCGCGGTGGTGAGCGGCGTGGAGACGCTGGCCGAAGGCCCCGAGAACCTGCGCAAGCACCTCGGCGACCTGAAGGTCCCCAAAGAGGCGGCGAGCTACGTCTACGACCAGATCGACGACACGAAGAAGGGGCTCTACCGCGTCGTCGCGAAAGAAATCCGCGACGTGCTCGAACACATGAGCCTCGCCGACGAGGTCGCGAGTGTGCTCACGAAGCTCTCGTTCGAGATCAACACGCAGATTCGCTTCGTGCCGAACCCTGTGACGAAGGAGCCGCACGACGACGACACCTCGACGGAGCCCAGCGCCGATGCCAGCCAGGGCGCGGACGGCGCGGCCTCCGACGCCCCGGCCGGGGGGGTGCGCCGCAAGAGCCACTTCCCGAGGCCGCAGGTCGTCTCCAAGGTGGTGATGAGGGCTGTGGACATGGTGACGGGTAGCGGCAGCGAGCGGTCCAAGGGGGACTCGGTGCCGCCTCCGCCTCGAACCTCAGCAGACCCGCGCGACGGTACCCCGTGAAAAGGCCGCTTGGAGCAGGCAGCGAGCTCGACGGTTGGTGCACGAAGTGTCGCATGGACCTCATGCATCGCATCGTCGCGATGGCCGATGGCAAGCCGGCGCGCGCCGAGTGCCTCACGTGCCGCTCGCAACACAACTACTACCGCCCGAAATCGGCGGAGGAACTGCGCGCCCCTCGAGTCGCGGGCGTAAAGCGCGTCGAAAATCCCAAGACGACGCCGCGGACCTCGACGCAGTCGGCCGTCGGGCAGCGCACGCACTGGGAGCGCTCGATCGCAGGTCGAGCCGCGAGCGAGTTCGCGCCGTACGCGATCGCTGCGACGTACGTCGTAGGCCAGCTGGTGCGCCACGCGAGGTTCGGTGACGGTGTCGTGACCGAGGTGAACGCGGCGCAGAAAATGACCGTGCTCTTCGCCGACGGACCGAAGCTCCTCGCTCAGGCGATAGGACGCTGATCCGACGCGCGACTCATACCCGACGCAGCCGCCGCGAAGGGGAGGATGCGACCACGACGGCCTCGAGCACCGAAGCGCAGCGGACTCATGTCCGGGAGCATCGGAGCGCAGAGGCCAACGACGGACGCGGCGGCGCTACGCCGAGCGGTCGGGGGAACAACGCTCAGGAGTCAAGGGACAGCAACAGAGGCGGCGCAGCGGAACCCCATCACGAGGTTGTCGGCCGCGGCGAAGTACCAACCACGGTGGGCGGCTCGGACAGAGGCCGGCTCGTCGAAACCCCAGCTACCGCCACGCGGGA
>Ga0194129_10005847_pt1 | contig 15421 bp, 8 predicted proteins | sample TA2KigCa35mmetaG_FD_150862 | JGI IMG/M metagenome (GOLD analysis project Ga0194129, IMG submission 150862) | Freshwater microbial communities from Lake Tanganyika, Tanzania - TA2015038 Kigoma Deep Cast 35m | ecosystem: Environmental > Aquatic > Freshwater > Lake | place: Tanzania: Lake... | reverse complement strand
GATTTCCATCTAAAACAGCCAGAACTTTTTGTTCTACAGTCAATTCTCTTTCGCTTTCACTTGAAGAAGTTGATACTACTGAAGCAACAGATAGCCTTGGAACAAGCTTAGCAGGATCCGAGTGATCGTCTCCAACACTTTCGTCAGCAACAAGTGCTGCTTGACCGTCGAAAGCAATAACTGAAAAAAAATTGAGGGCAACCAAAATGAAAATTTTCATAACTTCACCTATTTTCTACTTTGTATAAAGTAAGACGGAATTGCTTTAAGGTCAATATAATCCAAACCATGTGTCTTATTTCTAACAGGCTCTTTATCAGAAATTACATAAAAAATGTTTAAAGAAATTAATTCTGGTCGTGGAGCACTCGGAAATAATTTACGAATAAATTCTCTTTTAAACAACGCATCTTTAAGCAAATGATTAAGAGCTGCACTACACTGATCACATGGCTCATGATATCCATTGATAAGAATTGTTATTGATTCAGGATGCATTGGAATGCTTATATGTCCCTGTAAAACATAAGAAAGAAAGGCCTGTTCGCTATGAGAATGTGCTGTTGGATTCCACATACTTTCCACACCTGTTTCTATACCTCTAAGTTTAAAATCTTCAATAAGTTTTCTAACTGCATCGTTCGTAGTGGTAAGCAAAGGTTTTATACGAAGATCTTTACCCTCTATGCTAGGGTAACAATCCACTAGTGCAATAAGTTGCCTTTTTGTAGCTTTATTTTGAAAAAATACAGGCCAATATATAACTTCTTCTTTAAAATCTTCGCGCCTCTCAGTTAAATAAACTGTCTTAGAGAAATTGCCGCTAAGAAACAAGGGTTCTACAACTTGTGCATGAGTCTTTTTTGTTTCGATATCTTTAAACACAATAATAACTTCTGCAAAGTGTGTCGTTGGAGAAGCAACACCCCTTTCATCGTAAGACTTATAAAAACTCCTTATGTTTTCTGCAGCATCATCTGTAGCCTTGGCAAAATACTCTGCATGAAAAGAAAGATCATGTAGTCCAAAATTAAAATCATTCGCCCACAAAAGAGGTGCTTCTGAAACTACAGGTCCAGATCCACCCCCTCCTGCAGAAGCATTCGTACCTTCTGCTAGGCACAAAAAGCTAAAAAATACCAAACATAAAAACTGCATTTACAATTCCCTCATATTCTAACAATTTCTTTTAAAAATCTCAGAGTTGCAATTCTTTTCTTTTAAGGTTTTAATTGCCAAGCTCTTTACCCCCTCCCCTCTAACACCAATGACGCGATTTCGGCTTGGAGGGATTCAAGGCCTAGTTTCTTGTCTGAAGATGTGGCAAGGACTTTGGGATGAGCGGGGGTGTAGAGGGTAATGTCTTGGGTCGTTTTTTCAAGAACCTTTTCTAGTTCTCCTGGTTTCAATTTATCCGTCTTAGTAAGGACAACCTGAAAAGAAAGGGCATATTCGCTCAGCACTTTAAAAAGTTCTTTGTCATTCGCTTTCAATCCATGGCGGCTATCCACTAAAGCATAAACGCGCCTTAAAGAGGAACGCCCCCGCAAATAATCATGGATTAGTCGGTTCCAGGCGGCAATTTTTTTCTTAGGGGCCTCTGCAAAACCGTATCCTGGAACATCCACCAAAATACCATAGGAACTTAGCGAAAAGAAGTTAAGTTCTTGGGTCCGACCAGGGGTGTGAGATACCCGTGCTAAACTTTTATGGTTTGTAACCGCATTAATAAGGGACGACTTTCCCACATTAGAACGCCCAATAAAGGCAACCTCCATAACGCTTTGGGGTGGCAGTGTTTGCATGCTCGATGCCCCTTGCATAAACTGAATAGGTTGAGTAAAAAGCCAACGCCCTTTTTCAATCCAATAAGGATCATCAGAAGCATAGATAGGGATATGAGTAGACATTCGTTCACCTTTCTTGGCTTTTAAGGCAGAAAAGGAAAAGGGGATTTTAACATCCCCCTCCCCTCTTTGAAAGACTATTACGCTGAGATGATCAGCGAATCGTCAGAAGCGCTTTTATTCTTGGAAAGCTGCTTTTGATCACGTTCAGCAGCAATCTGCGCAAACCGACGAAGGGCCGCACCACTTCCAGCTGGGATCAATCGACCGACAAGAACGTTTTCTTTCAGTCCAACCAAGGTATCCACACGGCCTGAAACTGCAGCCTCTGTCAAGACACGGGTTGTTTCTTGGAAAGCAGCGGCTGAAATAAACGACTTTGTCTGCAAGGATGCTTTGGTAATTCCCTGCAAGATGTGGCGTGCTTTTGCAGGTGCTTTACCTTGACTGTCCATAGAGGCACAATTTTCCAAAAACTCTTCGCGTTCGATTTCTTCCCCAACAAGATACGTCGTATCACCGGGTTCAACAATCTCAACTTTTCTCAGCATTTGGCGAATAATCACCTCAATATGTTTATCATCAATTCGGACACCTTGAAGACGATAAATGCTCTGAATTTCAAAGATGAAATACTCAGCCAACGCTTCAATCCCTAGAACACGCAAAATATCATGGGGCACTGGATTTCCTTCCAAAAGCAAATCACCCTTTTGAACAAAGTCCCCTTCATGGACCGCAAGATGTCGGCCTTTTGGAATCAAATACTCAATAGGTTCCAAGGTATTGTCTTCTGGAATCACAAGAATACGACGCTTAGACTTATAGTCCTTTCCGAACTCTACCCGCCCAGCACATTCTGCAATGATGGAAAAGTCTTTTGGCATCCGCGCTTCAAACAACTCAGCCACCCGAGGTAATCCCCCTGTAATGTCTCGAGTCTTTGAAGATTCCCGTGGAATACGAGCCAAAATTGCTCCGGCTTTAACGGCCGCTCCATTTTCAACGTTCAAAATCGCATCAACTGGCAAGAAGTAACGCGCTTCCAATCCATTGGCAAGCATCAAAGGTTTGCCTTTTTTATCAGCAATCACGATTCTTGGCTTCAAGGTTGCCCCTTTCACCTGTTGACGCCAGTCAACAACCACACGGTTAGAAAGACCCGTTTCGTCGTCAAAGACTTCTTTAAGGGATGCGCCATCAAGCAAATCTTCAAAATGAACGTATCCATCGATTTCTGTCATAACAGGTGCTGTATAAGGATCCCACTCTGCGAGCTTTTGTCCAGCTTTAACGGTTACCCCATCTGTTACGAAAAGTCTTGATCCATAAGGAAGGCGCTTTTTGAACTTTTCACGTCCCTGCATATCCGTAAGGACAAGCTCTGATTGACGTCCTAAAATAACAGACGTCCCTTGATCATCCTTAATAACGTTGGCATTTCTAAGAATAATATGACCATCGCTATGCGCTTCAACAGACGACTGTTCCGTTCCACCCTGAGCCGCTCCTCCAATGTGGAACGTCCGCATGGTAAGCTGGGTTCCTGGCTCTCCGATTGACTGAGCTGCAATGATCCCAACCGTCTCACCGATATTGACGCGGTGACCTCTTGCGAGATCGCGCCCATAACAGGTAGAACAAATACCGTTGTGGGACTGACACGTTAATGGGGATCTCACTTTCACGCTATCCAAGCCACTTACGTTGATTTCATCGGCCTGAGATTCAGAAATAATCTCGCCAGCTTTTACAATCACAGCATTTGTCTGAGGATGAATAATATCGGCACAAGGAACACGCCCAAGGAGCCTTTCGCCTAAGGACAAAATAACGTTTCCACCGTCCACAACAGAGGTAAAGAATAGACCTTCCGTTGTTTTACAATCTTCATCATAAACAACACAATCCTGAGCCACGTCCACCAAACGCCGTGTCAAATATCCAGAGTTTGCTGTTTTCAATGCCGTATCCGATAGACCTTTCCGGGCGCCGTGGGTCGAGTTGAAATATTCAAGAGCCGTTAATCCCTCTTTAAAGTTGGAGATAATCGGTGTTTCGATAATTTCGCCTGATGGTTTTGCCATCAATCCACGCATTCCAGCGAGCTGTTTCATCTGAGCAATGGATCCACGAGCCCCTGAATGTGCCATCATGTAGACTGAGTTGATGGGACGATCGTCAGACACTTCCGCGATCCCTTTCATCATTTCAGCCGCAACTTTGTCACCACACTGAGACCAGGCGTCAACCACCTTGTTGAACTTTTCACCCTGCGTAATCAAACCATCTTGGTATTGTTGTTCGTACTCTTCGATTTTTTTCTGAGTATCGTTAATCAACTTTTCTTTTGCTTCCGGAATCACAAGGTCATCTTTTCCAAAGGAAATCCCTGACAAAGTCAGCCATTTAAAGCCCAAAGACATCATATGATCCGCAAAAATCACCGTACGTTTTTGACCACAATGACGATAAACCATATCAATCAAAGCTGTGACTTCTTTAGAGGTCAAAACTTGGTTCACCATTTTAAATCCAATGGACGCATGTCTTGGCAAGATTTCATTCAAAATCATCCGCCCTGGCGTTGTCTGCGCATGGCGGTAGACAAGATTTCCTGATTCATCCAAATCTTCAACCCGTCCACGAACTTTTGCATGAAGGCTGACAAGTTCCTTCGTCCAGGCGCGCTCTACCTCACCCACATTAGAAAAGTTCATACCTTCGCCTTTTTGGTGATCGCGTTCTAGAGACAAATAATAAAGCCCCAAAACGATATCTTTGGTCGGAACGATGATAGGTCTTCCATTTGCAGGGCTTAAAACGTTATTCGTAGACATCATGAGGACACGCGCTTCTAACTGCGCTTCCAGAGACAAAGGAACGTGAACCGCCATTTGGTCTCCGTCAAAGTCCGCGTTAAAGGCAGCACAAACCAAAGGATGCAGTTGAATTGCCTTTCCTTCAACGAGCAATGGCTCAAACGCCTGAATACCCAAACGGTGAAGCGTTGGTGCTCGGTTCAAAAGGACAGGATGCTCGCGGATTACTTCCTCTAGAATATCCCAAACTTCTGGCTTTTCTTTTTCAACCATCCGTTTTGCGGCTTTAATTGTTGTTGCAATCCCGCGCTTTTCAAGTTTGGAATAAATAAAGGGCTTAAAGAGCTCAAGAGCCATCTTCTTTGGAAGTCCACATTGATGCAGACGAAGATTTGGTCCAACCACAATCACAGATCTTCCAGAATAGTCTACGCGCTTTCCAAGAAGGTTCTGACGGAAACGTCCTTGCTTTCCTTTCAGCATATCTGATAAGGATTTGAGCGGGCGCTTGTTTGTTCCAGTCATCACGCGACCGCGACGGCCGTTATCAAAGAGCGCATCTACGGCTTCTTGCAGCATTCGCTTTTCGTTACGGACGATAATATCAGGCGCTCTGAGTTCAATAAGACGCTTCAACCGATTGTTTCTGTTAATTACCCGACGATACAAATCGTTCAGATCAGAGGTTGCAAACCGTCCCCCATCAAGAGGCACAAGTGGACGTAATTCTGGCGGAATCACGGGGATAACGCTCATTACCATCCATTCTGGTTTACTTTTAGATCCTAAAAACGCCTCAATAAGCTTTAACCGCTTAACTACTTTCTTGCGACGCGTTTCGGAATTACTTGTCTCAAGCTCCTCGCTCAAAGATTTTCTTTCTTCTTCAAGGTCTATGTCAGCTAGAATTTTCTGAAGAGCTTCCGCCCCAATTGAACATTCAAAGGCATCTTCCCCATACTTTTCCTGAGCGTCATACACTTCCTCTTCACTGAGAAGTTGGAATTTCTTAAGCGGCGTCAAGCCTGGTTCTAAGACAATGTGTGTCTCAAAATACAAAACTTTTTCCAGTTCTTTGAGCGTTAAATCAACCAAGGTTCCGATACGGCTTGGCAAAGATTTTAAGAACCAAATATGAGCCACAGGCGCTGCAAGTTCGATATGCGCCATCCGCTCACGACGGACTTTGGTCAATGTAACTTCAACACCACATTTTTCACACACAACGCCACGATATTTCATGCGTTTGTATTTCCCACACAAACATTCATAATCCTTTACAGGACCAAAAATACGAGCACAGAACAGACCATCTTTTTCTGGTTTGTAAGTTCTATAGTTAATCGTTTCTGGTTTTTTTACTTCCCCATAAGACCAAGAACGAATCTTTTCAGGACTCGCAATGGAAATACGGATTTCATCAAAACTCTGAGGATTTGATGGTTGGGCCTCAACGCGTTGTAGTATATTTTTCATTTACAAAACTCCTGTTTGGCATATCACGATTCTATATAGCATTACTTTAGTTCAACATTTAGACCCAGAGATTTCATTTCCTTTGTCAAAACGTTAAAGGACTCTGGAATACCTGATTCGAAACTATCATCGCCTCGAATGATTGCTTCATACGCTCGAGTACGACCAGAAACGTCGTCAGACTTCACTGTTAGCATTTCTTGAAGCGTATAAGCCGCTCCATAAGCTTCCAGTGCCCAGACCTCCATTTCTCCGAATCGTTGTCCACCGAACTGAGCCTTACCACCCAATGGCTGTTGTGTCACAAGACTGTAAGGACCGATTGACCGTGCGTGAATCTTTTCATCCACAAGATGGTGCAGTTTCAACATATACTTATAACCAACCGTTACCTTACGTTCAAAAGGTAACCCCGTCTGGCCATTAATTAATGTCACCTGACCCATCGTATCAAGACCGGCTTTTTGCAGTTCATGCGCAACATCTTCGACCGTTGCGCCGTCAAACACAGGCGTCGACATAGGAACACCTATTTTAAGGTCGGCCGCAACCTCCAAGACCCCTTCATCCGACAACTGGTCAATGGCTTTTTGAGACAAATCATCTTCATAGATACCCTTCAAGGCTTTTCTAAGATCCTTAATGTTTTGCGTACCTGCCTGAACAGCATTCACCACTGATTGTATTTGCTTTGCAAGACCAGAAGAAGCCCAACCAAGGTGGGTTTCCAAAATTTGTCCTACGTTCATACGAGAAGGAATACCGAGTGGGTTCAAAATAATATCCAACGGAGTCCCATCCTCTAAGTGCGGCATATCTTCCATCGGTGTAATACGAGAAATTACCCCTTTGTTTCCGTGACGTCCCGCCATTTTGTCTCCTGGTTGAAGTTTCCGCTTTACAGCGACAAATACTTTCACCATTTTCAAAACGCCGGCAGCCATTTCATCACCAGAACGGACTTTTTCTGACTTATCTTCAAACCGTTGTTTAATGATTCTGATATTAGCATCAAAATCCTTTGACAATAGTTCAATAGATTCCATGACAGAAACATCATCAACGGTTATTTGACGAAGCCCTGCCTGAGAAATATCCTTCAAGCTTGCTTCCGAAATAGTAGATCCTTCTTTTAGAGCCTTTGGAGCTTTGACAACTTTCTGACCTTTAAGCAAGTCACGCAAACGGCCATAAAAACTACGTTCTAGAATCGTTTGTTCTGCTTCACGGTCTTTCATTAAGCGATCGATCTCGCTTTTTTCAATAGCAAGCGCACGTTCGTCTTTTTCAATGCCACGACGTGAGAAAACGCGGACATCAACAACCGTTCCAGAAACCCCTGGTGGAAGTCTCAAGGAGCTATCTTTCACATCAGATGCTTTTTCTCCAAAAATCGCCCGAAGTAGTTTTTCTTCTGGAGTCGCTAAGCTTTCCCCCTTTGGCGTCACCTTTCCAACAAGAATGTCACCAGGATTGACTTCAGCTCCGATGTAAACGATTCCAGTTTCATCGAGATTTCTAAGAGCTTCTTCTCCAACATTCAAAATATCACGGGTGATTTCTTCGCTTCCAAGCTTGGTATCACGGGCCATTACCTCAAATTCTTCAATGTGGATGGAAGTAAAGACATCGTCTCTCACCACACGCTCAGAAATCATAATGGAGTCTTCAAAGTTATAGCCGTTCCAAGATACGAATCCAACCAACACGTTCCGACCAAGAGCCAACTCTCCCTTGTCTGTTGATGGTCCATCCGCAATCACGTCGCCCATATCAACCTTATCGCCCACATGAACTAAAGGTTTTTGGTTAATACAGGTGTTTTGGTTCGATCGTTGGAATTTTTTCAAATTATAGATGTCCACACCTTGATCTTTTTCATTCTTGCCAATCGCTCGAATGACAATACGTTGTGCATCGACCTGATCCACGATTCCCGTACGACGCGCAACTAAGGCAGCGCCAGAATCTCGGGCAACGCTGAACTCCATGCCTGTTCCAACAAACGGAGCCTCTGTTTTAATAAGTGGCACAGCTTGCCGTTGCATGTTCGATCCCATCAAAGCACGGTTCGCGTCATCATTTTCCAAGAAAGGAATAAGAGAAGCAGCGACTGAAACCAGCTGTTTTGGAGAAACGTCAATAAAATCAACTTGACTTGAAGGCGCAACGATATAGTCACCTTTCGCACGACAATTCACATACTCTGGAATGATCTTTCCATTTTTGTCAAAAGGCGTGTTAGAAGCCGCAATCGTGTAACGTCCCTCTTCCATTGCCGAAAGATAGATTATTTCTTTCGTAATTTTCCCATCAATAATGCGTTGATAAGGACTTTCGATAAAGCCGTATTGGTTCACCCGTGCATACGTTGCAAGGGAGTTAATCAAACCAATGTTTGGACCTTCCGGTGTTTCAATCGGGCAAATACGACCATAATGCGTAGGATGAACATCTCGCACTTCAAAGGAAGCACGGTCACGCGTTAACCCGCCTGGCCCTAAGGCAGACAGACGGCGCTTATGCGTAATTTCAGACAGAGGGTTCGTTTGGTCCATAAACTGAGAAAGCTGAGACGCTGTAAAGAATTCACGAATCGTTGCAGCGGCTGGCTTTGCATTAATCAAATCATGCGGCATAGCTGTCTCAAGTTCAACGGCACTCATCCGTTCGCGAACTGTTCGTTCCATCCTAACAAGTCCTACACGGTATTGGTTTTCTAGTAATTCACCAACAGACCGCACACGGCGGTTCCCAAGGTGATCGATATCATCGACCTCTCCTTGGCCATCTTTTAGGCCTAAAACAACGCGCATCACTTCAATGATGTCTTCCTTACGTAGCACGCCCGGTTTGTCGTCAATTGCAAAACCAAGACGCCCGTTCATTTTTACACGACCAACTGCCGATAAATCATAACGCTCCGCATCAAAGAAAAGACCGTGGAAAAGATTCAGAGATCCTTCAATGGTTGGGGGCTCACCTGGACGCAAAATACGATAGATATCCATCAAGGCATCTTCCCGTGTTTTGTTTTTATCCGCCAAAAGCGTATTCAACATGTATGGGCCTGCCGTAATATGATCGATACGAAGGACAGAAAGTTCTTTTACATCTTTCTTGTCAAACTTAGCGGCTGTTGCCTGATCTATTTCCTCTCCAACGCCCAAAAGAATTTCTCCGGTTTGAGGGTCAACCACAGAAGAAGCAACACATTTACCGACAAGATCATCTGTCGATATCAAAATTTCATAAGGGCCGGATTCATTCAGTTTTCTAACCATAAGCGGCGTAACTTTCTTCCCCGCTGACAACAACACATCCCCTGACTTCGCATTAACAATATCTTGAGCAGGCACTGTTCCCTTGAGGCTTTCTGGTTTCAAAGGCGCCTTCCATCCGTCCTTCACGCGCTTAATAGCCATAACTTCATAAAATGTCTCAAGGATTTCTTCGTGGGTCATCCCGCTCATCAAAACGGTTTTCTTTTTCCCTCTTTTGTCCTCTGTTGTAATTTCATGAGCCCCCTTCCCTTCAAGGGCCATCAACAATGTGGAGGCAAGAAACTTACGACGACGATCGATCCGGACATACAGTAAATCTTTGGCGTCAAATTCGATATCCATCCATGAACCACGATAAGGAATAATCCGCGCTCCAAAGAGCAATTTTCCTGAAACGTGCGTCTTTCCTTCGTCATGATCAAAAAATACCCCAGGGGACCGGTGCATCTGGGAAACAACGACGCGCTCTGTTCCATTAATTACAAAGGTTCCATCTTCCGTCATAAGAGGCATGTCGCCCATGTACACATCTTGTTCGCGAACATCTTTAACAGAACGTGCGCCTGTATCTTCATCAACAGCCCAAATAACAAGACGCAATCGCACGCGAAGAGGCGCTGCATAGGTAGCACCGCGTTGGCGACATTCATCAATATCATATTTGGGTTTATCAAATTCATATCCCATAAACTCTAGCTGAGATTTACCCGCAAAGTCTGTGATAGGAAAAATAGAAGAAAGGACGTTTTGAAGACCAGCATCGACCCGATTTTTCTTGGGCACATTCAACTGAAGAAAATCTTCGTACGAATTTTTTTGAACCTGGATCAAATTTGGAATGGGTGCAACTTCTCCCATTTTACCAAAGCTTTTCCGAAGACGTCTTACTGTTAAATTTGTCATCCCTATAACCCCATGTCTAAAAAGTTGTTACCAACTCATCATAAAAAAAACTTAGATACACAACGAGGTGCGCTACAAATTATGCAGCACACCTTTTTTTTGTGTTAATTCATGCGTACTCTAAAAGCAGCATGCAGTATTACTGAAGCTCAACCGTTGCCCCAGCTGCTTCAAGTTGTTGTTTGAACTTGTTAGCATCGTCCTTAGAAACGCCTTCTTTGACATTCTTAGGCGCGCCATCAACCAAGTCTTTTGCTTCCTTAAGTCCAAGTCCTGTGATTGCACGAACTTCCTTAATCACGTTAATTTTTTGCTCGCCAGAAGACTTCAAGACCACTGTAAATTCTGTCTGTTCAGCCGCCGCTGCAGCTCCTGCATCTCCTCCACCAGCAACTGCTGCAACAGCAACAGGCGCTGCGGCGGAAACGCCCCAGGTCTCTTCTAAAAGCTTTACAAGTTCAGCCGCTTCAAGAACGGTTAACTTTGATAGTGATTCAACGATAGTATTTAAGTTTGACATTTATGAGTTCTCCTCTTTTCCTTTTGGTTTACTGTTTTGCGCGCGCCGCAATAACACGGGCAACGCTGGCGCTTGGTTCTTTAATAATCGTTGCCAATTTGGTTGCAGGGGCCATAATGACACCAAGAATTTGTGACCGCAACACATCGAGAGACGGCAATTTCGCAAGAGCCTTTACCGCCGCAAGATCTAAAACTTTTTCATTCAGCACACCGCCAACAACTTCAAACTTGTTGTTGTCGTTCATATATTCAACCGCTACCTTTGCAGCAACGATTGGATCCTTGGAGGCCGCAATAGCTGCAGGACCCGTCAAGTAATCGTTTAATGCCTCAAAGGACGTTCCTTGAATGGCAATTTTGGCGAGCGTGTTTTTAACAACCTTATAAGAAGCACCAGCAGCACGCATTTTATTCCGCAAGGCTGTAACTTCTGCAACCGTCATTCCAGACTGGCGCGTTACAATCGCTAAGGAAGCTTCCTTTAAAGCTGATGACAAGTCACCGACAAAAACTTTTTTCTGTTCTCTATTCAAAGACATTCTCCGTTATATGTGTCGAAGAAAAATAAGGAAAAATCAGAACTATTAACCGTTACTGACTCTATAAGCCTCATGTTGGCACTTTATTAAGGGTATCAACCCACCGACAATCTTCGACGCAAATGATTATATGGAGCATATTTAACCTGATGTCAAGAGACACAAAAAAGATTTTTAAAAAAAAATTACCGCCCCAAAAAGTTTTCTATGTCGATAACGCGGTAGAAATATTTACTATCATAAACAGCATCGGCAACATCTCCGAGATGCATAAGAACAGGAGCAACACCAAACCCCTTTGGCTTAGAAAGTCGTCTGATTTTCTCCTTCATCTGATCAACAACTTCTAAGGTAATTTCTTTTCGCCTACACTTGAATTCACATACATACAAATTATGCGTATTTGTTTGAATCATATAATCAATCTGGCACCCGCGATGTTCATCAAAAGGTCGTTGTATATAGGGATTATCCGCAACAATATCTTCTGGTCTTATGCCGATTGCCTCCAAAAGCAGAGAGCGATTGTTTAAAAGAAGATTCTCTACCTGATAGCCCATCATAGACTCAAAGCCCTGCAACCGACCCATATCCTCAAAGGAATTTTGCATAATTTTTGGAAGATTTGGTGCAATATACTTAAGATAAAACCGCAAATAGTTATCACTCAACCGATAAAGAGATTGTCGCCCTAGCTTTTCTGTTTTTAAAGACCATTGATACTGTTTTGCAACAAACCCTGAAATTCTTAAAGATTCTAGATGATGGCTTAAATACCCACTACTGGGGTATTGCAAGTCATGAAGAATCTCGGCACGTGTTTTCATTCCTTTTGAAAGACTTTCAATAATGCGCTTGTAAATTTCTCCAGATTTGCCGAAAAGATCAGTAAAAATTCGATTGAATTCATTCACTAACAATCCCTCTTTTTCAAAACAAAGCTCTTTAATATTATTATCCACAGTTTTTTGAGGGTTTATGTGCTTTAGGTACCAAGGAATGCCGCCCGTAATAGAAAGAATTTTAAAAATGTCATAAGAAGACGCTTTAACCCCTGAACTTTCAAGCAGTTCTCGTGATTCTCGAATAGAGAGCTCCTCAAGGTCCAATTGCAATGTAATCCGACCAAAGAAAGCTGTGCTGTTAATAATATTGTTTTCAATCCAAGTAGAGATAGAACTACAAAATACTAGAATTAAATTCGGATAATTCCTTAAAAAAAGATCCCACCACACCTTAAGTTTTGGAACAAACGTCCTGTCTTTAGACCCAATCCACGATATTTCATCCAACAGCAAGACCGTCGGTTCTTGGTTTAAATGCCGTGTAATATGCGCAAAGCCATCGCTCCAATCCTCAAAAGAAAAGGGTGGAAGACCAAAGTGTTGGGCTATTTGTTTGGCAAAGTTATCCCGTTGATCTTGATCCGTGATTGTTTCTACAGGGGGAAGACCAGAAAAATCGAGAAAAATCTTATTTTTTGCCGCTTCTTCAATCAAACGGCTTTTCCCAACCCTGCGTCGCCCTTTAATAACCACAAGTTTTGCAAAAGACAGCGCATCCAGGGATTTTATTTTTTCTAACTCTCTTTTTCTTCCAATAAAACTGCTCATAGAAACCTTTTTAATCAGTTGGCCTTACTAAAAACATTACTATGAGCAGGATGACCATGTCAACCTATCCTGCTCATAATTAAGAAAACGACGTTATGAGCAGGATGACCATGCCAATCTATCCTGCTCATAATTAAGAAAACGACGTTATGAGCAGGATGACCATGCCAATCTATCCTGCTCATAATTAAGAAAACGACGTTATGAGCAGGATGAGATATTTAAAAAGGAGAGCTAAAAGTCATTCCACATAATTTCTACCTTGTAAATCCGGAATCAAATTCCGAATTTGCAAGGTGATTTAAGCGACATTGGAACGATTGCTAATCTTTTTCATTAAAGAAACAAGAGGGGTAACGATCGTGTTGTGTGTAATGGGAAATTCTTCATTACCAGGATAAACAACATATTTGTGAGTCGCTTCAATCTCCTGGCATGCTTCATGAAAATGGGGTGTGATCTTGGGCGCGCTGCTGTGCTTAATTTCAATGGCCCATGTTTCTTTAGCAGAAAAGCGTAAAACAAGGTCAATTTCTGACCCTGCAGCCGTTCGGTAAAAATAGGATTCTACGAAGCTGGGACAGATGGAAAGGATATTTTCAATCACAAACCCTTCAAAGCTTTTGCCTAAAACCGGATTTGAAAACAAGGTATCCATATCATAAATCCCCAGAAGATTATGAAGAATCCCAGTGTCTCTTACATAAAAACGGGGTGATTTAACAAGTCGTTTTTTTGCATTTTGATGCCAAGGATTCAAGCGCCTCACCAGGAAAAGATCGATTAGGATATCTGTATAACGACTTGCCGTTTTCGCATCCACCTCTAAACTGCCTCCAATTTTAGAGAAATTAACAGGTTCGCCCTGCAAATGACAAAGCATTGTCCACAGCCGCCTCAGTCGTGCAGCCGGTATTTGCATGTCCATCTGAGGAATGTCTCGCTCTAAATAAGAACGGATAAGGTTTTCAATCCATTCCATGGCAATCGCATCTGTTGGCGCCAAGTAACTTTCGGGAAACCCACCTTTCAACCAAAGCTTTTGGATATCTTGTGTCGATATTGAGGGAACTTCCAATAGGTTTAGACCACTGAGTTCTATATAACTAATACGCCCTGCCAGGCTTTCTGATGATTGACGCAAAAGATCCATCGACGCAGAGCCCAATAACAGAAACTGTCCATATTTTCTACCTTGCCGTCTGTTTTCGTCAATAATACCCCGAAGAGTCATGAATAATTCTGGAACCCTTTGGATTTCATCTAAAATAACAAGTTTATCTTGATGGAGAGACAGAAAGGCAAAAGGATCACTGAGTTTCAATAAATCTTTTGGCGATTCTAAGTCTAAATAAAGGGAGGGGATATCTTGAGCAATTTTTGTCGCAAGTGTTGTTTTGCCATTTTGCCGAGCACCCAAAAGGGCAACAGCGGCTGAATGCTCCAAAGTTTTTTGTAATTTAGGCGTAATCCAACGATTGATCATACCTTGTATTTTAGGAATCAAATTCCGAATTTGCAAGGTAAATTTGTTTTCGCTACATTCCCCCTAAGCAAATCCCTCTTGCAAAAGGGTGATAATAAAAATTATCACCCTTTGTGAGAAAAGGAGAAAAACAAAGGGGTGAGCGCTTGATTAATAGATAAAACGTGTTAGAAAGGCGATCTACTTAATAACACATAACGAGGTAAGTGATGAAAGTAAAATTAAATGTTTTGTTCCACACTACCCGTCATTTTTGTAGCTCGGTGAGTTGGTAGAGGGTTTTGAGGGAGGTTAGGAGGAGGTTGATAGCAGCAAGCAGGCTCTGTCCAAACGTTCGTTGGAAAGCAAGCATTCCTCGTCTAAAGACAGACCACAAAGGGGCCTGGATGGTTTCCTTCCACGGGACGTTGATGCTGACCCCCACAGAATAAATTAGGAAAGCCGCGATACTGAGGACAATGAGGAGCGAGGTTAATCTTTTAGAGTCCTTCATGTGGGTGCCTTCCCAATTGAATCCGCTGGTTTTAAGTTTTCTAAACATTTCTTCAATCGACCAACGTTTGCGGTAAATATTAAGAATATCCTTGGCTCTAAAGGGTTGATTGGTTAAGACGATAACAAGAGCGCCATCTTTGGCCCTGGTCCCTGCAAAATAGACCGTTGATCCATACATTTCTTTTTCGATCACGCGTGATTGTTTAGAGTTAAGGTGCTTAAAGAATTCTTTGATATGAAGAGGTTTTTCTCCATAAGGCACCAAGATGTTGTCTTTGGTACGGATAAAGAAGGGAATACGGTGTTGAATCAGCATTCTAATCCATTTATCTCCGATGAATTCACGATCGGCAAGGAGAGATCCTATACGCGAAAAACCAAAGACTTTATCAAATTCTTCTAAAAGGGAAATCCGTTCTAAGGCATTAGAATTG
>Ga0194129_10005846_pt1 | contig 15422 bp, 15 predicted proteins | sample TA2KigCa35mmetaG_FD_150862 | JGI IMG/M metagenome (GOLD analysis project Ga0194129, IMG submission 150862) | Freshwater microbial communities from Lake Tanganyika, Tanzania - TA2015038 Kigoma Deep Cast 35m | ecosystem: Environmental > Aquatic > Freshwater > Lake | place: Tanzania: Lake... | reverse complement strand
AGTAATCCTGAATTCATTTAGTTGCTGCCCGCCCTGAAGAACCGTTTCTGTGCTTTGTCCTTTGTTTTGGCTGAATACGGTTTTTACCGTGGTTTTACCAAATTGCGTGGTGGTGCTGAACCCAAAAAGGTTGTTGGCAGGTTTAATAAGCTGGGTAGGTAGATTTAAACTGACATTACCCACCTGCACATCTTTTAAAATCCCGTCTGGTTTGCCTTTCCAGCCCAGATTGGTCTGGTTATCAAATTCAAATGCTGCTTCGGTGTCGTAATTAATACCCAGCTTTACATTTTGTCCAATCGACCCGTTGGCACTAATCTGCAACTGCTGGTCAAACACAGGCACAAAATATCTTTGCTGCCGTTTACTGAAGGACGGATTGCGGTTAACATTTACATTGCCGCCCAGTTTAATCATGGCAGATCCGTTCAGCTGAAAATCAACTCCCCCCTCTCCAAAAATCTTGCTTATGGTAGGATTCGTGAGTTCTGTTTTGATGTAATCATTGATACTCCCCTTGCCTGCACTTTCGGCATTAAAACTGGCATTCTGAGATTTTTCGCGGTAATAATCCATTCGGTTTGCACGGGTTGTTTCTTTAAAATAATCGGCTACAGACATAGTCTTTCCGGTAGGATAAGACATTCCGCCAATGGTTTTAAATTCTTCGTATCTGTTGGTTTTGGGGTTGTACTTCCACTCCGAAGTTATGGGATTTTGTAAATCAACATTCGATGTTGATTTGGATTTCTGCCATGGTTTTCCGGAATTTATGCTGTATTTAAGTGAAGAATCTGTTTGTGCCGATACGTGATGATTTAACAACAGCAAAATAAGAAAGGATACAATACCTTTTAGCAAAACTGACTTTGTCCTGAACCATGCCTTTCGGCCGGAATTTTTCATACTTAAAACAGAAACAAGTAAACGTAGTGGTTCGTTCTATATTGTCAGGTTTGTGTTAAACAACGCAATTTACAATATTTTCAGTGAATTACGAATAAATTCCTCTACAGTAAGTGTTGTTTTACCATTATCTGATACTTTCATAAGTGCCTTTTCCGCAGCGCCTTTGTTGTATCCAAGACTAAGTAAAGCTGACAGGGCCTCATTTATAGCATCAGACAAGCCCGGACTTACCATCGTTGCCATGCCTTTTATTTTTTTACCGCCCAGTTTGTCGCGTAATTCCAGCACAATACGCTGTGCTGTTTTTTCACCTATTCCTTTGATGCTTTTAAGCAGTTCCACATTGTCATTGAGTATAGCGACCGACAATGACTCCGAATCCAGGCTGCTAAGCATCAAAATACCGGTGCTGTTACCCACACCACTTACAGAAGTGAGCAGACGAAACATTGCCCTTTCTTCAGGCTCACTGAAACCGAACAATACAATCCCAACCGGATTCTGGTTTTCAACCTTGAAAGTTTGTTCAACAAAAACCCTGGCCAGTTTTTGTGACTTTATTTTTTCATAGGTATAAATGCTGATGGACAAAAGATATCCCATTCCTGCATTCTCGATTACCACATGGGTCGGGCTAATTTTTTGAATATTTCCTTCAATAAAATCAAACATAATTAACGGGTATATTTTTTTCTGCGGATAACAAAGTTAACTAGTCCGAGCAATACGATGAAACACAGTGGCAGCAATATATTGAACCACTGCCAGTAGCTTTTCCCCTCTTTCACCTTCACCTGATCCAGCAAGCGAAGCTGTGTTTCTCTCGCCCTGATTTCAATTAAGCCATTATCATCAATCAAATAATCAACACAGTTTTGCAGAAACTTCTGGTTGGCAAATGTAATCTGGCTGTATCGGTCATAGCCGGTGGGGAAATTACCACCTTTGCTACTCACAAAATTACGGATAATATCACCATCTGAAATTACAACCATGACACTTTGCCCATCAGGCAAATAATTTCCAAGATCAGGTTTCTTCTGGTACTGAAAAGGCGATTTAAATTTACCCTCCATTAAAACTCCGCTGACCTGTGGGCCGGACTTCATGGTTTTGGCATAGTTTCTATCGGTACTCATCATGGCCACAGTTATTAATTCTACTGTTGCCGGTGCATTTGCCACTTTTGTATATCCTGATGAAACCAGCAATGGCGTTGTTTTCAACCCCTGCCTGTCTTTTATTTTGAGGGTGCCTGGAAACTGGGTCCATACTGCCCCGATATTTTTATTGATAACATGCTTAGTGTATTTGCTTGTGAAGAGCGGAAAATACGGAAATGGTATTAATTCCATTCTACCTCCCATTGGCAGAGGAATACGATTGCAAGTCAAATCCTGTAAAAGATCGGTATTTACTCCAACACCATACCCAAATAAGCTTGTGATAATGTTTTCCAGACCTTTGTTCATGGCCATCACAGTAGGTGCCCGCTGAAAACTGTCAATTTCAACATGTACAGGATCTAGCAACCAAATTACCTTGCCACCTTTCATGATAAACTGGTCTATCAGGAATAATTCTGCAGGAGAGTAGTCTTTTTCTGGTTTTACAACCATGAGAAGATCTGCGGCATTAAGGCGATGCTGTAAACTCCGCAACAATATTAATTCGGTGCTGTCCTTAGCTGCTTTTATCTGTGTCTCAAATGGGCGTGCAGATTCAGGATCCGAGACATTCAGATTTAATGGCTCTACATTGTAATATCGGCTCAATTCTGCAGCAAAAGAACCAACCCGCGCATCCAGCATCTCCCCATTTCCGTCTGCCACTATAATTTTTTTGGCTTTTTCGGTAACGCACTGGCGCAGTGCATTGGCCATCTCATATTCAATGTTGTCAATAGATCCTTTGATATTTTTTTCAAGATCCACCGAAACATCATACTGAAAAAACCTTATGGCAATGGTTTTGCCTTTGTAAATAAATTCCGCACCCGGTATCAGATATTTAATCCGGGTTTCATCTCCGTCTTCACTATCAACATCCCTCACCGGCTCCATTCCCCTTTCGGCAAAGCTTTCCAGTATACCGGCTACTTCTTTTTTGTCCTTGTCTTTCAGCGGATCGGTAACCTCAATTTCAATTTTGTCACCACTGGCTTCACGAAATTCATAAGCCATATCACGGATTTCGTTCCGCAATTGCTTGAATTTTGCACTCATTTCGCCATCCAGATACAGTTTAAAGTATAATTTTTCTTCTACCCTGGATGTTAACTTACGGCTTGTTTCACTTAGCGTGTAGCGTTTTTCCTGGGTGAGGTCAAATCGCTTATAATAGAATGATGACAAGGCATTAATTACTACAATGCCCACCAACAGCATCAGCAGTTCAAGCCAGCTTTGGGTCTTATACAATCTGTGTTTTTTCGTCACCATTTTCTGCTTTCAAAAACAATTTTGGTACAACCAATAAACAACGCGCTGAAACTGAGCATATACAATATATCGCGGGTGTCCAGCACCCCGCGGCTCATGCTGTCGTAATGATATTGCAGGCTAAACCATTCCAGGCTCTTGCCGATGGCATCCAGCACCGAAATATCGCCCATCATGCCCAACACTACATAAAAGAAAAAGCCCAGAGCCATACTGCTGATGAGCGCTACAATCTGATTGTCGGTTATGGCAGATGAAAAAACACCCATTGCGGTATAAGCCATTCCCAGCATCACCAGGCCGAAGTAACTTCCCCACATTGCCCCTGTATCCAAATTTCCTTCTGTTTGGCCAAGCTTGGAAAGACTGTAGTAATAGACAAGTGTTGGTAGCAGAGATATCAACAACAATGAAACACCAGCAAAGTATTTACCCAATATAATTCCTAGATCTGAAACAGGCCTTGTGGTTAAGGTTTCCAGGGTCCCAAGTCTTTTCTCTTCCGAAAAACTGCGCATGGTTATGGCCGAAATCAGAAAGATAAAAATAAAGGGCGCCATTTCAAACATCACCTGCATGCTGGCCAGACCCAAATCGAATACAGAATTGCCTTTAATTACCCACATAAATAAACCCGTGGCACCTAAAAACACCAGCATCACCATATAGGCAATCAGCGAACTCAAAAAACTACGTATTTCTTTTTTATAGATTGTCCACATGGCCGGTTAATTGTCTGAAAATAGATTCCATTGAGTCTTTTTCGCTCACCAGTTCGGTTACCTCAAGGTTCGATGACAAAGCAAACTGTGATACAGCCTGCCTGAATTGCATATTATCACCGGCAAGGCGCCAGGTGTTGTCGCCCAAAGCGGTAAGCTCCAGCAAACCCTGAATTTTTTTCAATTCATCTCCACTGACAACCGATGCAAACTGCACACGCACCAGCCATTTTCCCTCAGATCGATTGCGAAGGTTTTCCAGTTTATCATCAGCCACGATAACGCCTTTGTCAATAATTATCACACGGCTGCAAATGGCCTCTACTTCCTGCATGATATGGGTGCTGAGCATAATGGTTTTGTTGCTTCCCAGGTTTTTAATCAGGTCGCGTATTTCCATTACCTGATTGGGATCCAGACCGCTTGTAGGCTCATCTAGAATCAGCACATCCGGGTCGTGAATAATGGCTTGAGCAAGCCCCACACGCTGACGGTAGCCTCTGGAAAGTTGCCCGATTTTCTTGTGTTTTTCTTTACCGAGATGGGTAAGCGCAATTACCTCATCAACCCTTTCGTTAACATTTTTCACACCACCCAGACCAGCGGCAAACGCAAGGTATTCCCTGACATACATATCCAGGTACAACGGATTATGTTCGGGCAAATAGCCAACATGTTTCCGCACCTGAATGCTCTGGTCTGAAACATCGAGCCCGCAAACTTTAGCTTCACCGGAAGTCGGAGGAATATAGCAGGTGAGCATTTTCATGGTGGTACTTTTTCCGGCACCATTAGGCCCCATAAAACCCACTATTTCACTGGTCTCAATTTCAAATGAAATGTTATTTACAGCCTTTTGAATGCCGTATATTTTGGTCAAACTATTTACCTGAATACTCACGTTGGTTTCGCAAAAATAGGCATTACACACACGGTTGAATACCCAACATTCCTGTGTGACTTATTTTCTAAACAGCACCCATAAAGAGTCAGGCGCCAGCCTCTTCACCATCAGCTGCAGAGGCAGCCATTTCGCCCAATTCGCGATCCAACAAATATAATCCGCTACCGTCTTTACCAATGATCTTAAGCTTATTGAGAATGCTTTTTACCTGCTTCTCTTCTTCCATCTGCTCACTCACATACCACTGCAGAAAATTATTGGCCGCATGATCGCACTGCTTCAGCGAAACATCCACCAGTTCGTGAATACTTTTGGTAACTTTCTGTTCCTGTTCCAGTACATTTTTAAAACAGGTATGAAAATCCTTAAATGATTTGGGCGGAGCCTCAATGGCAGGAACCATAGCGCGGCCGTCATTGTTGTTAATAAAATGAAAAATTTTGAGCATATGCATTCTTTCCTCGTCGCTATGCTTGTAAAAAAATGCAGCTGCACCCTCGAAACCTTCAGAATCCATCCAACTGGCCATACTCAGGTATACGGCACTTGAGTATGCCTCTAACGCAATCTGATGCTGAAGGGCTTTTTCAATCGTTTTTGAAATCATAAATTTGGTGTGCTAAATTACAAAATAAACCCACAAGTCGCTTTTTTGTTTTATTTGTCGGCAAAACGCTTGATCTGGGTCTCAAGTTCTTCCTCTGCGCCGGGGGTATAACCTTGATGCGACCATACCACAATGCCACTGCCATCCACAATAAAAGTCATAGGCGGATTGTTCACATTCATGGCACGGGCAAGATCAGAGTTTTCATCCATAACGATATCGTATTCCCAGCCATAACCAAGAACCTTGGGCTTTACCTTCTTGCTGGTACGTGCATCATCAATGCTCACTGCCACAAGTTTAAGGTTGTATTTTTCTTTCCATTCTTCATAATGCTCGTTTATTGCCTCCAGTTCTTTGATGCAGGGAACACACCAGGTCGCCCAGAATGAAATTACCGTAATTTTTCCGGGTTCGGCTACGGCTTTAAAATCCATAGGCTGACCATCCATATTTTTCACCTGAATGGAAGGCAGGGTTTGGTTTTGTGCACCTGCTTGAAAGGCAAATGCGGCAAGCATAAAAGTAAGGAGCAGAATGTTTTTCATATACGTTTGGCAAAGTAATTCAAATCATGTGCCAATTTTCAAAATGGTATCTTTTACAAGGCTTCTTAAATTTTATCACAGCTGTCTTGTATCCCAAATTTGAGGCTACAATGGGTGGCGGAAACATTAGCTTTCCCGTATTTATTCACTATTGTTATTTTTTGGGTTTGTGATCGTGGCTTAGAAAAAAATATGATTTGCCAAACAGGAAAACCTAGAAAAAGGTATACTTGTCATTAATAAACTGTTTTGGATGTTTTTTGCCGCATATGCTATGGTTAATCTTCTTTCAGCACTCATTCATCTTTCAGATTCATACTGGAGAAATGGCACTGGTATGGAAATCGTTTTACAGACCAATTACTGGGGGAAATGTTTTGCTTTATTTAGAGATTTAAGATTGAAATACCCGGAGATTATGAACATTATAATGCCGGCTGAAAAGTATATTACTGTATATTCTCAAATAATTATTTTGTCGCTTTTTTTATGGAAATGGGGCAAAAAGATCGTATCAATATAATTTATCGCGTATTTATTTCATGTAGTTTTTCTTCTCAGAATTTTGTGGATGCCGCATTTTACATTGTTGTTAACGGTGCTATTGTTTTACATAGAAATGCTTTAGCTTTATGGATGGCAACTCATAAGACGACCTTCCCAAGACATTGAGGAATTGCGAATTTTCATGTGGATTGGATATGCATTCTTCCTGCTGTTATTTTCATTGCGTACACCGGACATTGCAGGCTATACGGATATAGCATTCTGGTTTTTGAGGGAGTGTAATATCCGCGTTGTGTTTAACCGGAGAATAAACCAAATGGGGCTTTGGCAACCAAACTTCTTTAATACGGAACACATCGAAAATTCACGCAGGTTTATTATCTATCACAAAAACGGGAAAAAGAAGGATATAATTCCAATCTTAGGGAAACAGGGGGAGAGAATGAATTATTTGCCAGATCTCTTGCTCATTGACAATCAGGGGTTGGAAAACATTTGCCACAACACATGTTATTAAGTAGTTTCGGCAGATTCTTTCTCATACATGAACTCCCCCACTCCCTATAAATGGAAAGGCTGTGCCGTGGAAAGACTAAATTATAATTGATTATTTTGCGAAAGGTTACAAAGGCATGCATGAATATGAGGTAGAATTCTGGGATAGAACCAAACCTAATAGGAAAGGGATTCCCAGCTGGGACTATTCTGACACCATGACGGAAGTGAGAAAGTATAAATTGGAGGGACTCATTTGCCCGAAAGAATACCCATTAAACGTTGAAAAGAAAGTGCATACAATCGCCATCCTTAACCACATACTCTTTCCCTTCCACACGCAATTTACCCACTGAACGACAAACCGCTTCGGTTTTGTATTGCACATAATCCTGGTAGGCAATTACTTCAGCACGGATAAATCCTTTTTCAAAATCTGAGTGAATCTCGCCGGCCGCCTGCGGTGCCTTGGTACCTTTGGTAATAGTCCAGGCACGCAGCTCTTTAACGCCAGCAGTGAAGTAGGTTATATAATTCAATAATTTATATGCGGCTTTTATCAGTTTTTCCACGCCACTTTCGGTCAGCCCCATTTCTTCTAAAAATAGTTGGCGGTCTTCAAAGCTTTCAAGTTCGGCAATTTCTGCTTCAATGGCAGCCGAGATAATCAATATTCCTGCGTTTTCATCTGCAATGGCCTGCTTCACCTTCTCAACATGGGCATTGCCTTTTACCACACTTTCCGGATCGACATTGCACACATACAGCACAGGTTTGTCTGTTAGCAGGTGCATATCCTTCACTAGGGCGCGACGCTCTGCGTCTAAGCTTAGCGTTCTGAAGTTTTTACCCTGCTCTATGTGCGACTTGAAAGCCTCCAATACTTCCAGCAAACGTGCAGCCTCTTTGTCGCCGGCCTTGGCCTGTTTGTGAATTTTGGTGATGCTCTTTTCAATGGATTCAAGGTCCTTCAGCTGCAGTTCCGTATCTATAATTTCCTTATCTGCCACCGGATCTATTTTGCCATTCACATGTATCACATTGGGATCATCAAAACAGCGCAGCACGTGCAGTATAGCGTGTGTATTTCTAATATTTCCCAAAAACTGATTGCCCAGCCCCTCACCTTTGCTGGCACCTTTCACCAGACCGGCGATGTCTACAATTTCTATGGTTGTAGGCACCACGTTTTGTGGATTTACAAGTTCGGTGAGCACGGCTAGTCGTTCATCAGGAACGGTAATGGTCCCCACATTGGGTTCTATGGTACAGAAAGGGAAATTGGCAGCGTGTGCCTTGGCGCTGCTTACCGCATTAAAAAGTGTGGATTTACCCACATTGGGCAGTCCGACGATTCCGCATTGTAAACTCATTTTTTTAGTTGACAGTTGAAAGTTGATAGTCTACTGTCTGGCTGGTAGCTATGGATTTAATCATATTCTTTACGATTTGCTTTTGATGCATCATTTTCTTTATTTAATTGTTTTTTGAAATATTGATTATTGAGGTAAGAATTCTCTGCAATTCAACCACATCATTTAAATAGTAGCGAAATTCGAAATCTTCTGGTATTTCAGAGGCTTTTATCAGTTTAGGCCAGCATTCAGTCTCCTGCGCTTCTTTGAGTGCAATCATAAATTTATGAATGAAATCTTTACGGGTTCATGCAGCAAGAGACTCATTAACACTGGCGCCAATCGATGTCCCCCTGCGCAAAAGCTGCCCGCTAAATATGAATTGCTCTTCGGCAGTTAGTTGACTATTGAGCCTCACAATTTTGTCAGCAAAATCAAATGCCTTTGTTAAAACGATGCTATTCTCACGATTACTCAATGACGTTTTTGTTGCTTAAGTGCTTTTCTTGCTGGTGACTATCAACTGTATTGTTTAAAATGTTTTGTTTCAAACTATTTACTTTCAACTGTAAACTAGATTAAATCCCCTATATCCTGAATAACCTTTCTGGCAAGAGCGTCAGCGGTATTTTGGGTATTGCTTTCGGCATATATACGGATAATAGGTTCAGTATTGGATTTACGCAAATGCACCCAGTCTTCGTCGAATTCAATTTTCACACCGTCGATGGTATTAATAGGATGCTTTTTGTATTTTTGTTTCAATGCCTCCAGCACAGCATCCACATTCATTCCGGGCTGCAGCTCAGCTTTATTTTTACTGATAACATAGGATGGATAGGAAGCACGTAAAGCGCCGGTCTTCATACCGCTTTTAGCTAGATGTGTTAGAAACAGGGCAATTCCAACCAAAGCATCGCGGCCATAGTGTAATTCCGGATAAATAATCCCTCCGTTACCTTCACCGCCTATCACTGCACCGGTTTCCTTCATCTTTTCAACTACATTCACTTCACCAACCGCACTGGCACTGTAGGTTTGTCCGGCTTTTTCAGTTATTTCCTTCAACGCCCTCGTGCTGCTGAGATTACTCACAGTAGGACCAGGTGTATTTTTCAGTATGTAGTCAGATACTGCAACCAGGGTGTATTCCTCGCCAAACATCTCTCCGTCCTCGCAAACCAGTGCAAGTCTGTCCGCATCAGGATCTACCACGATACCCAAATGGCATTTTTTGCTCTTTACCAAGGATGATATTTCGCCCAAATGTTCAGGTAATGGCTCTGGGTTGTGCGCAAAACGACCTGTTGGCTCACAATTTAGTTCCAGAACTTCTTCCACTCCCAATGCCTTCAGTAATTGGGGAACTGCTATACCACCAACGCTGTTAACGGCATCAACGGCAATTTTAAATTTCTTAGTCGCTATAGCTTCTGTATCTACGAGTGGTAGAGCAAGAATCATTTCTATGTGCCTGCCAAGAAAATCAATCTGTGTGATTTCGCCAAGATTATCGACACCCGCAAAAGAAAAATCGTTGTTTTCAGCCAGTAAAAGCAACTCTTTTCCGTCGTCATCGCTGATAAATTCACCGCGGGCATTAAGCAATTTAAGTGCGTTCCATTGCTTTGGATTGTGGCTCGCGGTAATAATGATTCCACCGGCCGCCTGAAGCTTAGTGACCGCAACTTCCACGGTAGGTGTTGTTGCCATTCCGAGGTCAACAACATCTATACCTAATCCCACCAATGTAGTGCTGATCAGTCCGTGCACCATCGCACCACTCATGCGGGCGTCTCGGCCTACTACAACCTTATTCCCAAGCTCTTTGGCAAGAATCCAAGAGCCGTATGCGGCTGCAAATTTTACAATATCTACAGGGGTGAGGTTATGCTCGGGAACGCCACCAATGGTGCCACGAATACCGGAAATTGACTTAATGAGGGTCATAATCGAGGGCTGCAAAATTAACGTATTTGAGCGGCAATTCTGCACGAAGAGAGCACTTGGGTAATAAAATTAAAGATTCTAATTATTTTTTTACTAATTTTTAACAAAATTTATATTTATTACTATTTTATAATAATTTTGTTATATGTTATTTAATTATAATTATATTATACTAGGGCGCATTACAAAACCTGAAAAAGCGACAGTTACTGCCAGTCGCGTACTTGCAGACAGTATACCTTCTGTCAACAAACGGATTAAAAAACGTAATCTATTACCATTAAAACTCAACTACGGCAGTGAAGTAAGCGGATTTCAACTCAATTGCCGACGCTGTCTGTGCCCTAGTTTTTCTCGAAGAAGAACTACGGCAAAAAGGTTTAGGGCCTGTTTTGCACTGGAGCATAAGTAAAGGGCTTTTCCCCATAATCAAGGATGAGAACCGCAATTCCATTATCGGCGGGAAGGAATTACCCGCACTAAAACAAATCCCTATAAAAGAAAAATCAAAAAATCGATTTTTTATCAGAACCAACAACAGAGAAGACGATTTCTATCTGTTGCAAGGATTGTTAATTTGGGATTTTGTGACGGAAATGTGGAATCTGAAGCGGGATAAAGAAATTCTAACCATATTTCTGGATGGATATGACTATAAATATGCCGCTGATATTCTTAATATCGCCAGGCCACAGGCATGGCGAAAATACCAAAGCATGCAAATGCCAGCCTATTTTAATATCAGAGAAATATTACTTTCCGGCAGGCTTACTACCGAAAACGGCGGCATAGTGAATTCATCCTTACAAATCAACAAACCTTAATACCTTTGCAGCATGGAAAAACAGCTCATTGAATGTGTGCCAAATTTCAGCGAAGGCCGCGACATGGCCATTATCAAACAAATAACCGATGAAATTGAATCTGTGGATGGTGTGTGCCTGCTGGATACAGATCCCGGGAAAGCCACCAACCGCACGGTTGTGACTTTTGTGGGAGAGCCTGAAAATGTGATAGAGGCAGCATTTCGAGGTATTCGCAAAGCAGCACAGCTTATAGACATGAGCAAGCACAAGGGCGAACACCCTCGTATAGGTGCTACCGATGTGTGTCCGCTGATTCCCATTCAAGGCATCAGCATGGAAGAAACCGCGGTCTATGCAGTGAAACTGGCAAAGCGTGTAGGCGAGGAGCTGAATATACCCGCCTATTTAAATGAATACGCTCAGCCCGATAAAAAACGCAGTAACCTGAGCATCATCCGTGCAGGTGAGTATGAGGGCTTTTTCGATAAAATAAAATTACCAGAATGGAAACCGGATTTTGGCCCTGACACCTTTAACGCCACCGCTGGTGGAACCGTTATCGGGGCCCGCGATTTTCTTATTGCCTACAACGTAAACCTGAATACCAAAAGCACACGCATTGCAAACCGCATCGCCTTTGATGTAAGGGAGGCAGGGCGTGTGGTGCGGGAAGGCAACCCCTACACCGGAAAAATCAAAACCGATGAGAATGGCAAACCTGTAAGGATTCACGGCAAACTAAAACATGTAAAAGCCATTGGCTGGTATATTGAAGAATACCGCATGGCCCAGATTAGCATCAACCTTACGAATTGCCGCGAAACACAACTGCACCGTGTTTTTGAAGAATGCCGCAAGAGTGCAGATGAGCGTGGTGCCCGGGTTACCGGCAGCGAACTGGTGGGACTGATTCCCTTACAGCCCATGCTGGAAGCCGGTAGGTATTTTCTGGAAAAACAAGGTCTCAGCACCGGGGCAAGTGAGGAAGAACTTATTTGGTCTGCGGTAAAAAGCATGGGACTCGACGAGCTTGGACCGTTCAATCCACAAAAGAAAATTATTGAATACCTGCTGCAAGATGCGCTGGAAGAAAAGCTTATTTCCATGTCAATAAAGACATTTGTTAATGAAACTGCTGCAAACAGTCCTACCCCCGGCGGAGGCTCGGTGGCAGCAGCTGCGGGCGCTTTCGGGGTGGCGCTGGGAACCATGGTTGCCAACTTATCCGCATCCAAAAGAGGGTGGGAGAACAGAAAAGCAGAATTTAGCCCTTGGGCAGAAAAAGGTCAATTACTGAAAGATAAACTGCTCACTCTGATAGATGAGGATACCCGTGCTTTCAATGCTATCATGAATGCCTTTGGTTTGCCCAAAGACACGGAAGGGCAGAAAGCAACCAGAAAAACTGCAATACAGAATGCCAGTAAGCATGCTACAGAAATACCCTTCAGAACTTTACAAACTGCTGTGAATGCCATTCCATTGTTGCAGGAAATGGTAAACAAAGGCAATCCCAATTCGCTGAGCGATGCGGGTGTGGGTGCAGCATGCCTGCTCACAGCCATACAGGGTGCATGGATGAACATACTGATCAATGCTCAAGGCCTGGATGACAAAGCATGGGCCACCGATATCACAGCGAAAGCTCAAAAACTCATACAGGAAGGCCATAGTGCCTGTAATGCCATGATAACGGAAGTCGAAAACCGGTTGAGGGGTTAAAACTGTGCGAATACACGTCCTATTTTTTTTCATCTCTGTAATAAAGATAACCAACGCCCAGTTCGCGCCGGCGGTGGGCAAACCTGGCAGCACTGCTCTAAAGCATGACAGCACTTGCTTTGTTGCATGGGCAACAGGATGTAATGTAGTTCGCGGCTACCGTGATGTTTCCCGGCCCGACAGTGGCTATGCCGATGCAGGGACAGCGCAGGCTGCGATTGGTCCAGCCCTGCAAAACGGAATTGTGAGCCTGGGTGACGGCGGTACGGCTACACTCACATTCAGCAATCCTATTACCAATGGTCCCGGCTGGGATTTTGCTGTTTTTGAAAATAGTTTTCTTGACACCTTTTTGGAAATGGCATTCGTGGAATTAAGTAGCGACGGAAAAAGATTCGTTCGATTTCCGGCCATCAGCCTTACGGATACTACCCTACAGACAGGGACTTTCGGATACACGTTTCCCGAAAAAATCAACAATCTTGCCGGTAAATACCGCGTAGGATTCGGAACCCCCTTCGATCTGGAAGAATTAACAGATTCGTCGGGAATTGACATTGCATCCATAACCCATATCAGAATTAAGGACGTAACCGGGAGCCTGCTGCCTGCGTTTGCATCACGGGATTCGAAAGGAAATAAAATCAATGATCCATGGCCAACCCGGTTTTCATCGGGTGGTTTTGACCTGGATGCAGTTGGTGTCATCCATGAAAAATTGTCCATTCAGAAAAACAAATCGAACCTAAATTCGTCCATAAAATTAGGGCCCAATCCATTATACGGTTTTTTTCTGAATGTTTACATAACAGGACAGGCATTGGCCTCCTTGTATGATATTGCAGGCAGCAAAATTGTATCCTGGAATATACAAACTGGTGTAAACACCCTAAAAATTGACCAACCTACCGGTATGTATTTCCTTTTTTTCAGCAACAATCACGGGACAAGCAGCCACCACATAGAAATAATACGATAATGCCTGATTTTAGAAAATACTATACCATTCCTGCTCCGCCTGAAGAGGTTTATATGGCACTAACCTATGCTCCAAGTCTGTCGCTTTGGGCAGGTGAAAACATAGAAATGCGAACGGAGCCGGGAACAACTTTCAGTCTTTTTGACGGGGAAATCACAGGCACCAACATCGCCTTTGAACCCAACCAAAAAATCATTCAGCATTGGGATTTTGGCGATTCAGAAATAACCAGTGAGGTAACCATTAAACTTCATCCGCACAAAAAAGGATGCAGCGTTGAAGTCAGGCACAGCCATATCCCCGAAGAAGCCTGGGAAGACATTACCTCCGGCTGGGATGATACCTACATGGCTTCTCTGATGGATTTCTGGAGGTGAAGTGGCTTTGTTAAGATGCACGGCTGTTCTTTGAATGCATCAATTCAAAAGCCCCACCATGTCCACTGTCCTCAAGAACGGCCCGTATACATGATTCGTGAGCACCACAAAGCATTTATCCTCGTCCAGACAGCGCCAGAAATAAGTGCGGAAGCCCTTCCACCATCCGTTGTGAAACACCCACTTTTGTCCGTTAATCACTTTCACCCTCCAGCCCAGGGCGTACCCGGCCCCCTCGGCAGACACCTGCACCTGCGGTGTCCACATCAATTCTTTGCTGCTTTGGTTTAGCAAATAGTTACCCCTAAGGGCACGATCCAGAAAAAACAACTCCACCCCATTTGAGTATACGCCTTTATCTCCGGTGGTGCCGTTGTGAGGAATATCTGAAAACACGCGTCTTTTATCGTAACCCTGCACCGGATAATTAAACAGAGGAACAGAATCATGATTACATATATGCGTATATTTCATGCCGCAAGGTTCAAAAATATTCTTGCGTGTATACGTCCTGAAATCCATACCCGTAAGCCGCTCTACAATGTAAGCAAGCAATGCATAATTGGTATTACTATAGGAATGATATGTTCCCGGTTCTCCAAAATTTCTTTCAGGTTGCTGATTAACCTGTATAACCACGTCCGAATTTTTCATGTGTGCAGACTGATTTGGCCATAAATAGGATGAAAAATAAAAATAGTCTGGCAATCCGCTCATATGGCACAGAAGATTGCGAATGGTAAGATTGCAACGTGTCAGTTCCGGGATGTACCAGTGAACACTATCATCAATCAACAGCATTCCATCCTGCTGCATCATCAAAACAGCAATGCCGGTAATAATCTTGCTAACAGAAGCTAGTTGAAACAAATCATCATTAATCAGGGTATCTAACTTGCCAAAATTCGCATAGCCATGCGCCCCCTGAATCATGCTGTCATTTCTAAAGAAAAAGTAAGTCCCGTTAAAAATGCCCGTTTTGTGATAATGCTGAAAAAAATCTGAAATCTTTTTTTCGGTGCTGTCCGAAAATCGAGTATAGCAAGACAAATCATAATATTTGGATGGTATGGGCCCCGGTCCCGGCGCATTAAAGGCCG
>Ga0194129_10005845_pt1 | contig 15427 bp, 18 predicted proteins | sample TA2KigCa35mmetaG_FD_150862 | JGI IMG/M metagenome (GOLD analysis project Ga0194129, IMG submission 150862) | Freshwater microbial communities from Lake Tanganyika, Tanzania - TA2015038 Kigoma Deep Cast 35m | ecosystem: Environmental > Aquatic > Freshwater > Lake | place: Tanzania: Lake... | reverse complement strand
TTTGAAATTAATGTTTGTTGTTAATCAACTATTTATTAATCATAACGCACTAGTAGCTCAATTGGTAGAGCGTATCGTTGCCAACGATAAGGTTGTCGGATCGTACCCGATCTAGTGCTCCAATTTCAGTTCTTTAAATTTTATGGGCGTATACTGGTTTCGATTTAGTAGTACACCTATGTTAGGCACGTAGAGGATGATAGTTGGCCTCTTTAAAACATCTATCGCAACATTAACTGCTAAAGATAATGTAATCAGCTATGACTTCTCTTATGATGACGTTGTAGCAGTTGCGGCCTAAGTTGTCGCACCATCTTACACATTGAAGTCTGATATTTGTGTTGGGTGTAAATTATTGGACTGGGCCAAATATTTGATTTATGTAAATGGTCGAGAAAATAGTAAATCTTAAGGGTAATATTTTTAGATATTTTTCATTATTAACCCCTAACAATTTAAAATATATAAACGTGTAGGCTGATATAAGTTATCTATTAAAGACAAGGGTTCAACTCCCTTTACGTCCACCATTTTATTCAGGTTCAAAGTCAATGTAGCTATCAAAGATTAATACTCCGCTATCATTGATATAACCTTCTCCTATTAAATATTTTATCATGTGTTCTCTACAATGATCGTCTTCATACAAATCACATTTTTCTGGGTGTCTTAAAATAACAAATCGATCATCCCATATGGTTATTTTGTGATTATTGATTTCAATATCATGAAAATTAACCGCGTCCATATCTATAAGTATATTTATAATCAGATGAAATCCTACAGATTGCTATACGAGGCCAGTATATATGATTATTTGATTTGGGAACCACAAGGTAAACTCAAACATATTGCTGACGCACTTGATACCTACGACAGTTTTGGGTCAGAGGATTTGTTTAGAGGCATGTCCAAGAAAGAATTGAATGTGTTACAAAAACATGGCAAGGTTACTTCAAAGGGTAAGGGTAATACACGTAACATCTATGGAAGTTATGTAGCGAGCGATTTTAAATTGAGTGCTAGATTCTCTCTTGTAAATTATAGAGACAAAGGAGAAGGTATAATAATTGTGGTAGATAAAAATAAGTTGCCTGACCTAAAAAGTGTTGATCCAGGCAATTTCGTTACTAGTTATATACCGATAGAAGCAGTAAAACAAATTATAGATTTATCAAAGTTATGAGTCAAATCAAATTAAACAAAGCAGACGCACAAAAGAAAGTATATGAATTAACCGAAAAGCTTCTTTATGTCAAGAAGGACTTTAAGGATGTAGCTGCTGGATACAAGGAAAAGATTAAAGAAATCGAAAACGAGATCAAGGCTGTTGTAGAAGAAGTTAGCACTATAACTCCATAACATCACTTTTGTTTTTTACTTCGTTTTTTCTTGGGTTTATGAGTCTTCTCAGATGTCAAACGGATACTATTTATAAATTCTTTCGTCTTGACATTTAATTTTTTCTTCATATAATTAAGTATCATGACAAAAGAAAAGATTAAAGTCAAAGGTAAGAAACTTGTAAAAAAGGAAATCATTGTTGACCGTGAAATTTCCAAGCTCACAAAGAGTTTGGAAGTGGTTTCGAAGTCATATAGTCAAAACGGCAATCCATTCAAGATTTACAAAAACATACCAACGGAACTGTTGATTGACCACATGACTGAAAAGGGTCGTAAAGTATTATCATCAATATATCCCGACAGTCACGAAATTTATTTGGTTCAATATTATAGTCCAGGCGAACCAACATATCCACATGGTGGCGTAAAGATTTACAATAAAACCTTGGGTGAACAAAGGTGTGTTTATCCAGAAGCAGTAGTCAAACACAAAGACATTGAGTTCTATAATAGATCAATGAAAATAGAAGATTGACATACAACTGTTGTGGTGATATTGTAACGTGTCTGTAGGGACTGATAATCCTTACAGTAACTAATTGTATCGATACCAAACATTAACATAAAACATATAAATGCAAACTAAGATTAAAAAGAACGAAAATACCACTACTGAACCACCGCCTTGTTTTGTTGTATTGAGAAACGGAGCTAGGGTATCAGATGAAGAATATACGAGCCGTGACGAGGCCAAATCAGAGTTCGAACATTGGAACAAGGTTATCAAACGTTGGCCAGACGGTAGTAAACTTGAAATTGTAAACATCACAAAGAAAGGAAAGTAATTTATGGGATTACGTGAACAAATTAAAGTTGCAACCAACGATTCGGAGGTCGCATCATTGTTATCAAAAGGAAAGACTTTTGAGTTTGCATCAGAACGAACCAAACAATCTTGGAGATCGACCGCTAAATTTCGATTGGCACAATTGAGCAGTGGGGATGTCACACGGTGTGATAACCTCCGTGGCAAATCAATTGCTTCAGTTGAATCCAAGAAGGTCAAAACCAAGTCAAAGAAAAAGACTAATTAATAAATAGTCATACCAGTTTACTTAAATGAGAAGGGCGCCATTTTTTTTGGCGCCCTTATTGTTTTTGCGATAGATATTTATTAACATGGCAAAAAGGTTTCAACCAAAAACGATACCATCGGAGTTTAAAACGATGGAGGAATATGTAACAAAACACAAAACAGAGTTGACACAACAAGTTGTTATGGCTGTAGAATTTGCTTTAAAAAACAATTTATCAAATGTTGAGGTTTTCAATTTCAGTGAAACTGACTTTATAGTGGTTATGTATGTTTCTACGTTCAAAGAGAACTTGGAAAACATCTATGATTATTATATTGACTCGGAACAGTATGAGTTCTGTGATCGTGTTTTGAAACTTCAACAGATAATCAACCAAAAAAAACCTAATGAGCAAAAAAAAAGACACAAGTCCAAAGGTTCCCCAAAATCCAAAAATAAGGGACTCAATCCAAATTAAGACGGTAAACTTAACAGAAAAACAAAAACAGCTCATAGAGGTATTACGAGATAAAAACACAAAATTAGTATTTGTAGCGGGTCCAGCAGGAACATCAAAAACATATACTGCTATTCTTACGGGATTGCATCTAATTAATGATAAACGTGTTAGTGAGCTGATTTACATCAGAACAGCTGTAGAAAGTAGTGATAGTAAACTTGGATTTTTACCAGGTGAAATGGACGATAAAATGAGTCCATATATACAACCTTTGATTGATAAACTTGAAGAGTTGTTACCTAAACATGATATTGATAAACTTAAGAAAGAAGAACGAATTCATGGTGCACCTGTAAACTTTCTACGTGGTTTGAACTGGAATGCCAAGTGTATAGTTGCCGATGAAGCACAAAATATGACCAAAAAAGAACTGGTCACTTTGGTAACTAGAGTAGGTGAATTTAGTAAATTGTATGTTTGTGGTGATCCAGATCAAAGTGACATCAATGGCAAAAGTGGATTAACTGGAATAATGAATGTGTTTGACGATCAAGAAAGTCGTGAAAACGGAATTCATATATTTAGGTTTGATGAAGACGATGTGGTAAGAAGTGGATTGGTCAAATTTATATTAAAAAAACTCAAAAAGTCAAACTGATTGATAATTATATTTATAACATATGGCAGTATTAACTAACAGAGGAAGACTCATTTCGTCATTATCGGAATATGACATTACTAAACCAGCAGCGCCTGATGATTTGCTTGTTATTCAAGATATATCAGATAATATTACCGAAAAGATAACGGTAACAAATCTATCTACTATTATTTTGCAATCAATTGCTGCTCGACCAGTCAATTTTAATAATAATTCAAATAAGTTTACAGGCTCATTTTTTGTCCCTGACACATGTTCATTGACTGCTTTTGGCCGAACTAAATTGGGTAGATATTCTACAAGCACCACGGGAGTTGTGACCCCCATGATCGATATTGATAGTGTCACACAGAATATTGGTGTAGTTTCAAAGAATATTGGTGTAGTAGTTTCACAGGATATTGGTATAGTTTGTAAAAAATTTAATTTATCCGCCAGTCTCGCCCCGGCAGATGGTATAGTTTTACAAGGAAATACTGTTATTACCCGACAGTTAGACGTGAATTCTAATATTATCACGCAAGGAAATATTTTCGCCGCCGGATCTGTAACAGCTTCTGGTGAATTTTTGGGAAATTTTAAAGGGGATGTATTTTCTGACACTGGAGTTAAGGTTTTGGAAAATGGATCTGGTGGGGTCAATACAGCATTCTTTTATGGAACTGCTAGTCATGCTAATAGCGCTTCACATGCTTTAAAAGCAGATACCGCGATTAGTTGTCTTACTTCAACAACTATAAGTGCTTCATATTCGAAGTCTGGATCATACGCGGATAGGGCTAAATTATCAAATACATCAAGTTTTTTGAATTACTTTTCAGGCACCAATAATGGATCCGCATCTTTTGCTATGGTTGCTCAAGCCGCAATAAATTTATTAAATCCGATTAATCAGGCTGTAACTGCTAGCTACGCGGAGAATTCTGCTACTACAGACAAAATTGCGGGTGATACAACTGGAAATAATCCAGGATCATTTAATATCGCGTTTTTCTCACAATCAAAAGTTGCTTCCAATGCCGGATTTTTCCGTAAAACAGATGGTAGTGGACCGGGTAATTATCAACAAATTACAATTTCTTCATCTAGAAATAATAATGGTATCGTCATCGCTTCTAGAGGATCTGGAGGCAACAATCAAGCATATTCCGCATATTATAATCTAAACAGTTCAACAAATTTGGGTAATTGGCCAAATGTTTCTGGATATACAATGGGTTCGTTTTTTAGTGGTAGTTTGATGTTTATAGCTCCACTTGGAAGTGCTGAGTTTTCATCATCAACTAGAGTAGCAGTTGGATCTGTAACAGAAACATATGGGTTTGTAAGTAAAAGATCGGGGTATTATTTCTGGCCATATATGAATAATAATACCCCAAGTAGAGATGGTTCTATAGGTATTGGTGTTCATCCTCCTGACTCCGCTGACACTCCCTCTGCTTTGTTGGGTAAGTTTCATATTAGATGTTTTAGTTCAAGTAAAGCAAATGTTGGTAAGGTATCAGGTAAAACACTCACTGGAACTGTAAAACTACCAGAATATGCTATTTATGTTGACGCAGGATCTAGTAGTTATAGTCCAATTTTCAGTGTAGGTGCGTCTGGATCTAACGCCGGTGATGTGTATGTTTCTGGCGATCTTACTGTAGATGGATTAACAAATATAAACATATTCCAGGAACATACTAGTTCATTGGCCGTAAACAATTATAAAGGTAATAAATATCAATATCAACATCACAAAACACATAACGGCGTGCCGGCCACACCAAAATATTTTAAATGTGTATTATTTTGTTTTAATGTTGAAGGTGACCCTACCATAGCTTACGCGTTCGGAGATGAAATCGATTGCCCTTCAGTTGTGACAGACACAAATCGCCCAGCAATAACTGCATGGTCCAATTCTACATTAATAGGTGCTTCGTTTATTAATCTGGATTGGTTAGCTAATCATAAATTAAACGGAACCCATGGATCGCTGAATCCAGCAAGATGGAAAGTTAAATTCTACTACGCATAAAAGAAATTTCAATATTTATTAACATATGCCAAGTTCATGTAATAGTTTAAACGTTCAAACAATAAAGGTCACTCAGTTATCTGCGCCTGATAGAGCGATACGTAATAATGATTTCTTTTTGTTAATACAAAGTGGATCTGCCTCTAGTCCAGGCTCGATATATTCAAGAAAAGCCACTTTTGGCGAATTGATTTCATTTATTAACAATTCGGCCGGCAATTACACTGGAAGTTTTTCAGGTAGTTTCAAGGGCAACTTTACTTCTGGAAAAGTTACTGGAAGTTTTTTAGGTAATCTCAAAGGAACTGCAAGTAGGGCAACCACTGCCTCGTTCAGCCGAACAGCTTCATATGTTTCTGGTTATCCAAAAGGCACAGGAACAACCAATTTTTCAACTTACTGGGTAGATGATAATACTATAGGTGGCAATGATTATATTAGAAGATCTTCTACAATGAGCGCAGTAGGTGGTGGTTGGCTTGGTCATGCTACAACGGGTAGAACTTTATTGTTGAGACCATTGAATGTTGGAATTCAGGGTTCTTTTGGTAGTGGATTGATTGGTCAACACTTGATACAATATTCAGGATCTGGATCAAGTGGAGGAAGCGTGTTCATGTATGATATTGGTCTACAAAACTCAAATAACTACATAAGAACTGGTGCTAACTTTGCTATTTTCTATTCGGGATCGTTTGATGGAGGCGCTTATGCTGGTGCTGAGAATGATGCGATTTGGAGACCAGATACTGCGACTAAAACCGGTAAATATGGATTTGTAAGTTTTGGTGTAAGAAATCGTTTAGTTGGTATTGGGCATTTTCCTCAATCAAATAATATTCAAGCACAATTACACGTTCATTTGAGTAGTTCGTTTGGATGGCCTACTTATTACGCAAATCACCAATATGCTAACAACCCTTTCAAACAAAATGAAAATGTTTTTTTGGTAACATCTGGAAGTTCGTATACCAAATTACTTAGAGTAAGTGGTAGTGGTCAACTGGACGTGCGTGGTGATATAGTTGCATTCTCAACGTTTGCTACATCTGATGGACGACTCAAGCAAGACATAGCACCTATTGAAGATGCTTACACAAAACTATCATTGTTGAATCCAGTGTCATTCGTTTGGGAACATACTAATCAAGATGATTTTGGTTTAATTGCTCAAGAAGTGGAAGAAATTTTCCCAGAGTTCGTCAAAGATAATATGGATGGCTATAAGACAGTTAAATATACGTCATTTATTCCTTTATTGATCAAGACGATTCAAGAACAACAGTCAATTATTGAAAGTTTACAAGACAGAGTATCTAAATTGGAAGAGGATCGATAAAATATGTCTTCAATAACTAAGTTGAACAGATCAGGGCCAATCGCGTTTTCTCAACTTACAACGAAGACGCCGTTTGGTGCTATTAATAATCTAATTGATAATGTTGTTGGAACACCTGCGACCCAAAATATTTCATTATCATCGTCCTTGGGATTGTTGATTAAAAATAAAGGAGATTCAACTACAGATACACAAGATGCTTTGGGTATTGGTATCGGATTGGTATCGATCAATCAATTTCCAGACGCTAAAATGAGTGAATTTTATGGAGGTAATTATTTAAGTGCATCCATAACTAAACATGGTGATGCTACAAGTGGTGTTTATTTTGCTAATTTTTACCCCGATAGTGTTGTTCCAAATTCTAATTATTTGACGAGAGAGACATCAAGTAAAGTTTATAGATATACTGTATATTCAAAACCAGCTGCAGATCCTACCTCTAATTTTAAATTACAATACTCGTATATCAGACCAAATGATTCTGATGAATATCTATCTCAACTTACAAGTAATAATATCTATAAAGTTGTTTTAAAGGACGTGGTGTCTAACGCGTTCACTTCTAGTATATTTACAGGAACGTGCCCGGCGAATTCAACTACACCAACATCAACATTATTTCAGTCAAATAATACTACAAATTTTCAATCAGCGATAGATTCTGTTCGTAATTTAATCAATACGAGTGGCACCATTACTCTATACCAAAGAATTGATTTGAATTCTATTTGTAGTTTTATTTCTACATTGATTAATACACCAGAAACTTATCCACTAAACGGATATATCAGAACAATAACTGTCAGCGGTAGAACATTTTCCGTAGAAGGTTTTATAGCAAATGTAGTTGGCGGCGGCCGATATTTCGCTGGCTATTTTTTAGCAACAACAGGAGTTGCCGGAAATTTATCATATGCGGTTTCAGATGCAACAACTACTACTGGTCAAGCATTTTTTAGTATTTCTACTATTGCCAATCCTACCGCAACAAGTGGTTGTGGATCTCCACCCGCATTTACCATATCAAACACATCTGTGACGCAACAATGTGGACTTAACGCTCAAGCTACAGCGACACCAACCGCAGCGACACAAGTAAGGTTTACCGGTAGTGCTATATTTACAAATCCTATCACAAATACTCAAACAGGGTCATTTTCCCTTCAAGACGATTGGATCAATTTAGTAACCAGCCAACCACTCGTTTCAGGGGTTGGATTGTTGTCGCAGTCATTTAGTCCAAAAACATTTGATTTGGCGCCTGGTAAATCTAAAGTTGTGAGATATGGATTTGGACTTTCTTTATATGATTCGACATCACAACCAACAAATTTTCGTGCTAGGGGAACATTCAGAGTAAGATTTCCGCCGTTACCAGCACCATTACTAAGCGGTCTTACAGGTAGTATAACGGCTACTTTGGATAAGTCTGTGTGTTATGTTGCTGCTGCTCCACCAGCTGGAACACAAGGGTGCCCAGCCGCGTGGCAATTGATGGAAACTTTAGAATGTGGATATATACCAGCTAGAGAAATCGAAGTTGGTATGCATTTACGTGATATTGAAATTGATAAGTGGAACAAGGTAACTGTGGCTCATATTGATAGAGCACCTATCTATAGAACCACTATTAACGGCAATGACTTTGATGTGGATAGTAGTCATCAATGGTATGTTGGTAATGACGTATGGAAATTTGTCCCTGATGTTAAAAAGGGTGATACACTTGAAGGAGTTGATGGTGATGTGTTACATGTAGACGACAACATTTTGTTGTTTGAACAAGAAGAATACATGCACTTGAATTGTGAAAACAGTAGGTTTGTTATGGGAACTAATGTAATTGGTCACAACTTCCCACTCAGAGTTCCAATCCAAAAAAGGTGACACACTTGAAGGAGTTTATGGTGATGTTTTACATGTGGATGACAACATATTATTGTTTGAAGAAGAAGATTTCATGCATCTAAACTGTGAAAATAGTAGATTTGTTATGGGAAATGGTATTATTGGTCATAATTTCCCGGCGTGTGATCATTTTTTCCTGGGTATCAAAAAAAGATAATTTTTTTTGTCTCTTGACACATATATATTCTTGATGGTATATTATCATCACGGCAACGCTCAAGTGAGGTTGCTAAGATAATAAGTTCAAACGAATTATTATAAAAAAAGAAAGGAAATATATGAGTCTAGTTAGATATAGAGTGCCTGCATATCGTTCATCTGTTAAGGACGATTTCGTAACCCCATTCGACAAGTTGATCGATGAGGTTTTTTCAAACACCTTCCCAGAACTTACCAAGGATTTTGGAGTGGGTTTTTTTGAAAAGCAAAGTTATCCCCGTGTTGACGTTGTAGATTATACAGACCGAATTGAAGTTATTGCTGAAATTCCAGGTTTGGATCGCAATGAAGTATCTGTTGATATCGAGGAAAATCTCTTGATTATTAGTGGTCAAAAGACCAAATCTGTTGACGATGATGATAATGATAACAAGGGAACTTATGTTCGTAGAGAACTGAAGCACAGTAGCTTCAAACGTGCGTTTGTGTTGAGTGACCTATTTGACAAAGAAACACCGTCTGCTAAGTTTGAAAATGGATTGTTGACGGTTAGTGTTAAAAAGATTAAACCGACACCGCCGACTACCAAACGTGTAAAAATCACATAATTTTATACATAATTTTATAATAAATTGGTTATGTTCAACCCTCTATTTAGTAGAGGGTTTTTTGTTTCATTTTGATATTTATATTTATGATAAAATTCAAACACTTAGTGATTTTTACCTCTTTGTTAATCGCGGGTTGTGCCGCGTTTTTCAGTGTATATGGTATTGGTCTACTATTTTCAGGCGCAGTTTTTGCGGCTATGATAATGGCTAGTTCGTTGGAGTTGGGTAAGATTGTAACTACATCATGGTTGTTTAGATATTGGAATATTGCCAACAAATTGATGAAGATATACATGGTTACAGCTGTTATTGTGTTACTGTGTATCACTTCATTGGGTATTTTTGGATATCTCACTGCCGCGTATCAAAAGAGTTCGTTGGAAAGTGAATTGGCCAACACAAAAATTACTACACTCGAAACACAGAAGAAAGAAGAAACCAAGAAGATTGAAAATATTAGATCTACTATTGACAAACTATTGGCATTGAGAAGCAGTCAAGAGTCGAGATTGTCAGAAAGTATGACCAACGCTCTTATTGCTAGAAATCCAGTTCAACTACAAATGCTTCAAAATCAAATCAATGAACAAATTGAAGGATTGAACAAACAAGTTGAGACCGAAAATTCAAAGTTGAAAGATGCCGGTGACAAGTCTTCAAAGATTGATGATGAAATTTTTAAGTTAAAAATCGACAACAGTCAGAAGAAAGATATAACAACATTCAAGTTTGTGGCACAAGAATTCAATTCTGATATTAATACTGTGGTCAAATGGTTTATCATAGTATTGATTACTGTATTTGACCCATTGGCTATTGTATTGTTGTTGGCATATAATATGTCTTCAAATTACCGCGAAGTTGGTGAAGATAAAGAATATGAACTTTATAGGAAGAAAGATAAGGCTGTAAAGAAACAATCTGTATATGAACAAACTGAAGCTATTCAACCAGAGTCAGTTAAGGAACCTAAAGACACTACTATCGTTGAAAAGATTGTTGAGAAACCAGTAGAGGTTATTAAAGAAGTAGAAAAAATAATAGAAAAACCAGTAGAACACACTGTTGAAGTCGAAAAAATTGTAAAAGTTGACAGACCAGTTGAAATAATTAAAGAAGTTGAAAAGATTGTTGAGAAACCAGTCGAAAAAGTAAAAAAGATTAACACAGGCGGCATCAGAGGATTGTTTAGCTTCTAAAATAAAAATTCGTTTTTCATAACCGTAACTATATATTACTGTTAACTATGAATAACAACGAACTTTTAGAACTACGTCAAATTCTTCTTGACGCGAATGAAAATAATGATTGGTCTAGTGTAGAAGAAGCTATTGACTTCATTAATGAGTTTGTGGACACAGAAGACGATCCAGACGAAATATGATTACAACTATATTAGTTACACTTCTCACAATTTTTATTGGTGTTTCTATCTTTCTTTATATTAGTCTTAAAAAAGCTTTGGAAAGAATCGATTTGTTGGAATCCGAGTTAGATACTGTTGAAAAATTAAATGGTGAAATTGGACAGTGGGTCATTGATTTTAGAAAACTAGTATCTAATGTATACAAAAAGTTGAAAGGCGTTGATGAACGTGGTATATTTGAAAAAGATGACGATGTTGGCTTTCTTTTTGAAGATATGCTAAAGATTGTCGAAGAATGTAATAAAAGGATAACAGATAATGATGACAACAATCTCGGTAATGAAGAACAAAACAAAAAGTAAAACACCATCTTCTAAGACTTTCAAAAAGAAGAGTGACACTGTTCTTTCCACAAAAATAAAGAAACAGAAGCTTAAGGTCGTATATGATGTAAAGATCAAAAAACCAAAAGATGTTGTCAAAACAAAAAACAAACCAGACGTTCAAAAGAAAGTTGAGGATAGTATCGGTGTTGAAGTAAAAAGAGATTCAGATGTTGATATAACACCCAAATCAAATATAGTCGATGATATTGATGATACGGTAACACTGGATGATGAACCAAAGAAAGTTCGCCGTCGTGGCAGAAACAAGAAGGAAAAGATTTATTTCAGCAAAGCTACACAAGAAGCTATTATTGAGTATAATGCAGAGACAGATTTTGATATTCGTAATGCAATTTATAATGAACGTATCAAGTTTAGTTTCGAAAAGTTGGTCGAAAATATCTATAACACGTTCAAATTTACCTACTTTGATAATGGTCCATTAGAAGTCCAAAAAGAAACAGTAGCGCATCTTGTTGCCAATATACATAAGTTTCAAGCCGGTAAGGGTAAAGCATTTAGTTATTTCAGTATCGTTGCAAAGAACTATTTGATTTTTCATAATAACAACAACTATAGACGTTTCAATCAACATGTAGATATCAGTGAAACACCATCCGAAGATTCTGTATGTTTACAAATCGAAGATGCACATCATAAAGATGTTCAAACACAAGAAATGATGAAACTACTTGTGGATTACTGGGAAAAGAACATTACCAAGATTTTTAATAAGTCGAGAGATTTGAATATAGCATATGCCGTGATCGAATTATTTCGTAATTGTGAAAGAATTGAAAGTTTCAACAAAAAAACATTGTATTTGTATATTCGTGAAATAAGCAAGTGTAAAACTCAACAGATTACCAAAGTATTGAATAAAATGAAGAGTTATCAAGTTGCAGTCATGAAAAATTATGTGAATCGTGGAACTGTGTAAATGTCAAATTAAATAGTATAAAAACAAAAACCAATCGATAAAACGGTTGGTTTTTCTATTTATTGAGTATGGATACTAACTTTGAAATATACAAGGGAAAGAATTTTTCTAGTCTTTGTAAGGACATAGTAAAAAATTCCGAAAGTAAGAAGGATCAAATTGATATTCTCATTTCGGAACTACGTTCTTTGATCAAGACTGTAAATGATGCTGTTATAATTGTTCCGCTCATCAAGGATTATTATGATGTGGGTGTGAAAAACGATGAACAGTTGGTTAAACTCGCATCCATAGTTCAGAAATTGGTTGCCAAGGGTGAAGCAAGTGGAGAAGGCAACAGTATGATTTTATCTGATGAAGACCGTAAACAATTGATGGAGGACGTTGTGTCTATTGCTAGAATTTCTAAACAAGATTAATTATGGCAGATTCATCTACAGATTTGTTACGTTATTTGGTGACCAAGAACCCGCCGGGTAGAAACTTGGACCCATCAAATAGAGTTGGTGACAATCCTAATTTTCAGCTCGCTGTGGTGGTCGATGTTATTCTCAACGATGAACATCCCTATTTCAGCAAAAATCCAGACGATCCAAGTTCTAGACCACCAATAACAGTCAGTCCGCAACAAATTCCTGTTAATTATAACACTGATGTTCCAAATAGCAACGATATAGATTATAGTTTTATTGGTCGTGTTAAAGTCAGAATACTTGAGTTGGAAAAAAAGACACCTGCAGAGAAGTTGCCATGGGCAATTCCATTAGATAATAGTATTACTCAATATCCCCTTTTGAATGAACAAGTGTTGGTGATTAAACTCGGGAGCAACTTTTATTATACAAAACCATTCAATAGATTCAACTTTGTGGGAACCAATGTTGATTATGTTACCGAACAAAGTTTGAGTAATGACAATGTTAGTGCCCAACCACCAAATGCTGACCCTAAGAGAAAGAGTTATATCTCACATCCAATTTTTAAAGCAATAACCAAGGTTGGATTTTTGGGTGATTACTTTATCTTGAACCCATTTATTCGAAGTGTCAGAAAGTTTGAAGGCGACACGGTTATTGAAAGTCGTTTTGGACAATCAATAAGATTTACAGCTTATGACGATTTAAGATATAATGACAAAACTTATTATCCATCATATGCGATTAATACTGATATGTTTAAAGAGTCTCTCCTTGGTGGTTATGGCAATCCTCGCATAATTATAAGGAACCGTCAGAGAAATATCGCATTGGATAAACCACAACAGTTGCATCCAAAGTTACCACCAATTAACCCAATAACACCGAGAGAAAAAAATTACGGTGGTCAAATTCAAGAAGACATTAACAATGATGGAACAACCATCGAAATAAACAGTGGTCTGCCAGTAAGCAATTGGAAAACCACTGTTTATAAAAGTATATTCGGTGTTACTAAAAGCGATAAAACTCCGACAGAGGAACAAAAAAGGTTTAATCCGCCTGGATCTACTAAATTTGAATTTCCAACATTAGACGGTGATCAATTCATATTGAATACCGACAGAATTGTTTTGAGTAGTAGATTTGAAGAGTCATTGCATTTTAGTAAAATGCGTTATGGTATTGCTACAGATGCAGAATATACAGTTGATGCAAACGATAAAATTGTTTTGACCACAAACAATTTAGCTTGTGTTAACGCACCACAAATATTTTTAGGACAATATGGAGAAACAAACGAACCCGCGCTGCTCGGACAAACCACTGTTGATTGGCTTTACGATCTTTGTAATTGGCTACTTGATCATGTTCACTGGTATCATCACGTCCATCCTCATCCTCACGGTCATGATGATGCTGGACAGATTACTCAAGAAAATACCGATGATGCTGTTCCAGACCAAACCCAAATACCAGTTCAACAAATCAAATTGAAATTGTTACGTGACAATTTACACAAGACTTTGAGTCGTCGTGTTTATCTAACTGGTGGTGGATACGCACCTGGAAGTAATGGTGTAAAACCACGGGGGTCAGGTGGTGAATGTAAAGATCCCGTTGAAATCAATACTGTTACGGGTGTTGGAGTTGTTGGTGATTTCAAAGGTAGAAATCGTCGTGAAGGACCGGTGCAAATTGAATTTGAATTTGAGGATTAATATGGCAGAAGAATTATTTTTTGATTATCCTACGGTCGATCTTTTAGGTAATTTACAATCAAGTAGAAAACCTGTAAAAAATAACATCGACGATATTAATACATTTCCATTTTTTGATGGTGTACCATTATTTAGTAATTTATTGGATGTTTTAAAAAATTTTGTAAAATATTCAAATTTATCAGATGAAATTAAAAATAATGTAAATAATATACAAGATATTCCTGCTGACGATCCTAACGCGTTTAACACTATTAATACTGCATTTGGCAGAAATCCATCATCTGTTGGTCCGTTGATTATTAAATCGAATTGGGACAACAATATTAAAAAACCAAATCAATCAAAAACTTTTACTTTAATTTTATATGATATAACTGAGAGAGATTGGTTTAAAAAAGAATATGCCGGTGATAAAGCTTTTATAGGTGCAGCTATAAAAGGCGAATATGATTTTATTGATGCATGGTGGGGTGGTACAATAGAGGCAGAATTGGAATTATTAGAAGGCTATTTTGGTTTTACTTTCGATCCATACAAAATTAGTACCAAACCGCGAGGTTATGTAAACACACAACAAAAGGTTTATGAAGCATTAAATCGAAATTATATAGAATTACGAAAAAGGGTTAACGATGGAGACGAAGAACTTCGTAAAGATTTCGGTGCAATTTTTAATTTGCCTAGTGATACTGAACCTGCTTTACCAGGCCCACCCACACAAACTATAACCGGTGTAACCAATAAACCGCCTACAGTTGATGATCCAAATATAACGTTACCAACACAAGAAGTTAAAAGTCTTACAGCTACATCTGCGACAGATGCAGTTTCCCAGGCTACGCCTAGTGTTCAAGTGGGTTCAGCATTGGAACAAGCTCAAGGCGCGGCAAGTGGTGCAATTGGTAAAGTTCAAGGTGCCGTGAGTGGAGTAACTGGTGCAGCAGGTAGTTTAGTTGGTGGAGTAACTGGTGCAGCAGGTAGTTTAGTTGGTGGAGTAACTGGCGCGGCA
>Ga0194129_10005843_pt1 | contig 15433 bp, 11 predicted proteins | sample TA2KigCa35mmetaG_FD_150862 | JGI IMG/M metagenome (GOLD analysis project Ga0194129, IMG submission 150862) | Freshwater microbial communities from Lake Tanganyika, Tanzania - TA2015038 Kigoma Deep Cast 35m | ecosystem: Environmental > Aquatic > Freshwater > Lake | place: Tanzania: Lake... | reverse complement strand
CAGCGGCTTGGGCTGCCACTTCCCAGGCGGCTCAAGCGGCTCGACGACCCAGCGCAAATGTAGTGAAGACTCTGACCCAGAATTCGCGGGAATCCCGGCCTTTACGCTCCCAAGTGCGTAACTTGGGTTAGCGTCGGCGAGCGACTTCTCCGCCATGGCCACCCGGTCGGCGAGCGCCGGCGGGTTGGTGTCGAGGGTGCCCGCACGGGCGCCGTCGCCGAGCAGGAACACGCGGAGTTCGCCCGTCCAGTCGCCCACGACGAGCCGGCCCGTCTCCTCGCAGGCGGCGATCGCGAGGCCGATGTCGGCGGAGGCGTCGAAGGCCCGCTCCTGCGAGAAGTCGGCCTTCCAGAGCTTGGGCGTCTTGTCGCGGCCGACCGACACGAGCCGCCCGTCGCGGAGGAAGTCGACCGCCGCCACGCCGCCGCCGTGGGCCGGGAAGGCTTTCACGAGCGTGCCGTTCTCGGGTTCCCAGAGGCGGACCTGGCCGTCCTCGCAGGCGGTGGCGAGCAGGTTGGAATCACCGCGCCACGCGAGGGCTGTCACCGCGGCGGGATGCGCCTGGATCGCGAGGTAGTCGCGGCCGGTAGCGGCCTCCCACACGAACACGTTGCCGGCGCGGTCGGCCGTGGCGAGCAGCGCGCCGTCGGGGCTGAACGCCACGGCCTGGATCCAGTCGGTGTGCCTGCCGAGGTCGTGCAGCTTCGCGCCCGGCTCCACCGACCAGATGCGGGCCACCTTCTGCGGTCCACCGAGGGCCACGAGCCGCTGGTCGGGGCTGATGTCGGCCGCGAGCACCGCGTCGAGCTCGTCGCCGACGGTGCGGACGCGGCGGCCGGTCTTCACGCTCCACACGGCGACACGACCGCTCTGGCCGCCGACGCCCCCTCCGGCGATCACGAGCCCGCCGCCCGGGCTGAACCGCACGACGTGCGGCCGGCCCTCCGGAAAGGGCAGCACGCCGGCGAGGTCGAGCGAGTCGGTCCGGAAGAGGAGCACCTGCTTCTGGCCGCACACCGCGACCAGCGGCGCCCACGGGCTCGCGGCCACGGAGCCGCACGCGTCGGGCTTGGCGGTGCGGGCGGCCGGCTCGAGCGGCAGCCGCGCCGGAAGCGGCGGCACCGCCGGCCGCTCGGCCGCGGGGGCCGTCATCGCCACCTCGACCTTCTTCGGGGCCACGGCCACGCTCCCCTTCGTCTCGAGCACGCCGCCGTCGATCCAGGCCTTGAGCACCGCCCGCTCCGCCTCCGGGATCGGCGGCGAGTCGGGGGGCATCTTCGGCTCGTCGTCGTGGTTGGCGACGCGATAGAGATGGCTCGCCGAAGCGTCGCCGGGGGCGATCACCTCGCCCGAGCCGCCCCCGCGCATGATCGCGGCGTAGCTGGTGACGTCGAGGCCGGCGGTCTTCTTGTCGGCGTTGTGGCAGGTCCCGCACCGCTGGCGGAGCACGGGCAGGGCGTTGTCGGCGAAGGTGACCTTGTCCTGCGCGCGGGCGGCCGCGGAGGGGATGGCCGCGATCGAGAGGGCGACGAGCAGGAGCCGGAGCGGAATGGACATCGGGCGATCAGTGGTTGAAGACGAACTCGCGGGAGTTGAGGATCGCCCCGAATCCGTCCTCGAGCGTCTCGCGGAGGGCCGCCGGGGTGCGGGCCGCCGGATCGGTGCCCACGATCTCCATCAGGCCGGCGGTCTCCTTCTCCGTCGGCTTCCTGGTGAGCGTTCGCAGGTAGAGCTCCTCGATCACCTGCTCGGGCGTGCGGCCGGCCTCGAGCAGCCGCTGCACCACGCCTCCCTGGCGGATCTTCTGCTGCACGGTGTCGCCGTTGAGCAGGTGGAGCGCCTGCGAGAGATTGGGCTCCATCTTCACCTCGCAGGAGCAGGCCGTGGCCCGCGTCGCCCGGCCGAAGGTGGTGAGGAAGTAGGTGCTCGTGGTGCCGTCCGCGATCTGCACCGCCCGGGCGACCAGGGGCAGCCCCTTGAACTTGTTCTGGGTGCCCGTGGCGTCGGTCATCACGTCGAGCAGCACCTCCGCCCGGATCCGCCGCAGCTGGGCCCGGGAGAAGTTCCGCTCGTCCTCCGCGTTGGTGGCGTTGGGCCGCGTCGACCGCTGGTAGGCCCGCGACGTGCAGATCTCCCGGACGAGCTTCTTGAAGTCGTATCCCGACTCCACGAAGCCGCGGGCGAGCGAGTCGAGGAGAGGCTCGTTGACCGGCGGATTGCTCACGCGGACGTCGTCCACGGGATCGACGATTCCCCGGCCGAAGAAGTGCGCCCACACGATGTTGACGAGGTTGCGGCCGAAGTGCGGGTTCGCGGGGGACGCGAGCCACGCGGCCAGCACCTCGCGGCGATCCCTGCCGGCCAGGTCGGGAGACTCGCCCCCGAGAAACGTCGGCGGCACCACGCGGCCGCCCACCGGGTGCTTCACGTCGCCGCCGCCGGAGTTGAACACGACCGTCTCCCGCGGATCCTCCCCCTGCTTGCGGCCGATCTGGGCGAAGAAGTTGGCGAAGCCGTAGTAGTCGTCCATCGTCCAGCGGTCGAAGGGATGATTGTGGCACTGGGCGCACTGGATCCGCATGCCCATGAACACCTGCGCCACGTTCTCCGCGGTCTTGAGGGTGTTCCGCTCGTGCTGGAAATAGTTGGTGGCGGGGGCTGAGAAGGTGCCCCCCGTGGCGGCGACGAGCTCGCGGACGAGGGCGTCGATCGGGGTGTTGGCCTGGATCCGGTCCTGAAGCCAGCCGTAGTAGAGAAGCATCGCCTTGTAGCTGACCTGGTTCGGGACCGTGCGGATCATCAGCAGTTCCGACCACTTCATCACCCACAGGTCGACGAACTCCGGCCGCGCGAGGAGCTGGTCGACGAGGTGCGCCCGCTTCTTGGGATCGGGGCTCGCGAGAAACGAGCGGTATTCATCGGAGGTGGGGAGCACGCCGCAGATGTCGAGGCTGGCCCGGCGGAGAAACTCCTCGTCGGTGCAGGACTCCGAGGGAACGATGCGGAGCGTCTGGAGCTTGGCGTCGACGAGCCGGTCGATGCGGCCGGCATCGGCGGGTGGCGACCAGTCGTAGGCCAGCCCCTTGGGCAGCGAGATCACGGCCGCGCCGACCGTGTGGGTCGCGAACCGGGCCATCACGAACGCCTCGCCCCGCATGCCGGCCGTCACCAGCCCGGATGGATCGACCTTCGCCGCGGCGTCGTTGCTCGAGAGGAACACCGCGAGGGAGGTCACGCCGCGGTCCGTGCCGTCGGCATACGTCGCGAGCACCGTGAACTGCTGCGTGGCTCCCGGCCCGTCGAGCACCGCGCCGCGCGGATGGAGCTCGACGGCGACCACCGCCGGCGTGGGGCCGGGATCGTTGGTCGCGCCGGCTGCCAGCCACCGTTCGAGCGTGGCGTAGGCGTCGTCGCCCGCCTTGAGCCGCGCCCCGCCGGTGTGTGGCACCGCGTTGGTGGCCTTCGTCAGCAGCAGGCTCTCGGCCGGCAGGGCGAGATTCACGCGGCGGCCCGGCTGCTCGCGGGTGAGGCGGTGGTAGTCGGCCTCGGGATCGAATCCGAACAGCGACAGCCGGAAGCCGTCCTTGCCCCGCGCCGAGCCGTGGCAGCTGCCGGCGTTGCAGCCGTGCCGCATGAAGACCGGCATCACGTCGAGGCGGAAGCTGAGGTCGGGCGACTGCCCGGCCCGCTCCACGTGCACCGTCACCGACACCTTCTGGTCACCCACGGAGACGGTCACGGCGGTGTCGCCGTCGGCGAGCGGAACGAGCGCGCGGCCGTCGAGCCGCACCTTCGCGGCGTCGTCCACCGTCACCGTCATCGCGCCGGTCGCGTCGCGGGTCAGCCCGTCGGTTTCGATGAGCTGGGCCACGAGCGACTGCCGATCCCGGGCCGTCGAGAGATGGACGGCCGGGGGAAACACGCGCAGCGTGGCGGCGTCGGCGGCCACGGCGACGAGGGCCCAGGCCGCGAGGACGGCCGACGTGAGCCGGGATGGCGCACGCGTCATGGGGTGCCTCCCTTCGCCTGCTGGCGGAGTTGGTCGAGCCGCGACAGCGGCTTGGCAGCCTGCTGGGCGGCGGGCGGCGCTGCGGGTTGCGTCGGGCCCTGCGGCTTCATGATCTTCAGCTCGACGGTGCCGGCGCTGATCCGGGTCGGTTCGCCGCCGACGGGCGTGACCAGTTCGAGCACCACCGATTTGTGGTTGCCCGGCGGGCTGTTGCCCGTCGTCGTCACGGGAAACACGAGCTCTGCGGTGTCCTTCGTGAACGTGAGTTCCGGGGCGGTCGCCTCGGGCGGGAGGCCGAGCAGTCGGGCGGTGGCCTGGCCCTCGAACGGCCTGGGATGGGTGAGCGTGCACGCGATCCTGGCCTCCTGACCCTGCTCGCACGCCGCCCGCTTGAGCGCGGCGGCGGTGAATGGCTCGGCGACCACGAGCGTCACCGGGGCCGACGCGACCCAGGCCGTGCCGCCGATGTCGCCGCTGGCGATCGCGTAGACCGGCCAGTTGCCGGTCGCCGCCTTGCCGTCGGCGTTCACCAGGTAGACCGCCTCGGTCTTGTCCGGCGGGATCGTGATCGACGGGGCGGCGCTCACGCCCCCCGGCCGGAATGGAAACTCCACGGTCACCGGCTTGTCGAAGCCGGGCTCCCGCTTCACCACCACGCGGAGGTCGAGCGCCCCGTTTCGCAGGAGCGGCGCCTTCGGGGGCACCAACTCGATCGAAAACGGCACGGCCTCCACCACGGCCACCGCCAGTTTCGCCACCCGCGCCGAGTAGTGCACCGCGTTGTTGGGATCGCCGAGCACGAAGTCGGCGGCGTTCTCAAAGTGGCCCCGAACGCCAGCCTTGCCCTCGGGATCCTGCTCGTTCACCTGCCGGGCCTCGAAGGTGACGAGCTTCCCGCCGATCTCGGCGTCGGCCGCCGCCTCGAACACCACCGGCACCTGCACCTGGCCGGCCTTGATGGGCGGGGCGGTCATGGTGATGCCGGGGGGCAGGCCGCCGCCGTCGAGCACGAGGTCGCCGTCGAAGTTGGTCCGCGCGGCGTTGACGAGCACGGCGTAGCGGTTGCCCCGGGGGACGAACACGGTCTGCCTCGTCTGGGAAAAGCGGTCGATTCGCGGGATCGAGAGGACGAGCCGCGGCGCCGGCGGGGCGATCTCGATGCGGTACACGAAGTCGGCCTGGCCGCGGCCGAGGTGGTCCTTCACGCGCACGAGATAGTCGCCGTCTTCGGGAACGTCGATGCGAACGACCGAGTCGGGGCCCTTCGAGTCGTCGTTGCCCGCGAGGTTGCCGCCGTCGGCCTTGAGCACGTTGACCACGGGATCGAGTCCGGACCGCAGCCGCCGCGCGAAGCATTCGACCTCGAGCGTCTGCCCCTTCTTCGCGGCGAAGCGGAAGTGGTCGACGTCGCCCGGCCTCTCGATTACCCCGTTGAAGGCCAGCGTCGCGTCGGCCGCGGTCGCCTTCGCCGGCTCGTCGTTCGGCTCCTGCTCCAGGGCGTTTCCGGAGGCCGAGATGCGGAAGGGCAGGGCGTTGGGGCAGGTGCCTCCGTCGTCGCCCACGAACAGCCGGTGCATGGAGCCGATCGGTCCCGCCGGTACCTCGATCCCCCGTGTGATCGGCCCGGCGGCGTCGCCGAGGAACGTCACCGAGAGTTTTTCGCCAGCCTTGCTCCCCGCGGGGAACACGGCGGTCGGCCTGGGGAAGGTGCCCACGTGCAGTCGTTACCGCGAGGCGTCGTCGCCGCCGAACGAGGCCTCGCGGATCCGCACCACATGGCGGCCGTCGACGGCCGCCACCACCGAGAGGACGGCGTCCTGCTGGGTCGCCGGGCAGTCGTCGGCGGCCGCCAGCTCGGCGCCGGCCGGATCGAGGATCGCGATCGACGGATCGAAGCGATGGCTGCCGAGCCGCAGGCCCTCGACTTCGACGGACAGACGCTGGCCCTTCGTCATGTCGACGGCGTAGCAGTCGACGTCTTCGAGGGCGACGAGGCCGTGGACGGTGTGGTTGAGCGGCACCGGCTGAGCCTTGTCGGCCGCGCTATTCGGCTCGACCTCGTCGACCACCGGCAGCAGGCCGACCCAGAACGAGCGAAACTCGCTGATCCCCGAGGCCGTCCGCACCTGCACGAGTTGCTCGCCGGCGGGGCATGTGTCGGGCACGTGGATCACCGCCTTGAACGACGAGCCGTCGCTCCCCGAGGTGAGCGACTTCACCACGAGGCCGTCGTCGCCGTGAAACAGGATCTCCCGCGCGTCGGCGAGCCGCCCGCCGCGGAACTCGGGCTCCCGGTCGCCGCCCCGCTGCACGCCCCGCGGCAGGATGAGGGACAGCGTCGGCGGGGCAGCCACGACGGGACATGCCGTCAGCACCATGCCGGCCAGCACGACCATGACGCGAGTGAGGGGGTGCCCGTGCCCCGGGAGCCGGGCTATGGGAGCAAGCGAAGCCTGGACGGTGAAGCGAAGCGGACATGCAGCGAGCCGAGGCCACGATGGCCGAGGCGAGTGTCCGGCGACGGGGCACGGGCAGCCCCTCACGGCAACTCGGTGACTCATGATGTCGGCCTCATGTGATCAGCTGCTCGACCACCTTGCCGCCGTCGACGATCTCGATCGGCCGCGGACCGGGAGCCACCAGCTTCTTGCGGGCGTCGATGCCGAGCCGGTCGTAGACGGTCGTGGCCCAGTCCTCGACGGTGAGCGGGTCGTCCTCGGGCTCCGCCGCCGTGGCGTTGCTGGAGCCGTGGACGATGCCGCTCTTGATGCCGCCGCCGGCCATCACGATTGAAAACACCTTCGGCCAGTGGTCGCGGCCGGCGGTCGGGTTGATCTTTGGCGTGCGGCCGAACTCCGTGGTCACGCAGACGAGCGTCGAGCCGAGCAGGCCGCGGCGGTCGAGGTCGCGGATCAGCGTGGCGAACGCCTGATCGAACGCCGGCGTCTGGCTCTTGATGCCCTTCTCGATCTTGTCGTGATGATCCCAGCCGCCGTAGGTGAGCGTGACGAACCGCACGCCCGACTCCACGAGCCGACGGGCGAGGAGCATCCGCATGCCCGCCTGGTTACGGCCGTATTCCTTCTTGAGCGCGTCGGGTTCCTGCTTCAGGTCGAAGGCCTCCTGCGCCTTCTGCGAGCTGATCAGGCCGTAGGCCCGCTGGTAGAAGGTGTCGAGGGCGTCGAGCGAGTCGCTCTTCTCCCGCTCGCGAAAGTGGCTGTTGACCACGTCGAGCATCCGCCGTCGCTTGTCGAACCGGGCGGGGTCGATGCCTTCCGGCAGGGTGAGGTCGCGAACCTTGAACTTGCCGTCCACCGGATCGGCGCCGAGGCTGAATCCGGAGTAGGCGCTCGACAGATAGCCCGAGCCCGCGAACTCATTGGGCACCGTGGGGATGCAGACGTAGGCCGGCAGGTTGTCGCGGGGGCCGAAGTCGTGCGAGATCACCGCGCCGAAGCTCGGATACTCGATCGCCGGGCTCGGCTTGTAGCCGGTGAACATGTTGTGCGTGCCCCGCTCGTGCGCCGCCTCGCCGTGCGTCATCGAGCGGCAGATCGCGAGCTTGTCGGCGATCTTCGCGGTGTGCGGGAGCGCCTCGCCGAAGCGGACGCCGGGCAGGGCCGTCTCGATGCTGCCCAGCGGGCCGCGATACTCGACCGGGGCGAGCGGCTTGGGGTCGAACGTCTCCTGCTGGGCGACGCCGCCCGGCAGGAAGATGGAGATCACCGACTGTGCCGTGGCATGCTTCCCAGGATGTCCGGCCGCCGGGTCGGACCGTGCCGACTGCATCCGGAAATAGTCGCCGAGCGAGAGACCGAGGCCGCCGATCGTGCCGACCGAGAGAAAGCTTCGGCGATCGACCCCACCCGAGCAGACAGGCATGAGGCACCTCCACGAAAGGGCCGCAGCGGCACGAGAACCCGCTTCCTGAAGATTACTACAGGCTTCGCCCGTGTGCGAATCCCCTTCCGTGGAGGTGCCTTTGGCCGGCGACCAGCGAGGCCGCGGTCCTCTGCATGCTGCCGTGTCCCGCGCAACCGCCCGTGCCGTGAGACTCAGGGATCGATCACGCAGCCTCGCGCGCGGTCCGGCCGCGGCTGACAGCCTCGATGCGCGGGAGGGGGAACAGAAGCGTTCCGCCGCTGTCGAGGTATGCCTGCTCCCTCTGGACGATCGACTCGTGGAAGTGCCACGGGAGCACGAGCAGGCAGTCCGGGGCCCGCCCGCGCACCTCCCGCTCGCTGGCGATTGGAATCAGGGTGTGTGGCGTCACGCAGCCGAACTTGTCGTCGTTGACCTCGGCGATGACCGGGATGTCCGCGGAGGTGAGCCCGCACCACTGCAGCACGACGTTTCCCTTCGTGCTCGCCCCGTAGCCGCAGACGGTCTTGCCCGCCGCATTGGTGCGACGGATCAGCGACGACAGGTCGTCGCGATGACGGTGCACGCCCTCACGAAAGCGATCGTAGACGGGCATGGAGCCATAGCCGTCCCGCTGCTCGCGTTCGAGAATCGAGTCCACTCGACGGTCGTGGGGCGTGAACGGCGCATCGTCCCGGCACACGGTGACGCAGAAGCTGCCGCCGTTGACATCGTTGAGCTCCACGTCGATGACCTTGAGGCCCGTTCTGCGAGCCATCCAGTCGATCTGGCGCAAGGCGTAGTAGCTGACATGCTCGTGGCAGATCGTGTCATACGCGTTCCGCTCGATCATCAGTGGCAGGTAGCTCTGTTCGAAGGCCCAGATGCCGTCGGCCGCGAGAATCTCCCGAACCTCGCGCATGAAGTGCGTCGGATCCTGCAGATCGTAGAACATGGCGATGCTCGTCACGATCCTCGCCCGGGCGGTGCCCGCAACGTTACGGAACGTCTCGGCGCTGAAAAACTGGGGAACGCCCTCCACCCACGACGGATAGAAACTCCTGAACTTCGCGGCCGACGGATCGATGCCGATCAGTCGGTAGCCGTTGTCGCCGTAGCAGCGGAGAGTCGTGGAGTCGTTCGAGCCGATGTCGACGACGACGTCGCCGGGCGTCAGGTCGACGAGCCGGCGTGCCTGTGCCACGCGGTGCGCGAGGTGTCGCACCATGGACGCGTTGAGACCCGAGCGATAGCCATATGAGTCGCCATACATCAGGCCGCCATCGAACGAATGACGGAGCTGGACGAGCCCGCACCCGCCTGTGGCCTCCGCGCATTTCACCAGGTGGAGCGGGCCGTAGGGCACCGGATCCGACTCGTGCCTGGGAAACAGTCCGGTGAAGGCCTGCGTGCCGAGATCGAGCAGGTCGTCAAGGTCGCGCGAGCCACAGATGCGGCAGCAGTCGATGGCGGAACCCTGGATGGCGGCGGTCATCGGTGGTCCCTCGTCGCGGACTTCCGGCAGGTTGACGGCGGGGGAAGATAGGGTCTCCAGCCTGGCCGGAGAATGGCAGTTGCGGCCGAGCACGGATGCCCAGGAGGCGAGCCTGGTCGGCATGGCCGATGCGGACGGGCTGATCGATGACCGGCATCGCTGGGGCGTCAGGAAGCCGCGCTCAGCCGCTTACGCGACCGGCAGTCGGCTGCGCCACCATTCGACGGTTTCGCAGAGCCGCGTTCGGAGCCCGACGGGGAAGAGCTGCGGGAAGCGGCTTCGGAGCATCGAGGCGTTCGCCGTCAGCACCGGCAGGTCATGCGGCGGAGCCGGCACTCGCCCGAGGGCGACAAGTTCGGGGCGGCCGATGATCTCGCCGATGGTCCGCAGGACATCGGCGACCGTCGTGGCTGAACCGGAGGCGACATTCACGTCGCCCGCCAGGTCGGAATCGAGGATTTCCACAAAGGCGGCGGCGACATCGACGACGCTCGAGTAATCGCGGATCTGTCTGCCGGCGGTGGCGGCGAAGGAGCGGCCCTCGAGGAGCGACAGGATCGCTGCCGGCACGAGCCGCGCGGGCTGTTCATGGGGACCGAACAGATGGAATACCCGGCCCCAGGCAGCGGAGAGTCCGCGTTGGTTCGATGCCTCGACGAGGGCAGCGCGAAATGCGAGCTTCGCCATGCCGTAGGGGGTCGTCGGTCGGAGCGCGGCCGTGGCTTCGGAGAGCGGACCGTCGGACGGGGCGTATTCGACGCACGTGCCGGCCGCCACGCACCGCCCGCCTCCGCCCCTCATGAACGCCTCGAGAAGCCGGCGGCTGGCGTCGGCCCAGAGGTCGTTCTCGGCCGATGTCCAGAAGACACCGTGACGCGTATCCCAGGCGAGGTGCAGGAGGTGGGTCGGGTTCACCCGCTCGACGAGCAAGGCGGCGGCGTCGCGGTCCAGGAGGTCCACCATGTGATGGGAGAGCCGGCCACCGGACGTGCCGACACGTGCGGCCATGTCGGCCGGCAGGGGCGAACGGCCGGCCAGGCAGACTTCGAAGCCCCGGTCCAACAGCGGCGCGACCGTCTGGCGGCCGATGAAGCCGCACCCGCCGGTGACGAGCACTCGGCGGCTCATGGTGGTGGCGACGGGCCCACGTAATCCGGGTACGCGGCGTCCCGGCTGGCGATCACCTCGGGCTTCGAAGGCCAGAGGATGCCGAAAGCCGGGTCATTCCACCGTACCCCGCGCTCCACCCCGGGGCGATACGGGACGGACATCATGTAGAGGAGAACGGTGTCGTCTTCGAGCGTCAAAAACCCATGCGCACAGCCGGGAGGGATGCAAAGGGCGTGACGGTCGGCCGCGGAGAGGGTCACCGCATCCCAGGAGAGCAACGTCGGAGAGTCGGGCCGGAGGTCGAGCACCACGTCGACGACGGACCCGCGAACGCAGCGGACCAGCTTGTACTCGCCCTCCTCGGCGGGACGGTAGTGCATGCCACGCAACGTGCCCCGCCGCACGTTGCCGGAAAGGCTCGCCTGGCTGAGCGTGGCCGGAAGCCCGGCATCGCGGAACTCCTCGGCGCACCAGATCCGGCAGAAGCTTCCCCGGTCGTCCTGCTGCACGGCCGTCTCGATGAGCCGCGCCCCCGCGACGGAAAGTTCCCGGAATCGCATCAGAAAACCTGCAGGTCGGGAATCGCCGTGACGAAGCGGCCTCCCCATGCACGGATGCCGGCCAGCTGCGCCGCGATCTCCTCGCGGAGATTCCAGGGCAGGATCATCACGTAATCCGGCCTCCGTTCCGCGATGCACTCAGGCGGCATCACGGGGATCCTGCTTCCCGGCAGGAGGCAGCCCTGCTTGTGCGGGTTGAGGTCGGCGACGAACCGCACGAGGTCGCCCTTGATGCCGCAGTAGTTGAGGAGCGTGTTGCCCTTGGCGGCTGCTCCGTACGCGGCCACGGTTCTCCCGTCGGCTTGGGCGTCCAGCAGGAAGCGGAGGATGTCGCGCTTCACCTTCAGCACCCGTGGCCCGAACTCGCGGTACGTGGCGGCATCGAGCAAGCCCGCTGCCCGCTCGGATGATCGAACCCGCTCAACCGCGGCGGCCGTGCCGCGGGGGTCGTCGGCGTGCCGGCCGAGAATCCGAAGCGAACCGCCGTGCGTGGGCAGCTCCTCGACGTCCCAGACAGCGAGGCCGTGGGCCGCGAAGAGTCGTTCGATGAACGCCAAAGAAAGATAGGAGTAGTGTTCGTGGTAGATCGTGTCGAACTGCACGTTGTCGATGAGCTGGAGCAGATGCGGAAACTCGATCGACACGGTGCCGCCCGGCCGCAGGGCGACCGCAATGCCCGCGGTGAAGTCGTTGATGTCGGGGACGTGGGCCAGCACGTTGTTTGCCACGATCAGGTCTGCCGGCCCGTGGGTCTCAATGAGGCGACGGGCGGACTCGAGGCCGAAGAATACGACCTCGGTGGGAATGCCGCGGTCCCTGGCGACGGCGGCGACGTTGGCTGCCGGTTCGATGCCAAGGCAGCGGATTCCCCGGTCCACGATGTTGCGGAGCAGGTATCCGTCGTTGCTCGCCAGCTCCATCACGAACGCGTCGCCGCCGAGTCCGAGCCGGGCGACCATGGAGTCGCAGAACTCCCGGGCGTGGCGGAGCCAGGTCGTCGAGTAGGACGAGAAGTACACGTAGTCGGAGAAGATCGTCGCCGGGCTCTCGAACTCCTCCAACTGCACCAGCAGGCATGACTCGCAGAGGTAGGCATGCAGCGGATAGGACCGCTCCCCTGCCTCGCTCCGGTCTGCGGGGATGAGGGCGTTGGAGAGCGGACTCAGGCCGAGGTCGACGAAACTCGTGACCAGCGGACGCTTGCAGAAGCGGCACGAACTCATGGCTGAATCGCCGCAGCCCGCGACTCCACGTCCCGGATCTGGGCGAGGCTCTTCTCCGTCATGTCCCCCGTGCCCGCGAGAAAACCCCGATACCATTCAACGGTGAAGGCCAGGCCGTCGGCCAGCGGGATCATCGGGGTCCAGCCGAGTGTACGACGGGCCGCGGTGCTGTCGAGCCGAAGCATGGTGGCCTCGTGCGGGTGCTGGCCGCCAGCGAGCTGCCACGAGGCGCCGTGGCCCCAGCGTGCGGCGACCTCGGCGACGAGCTCGCCGACCGACGCGGCGGGGCCGGGCGGCGGGCCGAAGTTGAACGCCGACCAAGACGGGCCGGGCTCCTCGACGAGCCCTTGCGCGAGGAGCAGGTAGCCACGCAGCGCGTCGAGAACATGCTGCCACGGGCGCGTCGCCCCAGGATGGCGGAGGACGACGGCTTCACCGTTCGCGAACGCCCGAACGCAGTCGGGAATCACCCGATCGACGGCCCAGTCTCCTCCGCCGTACACGTTGCCCGCCCGGGCGGAAGCCAGTCGCGGAGCATCGGCGGAAGACAGGAACGAGCGACGGTAGGCCGTGCCGACCAGTTCGGCGCATGCCTTGCTGCAGCTGTAGGGGTCTGAGCCGCCGAGGCGGTCCGTCTCGGCATACTCGGTCCCCGATTCGTCGTTCTCGTAGCACTTGTCGCTCGTGACGTTCACGATCGCGTCGACCGACGGGCAGGCTCGTGCCGCCTCGAGCACATGCACGGTGCCCAGCACGTTGGTGGCGAAGGTGCCCGCGGGGTCCCTGTACGACTCCCTGACGAGCGGCTGCGCCGCGAGGTGGAAGATCACGCTGGGGCGGGCCGCCGCGATCGCCTCGTCGACCGCCCGGCCGTCGCGGATGTCGAGCCGGACGTCGACCAGCGAACCCGACCAGCGGATCGCGTCAAAGAAGCTCGGGCTGGTCGGCGGGGCCAGCGCGATGCCATGCACCCGTGCACCGAGGTGCTGGAGCCACAGCGTCAACCATCCGCCCTTGAATCCGGTGTGGCCGGTGACCACAACCCGGCGGCCGTCCCAGAAGGAGTCCTTCACTCCCAGACCCTCCACGGAGCGCGCCCTTCCTGCCACAACGCGTCGAGCAGTTTGCGGTCCCTGAGCGAATCCATGGGCTGCCAGAAGCCATCGTGCCGAAAGGCCTGCAACTGACCGTCCGCGGCCAGCCGGGCCATGGGCTGCTGCTCCCACACGGTGGCCTCGTCGGCGATGTAGTCGAGGCAGCCGGGCGACAGCACGAAAAACCCTCCGTTGATGAGCCCCCCATCGCCCAGAGGCTTTTCCTGGAAGCTCGTGACTGCGGTTCCCGTCACCGCGAGGGCGCCGAAACGTCCCGGAGGCCGCACCGCCGTCACCGTGCACAGGCGGCCGTGGTCGCGATGGAACCGAATCTCGGTCGAGATGTCGATGTCCGCGACGCCGTCACCGTACGTCATGCAGAAATCGTCGCCTTCCAGATACGGTGCGGCGAGCTTGAGCCGGCCGCCGGTCATCGTGGACTCGCCGGTATCGACCACCGTGACTCGCCATGACTCCGCGTGGCTGTGGTGGACTTCCATGCCGCCGGTCCGCATGTCGAAGGTGACGTCGGCCGTGTGCAGAAAGTAATTCGCGAAGTACTCCTTGATGACGTACCCCTTGTAGCCGGCGCAGATCACGAAGTCGTGGATCCCGTGATGGGCATAGATCTTCATGATGTGCCACAGGAGAGGCCGGCCCCCGACCTCCACCATCGGCTTCGGCTTCAGCACGGTTTCTTCGGCGAGGCGGGAGCCAAGGCCCCCGGCGAGAATGACTGCCTTCATAGGTGGCTGAAGATTATCAGACGCCCGCGGGACCGCGGGCACGGGCCTTTGACCTGCCGGACCGCGGGGATAACCTACGAAATCCACCATGCACGGCAGGGCATGCCCGCCGTTTCAGGCCCATTCGACGAGAGGAGCGTGCCATGTCGAACGCAGCAGACGCACGGTGCCGCGAGTCGTGCGGTTCGTGTGGCGCAGGTTTCGCCGGAGGCCGGCGGATCGTGTCACGCGACTACGTCACCGGCACAAGGTTCGACGTGGTCGTCTGTCCGTCATGCGGCCTTGGGTGGACGACGCCCGTGCCGGCCGACCTTGATCCCTACTACCCGCGCACGTACCGCCGCTACAACCCGTGGGTCGCCAGGGTGCTGAATCGTCTGTACCGCTGGCGCGTGAGCCGGTGGTGCCGGGGGTTCGCCGCTCCGGGCAGCGCCTTGGAGTTGGGGTGCGGCGACGGCGTGATGCTCGACACGCTGCGTTCGCAAGGCTGGCAGGTGTGCGGCACCGAGCGCACGGAAGCCATGGCAGCCACGGCCCGGGAACGCTACGGCATCCGCATGTACGTCGACCCCGACGGCCCGCAGCCCGGTGAAGACCGGTTCGAGTTGATCGTGCTCTTCCAGGTGCTCGAGCATCTCGCCGATCCGGTCGCCGCGCTCGCGCGGGCCCGTTCGCTGCTCGCGGATGGAGGACGCATCGTGGTCGGCGTGCCGAACCGGGCCAGCTGGCAGGCCGCCTTCGGCAGCGGCGACTGGTTTCACCTCGACGTCCCGAGGCACCTCGTGCACTTCACCCCCGCGTCGCTGGCAGCGGCTGCTGCGGGCGCAGGCCTGCGGGTCGAGACGGTCGGCCACATCTCGCCGGAGCACGACCCCTTCGGCTGGGTGCAGACGATCCTGAATCGCTGCGCGGGCAACTCGAACCGCTTGACGCTGCTGCTCATGGGGGCGACACGCTGGCGGATCAGCGACATCGTGACGCTGCTCGGCGTCATGCTCGTCGGGCCGCTCGCCGTGGTGCTCGCCGCCGCGAGTTGGGCGTGCGGCCGGGGCGCGGTCATGGAGGCGACGCTCGTTCGCGGGTGAGGCCAGGGCCGGCGCGCACTCTGGGTAATCTGGGCTGGCGCGGCAAGCCCGTGTTTGCGATGATCGGCTTTGTCAGGATTTTTTGTCAGGGTCTTCAGCAGAATTTGTGGGTAGAAAGCCTGTGTTTCTGCGCGGGGCTCTGCCCCGGACCCCGAGGTTTATGAGCCATGGCACAGGCATCAGCCTGAGTCTGTCGGCGTGAGGCTGATGCTTCCGGCAGCGATCGCACCAAGCCGCTGGCGGCATGGGT
>Ga0194129_10005842_pt1 | contig 15434 bp, 14 predicted proteins | sample TA2KigCa35mmetaG_FD_150862 | JGI IMG/M metagenome (GOLD analysis project Ga0194129, IMG submission 150862) | Freshwater microbial communities from Lake Tanganyika, Tanzania - TA2015038 Kigoma Deep Cast 35m | ecosystem: Environmental > Aquatic > Freshwater > Lake | place: Tanzania: Lake... | reverse complement strand
CACTTGTTGGTGAATTGATTGGACCAGGAACGGCAAGAACAATCCGCATCAACTCAGCGGCATCATGGGCAGTTCTAAGCGAACCACTGCGAAAAGCTGCTTCGATAATTATGGTCATCCGAGCGAGTGCTGCAATGAGGCGATTCCTCGTAAGAAAACGTTCGGGCCTGGCACGCTCATCTGGCATTACTTCAGAGATAAGACAGCCACTTTCCAGAATCTCTTCAAATAACCGCTCATTGCCCGCGGGATAGCGCACATTAATTCCAGAGGCCAATACAGCAGTAGTTCTACCTTCAGCCGCAATCGCGCCACGATGAGCATGAGTATCTATGCCGTATGCCCCTCCACTAATTACATCGAGCTCGCGATCTGAGAAGCCAGAGGCAAATTCACTTGCGATTCGCGCTCCGTATTGGGTCGGATTTCGCGTCCCAACTAGAGCTACCGAATTACATCTCGGCAAAGTTCCACGGACTATGAGTCCGATTGGAGGTGCGACTAGGTCATCGAGGGCATGCGGCCAATTACTAGATTCATTTGTAATGAACTCACCAGAACTTTGGGATATCTCGTTTTCTAAAGATTGGAGCGTTCGCTCAGTTAAACGTTTTCTTATGCGAGCGGTGGAGCGCTTACCTTCTTCATAGGCGCCACCTTCGATTCTCTCTAGAAGTGCATCCGCGCCATAAATTGAGATTTCATTAACCCAGAACTTCTCTCCCGGTTCAATAGCGTGAAAGAGTCTTAATTTCGAATTCACTCTCCTTGTATCCCAACTCTAAGTTCTAGGGCGCGTTCAACTTCCTCTTTCCCCGGAGTAGATACACCTTTTAAGTCCGCGATGCTCCATGCAACTCGTATCGCACGGTGAAAGCCACGGGCCGTGATTGATTCACTATCAAGCAGGGTGTGTAGAAGAGCAAGCGCATCTTTTCTTGGCCGAAATCGATCCCGAAGGAGATTTGGCGGAATCTGTGAGTTTATTTTAAAGGGCTCTGATGCGAAGCGAGCTTCGGATATAGATCTCGCCCTAGTCACTCGCTCGCGCATTACAGCGCTAGTTAAAGATGAGTCGCTACTAAGTTCTGCCCGCGTTGGAGCCTCTACTTTTAAGCGAAGATCTATTCGATCGAGTAGCGGCCCAGAGAGCTTTGCCAAATAGCGGCGGATTTGAAGTGATGAGCATTCACAGGCTCGCCCTCTTCCAGCGAACTTGCCACAGGGGCATGGATTTGCAGCCAGCAACAGGATGAACCTTGCCGGGAAGGTTGCGGTAACTGCCGATCTCGTGATTGTGACTTTTCCTGATTCGAGTGGTTGGCGAAGTGCATCAAGAATTCCACTCGCACACTCAGGCGCCTCATCGATAAATAGCACGCCACGATGAGCAAGTGAGCATGCGCCAGGTCTAATAGTTGTTGAGCCACCGCCTATTAAGGCTGGGATTGTTGTGGCGTGATGCGGCGCTAAAAATGGGGGTGAAGCGCTAAGAAGATCTCGATCGTTAAGAGTTCCTGCGATTGAGTGAATCCCCGCAACTTCTATTGATTCAGATTCTCCAAGGGGTGGCAAGATTGTTGTAAATCGCTCGGCGAGCATCGTCTTTCCCGAACCTGGCGAGCCAATCATCAACAAGTTATGCCCACCAGCCGCGGCAATTTCAAGTGCAAACTTTGTTTCTTCATGACCAGAGACCTCAGACATATCAAGCCCGGATTTGATATCAATCGACTCGAGAAGAGTTGGATTCTCAACGCGCTCGCCAAGCTCTAAGAACCTAAGTACCTCACTTAACTTTGAAAAGGAGAAAATCTCGAGATTCTTTAAGAGCCCAGCTTCTTGGAAATTCTCTCTCGGAACTATGACTCTCTTGATTCCTAGCTCACGGGCAGCAATTAGCGTTGGAAGTAATCCTCTAATCGGTTTGATTGAACCATCAAGTGATAGCTCACCGATGAAAAATGCAGTCTCCAACTTCTGTGGATCTAGTTGCGATGAAGCGGCCAAGATCGAAAGTGCAATTGGGAGATCGAAAGCTGAGCCACTTTTAGGAAGCCAAGCAGGTGCGAGCGAAACGGTTACTTTTCGATTTGGCCAGGTCCGTGCGCTATTTAGAATCGCCGCCCTTATTCGGTCGCGGGACTCATTGAGCGTTGCATCGGGAAGACCAAGGAGTGAATAAGAAGGTAGCCCATTTGATACATCAACTTCGATATCGATTACTTCGCCCTTTAGGCCAATTAGATTTATAGCGAGGGTACGAGCCAGCGTCATAAAACGGCTTCTCGATAGTCGAGCTGAATTTCACCGGAGCGAGTGACCAATACCCCAGCGACATCAATGCGATAGGGGCTACCTAAGCGCTGGTTGGTGGCGAGCCAGGCAAGAGCTAATCGTTGTATTCGAAGCGCCTTATCGGCGTTGACTCCCTCAATCGGATCTCCATATGAAGCGCTCGTTCTTGTCTTCACTTCAATAAAGACGATTACCCCGCTCTTATCGAGCGCGACTAAATCAAGTTCGCCCTCTCTTATTCGCCAATTACGATCCAAGATGCGATAGCCGCGATTAATTAACCGTTTTGCTACAAACTCTTCACCCAATTCACCAGTTCTTGCTGCTGCTGCGCTCTTTGCCACTGGGCGAACTTAGATAGTGGAGCGTGAGAAAAGTGAATAGATATGCCTTCTGTGGATTACTTGGAAATGAGTTTTGCAATATTTGCATAGCTCTTGCGATGGACTGGTGATACGCCAATTCGCTCAAGCGCGGCCGTATGAGAACTTGTTACATACCCCTTATGTTCGGCAAAGCCATACTCTGGATATTCCTTATCAAGGCTTGCCATCAATCTATCTCGGTGTACTTTGGCAAGAATGGATGCGGCTGAGATTGTGAGCGCTACTTGATCACCCTTCCATACGGCGAGATTGGGAATTGCAATTCCTGGTATTTCATAACCATCAGTTAAAACATAATCTGGAGTGATATCTAATGCGCTAATCGCTCGGCGCATACCTTCAATATTAGATTTGTGTAACCCGAAAGAATCTATCTCTGCCGGAGAAATCTCGATAATCGATTGTGAGCGCGCATTTTCAAGAATGACCGGGAAGATCTCTTCTCTCGCCTTCGGAGTTAACTCCTTCGAGTCGCGCACCTTGGAAAGCGCCGAACTCTCTGGGTCTTTGAGAATTAGCGCTGCAATCACAAGCGGTCCAGCGCAAGCGCCCCGTCCTGCCTCATCTACGCCAGCAATAGCGCTGAGGCCAGATTTGAGGAGACGCTCCTCAATCATTTCTTGACGGGAATCTTTGAGAGATCCTCACCAACGTTAAGTATTCCGAGGTTCGAAATTGGCCAGATTACAAAGAGCGCACGCCCTGTCACTTTATCTAGTGGAACCATGCCTTTATTCGGATCATCGGTGTGATACCTAGAGTCGGCGCTAGCGCCGCGATGATCACCCATAACCCAAATAAAATCTTTAGGAACGGTCACATCAAACTTGTTTTCCGCGGGCTTATCACCTGGGTATACATAAGGCTCATTGATAGCCACTCCATTTACCTCTAGTTGGTCTTTGCTATTGCAGCAAACAACGCGATCCCCGCCAACGCCAATAACGCGCTTTATTAGATATTGTTTTGAAGGGTCTGGGATTACGCCCACAAATACAAGGGCGTCCTTCGCAATTTTGCGAATTCCAACTTCATCACTTACTGGGGTAGAGAGCCAGTCTGCGGGATCGCGAAAGACAACTACTTCGCCTCGCTTTATTTCGCTAAAGATTGCGCCTAATTTATTTACACCAACTCGATCATCTACAAGAAGGGTGTTCTCCATCGAGCCAGATGGAATATAAAAGAATTGAACAAAGAAGGTCTTTACGACCATAGAGAGAATGAGCGCCGAAACTAGAAGTATCGGAAGTTCGCGAAGGGCTCCGCCTTTTGCGCGAGGTGACATTCCCTAAGCTTGAGGCTTCTCGGAAGTCTCTTGCGCGCTCTCTACTTGAACTTCATCAACGACTGGAGCAGTCTCTTCAACTACCTCGGTAGCAGGGCTCTCGGCGTAAATCATCTCTAGATCCTCGCCACCGCGACGTTCACGAATCTTGGCCGCCTTGCCACGAAGATCACGGAGGTAATAGAGCTTGGCACGACGAACTTCACCCTTGCGAACCAATTCAATCTTTTCGATGACTGGTGCATGGACTGGGAAGACGCGCTCTACGCCAACGCCATAAGAAATCTTTCTAACAGTGAAGGTTTCTCGAACGCCAGAACCGCGGCGAGAAATCACAAGACCTTGGAAGACCTGAACGCGACTCTTGTTACCTTCAATAACTCGGACGTGAACCTTTAACTCATCGCCGGGGCGAAAGTTAGGAATGTCCTTGCGGAGGGAGGCGGCATCTACCGCATCAAGCACGTTCATATTTGGATCCTTAAAGTCGAAGTTTCACTTCTGCTAGCCCGCGTATCCTGCCACAAGGGGGCTCGAGTCGCTAAATCCAAGCGTCAGCGGAGGTCATACCCATGGGGCGCGAGGGCTTCAGCAAGGGCTCTAAAAAGGCTTGGCCCAGCGGTGAGAACAAAGTACTTCTCACCATCCCAAATCCCTTTCTTAAATGCGAATTTTGCTCCAGCTTCACTTGCAATCAAACCAGCAGCTGCGTAATCCCACTCATTTACACCTGCTTCAAAGTGTGCATCTACTGAACCTGAGGCAACCATACAAATATCTACTGCACATGCTCCCATCCGGCGAACATCCCGAATCTTTGGAAGAAGTTCTTTTATGCACTCAGCTTGTGGTTTTCTCCGTTCAATATCGTAAGCAAAACCAGTTGCAATCAGCGCCCGGTCAAGTGAAACCGGTTCGTTGCAGCGAAGAGGTTTCCCATTACAAGTAGCGCCGCCACCACGCCGAGCGCTCCAGGTCATGGCAAAAGAGGGCGCGTGAACAACACCGACTAAGTAGCCCTCGCTATCTTTTATAGCGATACTTATGCACCAACCCGGAATTCCATAGAGATAATTGACGGTTCCATCTATCGGATCAATCACCCAGGTATATCCACTTGTTCCAACCCGATCCGAACCCTCTTCACCAATTATTGAATCATCAGGACGAGCGGCAAGAATCGCAGCCACTATTAATTTCTCACTCTCATGATCCATCTGGGTGGCAAAGTCCAACACACCACTTTTTTGATCAAGTTCGAAATTACTTGGGCGACGCATTAGGAGTTCGCCAGCTTTCTCCGCAATTTCTTCGGCTAATTCGAGTAATTGCGCTGAAGAAGTCATAGTGCAATCTAATCACAAGTAGACTGCCCAACATGCTCGAGCCCTATCGCAAACTATTTAAAGTCCAAGGTGGTTGGCGCTTCTCGTTTGCAGCATTCATATTGAGATTACCTATTTCAATGCTCTACTTGGCAATCGTGCTCTTTGTCGTTGCCGAAACTGATTCTTATGCCATTGCCGGCGCTTTATCTATGGCGGCATCGGCGGTCTTATCGGTCGCCGCTCCGCTTTGGTCTCGCGCGGCCGACCAATTTGGCCAGCGCAAAATCTTGAGTATTACGGCGCCACTTCACATCTTCTTTATGGCAGCCTTTGTAATTCTTCTTAAGAACGATGCGCCAACAATCCTTTGGTTCACCTCAGCCCTTCTCTTTGAGGCATTTGTAATTGGTTCTGGTCAGATGGTTAGGCGGCGCTGGTTACATGCGATCAAGGACAATCAACCGCTAACCGATACCGCTTATTCATTCGAGGCATTTGTAGATGAAGTAATGTTCACAACCGGCCCAGTTATCGCAACTCTCATTGCTGTCACATTTGCTCCCGAGTACGCAATATTTGCGGCGATGTTTTTAGTTGCAACTGGAGCGCTCTCCTTTGCAGCTCAGCGTTCAAGTGAGCCACCGCCACATCCAAAAGAGATTGGTGAAGATCGTTCCTTGCTTATCAGGCAGCCCTTTATAAAAGCGCTATTTATTCCACTCATGTTCTGCGGCGCTTTCTTTACCTCCGCTGGGCTCGTGATAGTTGCCTACAGTGATTATTACGGGGCGCGCGAGTCAAGCGGTTACTTGATTGCTATATGGTCATTTGGAAGTGGAGTGGCTGCACTTGCTATGGGCTCAATCAAGTGGCGAAGGAGCGCATCACGGCGATTTATTGAATCGGTGGTGACTCTATTTCTCTTAACTATTCCCATCTATCTCGCGGCGATACTTGCCCCAGGAAACTTCCTGCTAATGGGAGCGGTTCTCTTTATAAATGGCTTGGCAGTTGCTCCGATGTTGACTTCTTCACTGACCGCCGCAGAGCGTTCGGTTGCAGAGAGTAGGAAGACTGAAGTATTGGCCTGGGCGATTTCTGCACTCAACTTCGGCGGCGCACTTCCCCCAGCAATAACCGGCTACATCATTGACAATCAAGGGGTATCTGTCGCATTCGCAATCCCATTGATATGTATGGCTTTATCCGCGTTATTGATTCTTCCCTATCTAAAGCTATGGCGGGAGAAAGTAAGGGAAATCCCAGCCTGATTTCCAATAGTTTTCTATGAGATTGTGGCAACCTACTCTCCATGACTGAGTTAAGAGTCGTTGGTAAAACAAGTGATGGCGAGAAATTAGAACTCGCAGATCAAGCAGGCAATTCATTTACAGTAAAGATTGATGACTCGCTACGAAATTCACTAATTACAAATACACCGGAGCGACGATTGACCGCAGTAGTTGATGAGGCGCCGGGTTACTCAATTAAAGAGATTCAAGCTCGTCTAAGAGCTGGCGAGAGTTTTGATGAGGTCGCTCGGATTTCAGGTTTGTCCCCGGCAAAGATCGAGCGCTACGCAAGTCCCATTATGCAAGAACGCGCTTGGGTAATCGAACAAGCTGAGAAGTCATCTCCCAAAGGAACTTCTCTGCCGCTTCGCGAACTTGTGATTCAGCGTCTTGCTCCAAGAGGGGTAAACATGAATCAGATCTCTTGGAATACCTGGCGCCTTGATAATGGACATTGGCATCTTGTCCTTGCTTATCCATCATCGGATGGAAGTAGAGAGGCAACATGGAATTTTGATTTGAATAAGCGGACCTTTTTTTCAAAAGATGATGGTGCGCGTTGGATATGTGGCGAGGAGATTCCTAAACAAACCAATAAACCAGATCGTATGAGTGATCACGGCGTGCTCTTCCCGGCCGATGGTGAATCACCTCAGCCGCCGAGACTGGTCGCAGTCCGCACCGACCTTGCTCCAGAGGAACCAGTTGAAAAAACTGAGATTCCTTCAGATGCTAAGAAAGATGGCGTAACTAGACGGATTTCAATTCCATCATGGGATGACATTATGTTTGGCAGAAGCAAGAAGAAAGATGAAGGCGAAGAGTCTTAAAGGCTCCGCGTTAAGAGCGGAATCTCGCACTCTTGACTAGTAGTTCCACCATGATGGCCAACCATTGCGCATTGTTGCGCTTCGCGTTCCTTCTCAACCAAGATGAAATCTCCTTGAGCAATAACTACCAAGTCGCCAATCCGCTCCACCACAGAATCGCGCACCTGCCCAAATAAACCTTGGGATAGCGCCTCAGCCCGCGTAAGCACCGTTACAGATTCACCTAATTCACCTTCCCAGCGACTTCGTACCGCTTCGCACTTATCTTCATCAACATATAGATAGCGCACACGTGGCTCCCCCGCCATGAGATTTACTTCCTTCAAGAGGTCGTTATCTTTTCCGATAACTACAAACTCCCCTCGATTGATCATCCCGTGATCAGATGAAATCCAAAGACGAGTTCCTTTAGGAAGGTGGCGAAGCAGTAATTCAATCAGGCGATCGACTTTCTCGAGGGCTGCTACGAATTTATCCGAACCGAACCCAGAACCATGTGAAGCCTCATCAACATCATTTAGATAAACATATGCAAAACTATTTGGATCTTTAAGTGCAGCTGAGGCGCCGCTAGCTAACTCTTCTAAGTTATTAACGCCAACATATATCCCACCGCGGAGCGCGGCTTTAGTAAATCCAGTATCGGCATAACGCTTTGCCGAGATGTGAGAACTTCGAATGCCCGCTTCATTCGCGCGTTCAAAGAGAGTTTTATTAGGTTGAAATATGTAGGGATCGACTCGCTCATCCCACTTAAGCGCATTTAAAATTCGCTCTGGAGTTCCACTATGGGGAACGCGCATGGTGTAACCCACCATCCCATGTAAACCTGGTGAAAGTCCGGTCCCAAGTGAGGTAAGACTTGTTGCAGTTGTTGATGGGAATGTCGCACTCAGCGTTGCTTTATATTCCAATTCCTTTAAAGTCTTTAGCTTTGAGCCAAACTCATCAATCGCATTCTTTCCCAAAGCATCAACAAGTAGTAGACATTCGCGCTGGCCTTCATTGCCAGCAAATCCAAGTGGGTTTTCGCTTCCCGCTAACCCCAACGTTGCGAAAATAGATTGTGAGAGCTCAGCAAGAGTTTGGGTCACGCGCCTATCCTTCCAGTAACCTTCCTTCTCATGATCCATTACTCGACTGAGGTTGCGAGCGCTAAGAAGAATGGCTCACCTATTGTCGCTCTTGAATCCACGATTATTTCGCATGGACTTCCCCGCCCAAAGAATCTTGCGGTCGCACTTGAGGTAGAGGAGATTGTAAGAAGTGAGGGCGCAGCGCCGGCAACGATTGCAATTATTGAAGGTGAAATCCATGTCGGGCTAGAGGCTAACGAACTAGAGCGAGTTGCAAATGAGGAAGATTTTGTAAAAGCTTCAATTAGAGACCTCGCAATTCTTGCAACTAAGAGGAAATCTGCGGCGACCACAGTGGCTGCTACTTCTCACATCGCACATCTTGCGGGGATCGAATTCTTCGCTACCGGTGGTCTTGGTGGAGTGCATCGCGGTGCAAGTGAGAGTTGGGATGAATCCGCAGACTTACTGGCTCTAGGCAATACTCCTGTTCTTGTTGTCTGTGCTGGGGTTAAATCCATTCTTGATATCTCAGCGACGCTCGAGCGACTTGAAACTCTCTCAGTCCCACTTATTGGATATAAAACCTCTAAGTTCCCCGGGTTTTACCTGCAAGATAGCGGCTATTCGATAGAGCATCGAGTTGATACACCTAGAGAGATTGCCGATATATGGCGAACGCGAATTGGATTAGGTGTCGAGAAAAGTGGAGTCGTTGTGGCGAATCCAACCCCAACTCCTATGGAACTTGGACTTCATGAACGGCTACTAAATGAAGGTCTCGCACAGACCAAGGCAAGAGGAATTATTGGCAAAGAAGTCACACCATTCTTACTTGAGTTCTTCCATTTAAATAGTGGCGGCGAATCACTTCGAGTCAATGTTGAAATCATTAAGAGCAATTCGAGATTAGCAGCTCAAATCGCAGCCGCTGCAAGATGACTTCTGTAATTTGTATTGGCGATGCGATGATGGATGTCATCGTGCGCATGGAAGGCTCAATCAAAGCAAATAGCGATACTCTCTCGGAGATCTCTATGCATGGCGGTGGCGCAGCAGCAAACACCGCTTCCTGGCTCGCCTCTCTTGGTGTAGATACAACTTTTATCGGACGAATTGGCTCGGATATCCTGGGCTCAAATTTTCATAATGAACTTCTGGCGCAGGGCGTAAAGCACCCAAATCCACCAATCGCAAATATGAAAACCGGCGTAGTAGTGGTTCTAGTTGATCAAGATGGCAATCGCACCATGTTCCCCGATGCTGGCGCTAACTCCGGTCTAGATGAGAAGGATCTACCTGATTTAACAGGGCTTGATGGCGCATTTCTATCCGGTTATTCACTCTTTAATCCGATCTCCACCGAAGGTGTTCAACGGATTATTAAAACGCTCAGGGCCGCATCAATTCCCATCTATTTCGATTTAGCCTCGGTTGGAACAATCAGCGCTTTTGGTTTCGAGCGGGCAAAAGAGTTACTTTCTGGTTTTGAGGGACTCTTTTTAAATGAAGAGGAAGCGCTCTTCATCACAAGAGAATCTAAAGTCGAGGAACAAGTCTCTTACTTGCTCAAATTATCAAAGCTAGTGGTAATAAAGCTGGGTTCGAATGGCGCGGTTGGAAAGAGTCGAGATAGTGAATTGATTAGCAAAGCTGCAAGTGATTCTGAAGTCCTTGATACGACTGGGGCAGGTGATTCCTTTGCCGCCGGATTCTTGTCTAGTTGGCTCGTAAAACAAGATTTGTCAGAAGCGCTCGCAAAGGGAATCGAAGTTGCTGGTAAATGTGTCGCAACTATCGGGGCAAGACCGAGGGTCAATCCCTAGAAAAGTACTCTGACATTGGCAGAATCACGCCGTGGCAAAGCGCGAGTCAAAGAGCGGTCCAAAGCCTGGTGAGTTTCCCGGCAAGATCGTTGATGTCGATGTCTCTAATGAGTTATCTGATTCATTTCTCGAGTATGCCTACTCAGTAATTTATTCACGCGCGCTTCCCGATGCGCGTGATGGTCTAAAACCAGTCCAAAGAAGAATCTTGCATCAGATGTCTGAGATGGGCCTTCGCCCTGAACGCGGCCATGTTAAGAGCGCAAGAGTTGTTGGTGAAGTAATGGGTAAGTTGCATCCACATGGCGATAGCGCAATTTATGACGCGCTAGTTCGCATGGCCCAAGCATTCTCAATGCGACTTCCACTAATTGATGGACATGGAAATTTCGGCTCACTAGATGCCGGCCCTGCTGCGATGCGTTACACCGAAGCTCGCCTTGCATCCGCCTCACAGATGATGGTTGATGAAGTCGATGAGAACACCGTTGACTTTGGCGCAAATTACGATGGCCAAATTATGGAGCCACTAGTGCTCCCCGCAGCATTTCCAAATCTCCTTGTTAACGGCGCTACCGGAATCGCAGTCGGAATGGCCACAAATATGGCGCCACACAATCTCGGTGAAGTGATTGCCGCTGCTCGCCATTTAATTGAAAATCCAAATGCAACGGTAAAGCAACTTATGAAGATCGTCCCGGCTCCCGATTTTCCAACCGGCGGAACCTTAATTGGCAAAGAGGGCGTCCTTGAGGCCTACCAATCTGGAAAGGGCGCTTTTAAGGTTCGCGCCAAAGTCGAGATTGGAAAGGTAACAACTCGCAAACAAGGAATAACAATTACAGAGTTGCCCTACAACATCGGACCAGAGAAAGTTGTTGAGCGCATTAGCGAATTAGTTCGCGGCAAGAAGATTCAAGGCATCTCTGACATTATTGACTTAACTGATGGCCAGAACGGCACCAAAGTGGTAATTGAGATTAAGAATGGTTTTGAACCTGAACAGGTCCTTGAGAACCTCTACAAGCTCACCCCACTAGAAGATGCCTTCTCTATTAATGCGGTCGCCCTTGTAAACGGCAAACCTAAGACGCTCGGACTAAAAGAATTACTACAAGTGTTTGTCGACCACCGAATTGAAGTAGTAACTCGCCGCTCAACCTTCCGTAAAGAGAAGGCTTCGGCGCGCTTAAATCTCGTAGAGGGGCTACTAAAGGCGATTGTTGATATCGATAAGGTTGTAAAGATTATTCGCGGTAGTGAAGATGCAACAGAGGCAAAGGCTTCGTTAATGAAAAGCTTCAAACTTAGCGATGAACAAGCGACACATATCCTTGATATGCCACTTCGCCGCTTAACCAAGGTCTCTAAGATTGAACTCGATGCAGAACAGAAAGCTTTGAAATCTGAAATTGCTGCGTTGACTGCGCTACTAAAGAGCGATGAGGCGCTAAGAACTAAAGTTTCCGAAGAGCTAGGCGAGGTTGCTAAGAAGTTCGCGACTCCGCGCCGCACTCTTATTGCTTAATTTATTGCTTAATTCTTAAGCGTCAATCCGTTCGCGATCGATATCAGCAGCAGAAATAAACTCTTTACGTGGCGCAACTTCATTGCCCATTAGAAGTTCAAATATCTTCTCAGCGTCCGCGCCATCCTTAATCGTTATCCGGCGCAGAGTTCTGTGGTCTGGGTCCATCGTTGTCTCCCGGAGCTGGTCAGCATCCATCTCACCAAGGCCCTTGTAACGCTGGATGGGCTCACGCCACTTCTTACCTTGTTTCTTAAGGTCATTAAGTAACTTCTTCATCTCATCGTCAGAATAGGTGTAGTGAACCTCGCCCTTCTTGCCTCCTCCACCGAGAACTTCAATGCGATGAAGTGGTGGGATTGCGGCAAAGACTCGGCCATCATCAATTAGCGGTTGCATGTAGCGATAAATCAGCGTGAGAAGAAGGCAGCGGATATGGGCGCCATCAACATCTGCATCTGACATCAAGATAATTCGACCATAGCGAACATCTTCTAAATTGAAAGATTTACCCGAGCCTGCGCCGATAACTTGGATGATTGCGGCACATTCGGCGTTATCAAACATCTGAGAGAGAGATGCTTTCTGGACATTCAAAATCTTTCCGCGCAACGGCAGAATCGCTTGATACTCAGAGTTACGCGCCGCCTTTGTAGTGCCAAGCGCAGATTCACCCTCAACTACAAATAACTCGGTCCGCGAGACATCCTCAGAGCGACAATCGGAAAGTTTTGCAGGTAGCGCTGAACTCTCAAGTGCGTTCTTACGGCGCTGTAGATCTTTATGTGTCCGAGTGGAGATACGAGTACGAGCGGCATTAGCGACCTTCTCAAGGATTGCTCGTCCGCTAGCTTTCTCAATTCGCTTAGTAGTGGTGAAGAAACGCTTCAACTCATCTGTGACAACTTGTTGGACAATCTTTGTGACAGCTGGAGTTCCAAGAACTTCCTTTGTCTGTCCCTCAAACTGTGGCTCTTGCATCCGCACCGTGACCACCGCGGTTAGACCTTCGAGTATGTCATCCTTAATTACATCTGGTTCATTCTTCTTTAGCGTTCCAGTTGAGCGGAGATATTCATTGAAACTCTTTGTTAGCGCTCGCTCAAATCCTTGGACATGGGTTCCGCCTTTAGGGGTAGCGATAATGTTTACAAAGGAGCGGATATTGGTCTCATAACCATTGCCCCACTTAACTGCAATATCTACATCCATATCCCGCTCAACTTCACGCGGTTCTAGGTGGCCCTTCTCATCAAGAACCGGAACTGTCTCTTGATAGTGGCCCTTGCCAACTAAGCGAATGACCTCACCTACGGGCTCATCGGTTTGGATAAAGGCGCAGTACTCGGAGATTCCACCCTTATGAAAGAAAGTCTCGCTCTTCTTCTCTTTGGTCCGGTTGTCGTTAACTTCTAAAGTTAAACCGGGCACCAGATAAGAAGTTTGGCGGGCACGGGTATAAATCTCTTCAATGTCATATTGAGAATCCTTGATGAAGATCTGTTTATCAGCCCACCACTTAACTCGAGTACCAGTTATCTTTGCCGAGACTTTACCTATCGTGCGAAGGCCGGATTGTGGCTCGAAGCTTGCATTTGGACCATCGCCTTCGAAAACGCCAGCAACTCCTCGCTTAAAGGACATCCAATAAATCTTCCCATCGCGATCGACTTCAACATCAAGTCTTGAGGCAAGCGCATTTACAACCGAGGCGCCAACGCCATGTAATCCACCAGTTGCGGCATATGAACCGCCGCCAAATTTTCCGCCAGCATGTAATTTAGTCATTACGACTTCAACGCCGGTTAGACCCGTCTTAGGTTCCTTATCAACCGGAATTCCGCGACCATCATCATGTACTTCGATTGAGCCATCTTTTTCAAGATTGATGACTATTTTCTTGCAATGTCCAGCGAGTGCTTCATCGACAGCGTTATCAATAATTTCCCAGAGGCAGTGCATGAGACCACGGCCATCGGTTGAACCGATATACATACCCGGGCGCTTGCGAACAGCATCAAGACCTTCTAATACCGATAGGTCTTTTGCGGTGTATGAGCTTTCGACTGATCTCGAATCTTTATCTGCCACGACGGCGAAGGGTATCCAGCGCCATTCCACATACCGGGATTACGCGCCGAAATCGCTGAGAATTTATCGATAAAAGTGGGAAATAACACTCCCGGGTGAAAAATAAATCTATTTCGACCTGCGGGGAATAAAGCAGAGATGGTTTGATGTTCCCCTGCAGTCAATCAAAAGCACGGAAAGGCAGGGCAATGTCAGAAAACCTAGTTCTAGATTCCACTCCGCTTAACGCGCTAGATCGCTGCGATCGTTGCGGCGCCCAGGCTTATGTCCGCGCAGTTATGGCTAATGGATTTGAACTTCTTTTCTGCGGCCACCATGCCAAGAAATATCAAGATGGACTTGCAAGCGCTGCATCGCGCATTCAAGACGAGACTGATCGCATTACCGAAGAATCAGCGGCGAAATAACTCGATCTAAAACGCTCTTTCTCTTTGTAATTCTCTCTTCTCTATCTGATATCGCACTTAACTTCATAAGTGTATTAACACCTAGATAACGAATTGGCTCAGGCTCCCACTTCCTTATCTTTCTATTTACAAAGTGGAGATTGCGAAGCTCATTTGGCTCATCAAGAATTTCATGGGCCAAGATTTTTGCTGATAAGTAACTCATAGTCACGCCATCTCCAGCATATCCGCCCAATCTCGCAAATCCTTTAGCTCTATCCCACTGAAGATACGGCTCCCAATCCCGGGTAATAGCAACCGCTCCTCCCCAAGCATGTGTGAATTGAACTCCTCGCAATACTGGAAACCAAGAAGTTAATAGTGCTCGGATAGTTGCGTGCACCTTTTCGGTATTTTCCTTTGCCACATTTAACTTGGATTTAAAGGGATAAGTAGCGCCCCTGCCACCAATTGCAATGCGATTATCGTTAGTGCGCTGGGCGTAATTGACCATGTGAGAAGCCTCAGCAAAAGTGAATCTCGAGTTATTGCCAATCTCTTCCCAAACCGAGTCACTTAAAGGTTCGGTTGCGACCATCAAAGAATAAAGCGGAATGAACTCACTACCGGGATCACCAAAGGCTTCAGTTGCTTGAATTACAACCGGAGCCGTTATTAAAGCGCTATTTACTAAGACTCCGCTTTCTACCGCTGTAGCAAAAGAATGCTCGAATAGATCAACTCCGCGCCTCGTTAGATCCTTAACTAAGCAATTAACTAAGTTAAAAGGACTTACCGTTGCACAACTTGTATTAAAGAGGGCACCTTTAACTCCCTCAACATTCAACTTTGCCTTTGCCTCACTCGCTGAGAGCCAAGAATGGGTCGCATCAATCCGCTCGCGCAGCCGCGATACTTGGGCCTCATTTCTAGCAAAGTAGAGACTTCCTGCCTTTACGAAACCAACCTCATCACCCGCAAAGGCGCCAATCTCATCAATTGAATTATCAAGTGCAGCAAAGAGCTCTTCGGTCTTAGATTTACCAATCCTTGAAATCAAAGACTCTTTATAGACGGGATACTCACTTGATGCCCAGCCACCATT
>Ga0194129_10005841_pt1 | contig 15437 bp, 16 predicted proteins | sample TA2KigCa35mmetaG_FD_150862 | JGI IMG/M metagenome (GOLD analysis project Ga0194129, IMG submission 150862) | Freshwater microbial communities from Lake Tanganyika, Tanzania - TA2015038 Kigoma Deep Cast 35m | ecosystem: Environmental > Aquatic > Freshwater > Lake | place: Tanzania: Lake... | reverse complement strand
GATGGTTGCTAGTGTATTTATGGTGCTGGTCAATTTAGGATATACTGCATGGATTCTTCCCTTATTCAATACCTTGACCCCCTTGGAAGAGGGAGAAGTAAAGGAGAAGTTGCTTCGCTACGCTGCAGAAGTGCAGTTTCCATTGACTCATATCGTGGTCATGGATGGGAGTAAACGATCTTTTAAAGCGAATGCATTTTTTTCAGGTTTTGGCAAGAGAAAAAAAGTTGTGCTCTACGATACCTTGTTGGAGCAGCATCCTCCCGATGAGGTAGTGGCTGTTTTGGCCCATGAAATCGGTCACTACAAGAAGAAGCACCTGAAATGGGGGATGCTTATTTCCTGTTTGGAGGTGGGCCTTTTGCTCTATTTGTTGAGTTTGGTTCTATTTTCTAAAGAGATGAGTACGGCTTTGGGAGGATCGTCTTGGTCAGCTCACTTGAATATTCTTGGCTTCACCATGTTGTTTACCCCTCTTTCTATGGTTTTGGGTATAGGCATGAATTGGATGAGCCGAGTCCATGAGTTTCAGGCGGACGCCTTTGCCAAAGAGAGCTATGCTGGGAAGCCTCTGGCTGAAGCCTTGAAGACTCTTTCTGTAAAAACCTTAAGTACGATTAACCCCCATCCCTGGTACGTATTTTTTACCTATTCTCATCCTCCTCTTTTGCAGCGCTTGGCACGTTTGGAAAAATAAAGAGGAAAGGAAAAGGGATTTCTTTTTTTACTAAAAAATAGTAGTTTGTGCCTGTCTATAGTTTCGTAATGCCATGAAAGACCTTGCAGATTTTCCCTATCCTCTGAGCAATTTATTTCCTCAACCTAGCACCTCTTCGGACTGGGATCGGTACCGATTGAGTAAGGAGCAAATCGAATTTTATCATGAAAATGGCTATTTGGCTGGAATAAAACTTTTGGATGAACCTCAAATCGACGCACTAAAGTTGGCCTTAGATGAGGTGATGGACCCTCTGCATCCGCTACATTCTTTATTTCATGAGTTTCATAGCAACGAATCCGATGATCCCAATACGGTCTTGTTTCATTCCCTAGGTCATTGGCGAATTGCGGAGGCATTTCATGATGCAATTTGGAATCCCGCCTTTCGTATGGTGGCAAGCCAACTTTTGGGGGATCGTGGGGTAAGGTTTTGGCACGATCAACTTTTCTGTAAGCCAGCCCATCACGGAGGGGTAGTGGCTTGGCATCAAGATTACTCTTATTGGACAAGGACAGTAGATATGCAGCATTTGACCTGCTGGTGTGGCTTGGATGATGCCACGGAGGAAAATGGTTGTTTGCAGTACGTTCCGGGCTCACACCGATGGGGTCTGTTGGAAAAACCTGCTCTAGCTGGAGCTATGGATGGCTTAATGGCCATGCTGAGTGAGGAACAAAAAAAGCAATTTTCACCTGTAGCCATTCCTTTGAAAGCAGGGTATGCGGCATTTCACCATCCTTTGTTGGTGCACGGCAGCTATGCCAACTATTCCCCTCGCTCTCGCAAAGCCTTTGTCTTAAATGTGTTTGCCGATGGGACTGTTTCTGATACCAATGAGCCCCTTTTATCAGGAGTACCTGTGATCCCAAAAGGAGAGAAAATGGAGGGTAAATTTTTTCCTTTACTATTTGATCCAAAAAACATCTAATTTCAGGCTCCAATTGCGAGTTCTTTTGGCACTAGCAGGTGGAGTGGCGCTGAAAACCTCAATTTGAGGTAAACAATTTATTGATTTTATTTTCCCTAAACATGGCTTCTGGATTATTTGCTTTATTGGATGATATTGCCTCCCTGATGGACGACGTGGCCACGATGAGTAAAGTGGCAGCTAAAAAAACTGCAGGAATTTTAGGGGATGATTTGGCGGTGAATGCAGAGAAAGCTTCAGGATTTGTTTCCGATCGAGAGCTTCCTGTATTGTGGGCCATTTCCAAGGGCTCATTTTTCAATAAATTAATTATCCTTCCGGTCGCTTTTCTGCTGAGCGCATTCGCTCCCACGGTAGTGATCTATATTCTGGTGATAGGCGGGGTTTATCTTGCCTTTGAAGGAGCGGAAAAAATCTTGGCCTATCTCATTCCCCACAAGGAGGAAAAAGAGGAGGTTTCTCTCAATGATCTAAGTTCTGAGGAAGTACTTACGCTGGAAAAGAAAAAAATCAAATCGGCTATTGCCACGGATTTTATCCTTTCGGTGGAAATTGTCATCATCGCGATGAGTACGGTGGTCGACAAGCCTTTGATCAATCAGATCGCCGTGGTATCTATCATAGCGCTTATTGCCACCGTAGGCGTGTATGGGATCGTAGCCTTGGTAGTGCGCATGGATGAAATTGGATTTAAATTGATCGCACTCAATAAGCAGGAGGATTCCTTTTCCGACAAGGTAGGTTGGGTACTGGTTAAGGCCTTGCCCTACTTTGTGCGAGGCATAGGTTTTGTGGGTACGCTAGCCCTGCTGCTAGTCTCGGGAGGTATTTTTGCTCATAATATTCCCTTTTTCCATCACCTCCTTCCTACTTGGCCAGGTCTAGTAAAGGAGTTTCTTTTTGGATTGGGTGTGGGGATAGTCGCCCTGATTCCAATTATGATTTTTCAAAAGATTAGAAAAAAAATCTAGTTAAACTTTTGTTTAGAAATTTCCGATTTTAGGTAAATTCCAAGAACCTAACTTTCCTGTTATGAAGTTATTTCCTAGTAAGCTTCTTGGTATCACCCTACTTTTATTTGTTTCTCAAAGAGTTTTTGGTCAATCCGAACCCGGGTTTTTGCAATTCCAGGGAGGAGAGGGACCGGGTCAAGGTAAGCATATTGTTTTGATTGCTGGAGACGACGAATACCGTTCGGAAGAATCCATGCCCATGTTGGCAAAAATATTTTCTCAGCGGTATGGCTTCAAGACCAGCGTCTTATTTCCTATCGATCCCAGTTCGGGGGATGTAGTGCCCAACTACCAGTGGAATATTCCAGGAATGGAGCAACTTGAATCGGCAGATTTAGTAATCGTGTTGATTCGCTTTAGGGAATTGCCGGATGAGCAATCCAAATACATAGAAGACTACCTAATGGCTGGCAAACCCATTATCGGATTGCGCACATCAACCCATGCTTTTGCCTATCAAAAAAATAAGAATTCTAGATTTGCGAAGTGGGATTGGATGAGTAAGGTACCGGGTTGGGAACAAGGCTTTGGGAAGCGCATCTTTGGAGAAACTTGGATCAACCACCATGGGGTACATGGAAAAGAAGGAACGAGAGCTTTGGTGGATGGGGTAAAGCAAGGAGCAAATCATCCAATCCTTCGCGGCGTCAAGGACATCTGGGGTCCTTCAGATGTGTATGGAATTAAGGAGTTGCCCGCTGAGGCAGAGGTATTGGTATATGGACAATCTACTGCAGGGATGAATGATCAAGCTCCGCTAATTTGGGAGAAGTCGGTGATGCCGATTGCCTGGACCAAGCCCTATCAGTTGGAAGGTGGAAAACTCGGAATGGCCTTTGCGTCTACGATGGGTGCTTCCTTGGATTTTCTAAGCGCAGATTTGCGGAGATTGGTAGTGAATGCTTCCTTTTGGTTGTTGGGCATGGGGGATGCGGTCAGGGCAGATTTGAATGTGGACGTTGTTGGAACTTATCAGCCCACTCCCTTTGGATTTGATACCTTCCGAAAAGGGATGCGGGTCCAGGATTTTAAGTAGGCAGTTGTACCAAGTACCAAGTACAATGTACCAAGTATTAAGTCGCATTGGAAGCGACATCTTAATCCTAAAAGTTGTACGAAGTACCAAGTACAATGTACCAAGATTATTTAATAGTAGAATTTCAATTCCAATACGAATCCTTACTTTGTACTTGGTACCTGGTACATTATACAATCAAGGACCTCTACTTTGTACTTCGTACCTGGTACATTGTACAATTGATAACTTAATTTACCTTTCCTAATCCATTCCTCCATGACTAAAATAGGTTTCAACGTACTTGCCTGGTCGGCAGAAATTTCCCCCAAGCTTTTCCCGATATTGGATCGCTTGAAAGACATCGGTTACGACGGGGCCGAATTTTTTATTGGAGATACGGACGCCACTTCTTGTCGTTTGGTAGGGGATTATTGCAAAAAAATTGAATTGGAAGTGACGGCGGTTACCGTGATGGGAGCTTCAGAAAACCCCATTTCCCCAGATCCACTGGTTCGGCAAAAGGCCAAAGAAAAACTCAATTGGGTCATCGATCGAGCTGCTGATTTGGGTGCTCAGGTGTTGTGTGGTCCTTTTCATTCCGCCTTCGCCACCTTTGCTTCCCGAGCACCCTTGCCTGAGGAATACGAGTGGTCGGCAGAAGTGCTTCGCGAAGCAGGAGTCCATGCGCAAGGCCTAGGTATCCTGCTGACTCCCGAGGCACTCAATCGCTTCGAATGCTACCTGGCCAATACCATGGGGCAGCTCAATCATTTGTTGGCACTCGTCAATCATCCTAATGTGCAGGGTATGTTTGATACCCATCATGCCAATATGGAGGAGAAAAAACTAGGGCTTGCGATCGAACAAATTGGGCCAAGATTGCGGCACGTGCATATTTCAGAGAATGATAGAGGTACGCCAGGATCTGGGCATGTGGATTTTGAGGAGACCTTTGCCACACTGAAGAAAGTGGGCTATTCGGGCTGGCTGACTATTGAAGGATTTTCGCGTAATGATCCGGACTTTGCCAATGCGATAGGAGTTTGGCGGGAGTTTTCAGCTCCTTGGGAGATGGCGGAGCAGGGCTACCAACTCATCCACGAAATGTGTGCAAAGCACAAGCTATAAAACCGCAAGGAGTCCTACTTTTTAGGGAGGTACCAGGAATTGCTCTGTAGGTCTATACCGCCCTTAAGTTCTTCTTGTACCACGCGATCAATGATCCAGAGTCCCTTTTGAGCCATGGCATCAAAGGTGTCTATGCCCTCGTTGGGAAAGCCCACTCTCGTGCGGTGGATATGAAATTTGTTCGAAAATTTTCTTCCGAAGGCCTTTTCTACCCCCTCTTTTCCGAGCATAAAACCTATCAATCCTCCCCAGGTAGCGGTAGGATTATCCGAATCCCATCCAGCCAAAGCGCCGATTTTGATGGTTTCCTTCAGGTCTCCTTCTCCGTAGAATAGACTGACTAGGCTGGAGGCAAAGTTGATGCCCGCCGCAAAGCAACCGTTGCAGTACATCTTCTTACTACTGATGTCGTAGCCATCGAGCTGTTCTACTTGGTAGCGCTGGTAGACAGCATCACGCGCTTGTTCCCAAGGAATACCAGAAGCATACAATCCTTTTACGTAGCGGTACATGGATGCTGGATAGGAGGCGGCAGGGAGCTCCAAGGCTGCTTGATCAGCCATCTGGAGGAGTTGTTGCTTTAGGGGAAGGGAGGAATCTGCTATGCCGGCAAGGGAAAACATTCTCACATAAAAAGCTGAAATCCACTCGCTTTCCTTTCGGGCGGTGGTTTGGATGGGGAGGGTGGCCATCTTGACGGCCATTTCCGGTCTTCCCGGGGCGTAGAGTCCAAAGAGCTCCGTGGTCAATTGGGCATCGATCATCTCGTACTCCGGATTGTGCTGCGGATCTCCTGTAGCTGGAGGAACTAGCCCGGCATTCATCAGATCCAAGGCCTTTTGATTGGAGACCCAGAGGTAATTTTCTTCTTCTCCTTTGATGTGTTTCATCCATCCGTTGCGAATTTGCTCCCCGGTAAGCAAGGAGGTTTGGTGTTGGAGGAGCAGCTCTTGGTAGATGTATTCGATGTCGGTGTCGTCGTCTGCTCCCCAAAGCGTGTCTTCATCGGCAAAAACGAAATCTAGGGTTGGGGAAAGTTTACTTGGAATCCCTTGACCCCAAATGCTGGGTTGGTCCGGCTGACCCCAATCCGCTCGGGTATAAAAAGGGCCCGTCTTGATATCCCCAATATTCCCGATTTTATCCATCTCCGTAACCAATCCGGTCCAGTTGGCGATGCAAGTGGCTAGCCAAAAGCCCTCTAGCTTTTTTGCATACGCTGCACGATCGATGCTGAGATCTGTGGCTTTAGGGCTGTAGGCCGAATAGTTTAGGTTCGGATTTTTGGAGGCGAGTTGCTGGGCCTGAATTCCTGAAATACTTAGGAAAAAAAGAATTAGGAGGTGGAATCGCTGGAGTATCATGTTTGGGTCCTGAGGTATATAGGGTAATTTAAACTAGTTCTGATCGAAAGGGGGCTGAAGCTTGAGCGCCCATACGGGTGACTGAAATCGAAGCAGCCTTGGTAGCTAGGGTGATGGCCTCTTCCCAATTCATTCCTTCTGCCAGGGCCACGGCTAGACTTCCGTTAAAAACATCTCCTGCAGCTGTGGTATCTACTGCAGCTACTTTTTGTGCTTGAACCCGAATTTTTTGGGTTGAATTTTGAAAGTAAGATCCTTTCTCCCCCAAGGTCAGAAGGACTTGCTGTACCCCTTTATTTATAAACCACTGCGCAATTTTTGGATAGTCGGCTTCGGAATCACAGGGCATGCCCGTGAGTAAGGATGCCTCTGTTTCGTTGGGGGTTATTAAAAAAAGCTGCTGATAAATGGATTCCGGCAACTCGAATGCAGGAGCAGGATTTAAGATTAATTTCTTTCCTTCCTTATGAGCATAGGATGCAAGAAAGGAAATGGTATCGATAGGAATTTCCAGTTGGCAGAGGATAAACCTAGGATTAGGTATGCTGTTTAAACAAGTTTGAACCGTTGCAGGAGTTAAGCTTGCATTGGCACCAGGTGCGACCACAATGGTGTTTTCCCCTTGTCCATTGACTGTGATGAGTGCGATTCCAGAAGATTTGTTTTCCTCTTCTAAAACAAAGCGGGTAGAAATCCCCTCTTTTTCTAGACTTTCTCGTGTTTGTCTTCCAAAAAGATCATTTCCCACCCTACTGATGAAGGAAACTTCAGCGCCCATTCTGCCCGCTGTAACCGCTTGGTTGGCGCCTTTCCCCCCTTGAAAAAGAAAAAAGTCTCCACCCACTAAAGTTTCTCCTGGTTTAGGAAAGCGATCTGTTTTTACCACCAGGTCGGTATTTGAACTACCGACAACGATAACTTGTGCCATAGTAATAGGTTTCGTGGATCAGGCAATTTTGGAGTAGACGATGAGGCCTATCCCAAGCAAAAACAAGAGAAACATGAGATGCAATCCTAGACGTTTGGAAGAAGGTAGGTCTTTAAATTCCTTCCACACGTATACCCCCCAAAAGGCAGCTACCATGGTGGCACCTTGTCCTAATCCGTAAGAGATGGCTGGGCCAGCTTTGTCTGAGGCAATGATGCTAAATGCCATGCCTATGCACCAAATCATCCCACCCAAAATTCCGATCATATGGGTGCCAAAACTCCCTCGGAAATAATCCGCATAGCTCACAGATTTTCCGATAAAGGGCCGACGCATCAATAGCGTGTTAAACAAAAAATTGCTACAAAAAATACCTAAAGAAAACAGAACTACAGCTGAATAGGGGCTGAGTTTTCCTGCTAGGGGTTTGGTAAAATCTAAAAACATGGCATCAGCTACGTATTTGTAAAAAAAACCCATCAAAATACCTGCTACTATGGACAAGATCAAGCCTTTGCTTGGGCTCTTGGTTTGGTCTTTGGGAAGACTACGGTAGGCCCTAGCATTGAGTAAAATGGCTAAGGTGACTAGGGCTACTCCTGTAAACAACAACCCTACATTCCCAATTGGATTTTGAGCATAATTTACAGCCACGCCGATGACTAAGGCTAGGCCAATGCCTACGGGAAAGGCTACCGCCATTCCAGAGATGGAAATTGCTGCTCCCAATAAAATATTGGCGGCATTGAAAACGATTCCCCCCCAAAAAGCGGAGCTTAGTGAGCTGCGATCTGCTTGTTGAAGGTCGGCGATAAAACTTCTCCCCTGCTCCCCGGAACTACCCAAGGTGAATGCAAAAATTAGGGAGAGTAAAAGGATGCCAAGGACATAGTCCCAATAGAATAATTCAAAGCGCCAACTCGAGGAAGCCAACTTTTGGGTATTGGCCCAGGAGCCCCAGCAGAGCATCGTGACGATACTAAATAAGACGGCTGTAGTGTAAGATTCGATAATAAACATGGAACACTTTAGGAATAAGAAAAAGAAACATGCTTTTTACTTGGGTACTCGGTACGATTTACCAAATAAAAAACTAATCCTAAATAAATAATTAAAATTTTAATTAGTAGAAAAGCTATTTATAAAAAATAATTCATCCCCTTCGAAGTTTAGGAGGTGAAAAAAATTTTACCCACTTCCTTTTTTATCTATAATCCTGGCACTTTAAGGATTGCAGACCTGGCAATACTGGGGATCCTCTGTTTTTTTACCCTGAGGAAAGAAGACTTTTTCTTCGTGTTGGCAGTGGCTGCAAAGGAGCAGGTGAGCCAGAGCAGTGCTGCTAGGGGTGCCGCAAAGGCTACAGGGTAGGCCAGGCTCCGCAGCCGTAACCGCAAAACCAGGGAGCTGACAGGAGGGGCAACAAGAATTCAACTTTTGAATCAGGAGTTGGGCTGCTTCCCCAATGACCTTCATTCTGCTGGGATTGAACATGGCCCGCATGTCTGTTTCAACAAATCCAGATCCCTGGGTTTTTAATAGTCGTCGGGCTGCTGTTCGGAGTTGCTCAAGGTCTGTGATGCCTTTCAAGATTCCTTCTAAATGGCCCTTGCTTCGTCTCAGGATGAGGGCATGACTCGGGAAACCTACCTTGCTAGCAAAAATCTCCAGTTGCTCCAAATTATGAAATTCTTGTCCTGAGAAGTTGGTTTCAAGGCTGAGGTGGCGGGCATGGATTTCAAGCCCATTTTTTCGGTCGAGCAGCAGGAGCCACTCCTCATTGGCGGGCAGAAAGAATGCGGAGGGATGTGCACCGAAGGAGCCTTCACTGGCGAGGACCAGGTCGCCACCGGTAAGTTCTAGGGCCAGTTCGCATTTTTTTTGTGCCGTGGTTAGTGGGTCTGTAAGGCGTGCTACCTCTCCAGAAAAAGTGCCAAGCAAGTCCGTGTTTAGCCCATTGGCAACAGACACAGTCACCTTCAAACTCGATTCCAAGAGGGGCTGAAGAACCTGCTCCTTTTGGTGCATGCTGGCGATGAGGAGGTGCCGACCTTCAAAAAATCCGGACATGGGAGCTTAGTTGGATTGAACTTCCAGTGCTTTGCCTTTGACTTCCTCGTGAAATACGCCGTCCGCGTAGGCCAAGTGACCGTTGACCCAAGTGCTAAGCACCTTGCTGTGGAAGGTGGTTCCTTCTAAAGGAGACCAACCGCATTTGTAAAGAATATTTTCCTTACTCACCGTCCATTCGCTGTTGAGATCCACGAGGGTCAAATCTGCAAAGTAGCCTTCTCGGATGAAGCCACGTTCCTTGATGCGATAAAGGATGGCAGGATTGTGACACATTTTTTCCACGATTTTCTCCAGGCTGATTTTGCCTTGTGCATGGAATTCTAGGAGGCAATTGAGAGAGTGCTGAACCAGTGGAGCGCCCGACATGGACTGAAAGTAAGGCTTTTGCTTTTCTTCCAAGGTATGCGGGGCATGGTCAGTGGTAATCAAATCAATGCGGTCGTCCAATAGTGCAGCGAGTAGGCCATCCTTGTCCTTTTGGGTTTTGATGGCTGGGTTCCACTTGATCAAGGCGCCCAATCGCTCGTAATCCTGGTCTGTAAACCAGAGGTAGTGAACGGAAACCTCGGTGGTGATGTTTTTATCTTTTAGGGGGATATCGTTACGGAAAAGAGCCGTTTCCTTGGCCGTGCTGAGGTGGAGGATGTGTAATCTGGCTCCATGCTTTTCCGCAAGGCCGATGGCACGCTCCGTAGCCTCGTAGCAGGCTTGTTCGCTTCGGATCAAGGGGTGGCAGGCGATGGGTACATTTTCTCCGTATTTTTCCCGGTAGAGTTCCTCGTTTTTCTCTATGATTTCCTCCTTTTCGGAGTGGATGGCAATCAGACCCTTGTGCGCTGCAAAAAGTTTCTCCAACATGGCCGGTTGATCTGCGAGGATATTTCCTTTCCCTGTAAAATACAGCCCATCGTCCGTGATGGCTAGGTGCTCGGAGGTGTCCCAGAGGATGACCTCGTCCAGGTTGTCGGCGGTGATGCCGAGCAAGAAGCCATAGTTGGCCAGGGATTTGGTGGCGGCCAGTTCGTACTTGTCTGCCCAGAGCTCGAGGGTCAGCGTATTGGGGCGAGTGTTGGGCATCTCGATAAAGGAGGTGACCCCTCCGGCGATGGCTGCTTTACTTTCGCTCGTGAGGTCTGCCTTGTGCGTCAGTCCGGGATCACGAAAGTGTACCTGTCCGTCGATCACGCCAGGGAGCAAGTACTTGCCGCGACCATCTACGAGCTGGTATTCCTCTTTTGCAGGGATAGAACCGATTTTTTGGATGCGTTCTCCTTGGATAAGGACATCGGTAACTTGGATTTTGCCTTCGTTGACGAGGGAGACCTGCTGGATGAGCGTGGCTTGAGACATGGTAGGTAAGAATATCTTGCTACTACAAAGAACGCAGGTAATTGCTAAGATTACAATGGCTAAAAATCTCCAATAGAACATTGGATTAATCCAACATCCCTTTTCCTGCAAAAATTTTGGGAACGTACTTTTCAATACGATTGAGGCGCGTAGCGGATTGCTTGGCTTCAGAGAAGTGCATCACATAGCCTCGTTGTCTACCAGGAGTCAGTGCAAAAAATGCGGTTTCCAGACCGGGATGCTCTGCAAATTTTTGATGGAGTTCTTCAGGCAGGACTGGCAGAGCGGGTTTATTACCTGACTTTTTTCCTGAACGTTCCACTGCTATGGCTTGGTCGAGGTATTCCTTGATTTTTTCTTCGATTTCCTGGGCTTGGGAAAGCTGGGTAAAGCGAATAAAGCGTCCTTCTTGAGAATTCGGTCCTGGGCGTTCTAGGATCTGGTAAGGATCTTCAAGTAATCCGCCTTTGAGGAAACTCAACACACAGGATTCTTTAAATACTCCTAAAATCACTACATTTTTGCCATTCAGGGTATAAGTAGGCATTCCCCATTTTCGTTCCTCCTGTAATTCGGTATCTAGAAGGAGTTGGCGGAGAAATTCGAGAATATCCGTCCAACGGTGTACTTTACAGGCCGGCGTAGCTCCCTTTGGGCAGCGCATGCATCCTTCAAGGAGGAATTGGTCGATAAGCGGATTGGGTGGTAACATCGTAGGAATGGTTCAGGTTTAAAGTTACAAATTGGGAATACCCCATCGTTTCTTAGGTTGTCAATTAGGTAGTTTCCGGCTCATATTCCAATAAGTCCCCTGGCTGACAGTCGAGCGCCTTACAGAGTGCAGCTAGGGTACTGAATCGGATGGCTTTGGCCTTGCCTGTTTTGAGAATGGAAAGGTTAGACAGTGTCAGGTCCACTTTCTCGGAAAGCTCGTTGAGGGACATTTTCCGCTTGGCCATCATCACGTCTAGGTTCACTACGATTGCCATAATTTAGACGGTGAGTTCGTTTTCAGCCTGAATTTCCACCCCGCGCTTAAATACCTGGGCAATGGCAAAGATGAGTGCACTCAATAGGAAGTATTCAAATGAACCCGAAAGGAAAGATTCCACACTAGCCACGTCATATCCGCGTTTAATCAACCACTCAACCGATGCATTCGTAAAAAAAATAAAAATCCCAATTTCAAAGGCAATGTAACTGAGCCTGCTGATCAGCTTGGCTATTTCCTTACTGAAGGGATGGATCAAATCAATCTTTAAAAAAATTCGAATCATGGTGTAAAACAGTTGGGCTTTCAACACAGCAAGGGAAAGGAGTAGGGTCACCAGTCCTCCATAAAACCATCGATTTTCAGTAAACAAGGAATATAAATTAAGTCCTTCGTAGAGATCCTGTGCCACAATAGGTTTCACAAAACTGTAGGCTAAGGTAAAGAGCAAAGAGCCGGCTTGAATGCACAAGCCGATAAATATGGACCAGATGATGACCGTGATGAGCATCAAGCTGGGCTGTTGGCTCCACTTTTCTTTCCAAGAGGTTGGTGTTGATTTCATGTTTTTTAATTTTTTACAAACATCAAAAAAAATTTATTGATAAACAATAAATTAATATTGAAATAAAATAATTAAAACGATTTCAGTTTTATTTTGACAAACTAACACAACGAAAAAAATCGTTCAATTTTCTATATTTAGCACTCTACCTAAGTTTTTTTTATGAAAACACTCCAAATATTCCTTTGCGGTTACATACTATTTTTTATTTCGCCTCTGCATGCCCAAGAGTCCAGCACCCAAAGACTCAAGCAATTGATGCGAGAGCATCCCGTTATGGGTCTTTCCATTGCAGTGGTCAAGGAGGGTAAACTAGTGCATACCCAAGCTTTAGGTTGGAAGGAAGAGGGGAAAATTCCGCTTCAGACTAGCGACTTATTTCGTATCGCTTCCATATCGAAGTCCTTTACGGCTACTGGACTCTTGCAGTTGGTAGAAAGAGGGAGGATTAGTCTGGACGATGACGTAACTAAACTGATTGGATTTCCCATTCGAAATCCCAAGTTTCCAGATAGGGTGATTACGTTGCGCATGCTGCTATCTCATACCTCTAGTCTAAACGATAGCCAGGGGTATTTTACCCTTGATGTTGCCCATCCAGATAAAAATGCACGGTGGCAGGAAATCTACAATTCCTATGCGCCAGGAGAGGGCTACCAGTACTGTAATTTGAACTTCAATTTGGCAGGAGCGATATTGGAAAAGTATGCTGGGGTTCGCTTTGACCTTTACATCCAAGAGAACATCCTTAGACCGCTTGGGGTGTATGGAGGGTATGATGTAGATGTATTGGACTCCTCTAGATTTGCCAAAATTTACAGGTATTTGCCTGACTCTTCCTCTTTTTTACTCACTCCTGAGGCCTATTCTTCCAAGCGTGAAGAACTCAAATCCTATATTCCTGGTTATTCAACCCCTATTTTTTCTCCCACGGGAGGGATGAAAATTTCTGCCCCAGACTTGGCAAAATACCTTATCATGCACATGAATTATGGGGAAATAGGTACTTCTCGAATTATTTCAACAGAAAGTTCCACTTTAATGCAAACTCCTTTTTCTGAAGATGAATACTATGGATTAGCCCTTTGGCATACTGAAAAATTGATTCCTGGGGTAGATTTGGTGGGTCATACAGGATCAGCCTACGGATTGTATAGTGCTCTATTTTTTAATCCAAAAGAAAAGTATGGATTTGTAGTTATTAGTAACGGATGTGACCCTAGCTATGAGGAAGGATTCAATATTGTCATCAGAAAAGCCTTCCAAATTTTGCACGAGGAGTGGATTGAAATCCCTAAACTTTGATACCAAAAAAGGAACTGAGTGAAGGTAGGATATCTATGGCCCAGTGGGTACAAATCAAGAGCGGAAGATTTCGGTAACGCGCCCTATGCCATCCGAAAAAAAGGCTAACCAGCAATACTGGTATTCCTGTTCCTAGGAGTATTGATGACCAGTCACCTGCTTGACCCTCTACTCCGGAAGCAAGAAAAAATCTTGAAGGCAGGTGCCAAGCGGTAAATAAAAGCCCTGATACTAGGATAGCAAGAGGGGTATTCCAGCGTTTTTCCAATCTGGTTTGGAGCATTCCTCGGAAAAATAATTCCTCGGGTAATCCTGCGATCAGCAAGGGTAACAAACTCCCGATAAGCCACATCAGGGTGGGATGATCGACCAAGCTAGCCTGTTCCATAATTGCCGGAATATGTCGCACATTGAGTCCAAATCCTGCTAGAACGAGCAAAATCCCTTTGACCCAAGAGAATAGATTAGGACGAAGATCTAGCAGCAGGTCCTTGCTGGAGTAGTTCCAGATTTTAAAGAAGAGTATGCAAGGAATAAGTAGTAAAAAAATCAGTTTGAAAACGAGTGCATACCACAGGTCTTGGATGAAATCTGCTGCACCTAGGATTGGCAGGGGAATTACCTGAATCAACTTTCCAATACCCACTGCTAGGAGGATATAAAAAACGGAGTAACCGAGCAATGCATTACACTCTTGATTCAGGTCTTTAAAGGAAAGATGATCTGCAGGAACGCGTTGCCAAGTAATCCAATTCATGGTAAAGTTTAATTCGGTTTATGGTTTTTCCTTACCTGAACGAGTAACTCCTCCAATCCATTCAATCGAATTTCATACAAGGTATTTAGGCACATGCCTAAGTTGCCTTCGGGAAAGCCTTTTTTGTGCATCCAAACGAGGTAATCTTCCGGGATCTCGCAGAGGAGGCGACCCTTGTACTTACCAAAAGGCATGGTGTGCGTGACGATATCGATCAGAATTTGGGGATTCATGGGGCTAAAAATACCCTTTTTTCAATTCGAAAAACAACCAATAGGGCCATGGATACTGGTCGATCGCTTGGGTAATTAGTCAAGAGTGCATAGGTTTACCCCATGGAAATAGGAATAGATAGCTTTGCCGCTTTTGTAACGGATGCTCAAGGTAATCCCGTCGGGACGGCGCAAGATGCTTTACGGGAATTACTGGTTCGCATTCAGCTGGCTGATGAAAAGGGATTGGATGTATTTGCCATCGGGGAGCATCACCGAAAGGAATTTTTGGATTCTGCCACCTCGGTGATTTTGGCAGCTGCTGCAGCGCGTACCACTCGCATTCGCTTGAGTAGTGCCGTGACGGTGCTGAGTGCGGCAGACCCTGTTCGGGTATTCCAACAGTTTGCTACGCTGGACCTGATCTCCCAGGGAAGGGCCGAACTCGTGGTAGGAAGAGGATCATTTTCGGAAGCTTTTCCTCTTTTTGGCTTGAACTTCCAAGATTACGATGCTTTGTTTGCGGAAAAGTTAGACTTGCTCTTGCAACTTAACGAACAAGAAGTGATCACCTGGAGGGGAAGATTTCGACCTTCCTTGCAGGAGCAAGCTATCTATCCTAGACCCATGCAAGCCAAACTACCCATCTGGTTAGGGGTAGGAGGGACGCCGGCATCCTTTGTGCGTGCGGGCTCGCTGGGACTCCCCTTGATGGTGGCCGTGATAGGTGGGGAGACGCACCGCTTCCGACCCCTAATTGATTTGTATCGGGAAGCAGGGGATAAAGCTGGCTTTGCACAAGAAGAACTAAAGGTAGGGCTGCATTCCCTGGGCTATGTAGCACAGACGCACGAGGAAGCCGTAGAAACCTACTATCCCGGCTATGCCGAAACCTTCACGCGCATCGGTCGAGAGCGGGGCTGGCCGCCCGTGACGCGTGGGCATTTTGAGGCCCAGAATGCCCCTCGAGGAGCGTATCTGGTAGGAAGTGCGGAGGAGGTAGCCGAAAAAATACTTCGCCATAGCGCCTCCTTGGGAGGTATTGATCGATTTACCTTCCAAATGGATAATGCAGGGCTGAGCC
>Ga0194129_10005840_pt1 | contig 15442 bp, 15 predicted proteins | sample TA2KigCa35mmetaG_FD_150862 | JGI IMG/M metagenome (GOLD analysis project Ga0194129, IMG submission 150862) | Freshwater microbial communities from Lake Tanganyika, Tanzania - TA2015038 Kigoma Deep Cast 35m | ecosystem: Environmental > Aquatic > Freshwater > Lake | place: Tanzania: Lake... | reverse complement strand
AAAACCTGCTGGTTTCCAATCAATAGGTGTCACCAACGAGTGGTGACCTCAGCCCGTGGTACTTCTCAGTTCGTTGGGCCATCTAGTTTCCAATCAATAGGTGTCACCAACGAGTGGTGACTGTAAAGAACCTAGAGGCGAATCTTAAAGCAGAGAAAGCACGATTTCCAATCAATAGGTGTCACCAACGAGTGGTGACAAACAATGGCAGAAAAAGGGTTGGTGCGTCGTTATGAGTTTCCAATCAATAGGTGTCACCAACGAGTGGTGACGGAGCAAAGGGAACTCGTAGAGCGTGAGACCAGCGTGGTTTCCAATCAATAGGTGTCACCAACGAGTGGTGACTCACTTGGGCGAGTTCGTTATCAAGAACGTGACCCACTAGTTTCCAATCAATAGGTGTCACCAACGAGTGGTGACCTTCCAAAGTTGTTGAACTCACCGCTAAGATTAAAAAGTGTTTCCAATCAATAGGTGTCACCAACGAGTGGTGACGATCCGTCGCTGAGTTACAACTAGGGAGGCACAATCGCCTCGTTTCCAATCAATAAGTGTCACCAACGAGTGGTGACCTAATGGGCGCACTGGCAACCGCTGACGCTAAGTTGAAAGTTTCCAATCAATAGGTGTCACCAACGAGTGGTGACTCCCCCGAGAATCATGTTCTCCGTCACCCTGACCAATCCGTTTCCAATCAATAGGTGTCACCAACGAGTGGTGACCAGTCAACGTCCTAATGCAGATTAACCGCAACGGTCAGTTTCCAATCAATAGGTGTCACCAACGAGTGGTGACGGTCTTGGTTATATAAAGATCTATGGCGCGCCGGAGCCACGTTTCCAATCAATAGGTGTCACCAACGAGTGGTGACGTGTTCACCGAAACAAACGACCAGATCGCTGCCCTGAGTTTCCAATCAATAGGTGTCACCAACGAGTGGTGACGGCGGCCTCGAAAGTCCCCGCGGCGTAAGGAGCCTGGAGGCCAAAAGCGCGCACCACCATGGTGACATGCTGGCTAACAGCGCTACGGGCTGTGGAAAATCCTGAGATCGCTGATGCCGCAAGCCAGCGCGCAGCTCGACGCCATCACCGGGGTTATCAGCTGTTGAAGGAGCTGCGCGCTCAGATCACGATGTCGGGAAAGCCCGGTACTGGAACGGGTAGGCCCAGATTCACGATCCGCGCGCAGCAACGCTGACTGAGGGGCCACAGCCGTACGCGGTCCTGTTCGACGCGGATCAGCTTCTGCAGCCTGCGCTGCAGCTGGGCCACGGTTTCGGGCCTCAGCTGGCACTCAAACACGCTGTGTTGCACCCTCACCCCGTAGCCCTCAAGCAACGTGGCCAGCTTGCGTCGCCGCTTGTCGCAGGGGCTGTCGTACGCCACCACCCACCGTTGCTCCGTGCCTGCGTTCATCGCCGTTGGGGCACCTCCAGGCCCTTGGCAGGGTCATAGACAAAGCGCACATATGCACGCACGAGCTGGTCGAGCAGATCCCAGCGGGGCCCGCGCCGCTCCGGCTCCACCTGCACCTCCTCCGCCATGTGGGCAGCCCAGGCACTCATCCAGCGGCGACGGGTGCCGGCATCCAGAAACACGCCACCCTCACGAAACTCGAATCCCTCATCTGCCCGCTGGCGGCCGGTGCGAATCAACCAGACATTGAAGGGATCCACCAGCAGCGTCCGCAAGGGCTCGATCAGATCAGACACCAGGCCTGCATGGCGCGGGGATCCCACGTGCAGCACCCCTTCATAGGGATCCAGGCCCTGCAGCTCCACCCGCGTCTGCAGAGCATTGGCCAGCACCCCGTAGCCGAAGCTGCTCAGGGCATCAAAGGCACTGGTGGGCGGCCGGTAGTGGCGGCCCTGCACCACAAAACCGTTTTCGGCCAGCAGGATTCCCAGCGCCCGCTGATACTCCTGGGCGGCATTGCCCTCGAGGCCGCGCAATCGCTCCGCTGTTGTGGCCGCGGAAACCTTGCTGAGCAGCCAGCCGAGCCGCTGCAACGCCGATTGCACCTCCTCCCGCCGTTGTCGCCGCGTCAGCCGCAGCAGCAGCACCCGGCCGTTGCTGATCTTGGCCCGGATCAGGATCACAGCCGCCGTCAATCTCTCCTGCTCGGAGAGCATCTGTTGATGGCGCATCCGGTGCCGGTAACCCGTTTCGATCGGGTGCAGCCTTCCCTGGCACCAGCCGCTCTGGCTGAAGTAGCCGATGCTCACCTGCCGTTCCAGGCAGGCCCGGATCAGCGGAGTGCTCAGCTGCAGATTGCCATGCACCAGAATCTGGTCCAGCTGGGGCAGGGCCACGCGCTCCAGCTCCTCCTCTCCGCAGCGCACCACCACCTGTTCACCATCCAGACCCACCTGGCCATGGCTGCGGAGGAGATAGAGGCTGCGCATGGAAAACAGACAAGAGGCCGTCCAGGCTGCCCCCGAGGACGGAGCGTCAGCCCCCTGCTCGTGCGAATCACCACTGGAGTGACGCGCCCTTGTTCCGAGAAGGGACAAGGCGCCGCAGGCCAGAGCTCGCCGTTGAGGGCTCACCTGGTCGTTCGCAGCAGGGCTGTGGTCAGCTCCTGCGGCGATTCAGACAATGGCTGGGGATGACACCGGCCTGCACCATGGATTAGTTGAATCTTCTGGGTCCTGATGGCGGAGCCTGCGATCCCCTGCAGCTGCTTCGGGTTGAAAGACCCGGCCTGAATCTGCGCCACTGGCCGCGCTGGCTTCAGGAGGCTGATCGCTGGCAGCAGCGGATGGAGCAGCAGGTGCCCTGGCGGCAGGACACGATCACCCTCTGGGGCCGCACCCACCCCTTGCCGCGGCTCACCTGCTGGATGGGGGATCCCGGCTGCTCCTACACCTACAGCGGTGTACGCAATGCGATCGAAGCCTGGGTGCCGGCGGTCTCTGAGCTGCGCGCTCTGGTAGAGGAGCAGGTGGCCTGGCAGTTCAATTCTCTGCTGCTCAATCGCTATCGCGATGGCCGCGACAAGCTCGACTGGCATGCCGATGATGAGCCGGAGCTGGATCCTTAGGCGCCGATCGCCTCCCTCAGCCTTGGGGTGGCCCGCAGCTTGAGGTTGCGTCCCAACCGTGCCGATCGCACCCCCGCCGATTTGTTCAGCTTTGATCTGGGCGGCGGTGATCTGCTCGTGATGGATCCACCCACCCAGCGTCACTGGCAGCATCAGGTGCCCCAGCGGCTTCGCCTGCAGGGCACCCGGATCAACCTCACCTTCCGCAGCATCCTGGCGGAGGCGATCCGCCGTGCTTGATCATCTCCTCGATGCGGTGCTCGCAAGGCACACTGGTGAGAGCCAGGCCCTGGTGCTGTGGCGTCTGCGCGTCGCAGACAGCCGCCTCACACCGCTCTTCGCCAGCACTGATGTGCAGGCTGCCGAGGCCTACAGCGATCCGCTCATCCGCGCCGCCTACCTGCTGCGCTATCAGCCGCACTACACCCTGCAGATGGGCGATCTACTGCGCGCGCTGGAGGGCGATGCAGCGGTCTCGCATCTCTTCGCGGGCCCCCATCTGCGCCACCTAGCCCTCTGCGGCGGGCCGGCGCCGGAGCCGATCGCCCTGGCGGTGCTGCATCAGCAGGGGGGCGGCCAGTGGCTGCAGACCACTGTTGTGGATCAGGGCGCTGCCTACTGGAGTTATTGCTGGCCGATCAGTTCCTCGGTGGCGATGAGCTTCAGCTGCCATCCCCGGGTGGAGATCGGCGGCATCCGTGGCGATCTGGCTCAGCTGCCCCAGGCCAGCGAGCTTGCCGTGCTCGCAGAAACCCAGGTGCTCACCTTGATGAATGCACTCAATGAGCTGATGCGGATCGGCGAACGTGCCCTTAAGCGCACGCTCATGGCACGCCTGGAGGCGCTCCCAGCTGGTGCCCTGGTGCTGGTGAGTGATCAGGCCCGCTATGACCGCACCGTGGAAGGGATGGCTCTGTTGCGCAGGCTGCTGCAGGCCAGGGGTGCCCGGTTTGTGCTGGCCCGCATCCAGAAAGAAGACAGGCACGAGATCGCCAACCGCTTCCAGCTGAGCCCGCGCCTGCGCCAGGTCTACGGACAGGAGGCCAGCCCCTCCGGCCCGTTCACGCGCCGCTATCGCATCTGGAACCGCAACCTGCAGCTGGTGGCCGTGCTGTCCTGATGCCCGTCGTTCGCACGTCTTGTTCTGCGGCCGAGGCGGGTTGCGGCGAGGATGGGAGGGTCCTTCGCTCCTGATCCGCATGGCATCCCGCAGCGGCAGCTGGGACTCCTTCGCGCAGTTCATCCGCTGGAGCCAGCCCCCCTCCCGTCCGGTTCGCCCACCCGCCCCGGCACCGTCATCGGCAGAGCAGCGCCACAAGAGCAGGCTGAAGGCCTGGCTGAGAGGGCTACTGAGACATCTCAGCCGTTGAACACCACCCTGTCTTGATCTGAACCTATGCAATCTCCGCGTACATCAAGGCAATGACTTCCTTGGATGACAGGCGAGTCCCCGACGCTTACAACTAAGGCATGACCTACTCAGCAGTCACCTTCGCGCCGGTCCAGAGCTTTATCCGCGCCTCAAGGAAACTGCGGGATCTCTATGGCAGCTCGCTGCTGCTCTCCCACCTCGCCCACGCCATCGCTGACGACGCCAGCGCCAAGGGTCTCGACGTGATCAGCCCAGCCTCGATCAGCAGCTCCCGCGGCGTTCCCAACGTGCTGGTGATCAAGGGCGACTACCGCAAGGGCCAGGCCCGTGACGCCCTACTTGCCAGCTGGAAGCGGGTCTTGCACGTATGCCGCCGGTGGCTGGAAGAGGCCGTGGAAGGATCCGAGATCGTCCTGGCCGATTGGGAGAAGAGCTGGGGTCCCAGCTGGAAGGCCTGCGGCCTGCACACCTGGGAGCTGTTCCACGGCCAGGGTGAAACGATCGAGCAGGCCCGCCAGGCCCTGGCGGTGAACAAGCTGCAGCGCGACTGGAGCGCCCCCAACTGGACTGGGGAGAGCTCCACGCTCTCCTCGGCGGAAGCGGTGGCGCGGCCAGGCATGGGCCAGGTGATTGACCCCCGCCAGCTGGTACCCCATGAGGTCCAGAGGGAGGCCCGCGAGTTCCTTCAGGTGTTGCGCCTGAAGCTGGGCGAGGCGTTTGCCGGCAACCAGGAAGAGCTGTCGCTCAGTGAGCTGGTGAAGCGGCTCGTCACCTATAAGCCGATCGCCCAGCAGCTGCAGCTGGAGATTCCTGAGCGGTTTGACCGGACCAGTGCAGCCAAAGACACCAGCGAATCAATCATCTGGTTCATGGCCGATGGCGATGCGATCGGATTTCATCTGGAATCGCTGGGGGCCAAGCTGGGTGAAGCCGAAGCCCTGCAGAGTTTCAGCGGCGGCATGCGCAGATGGGCTTCTGGGCTGTACCAGAAGGTACCCGCCTTGATGCACGACAAAGCCCTGGTGGTCTACGCCGGGGGCGACGATGTGTTCGGTGCGCTGCATGAATCCGAACCAGGCCACCATGATCTAACGACGCAGGATCTGTGGCGCTGGCTCAGTGAGTTTCCCCGCCTCTGGAAGGACTGCGGCCAGGAGAACCTCACCGTCTCGATGGGATTGGTCTGGGCCGACAGCCAGGTGCCCCAGCGGGAAGCGCTGCAGCATGCCCGCGACGCCGAAGCCAGCGCCAAGCGTCGGGGCCGCGACCGCTTCGCGTTGCGCCTGCTCTACCCCAGCGGCAACCACCTGGAGTGGACCTGCCCCTGGCATTGGCTGGAGCCGATCCGCAGCAGCTACCGCGACCGCGAGGGCCGCAGCGGGGAACGCGCCAATTGGCGTCACCTGGCCGACGATCTGGCCTGGCTGCGCAGCCGTCAGGCGATCGTCACCAGACCTAGGCCCGCACCCAATGCCACCGCCCTGGCCCTCTGGCAGGCTTACTTCCCCGGCTGCGTCCTGCCCCTCGATCCACGCCGCAGCACGGCCGGTACCTCAGGTTTTCGCGCCAGCCTCCAAACCCCGGAAGACGGGGGGCGTCGCTTCGATCAGTGGCTGCACGATCTCGGTCGCGTCCTGGCAGGGGTGGAGAAGTGGAACACCCGGCCTGCAGCGCAGGAGCTGGCCCGATGAACAGCCTTCCCTTTCAGCACCTGGTGCTGCTCGAACCACTGGGGCTGCTCTACGGCTCCGCCGGCCGCCTGCTGTCGCCCGAGGCGCTTACAGGGCGGGCAGCGGAGCACTTTCCTCCCGATTCCCCTGCCATCGCTGGGGTCCTTGCCAATCGGCTCGACCCAGGCAGCCGTTGGCACCTGCACACCGCCGGCCCCTTCTGGTGGAGTTCCACTGAGGAGCTGATGCTGCCGGCGCCGCTCACCCTGCTGCAGGAACGGCAAGACGATCAACGCTTCAGCCGTAGGCGCCTCAGCTGGATGGAGGGCGATGACGAGCACAGCCCCTCCGGCTGGCGGCCGGCTGATGCTGGCGACCCACCACGCAAAGCCCCAAGCGGCGGCTGGGTGGCCCTGTCCGACTGGCATCGCCTGAGCCAGGACGTGATGGTGGCGGTGCACAACGATCCCTGGCAGGCCGTGCCCCATCTGCATCCGCGCCTGCGCGAGGACGAGCGGGTGAGTGCCGGCGAGAACGCCCTGTTCCTCGAGTACGGCATCGCCCTGGAGCCAGGGGTGCGCCTTGCCTACCTCAGCAGCCATGAGGTGCCTGCCGGCATCTACCGCTTTGGCGGTGAGGGGCATCTGGTGCAACTCCGCTGCCAGGCGTTGCCCGCCGCCTTGATCGCGCTGCTGCAGGCGCCTCTGGCGGGAACCTTTGCCCTGATCACAGCCGGGCTGTGGGGCGGGACGAAGCTGTCGCTGCGCGAGCCGATCGACACCAGCGTTCCCAATGGTCGCCAGCCCTGGCATCAGGGTGGCCGCGCTCCAGCGATCCTCACCGACAAGCCGCGTCCCTGGCGGCATCGCCTCGGCGAGGGCAACAACAACGGCCGCCGCCGGCTGTCGCGAGGCCGCTGGGCCGTGCCCGCAGGCAGCTGCTACCGCCTGCAAGGTGAGTCGTTGCCGCCCTGGATGGAGTGGCCCGAAGCCTGGTTCCCCAAGGAGGGCTTCAGCTTCAAGCAGCTCGGCACAGCCCTAGCCCTGCCGCTGCAGGCGCCCCCCTGAACGTCCGGCGCAGGCCCTGAATCCTTCCGAACCATTCACCTCCCAACCACCCACCGCCCCAACCACTAACAGCCCGATGTACGAACGCCGCTACGGCCTGATCCGAACCCTGGCCCCCCTGCATGTGGGGGCCTCCGCCGGCGAAGAAGCCGGCAACCTCAACCTGATCTTCCGCGACGCCTTCACCCAGACCGGCATCATCCCCGGCAGTTCAATCCGCGGGAGATTTCGGGCGGAGATGCGTCGGCAAGGTGGCAGCGACCAAAGCGAAACAACCCGCTGGTATGGCGGCGAAGCCGGGAGCGCCGAGATCAGCGAAGCCCGCGTCAAGTTCGAATACGCCTCGTTGGTGTGGCTGCCGGTGTTCTGCCCAGGCCAGCCCGTGGTGTGGGTGAGCTGCCCGCGGCTGCTGCGGCGCTTCGCCGCGATCGCGGATCAAAGCTTCGTGAATGACCTGCCTGCCCCCTACAGCTGTAGCCAGAACCTCAAGGGGCGCAGCGGCAACAAGGGGGTCACCCTGTTCTTCAATCTGGGCTTCATGGAGGTCACGCCCACCGCAGGGCTGGACGACTGGATCCCAAAACCACTCAGAGGCGAGATCCCTGCCGATCGGCTTGTGATCGTTGACGACGCGGACATTGGCCTGATACACGACATGGCCCTCTATCGCCAGAGCCGCGTCAAGCTCGCCGACGACATGAAGAAGGTGGATGGAGGCGCCTTCTTCAACGTGGAGGCCCTCCCTGAGGGCTGCGTGCTGATCTTCCCATTGGCCTTGAAACCCGAGGAGACCGATGGCTGGAAGCCGTTTGGCAGCCAGGTCTGCCGGGAGCTCTATTTCGGAGGGCTCGAGAGCGTCGGCTTCGGTCGCTGCGAAGTCACCCTCGTCAAGCCCGCAAGCCAGGAGGTGCAGTGATGGGCTGGCATCCCTACGACCTCGATCATCTCGCCCAGGAGATCGTTCTCAAGGCGCGTAAGAAAGACCCCGATAGTCTCAATCAGGCCTACAAGATGCGAGCCACCTGTGCCTATGGTCTGGAGCGTTTCTGGGGTGAACATCTGCGTCTCAAAGCCCAAAAACCTGCCAAAGCTGAGTTTGTTGCCAATGTCTGGACTGGCTTCGTTGGCCTCATGGCCAAAGCCGATGTAAACCTGCCCGGAGACATGCTCAGTGGCCAAGATTCAGAGGCTGCTATCCAGGTGGTGGCTGAGCAGCTCTGGCGGATTCCCCCTGATCAACAACAAGCGCCGCTGGCGGTGCTCACGGCGTTATGTGATGCGGTGGTTTGGTGGACGCAGCGTCTCAAGACCGGTAAGGGAGGAGGCGACTGATGGGACGCAGCAACAAAAACCGAGGCACCGGCGGTCCCCCAAAACGTTCGGCGCAACCGCCATCCCCCAAGGCGCCCTCGCAACCGCCTCAGGCACAGCCCACAGGCGCCGATCAGCGCTTGGGCGATCGACCTTCGGCTCGCCCCGGTGTTGGGGCGGCGCTGAAAACTCCACTGCTGGACGCGTTACGGAGAGATGACGGCGGTGCTAAAGATGACGGTGGTTCTGTTGATCTGGAGTTCCAGCCACCGGAGGAGTCCAACCGTGTACCGATGGAGTACCGCGCCCAGGTGGGCGGCCGGTGCCAATGGCAATACATTCGCAAGCCCCGCAATGCCCCACCGGGATGGCGGACAGATATCCAGCAATGGATTGATGAATGGGTGGAGCGTGTCGATCAGGCCTCACCCTTTTCAGGCACTGGCTTGCGGATCATCGAGGCCCAGATCGACTGGCGTCTGATCAGCAACAGCGGCGTGGATGAGGGAATCATCCGCCCCGTCATCGGTGCTGGGGGATGGCCGATGATCCCTGGCAGTGGCATCAAGGGCCTGTTTCGCCGGGCCTGTGCGCCGGAGCGGCTGCAGCGCTGGTGCGGTAGCGGTAGTCCCTGTGCTTCAGGTGATCTCAGTCCGGGCATCCTGCGATTTCATGGCGCCTGGCCCGGCGATGCCAACTGGGCTAATGGTCTATTGGATGTGGCCCATCCCCAGCAGAACTGGCAGGTGGGCTTCACCCATGGTCGGGAAAGCCACTCCGCCTTCGGGGTAGTCAGCCTGCACCGGCCCCGATTGCAGATCGGCCTCAGCTGCACCGATCCCGAGATCAGTCCAGGGGAATGGGAGGAGATTGAAGGCACCCTCAAGCGCGCCCTGCGTGCGGGCATCGGTGGCCGCACCTGCGTGGGCTACGGCAGCAGCGGCCGGATCAGCGGTGATCTGCTATTTGAGTGTTGGCTGGAGGGCCAGGGCCCCGCAGCCAAGCTGCTCGACAACACCCCGGAGTTTCGCCCCACGATGTTCCGGGCAGCGATCCGGGGCATGGCGCTGCGGCTGTTCGGTGGTCTGACGGACGCGAGCACCGCCCAACAGGTTGTCGGCCGGCTGTTCGGCTCCCTGGGCGGGGACGAGGGGCAAAATGTGGGCCTGCTCGCCACGGCTTACACCGAGTCCGAGGTGAATCTGGGCTCTTACGGCCGGGGCAGCTGGGAGCAGCCGATCTATGCCACCTCTGGCCTGTTGCAGTGGAGGCTGACGCGGCCCTCGGGCCCCGATGAGACCACAGCGTTGCTCGCGGAGCTGCTGGCGGCGCTTCACGGCCTCACCATGAGCCTTGGCGGATACGGTCGGGGTTGGCGGCGAGCCGATCACCGCATCTTCGATCCCGACTACGGCAAAACGCCCATCGGCTGCCATTGGCAATGGCGCGAACCAGCCCAGCTGCTGCCTTGGGTCCATGTGCAGTCGGCCAATGATCTCGGGAAGCTGCTGCAGCGTTCCCAGAAACTGGCCATCGGCTGGTTACAGGCTCAGAAATTTGTCTCAGCTCAGCCCGCATCCTGGAGGGAAGTCATTCACCCGGAGCGCTTGCGAATCTGGACCCGGGAGGCCAGCGATCCCCGCGACACCAAGGCGCTCCATTGGTTCCACTGGTCGCCTGGAAGTGGGGGGGTGGATCACCGGGATGATCCACGCGAATTGAAGGGCACCGATTTGGCGGGCCGCGTCAACCAGGTCGGCAGAATTTGGCACCGAATGCTGCCGCTTATCGAAGGCGATCAACCGGCGAGACCAAGCGCCGATAACCGTGCTGCCTCACCCACGGCCCGCCCTGGCGCCACCATGGCTAAACTCGCTAAGCCGATGGCCCGGCCTGGTGCAGCTATAGCTCGGCCCAGCGCTGGTGCGATGGCCAGACCTTCGGCGGCGAATCGTCGCCAGCAGGCCCCCAAGGGAGAAGTCTCGATCACGGTGCATCCCGGACCATTCCTGGAGACCCTGGTGCTGTTCCCGGAAGCGTCGCGCTCCCCCGCCTTCATCAAGATGATGGACCGAGGTGCGGACGCCGACTTCCAGCCCCTCAGGTGGTGAGTCCGTGCGCCTGAGCCCATGACCCGCGTCCTGATCGTCACCGTTGGCGGTAGCCCGGAGCCGATTCTCAAGGCCGTGGAGCTACATCAGCCCGATGAGTTGATTTTTGCCTGCAGCGTCTCGCCCTGTTTGTCATCCAGTCTGGAGCAGGTGCTCGGTGAAGGGACACCCTGCCGTCACAGTATCGATGGCGTCGACGTCTTTCGGCCCAACCTGGTGACGCAGCTTGGCCTCAAAGGATTCAGGCCCGATCTGCAGATCATCGAACTGCCGGATCCTGATGATCTCGAAGGCTGCCTCAGTCGCCTGCGTTCTTTCCTTCAGACCCTGCCCGAGCGCTTCAGCCAGCTGGAGCTCTGCGGTGATTTCACCGGCGGCACCAAGTCGATGAGCACGGCCCTGGCCTTTGCCCTGCTCGAGCGCCAGGGCACCCTCAGCGTCGTCAGCGGCCCGCGTGAAAACCTGGTGCGCATCGACCGCAGCGAGGGCTTGCGCATCGTCGACCCGATCCCCTTCCTGGCCCATCGACTGCTGGCTGAGCGCCTGCCGCCCCTCCTTGAGGCCCACCTCTATGGCCGCGCCCGCAGTCTGCTGAGCGATTTCGCCCGTGATCAGGCCGATCGCCTCAGCGCCACTCAGCAACAGGCCCTGAGCACGCTGACCCACCAGCTGCAGGTGCTGGTGCTCTGGGATCGCTTCCGCTGGCGGGAAGCCCTCGATCTGGGCCAGCAGGTTCAGTTCGCCGAAGCGTGGCCGGAACTGTGGAGCTGGTGGTTGCGGGTGGAGGCCTCTCTGGAGTGGGATCCCCAGGTTCCTCCAGCCGTGGCGATCACCGGCTACGAATTGGTTCAAGACCTCCTGCTCAATGCCGAACGACGCGGCCGCCGCGGCTGGTACGACGACGCCGTCGCCCGGTTGTACCGCGCCTCCGAACTGCTCGCCCAGACCTACATCCGGCTGGAGCTTGGACTCGTTGAACCGCCGGACTGGATCCAACGGGACCTGCAACTGGCATCAGGTGAATGGTTCCCGAACAACGGGGTCAGTGGCCTCTACCGCTGGCTGCAGGAGCACGAGGCCAAATACGGCCGGGGAAAAGGCGAGCAAGGCCTCGGAAGCATCTATGCCGGGCAATGGCGAGAGCTCAAGCATCTGTTCGACACCCGCAACAAGTCATTGCTTGGCCATGGTCTGCGCCCGATCGAACAGGGCACCTGGCAATCCCTGCAGGATCGGGTGACCAATCTGCTCGAGGTGATGCTCCACGAGCTCGGGATTGATCAGGGTGCTCGCCCCTGTCAGCTGCCACGCCTGGGCCTGCTGCGGCAATCCTTCCTCTCGGTTCTACTAAATCCCTCGACTATCTCTAGGCCATGAGCACGGTTTTAATCGTCACCCTGGGAACCAGCCCGGAACCAATTATCAACTGCATCAGCAGTCTTCGGCCTGATCGAGTGGTGTTCTTGTGCAGCAATGAAAGCCAAAAGCTAGTGGAAGTCGTTTTGAGTAAGGTGCCCCTGCCCGATTTTCAGACAGAACGCGATGTTGTGGTGCTCCAGCAACGGCTTTCCGGCAAGACCAACAACGCTTTGGAAAATGAACTCGATCAGCTTGACCGAGTCTATCTCCGCACACTGGAACTGTTGACGCACGTGCGTGAGCAAGACCCGCATTGCCGGATTATCGCCGATTACACCGGTGGCACTAAAACGATGACCACCGGTCTAGCGATGGCCGCTATCGATGACAGTGATGTTGTTCTGCATCTCACTGTGAGTGATCGCAGCGGCGGACAAGCCTCTCTAGGCGGTTACAGCGCTCCGGTTGCCGTTAGTACGGCGGCGATCCACGCCTGCCGATTGCGTGAGCGTGAGCTGCCTGCTCTGCTAAAGCGCTATGACTATGAAGCTGCTCGCCAGGCGGTGCGGCGAGTAAGGGCCATCACCGGTCCGGATCCAGGGACCCTCCAATGGCTGCAAAAGCTGGAAGCTTTACTGGTTGGTCTAGATGCCTGGGATCGATTCGACCATCGCCATGCCTATGAGGTGCTGCAGGGCCTGTGTGACAGGCGCCTGAATGAAACGCTTCTATTTCCGCTCAAGAGGGTGATCGGCTCACGACGACAGCTCGACACCGAGGCCGAGGCACAGCGCTGGCCCCAGATGAAGGGTCATGGGCTTGAGGCCATCGAAGATCTGCTGCGCAATGCCGAGCGGCGCGCTGCACAGGAGCGCTACGACGATGCCGTGGGACGGCTATACCGCGCAATGGAACTCACGGAACAGCTTCTTCTGAAAGTTGGCGTCTGCGATCAGGTCGGGGCCGAGGGAATCCTGACGGGGGGAGTGGACCTAGAGCGATTGCCTGCCACGATCCAATCCAATTGGCGAAATAAAGCTTCGAGAAGTCAATCTGATCCAGGCTTGGCAAAGGGCAAAGTGCTGAAAATCGGTCTAGCCGAAGGCTTTGATCTCCTGGGGGATCTCGGCCATCCAACCGGCCATGAGTGGGTAAAGCGTCGCTCTGAGTTGGTGAACGCCATCAAGATTCGCAACGACAGCCTTTTCGCCCATGGCTTCAGACCAATCGGATACAGCGGCTGGCGGGAGTTGAATGCGCAGCTTGGTGGATTCCTGAAGTCTGCGGTCCAGCAGCATCGCAAGAGCAAAGGATCTCGCAGTGGTGATGCAGAGCCCATCCCACAGCTGCCCAACTCACTGGCAAATCTGTTGCCAGATGGTTGAAGAAGTGAAGACAGAATACGCCATTTGAATTGTGATCAGATCCGATCCCTCGCCATCCTCTGCAGTATCGGCAGTGGTCTGGCGGCTGCAGTGTTTTAGCCAGGTTGCTAGTGCTGCTTGATTCAGCTTGGTACGGGGGCAGGGGTTGGAAGCAACCCAGGTGATCCAATTCTGGTTCTCCAAATAAAATTGGATGAACATGCGGAGCTGTGGATGTCGCTGATCTGAGCGGTCAGGTCGTCATTCGCAAGAGCAGTTGTGCATGCAGGAACTGGTGGACTCAGGCTCTTTGCATTCGCACCATCATTGTGACCAACTCTCTGTTCTCCTCCAGTGAGGCCCGCAGCCTGCTGGCCAACCGCCAGCGCCGCACCCCCTGCGTGTTGCTGTTGGACCGGTCCTATTCGATGGAAGGCGAAAAGATCCGCCACCTCAACGCCGGCTTCGATGTGTTTCGCCAGGACATCCTGCGCAACCCGGTGGCAGCCCAGAGCGTTGATCTCGCGGTGATCAGCTTTGGCCCTGTGAAACTGGAGCGTGACTTCGCACCCCTGAGCGAGACCGAATCGCTGCAGCTCCAGGCCTCCGGTGCCACACCGATGCGCAAGGCCCTGGAGCTGGCCATGCTCAAGATCACCGAGCGCAAGCGCAGCTACCAGCAGCACGGCATCAGTTACTACCGCCCCTGGATCTTCCTGCTCACTGACGGGGAACCCACCGACGACAACGGCCAGGGCTGCTATGGCTACAAGGCCCTGATCCCACCGCTCGAACTGGCGGCGCAGGAGCAGAAGTTCACCCTCTTCACCGTTGGCGTCAATGTGTCGCCCTACGGCCAGCACCAGCCACCACTGGATGAAGCTGGAGCCGGCGCTGCGGGATGCCTTCCGCTGCCATCACCAGCGCGCCGCTGAGCTGTTGAAGCGCCGCGAGGTCATCGCCGCACAACTGCGAGGGAGCAGCCGGAAGCTGCAGGCACTGGTGGATCACCATGGCGGCTCAGGCCACTGTCTGGATCAGGCACTGGTGCAGCGCCGCCAGCAGTCGTTGCGCAGCCGCCTCAAACGTTGGTTTGTTGAGTCCGATGGTGGCGACAACCGGCGCAACGCCGCCGAGCAACTGCTGGCACTGGCCCACACCAATAGCGATCTCGTGCACGAGCAGGTGCGGCTTTTGAAAAGTCAGCACCAGGAGCTGCAACGCCAACTGTCCGCTCTTGATCTCTCAGGGTTGCTGGAGCTCACCGCCGGCGACGATGCCGCTGGAGTGGGGGAAGCGCGGCTGCGTGAGGCCGCCAGCCAGGGCCGTGAGCGTTGGCTGCGCGAGCAGCTCAGCCGCGAACCGCTGCGCAGCTGGCAGATCGAGGGCTTTGAGGATGCGCGGCTGCGGCTGCTCGAGAGCCATGGCCTGTGCAATGGCGAGCAACTGCGCGCCAACATCGACCGGCTACAAGCCCTGCCGGGCATCGGAGCAGGCCTGCAGCAACGCCTTCGCCACCGCCTCGATCAAGTGGTGCAAGGGCTGGTGGCCCGCGCCAGCGCAGCCGGAATCGGCCCGGGGCGCGAGGATCTCGTGCGGCTGCCCGAACTGCTGGCCCTGCAGAACGGCGAACAGCAGCTGCAGGCTCTCGGCCGCGCCATGGCGACCTTCACGGCTGCGATCGAGGCCCTGCAAACCACGATCAGCGATCGTCGCACGCCATGGAGACGCAGCTGAAGGCCTTTGAAGCCCTGTGTTGATGGCACCGTGCCCCGTCGTTCGCACCAGATCTCAGGCAGCACACGGCTGCATCGGCAACGCTGGTTGCAGTTCAGCCCAGAGCCTGATGAGCCCAAGCAACGAGCAGCCTCTGAACCCCTCCGCCGACGACGCCAAGGGCGCCAACGGCCGCTACCGCTTCCAGGCCGGCAAGCCGGTGGATCCAGACGACGGCCTGCATCCCGAACTGCGGAGCAGCGCCTTCAACGACACCGCTGCCACGCCGGCTGTTGCCATCCCCGATAGCCCTGAGCAGTTGATTGCCATGCAGGAGAACAAGCCCGAACGCCACGAGAAGCGCGCCCAACCCACCAGCCCCAAGGTGAAGGATGTGATGGATCTCATCGACAAGCTCGACACCAAC
>Ga0194129_10005837_pt1 | contig 15445 bp, 16 predicted proteins | sample TA2KigCa35mmetaG_FD_150862 | JGI IMG/M metagenome (GOLD analysis project Ga0194129, IMG submission 150862) | Freshwater microbial communities from Lake Tanganyika, Tanzania - TA2015038 Kigoma Deep Cast 35m | ecosystem: Environmental > Aquatic > Freshwater > Lake | place: Tanzania: Lake... | reverse complement strand
AGCAGGCACCAGATCCTCGTAGTCGGCCATGGCGGCCAGAAACGCGTTGTTCATGCGCTCGGCCCAGCGATCGTAGCCGGGAAAACCGCCCCAGCTCTCGCGCAGCAACGCGTAGCGCCGCGCAAATTCAGCCAGGGCAACCTGCTTGCCCCGTTGGGCTTGGTGTGTATCCTGGGCTTGGGCGCTGGCAGTCAGGTAGATCGCCTGGAGCTGGTGCCGCAGTTCCAGGGTCAGTGCCCGCCACTGGCGGCGGCGGCTCTCGAATTGTTCGTAGTGCCCGCGGGTCTGCGCATCGGCCTGACTCAGCCACTGGACCACGCCCAAGCGTTCGACGGCAGTGGCGAAGGATTCGTTGAAGGCGGTGTCGTCGCTGACATAGACCACCTGGTGGGCCAGCTCGTGGAAGATCAACCTTGCCATCTCGCCCTCTCCATGGGTCAGAAAGGTGTTGAGCAAGGGGTCGCCTCCAGCCCAGTTGAGTAGCCCCAGGGTTGAGTAGGCGGGCACCGGCAGCACCACGGTCTCCAGTCCGGCGGCTGCCAGCCGCCGAGCCTCCTGCTCGGCCCCTTCACGGCGGAAGTAGCCCCGGTAGTTGACACACCCGGCCACCAGGAAGCACCAGGATTGGGGCTGCAGCGACCAGGGCGGTGCGGCCACCACCGTCCAGACGGCGGCCCCGCGGCCCAAGTCGGTATAGCTGCGGTAGCTGGCGTTATCGGGCAGATGGAGTTGTTCGGAGGCAAAGTGGCGCACCCGTTGGGCCATTTGCAGTTGAGTTCTCAGCGGGGCGGGGGTTGTGGGATCGCCGAGCCACTGGTCGATGGGACGGGCCGCCTGCATCAGGCTCAGGTGCCCCTGCGCGGCTTGCCAGTAATACCCCAGGGTGCTGCATCCGCTGAGCAGCGCGGTGAGCAACAACAGCAGCAGCGGCCTCATGCGCGCGCTGCCTCCACTTCCACCAGACAGTCATAGAAGGTGGGCGCACGGCCCAGGTCGGTCAATCGCTGGCTGGTCAGCTCGTTGACATTGGTGCCGCGCAGCCCCATCTTGCGCCACCAGAGACCCAGCCCCACCACCAAACCGGGCCGGGCACGGTCGCTGATGCGGGCCTGGCAGTGGTAGCTGCCTCGGTCATTGAAGACGCGCACGGTGTCGCCGTCGTGCAGACCCCGTTTTGCCGCGTCGGTGGCGTGGATTTCCAGCACGGGCTCGACCTCGACATTGCGCAGACTCTTGACATTGACGAAGGTCGAGTTCAGAAAGTTGCGCGCCGGCGGTGAAATCATGGCCAGGGGGTAGTGCACCGAGCTGCCTGCAGCTTCGTAATTGGGCAGGTGGTTGGGCAGGCCGTCGAGCCCGCGGTCGGCCAGGGCCTGACTGAAAAACTCGCAGCGCCCGCTGCGGGTAGGAAACCCGCCCTCGGCAAAGGGGGCATCGGGCAGGTTCAGGCTGGCAAATCCGCGCTCGAGCAATTGCTCGAAATCCACCCGTGGCCCAAAGGCGCTGCGGCACAGGCTCAGGTCGTCCTCGGTGAAGCACGGTTTCCGGTAGCCCAGGTGCCAGGCCAGCCGGCGAAAAATCTCGGCATTGCTGCGTGCCTGTCTCAAGGGAGAAATCGCCGGCCGGTTGAGCAGCACGTCGGTGTGGCCGTAACTCAAGTGCACATCCCAGTGCTCGAGCTGGGTGGTGGCCGGCAGTACATAGTCAGCATGATCGGCAGTGTCGGTGAGGAAATGTTCGAGCACCACGCAGAACAGATCCTCACGCCGAAAGCCCTGGGCCACTTGCGAGGAGTCGGGCGCCACTGCCACCGGGTTGCTGTTGTAGACCACCAGCGCCTCGATGCGTGGCCCGAAGTGTTCATCGCCTGGATGCAGCAGGTCCTGGCCGATGGTGCTCATATTAATCAGGCGACTCTTGCCTTCGCGCAGCTCGGGCCTTTGCAGCGCGGCTTGTTGCACCGGGAAGTGGCCCGAGCTGGACATCAACAGGCCGCCGGCGCGGTGTCGCCAGGCGCCGGTGAGGGCCGGTAAGCAGGCGATCGCCCGGGTGGCGTTGCCGCCGCCGCGCACCCGCTGCATGCCGTAGTTCAGGCGTATGGCCGCTGGTGTCAGGGTGCCATAGTCGCGTGCAAGTCGCCGGATCTGCTCGATGGGCAGTGCGCAGACTTGTGCTGCACGCTCCGGGCGCCATTGCAGCGCGCGTTCGCGCAGGCTCGGCCAGCCTTCGGTGTGGCGCGCGATGTAGTCGTGGTCCAGCCAGTCGTGCACGATCAGCTCGTGCATCAAGGCCAGCGCCAGCGCGGCATCGGTACCCGGCATCAGGGCCAGATGTTCATGGCATTTGTCGGCGGTTTCGCTGCGCCGCGGATCGATGCACACCAACCGCGCTCCGCTGCGTTTGGCTTGCTGGGCCAGACGCCAGAAATGCAAGTTGCTGCCTATGGAGTTACTGCCCCAGATCAGGATGAGTTGGCTTTCAGCGAAATGCTCGACCTTCATGCCGACCTTGCCGCCCAGGGTATGCAGCAATCCTTCGGCACCCGCTGAGGAGCAGATGGTGCGATCGAGTTCGGAGGCGCCGAGCTGGTTGAACAAACGCGCCGCCATGGATTCACCCTGCACCAGGCCCATGGTGCCGGCATAGCTGTAGGGCAGGATAGCCTGAGGATCGCGAGTCGCGATGGTTTTCAGCCGTGCAGCGATGTCGCCCAGTGCCTGATCCCAGCTCACCGGCTCGAACTGCCCACTTCCCTTAGGTCCGCAGCGCTTGAGCGGCTGCAAAACCCGGTCGGGGTGGTAGGTGCGTTCGGTATAACGCGAGACCTTGGTGCACAGCACGCCGGCGGTATGGGCATGCTGGGGATTGCCCTGCACCTGCACGGCCTGTCCCTCTTTCACGGTGGTCAGCAAGGCGCAGGTGTCGGGGCAGTCGTGAGGGCAGGTGCCCCGGACAAGAATAGCTTCGGCGGGCATAGGCTCTCAGATTTGAAGAAGGGTTCTCGCGGCGCAGCTGGCTCAGCCTGCGGACTTGGCCGGCCGGTAGGCCGCAGCCAGCTGCTGCAGATGAGCCCGTTGCGCCGGCTGCATGTAGGGGGCTAACAGACCCAGTACATGAGTGGCGCCGCGCAGCAGCGCCGCCTGAGCGTGTTCCGGTTCCAGGGCGCGCCTGGGGTCGCAGACATACTCGAAGCTGAGCCAGTAAGTCAGCAGCACCGTCATTCGGGTGGCTGCGGGCGTGACCTCGAGCCGGTCCATTTGCAGCAAGTCGCGTCGCAGGGCATCGAGCAGGTTTTGCAAGGCGCCAATCAGGCGCTGGATCAGGTTTTGCAGTTGCGATTCGAGCTGACGATTGCGGCTGAGCAGATCGTTGAGGTTGCGGTAAATAAAGCGATAGTGCCAGAGGCCCTCGAACAGCGCGTGCATGAAGAACCAGGCGTCCTCGACATCGTGGACTTCGCTGCTGGCGCTCAGCAGCGGCTCAAGGCCCAGGCGGTGGCGTTGGAGCAGGGCGTTGACCAATTCGTCTTTGGCCGGGTAGTGGTAATAGAGATTGCCAGGGCTGATGCGCAGTTCGGCCGATATGGCGGTGGTGGAGACATGAGGCTCACCGAAGCGATTGAACATCTCCAGCGCAGTTTCCAAAATGCGCTCTGCGGTGCGACGGGGCGCTTTCCTGCTCATGGGGGGCGATTTGCAGTCGGTTGGGTGAGAACTCTAACCCAGCCGCTGCGCCGTGGGAAGCCGATGCCCTGCCTTTGCGCCTCGGCTTACCTGCCCTGCAGCTCAAGGGCGGGCGCGTTTGCGCGCAGCCGGTTGACCTGCCGTGCTGGCCCGGGTGCTGCGGCCTGTTGTGGTCTTTTTGCTGACGGTTGCCGTGGCGCGCCTCGTCGGGGTCCGGTGTTTGCGCAGATCGGCCACCTGGGCTTGCAGATCGGCCACCTGCTGCGTCAGGGCTTGCAGTTCAGCCGCCGAGGGCAGCCCCAGGCCGCTCAGGGCGCGCGAGACGCGCTCCTCGAAGATGGACTCCAGACGGCCCCATTGCTGACCGGCCCGTTGGCTCAGCCCGCCGGCCAACTCGGACATGCGCTCAGTGGCCTCGGCCATGCGTTCCTGGGCCACGGCCTGGGTCTTGCGCTGCAGGTTGACGCCATCTTGAACCAGGGCTTCGAAGACCTTACCGCCTTCTTGCTGTGCCTTGGCAAAAGCCCCAAGTCCGGCCAGCCAGATTTGCTGGGCCGATTCACGAACTTTCTCCGCAGCGTCCACTGGGGGAGGGTCGGACTTTTTACTGTTCATGCTTATCAAACCTCCTGAGAATCCGACTGTAGCGCCGCTGCAGCCGCTTTCTTAGGGGATGCACTCTAAGGCGGCGCGGGTAATTACGTACAGCCTGGGGGATGAATCCGGGCCGGCTTGATTTACCATTGGGTATGCCAAACTCTAGCTCGCCCTCTGCGGCCTATGTGCGGTTTCTCAACCTGGTGCGCGCAGTCCGTGAGCTGCCGGATTTCCCTTCTCTGGATCCGGTGGAAGAGCGTTTGCTCAACCTGTTTGCCGCAGCCTGGTTTCAGGGCGAGCGGGTGACGGTGTTGCAGGCCATGCGTATGTCCGACGAGGTTTCCTCGACCACCGCGCATCGACGCCTGAAATCCTTGCGTGGCAAGGGTATGGTGCAGTTGATATCGGATGAGATCGACAACCGCATCAAGTATGTGCAGCCGACGCGCTTGGCCGATCAATACCTGACCGAAATGGGCCAGTGCGTGGATCGGGCGCGCCAGTCCTGAGCCGCGAGCTGCCGCCTTCGCAGCGGCCGCCTAAAATGTCGCGTCCCTTCATTTTGCGACTTCCCTTGCGGCCATGACAGTCTTGGTAACGGGCGGCGCCGGCTTTATCGGCGGTAATTTTGTGCTCGATTGGCTGGCGCAGGCGCGGGCCGAGCCGGTGGTCAATTTGGACGCGCTGAGTTATTCGGGCAACCTGGAGACGCTTGAGGCGATCAAGGGTGACCGGCGGCATCATTTTGTCCAGGGCGATATTGCTGACCGGGAGCTGGTGTCCCGGCTTTTGATGCAGCACACGCCGCGGGCGGTGATTCATTTTGCCGCCGAGTCCCATGTCGATCGCTCCATTCATGGCCCCGAGGCCTTCATACAGACCAATGTGGTGGGCACCTTCGGGCTGCTCGAGTCGGTCAGAGGCTACTGGGGGGATCTGCGCGGGCCGGCACGCGAAGCGTTTCGTTTTTTGCATGTCTCCACGGATGAGGTCTACGGTTCTCTGCAAGCGCAGGAAAGCGCCTTTACCGAGGCCCATCGTTATCAGCCCAACAGCCCGTATTCAGCCAGTAAGGCGGCCAGCGACCATCTGGTCCGGGCTTACCACCACACCTACGGGCTACCGGTGCTCACCACCCACTGCAGTAACAACTATGGTCCTTACCACTTCCCGGAAAAGCTGATCCCGCTGATGATCGTCAATGCCCTGGCGGGCAAACCCCTGCCGGTCTACGGCGATGGGCGGCAGATCCGTGACTGGCTCTATGTGAAGGACCACTGCAGTGCGCTGTGCCGGGTGCTCGAGGCTGGGACGCCGGGGGAGGTCTACAACATCGGGGGCTGGAACGAAAAGGCCAATATCGACATTGTTCATACGCTGTGCGACCTGCTCGATCAGATGCGGCCGCGCGACGATGGCCAGTCCTACCGCCGCCAGATCACCCATGTGGCCGATCGCCCCGGCCACGACAGACGCTACGCGATCGATGCCCGCAAGCTGCACCGTGACTTGGGCTGGCGGCCGGCCGAGACTTTTGAGAGTGGCATCCGCAAGACCGTGCGCTGGTATTTGGACCATCCGGGCTGGGTCCAGCGGGTGCAAAGCGGCGCCTACCGCCAGTGGATCGATAGCCAATATGGAGTCAGCGCTTGAGGATCCTGCTGCTGGGCAAAGGCGGCCAGTTGGGCAGCGAGCTGCAGCGCAGTTTGGCGCCCCTGGGGGAGGTGGTTGCCCCCGATCGCCACGATGTGCAGGCGGGGGGCGACTTGACCCAGGTTGATGCATTGGCCGCTGCGGTGCGCCATGGCGCGCCTGAGCTCATCGTCAATGCGGCCGCCTACACCGCGGTCGACAAGGCCGAATCGGAGCCCGAGCAGGCGCGATTGATTAATGCGGTGGTCCCGGGTGTGCTGGCGCGCGAGGCCGAGCGCCTGGGAGCCTGGCTGGTGCACTACAGCACCGACTATGTCTTCGACGGCAGCGGCGACAGGCCCTGGCGCGAAAGCGACACCCCGGGTCCGATCAATGTGTATGGGCAGACCAAGCTCGAGGGCGAGCGCTTGGTGCAAGCCGGCTGCAGCCGACACCTGATTTGGCGCACCAGTTGGGTCTATGCCGCCCGCGGCAGCAACTTCGCCCGAACCATGCTCAAGCTGGCCGCCGAACGCGAGGAGCTTCGGGTGGTGGACGACCAGATCGGCGCGCCGACTGGTGCGGACCTGTTGGCCGATCTGACCGCCCTGGCGGTACGGCAGGCGAGTCAGCGCGTTGATCTGGCCGGGCTCTACCATGTCAGCGCCTCGGGCCAGACTTCGTGGCACGCCTACGCCAGCCATGTGATCGAACAGGCCCGCCGGATACGCCCAGAGGCGGTGCGGCGGGTACGCGACATCCGGGCAGTGCCCAGCAGCGATTTTGCGTCGCCGGCCCGGCGTCCCCTCAACAGTCGCTTGGACAGTTCGCGTTTTTGCGCGGCCTTCGGTTTGACCCTGCCGCCCTGGCAGCAGGGGGTTGATCGAATGCTCGCTGCAATTTTGGAGGCCCGGCCTTGACGCTGATGCGCAAGGGGCTCATCCTGGCCGGAGGGGCGGCTACGCGCCTGTATCCGGCGACGCAGGTTGTCTCCAAACAGCTGCTGCCGGTCTACGACAAGCCGATGATCTATTACCCGCTGACTACGCTGATGCTGGCCGGCATTCGCGAGATCCTGATCATCTCCACGCCCCAGGATGCGCCGCGGTTCCAGGAGCTGCTGGGCGATGGCCAGCAGTGGGGCCTGTCGCTGAGTTACGCCGTGCAGCCCAGACCCGAGGGGCTGGCGCAGGCCTTCATCATCGGTCGTGACTTTGTGGGTCGATCGCCCTCGGCCCTGATCCTGGGCGACAACATCTACTATGGCCACGACCTGGAGGCGCAGCTGCGCGCCAGCCACGCCCGCAACTCAGGTGCCACCGTGTTTGCCTACCATGTGAACGACCCCGAGCGCTATGGCGTGGTGGAATTCGATGGGCAGCGCCGCGCGGTGTCCATCGAGGAAAAACCGGTTCAACCCAAATCCAATTACGCGGTGACGGGTTTGTATTTCTACGATGCGCAGGTCTCTGAGATCGCGGCGCAGATCCTGCCCTCGGCTCGCGGGGAACTGGAAATCACCGACATCAATCGCGCGTATCTCGAGCGCGGGCAGCTGACCGTGGAGCTCATGGGCCGGGGCATGGCCTGGCTGGACACGGGCACGCACGAATCCCTGCTGGAGGCCGGTCAATTCATCGCGACCATCGAACACCGGCAGGGCCTGAAGATCGCCTGTCCCGAGGAAATTGCCTTCCGCAAAAACTATATTTCAGCACAACAGCTGGAAAAGCTGGCGCAGCCCATGCTCAAGAGTGGGTATGGTCAATACCTGCGCCAGATTCTCGAAAGTCGAGTCTTCTGAGCATGAAAGTCACTCCCACGGCCATCCCCGAGGTATTGCTGATCGAACCCCGGGTGTTGGCCGACGCACGCGGGTTTTTCTTCGAGAGTTTCAATCAGCGGGCCTTTGCCCAGGCCACCGGCTTGCAGCTTGATTTCGTGCAGGACAACCACAGCCGCAGCGCCCAGGGGGTGCTCCGAGGTCTTCATTACCAGATCGAGCAGCCGCAGGGCAAGTGGGTGAGGGTGGTTCGTGGCCGGGTGTTTGATGTGGCGGTGGATTTGCGGCGCAGTTCGCCGACCTTTGCGCGCTGGCAGGGCGTGGAGCTGTCTGAGGACAATCACCGTCAGTTATGGATACCGCCGGGCTTTGCCCATGGGTTTTTGGTGCTCAGTGAGCGTGCCGATGTCCTTTATAAGGTGACCGCCCATCACGAACCCGGCGATGAGCATTGCCTGGCGTGGAATGACAAGCAAATTGGGATCGAGTGGCCGCTACAAGCCCCGCCCCTATTGTCCGAAAAAGACCGCCGGGGCCTGGCGTGGCAGCAGGCCCCTTGTTTTCCCTGACGGGATCGCCCGGGCGTGCTTGAGTTTTTCCTTCTGCTTCGATTTGGTTTAATATTGCGATAGCCCCTATCGGGGCATTGATAATCTATTTTGGAGATTAATGATGGGCAATTTGATAGATATTCAGTCGCAAATTGAAAAGCTTCAGAAACAGGCTGCTGATATTCGTTCGCGCGAGTTCCACACCACGGTGCAGGATATTTTGGCCAAAATGGCTGCCTTTGGCATCACCGTCAAGGATCTCGAGGCTGCTCGCAAAAAGGGCCCCAAGGGGCGTGGTGCCGGTAAAGCCAAAGCGGCCGGCGGCGCGCGTGCTGCCAAGAAAGGGGCGGCCAAGTCTGCGGTGGCGCCTAAATTCCGCGGCCCCAACGGCGAGACCTGGACGGGCCGCGGCCTGATGCCCCGCTGGCTCTCGGCCTTGGTATCGAGCGGCCGCAGCAAGGATGAATTTGCCATCAAGGCTTGAGTCGATCTGACCGGCGGCCGTTCGTGCTGCACAATGAAGGCCGTCCCTGAGGACGGCCTTTTCTTTGATGTCTCTGCCATGAGTTCTTTTCACCCCGATCTGTCTGCCATCGCCCCGCGTGACAAGGCCGAAATCCTGGCTCAGGCCTTGCCCTACATCCGTAAATTTCACGGCAAGACTCTGGTCATCAAGTACGGCGGTAACGCCATGACGGACCCGGAGCTACAGAAAGATTTTGCCGAGGATGTTGTGTTGCTCAAGCTGGTGGGCATGAATCCGGTGGTGGTTCATGGTGGGGGGCCGCAAATTGAGACCGCGCTCCAGCGCCTGGGCAAGAAGGGGGAGTTTATTCAGGGCATGCGCGTCACTGACCCGGAGACCATGGAAGTGGTCGAGTGGGTGCTTGCTGGCGAGGTGCAGCAGGACATCGTGGGCCTGATCAATCAGGCGGGAGGCAAGGCGGTGGGGCTGACGGGCCGTGATGGCGGACTCATACGCGCCCGCAAGCTCAAGATGCTCGACGCCAAGGATCCGAGCAAGGAGCACGATGTCGGACTGGTGGGCGACATCGTGCAGATTGATCCCTCGGTGGTGCGCGCCTTGCAGGAAGACCAGTTCATACCCGTGGTCAGCCCGATTGGTTTCGGGGACGAAAACGAGAGTTACAACATCAATGCCGATGTGGTGGCCGGCAAGCTCGCGACCGTTCTCAAGGCCGAAAAACTCGTGCTCCTGACCAATACATCGGGCGTGCTCGACAAGACCGGAAAACTGCTCACTGACCTGAGCGCCCGGCGGATCGATGCCCTGTTCGAGGACGGCACCCTCTCCGGCGGCATGCTGCCCAAGATTGCCGGCGCACTTGACGCGGCGAAGAGCGGAGTGCACTCGGTGCACATCATCGACGGCCGCGTGCCCCACGCCCTGCTGCTTGAAATCCTCACCGACCAGGCGTTTGGCACCATGATCCGCTCGCACTGAGCGATCTTCGAGCCGTTAGTCTAGGTCTGAGCCTGTGCGAAAATCGTCCGCTGTTGGCCTATCAGGAGTCTGCGACCATGTCCGAGCTTGATTCCGCATCAAACGCCCCAGCCCCTGATGCCCCTGTGCGCAAGCGTCCCAAGCCCGGTGAGCGACGCATACAGATTCTGCAGGCTTTGGCCAGCATGCTTGAGCAGCCCGGCACCGAGCGCATCACCACCGCCGCTTTGGCTGCACAACTGGGTGTGAGCGAGGCGGCCCTGTACCGACACTTTGCCAGCAAGGCGCAGATGTTCGAGGGGCTCATCGATTTCATCGAAGAGTCAATCTTCTCCCTGATCAATCAACTGGCTGAGCGCGAGCCCGATGCCATGAGCCGGGTGCTCAAGACCACACGCATCCTGCTGCAGTTCGCCGAGAAAAACCCAGGCATGACCCGGGTCATGGTGGGTGACGCCCTCGTTTTTGAGCATGAGCGCCTGCAGGAGCGGATGAATCTGTTTTTCGACAAGCTCGAGGCCCAGTGGCGCCAATTGCTGCGTCAGGCAGGCGCCAGTTCGCAGACGCCCACTGTGGATGCCCAGATCCGGGCCTCCTTGCTCCATGCTTTTGTGCTTGGGCGCCTGCAGCGTTACGCGCGCTCAGGCTTCAAGCGCCTGCCCTCGGAGAGTTTGGACGCCTCGCTGTCGATCCTGCTGACGCCCTGAGGGCCTCCTGCGGCCTGCTACTTCAGCACATAGCTGGCCAGTACCGACTGCACTTCGTAGATGCTCAGTCTCCTGTTGAACTGCTTTTTTATCGGCTCGGCGGTGCTGGAGATCCAGATCTTCAGTTCGGCGTCGAGATCGAAGGTCCCGGCTGTCTCGATCGAGAAGTGGGTGATGCTGCGGTAGGGGATTGAGTGGTATTCCGTCTTGCTGCCGGTGATCCCCTGCTTGTCCACCAGCACGAAGCGCTTGTCGGTAAAGACAAAATAGTCGCGAATCAATTGGTAGGCATGCTCCACCCGCTCGCCAGGGGCCAGTATCTGGCTGAATTCCTGCTGGATTTTGCTGTTGTCGATTTTTGAGGCATTGCCCATCACTCCATCGAGTAGTCCCATACTTTCCCCTTGTTGAGCCCTGAATATGCCCGGATCTTCTCCGTCCGGCAAGGGTGAGTCAGCCGGTTGGGCGGGGCGGATAAAACCCCAGAGGGTGCTTGGACTCGGGATTGGCGGTGAAGGGCCATTTTTGAATCGGGCTAAAATCTAGGTTTCCGAGGAGCGTTGCAACCCACCCCCGCGTGGTCTAGGCTCGGAAACTGTCCTCTGCAACGACGCTCACCCGCCCGTCATGGGCCCTTTGGGTGAGTCGATAGGCCCCATCTAGGTTTGTGGCGAGTTTGGCTCTCCCCGTGGGGAGTTGTTGTCTTTGTTTGGAGAAAACTCGTATGAACGCCGTCCTCAAGCCCCTGCACACCCAGGATTACGCCATTGCCGACCTGTCGCTTGCCGACTGGGGCCGCAAAGAGCTCAAGATTGCCGAAACCGAAATGCCTGGCCTGATGGCCATCCGTGAAGAGTTTGCCAAGAGCCAGCCGCTCAAGGGTGCGCGCATCACCGGCTCGCTGCACATGACCATCCAGACCGGTGTGCTCGTCGAGACCCTGCAGGCCCTGGGCGCTGAGGTGCGCTGGGCGTCGTGCAACATCTTCTCCTCCCAGGACCATGCTGCCGCCGCCCTGGTGGCTAAGGGCACGCCGGTGTTCGCCTACAAGGGCGAGAGCCTGGCCGACTACTGGGACTACACCCACCGCATTTTCGAATTCAAGGGGGTCAAGGGCACGCCCGAAGAAGGCCCCAACATGATCCTGGACGACGGCGGCGATGCCACGCTGCTGATGCACCTGGGCACTAAGGCCGAGACCGACCCCTCCGTGCTGAACAACCCGGGCAGCGAAGAAGAGGTCTGCCTGTTCAACGCCATCAAGGCCAAGCTGGCCCAGGACGGCACCTGGTACAGCCGTCGCCTCAAGCACATCATCGGCGTCACCGAAGAGACCACCACCGGCGTGCTGCGCCTCAATGAAATGGCGGCCAAGGGCTCGCTGGCCCTGCGCGCCATCAATGTCAATGACTCGGTCACCAAGAGCAAGTTCGACAACCTCTATGGCTGCCGCGAGTCGCTGGTCGATGCGGTCAAGCGCGCCACCGATGTCATGATCGCTGGCAAGATCGCCGTGGTCGCCGGTTACGGCGATGTCGGCAAGGGCTCGGCCCAGGCCCTGCGCGCCCTCTCGGCCCAGGTGTGGGTCACCGAGATCGACCCCATCAACGCCCTGCAGGCCGCCATGGAGGGCTACAAGGTCGTGACCATGGAATACGCCGCCGACAAGGCCGACATCTTCGTGTCGGCCACCGGCAACAAGAATGTGATCACATATCAGCACATGGCCGCCATGAAGGACCAGGCCATCGTCTGCAACATCGGCCACTTCGATAACGAGATCGATGTCGCGGCGCTCGAGAAGTGCCAGTGGGAAGAGATCAAGCCCCAGGTGGACCATGTGATCTTCCCCGACGGCAAGCGCATCATCCTGCTGGCCAAGGGGCGCCTGGTGAACCTGGGCTGCGGCACCGGCCATCCCAGCTTCGTGATGAGCTCGTCTTTTGCCAACCAGACCATTGCCCAGATCGAGCTCTTCACCAAGAAGGCCGATTACCAGGTCGGTCAGGTCTATGTGCTGCCCAAGCACCTTGATGAAAAAGTCGCCCGCCTGCACCTCAAGAAGGTTGGTGCCATGCTGACGGAGCTCTCCGACGAGCAGGCCGCTTACATCGGCGTGAAGAAGGAAGGCCCGTACAAGGCCAACACCTACCGCTACTGATGTCTGACTTCCTCCCGCGTTGGGGGAGGAGGGATGGACCCATGCGCGCCGACCTGCTTCTCGTTGAACGCGGCCATGCCGCCACCCGCTCCCAGGCGCAGCGCCTGATTGCCTCTGGGGCTCTCTGGCGTGAGGGTAATGCGCCTTGGCGGTCAATCGCCAAGAACGGCGATGAGATCCCGGCAGAAGCCGAGCTCTGCCTGACTGACACTGCCGAGGCCAGGTACTTCTCGCGCGGCGGGCTCAAGCTCGAAGGCGCACTCGCGGCCACCGGCCTGAAGGTCGCTGGCTTGCGCTGCCTGGACCTGGGCCAATCGACCGGGGGGTTTACCGATTGCCTGCTGCAGCAGGGCGCAGCCCGCGTGGTGGGCATCGATGTGGGCCAGGGCCAGCTGCATGCCAGCCTGCGCGCGCACCCGAGCGTGGTGGGTATCGAGGGCGTGAATGCGCGCTCGCTGGAGTTGCAGGATTTCTGGGCGCACCATGACGCAGCTCTCAGCGCTGGGCAAGCACAGGAGGGTGGCGCTCATGAGCCTTTCGATCTGCTCACTGGCGACCTGTCCTTTATCTCGCTCACCCTGGTTCTGCCGGCCATGGTGCGCCTGCTCAAGCTCGGCGGCGATGCGCTGCTGCTGGTCAAGCCGCAGTTCGAGCTGCAGCCCGGCCAGGTGGGCAAGGGCGGCATCGTCAAGGATGCAGCCCTGTTTGCCCTGGTGGAGGAACGGCTGCGCAGCTGCTGCGCCGAGCTGGGGCTGGAGGTGCTGGCCTGGTTGGACTCGCCGATTGAGGGCGGTGATGGCAATCGTGAGTTTTTCATCCATGCGCGCAAGGCCCGCGAGGTCGAGCGTGCCCTGCCCGAGGTACCGGCCCGGCAGGTGGCCAAACGCCAGCCTCGCGGCGAGCGCCGCAAGTTGCTGCCCGACGAGGACGATCGCCAGGCCGCGCACGACGGTCAGCCCGGCCCGGCCAAACGCAAGCGCAAGAACTGAACCATAGATACCGAGACGCATCGCCATGAAGACGCCGCCGCTGAGCTTTGAGTTTTTTCCAACGAAGACGCCCGAGGGCGCCGTCAAGCTGCGCGCCGTGCGCCAGCAGCTCTATGTGCACCGCCCCGAGTTCTGCTCGGTGACTTTTGGTGCCGGCGGCTCCACCCAGGAGGGCACCTTTGCCGCCGTGGGTGAGATCCTGGCCGAGGGTGTGGCCGCAGCCTCGCACTTTTCTTGTGTGGGCGCCACCCGGGCGCGGGTGCGCGAGCAGCTGGCGCAGCTCCAGGCCCTGGGCGTCAAGCGCCTGGTGGCCCTGCGTGGCGACCTGCCCAGCGGCTATGGCGCCGGTGGCGAGTTACAGTACGCTAGCGACCTGGTGGCCTTCATCCGCGCCGAGACGGGCGAGGCCTTTCACATCGAAGTGGCGGCCTACCCTGAGGTGCATCCCCAGGCCAAGTCTCCCGAGGCCGATCTGCAGGCCTTTGCGGCCAAGGTCAAGGCTGGCGCCAATTCGGCCATCACCCAGTATTTCTTCAACAGTGATGCGTACTTTCGCTTTGTCGATGATGCCTATGCCTTGGGGGTGGATGTGCCGGTGGTCCCGGGCATCATGCCGATTCTGGGCTCGAGCCAGCTGCTGCGGTTTTCAGAGGCCTGCGGCGCTGAGATTCCGCGCTGGATCCGGCTGCGCCTGCAGGCCTATGGCGATGATGCCGCCTCCATCAAGGCCTTTGGTCTGGATGTGGTGACCGACCTGTGCGATCAGCTGCTCAGCGCCGGCGTACCCGGCCTGCACTTCTACACCATGAACCAGTCGCAGGCGGTCGGTGAGATCTTGGGCCGCTTGCAGGAACGCTGAGGCTGGGGCCGGAAATCAGTCGCCACGGGCGAGGGTGTGGCCCGCATGTTGATCCTGGCCCAAGCAGCTTGCCAACTGGGGCAGGGCGGCCTCGAGCTGCTGATGGAGCGTAAAAGGCGGATTGATCAGAAACATCCCGCTGGCGGGCAGGCCCGGTCGGACGATCTCCCCGTCCACGGTCTGGCGCAGCTTGCTGCTCTTGACCGTCAGCGTGGCGTCCAGCCAGGGCCGTTGCGCTCGCTGGGCCAGGGTTTTAAGTTTCCTGGGCAGGTCGTGCGCCTCGGGCCGGGGGATCAGTGGATACCAGATGGCATAGGTGCCGGTTGCAAAGCGCGTGAGGGCCTCGCCTATCACCGCGGCCACCCGCCCATAGTCGGTTTTCAGCTCGTAGCTGGGGTCGCAGATCACCAGAGCCCGGCGCGAGGGCGGCGGCAGCAAGGCCTTGAGGGCGTCGAAGCCGTTTTGCAGGTGGCAAGACACGCTGCGGCCGAGATCGAGCTGTGCCATGTTGCCCGACAGGGCCCGGAAGTCTGTGGGGTGCAGCTCGTAGAGCCTGAGCTTGTGGCGCCCCTGGAGGAAGCGCGAGGCGATATACGGTGAGCCAGGGTAGACCGCTAGCCGGGCAGGATCGCTGGATTGGCCAAAGTCCGGATTCAACTCCGACAGCAGATCCAGATAGGCCTGCAATGCCGGCGCGGGCGACTGGACGGCCTGTTGGGGGTCTCGCAGGGCGCTTGCCAGACGCAGCACGCCCTGGCCGGCCTCACCGCTGGTCAGGCTGTAGTCACCGTCCAGGCGGTACAGGCCGGCACCGGCGTGGGTGTCGATGACAGTTAGCGCGGCGTCCTTCTGGGTCAAGTAATTCAGGACGGCCAGCAGCGTGATGTGCTTAAACACATCCGCGTGGTTGCCGGCGTGAAAGGCGTGGCGGTAACTGAACATCCTCCGATGCTAACCGCTCCCCCGAGGCGCCCGGCCCGGGCGGTCTCGGCGGGGCGACCGGCCTGGGCGGGGTGGC
>Ga0194129_10005835_pt1 | contig 15456 bp, 8 predicted proteins | sample TA2KigCa35mmetaG_FD_150862 | JGI IMG/M metagenome (GOLD analysis project Ga0194129, IMG submission 150862) | Freshwater microbial communities from Lake Tanganyika, Tanzania - TA2015038 Kigoma Deep Cast 35m | ecosystem: Environmental > Aquatic > Freshwater > Lake | place: Tanzania: Lake... | reverse complement strand
TGTGCCCGGCGTGTCGATGGAGCTCTGCGGCGGCACCCATGTGGCCAACACCGCCGAGATCGGCCTGTTCCGGATCGTCGCCGAGACGGGGGTGGCGGCGGGCATCCGCCGCATCGAGGCGGTGGCGGGTCCCGCCCTGCTCCCCTACCTGCGGGAGCGCGACCGGGTGGTGCGCGAGCTGGCCGACCGCTTCAAGGCCCAGCCCGGCGAGATCCTCGAGCGGGTGGCTCTCCAGGGAGAGGAGCTGCGGGCCAGCCTCAAGGAGCTGGCGGCGGCGCGTGGGGCCCTGGCGGCGGCCAAGGCCAGCGCCCTGGCGGAGCGGGCCGAAGCGCTCGGTGCCCATCGGCTGCTGGTGGAGCGCCTCGATGGCGTCGACGGCGCCGGCCTCCAGGAGGCGGCCCAGCGCCTGCAGCAGCAGCTCGGGGAGGGGGCGGCCGTGGTGCTCGGCGGCCTGCCGGACCCGGCGGACCTGGGCAAGGTGATCCTGGTGGCGGCCTTCGGCCCCGCGCTGGTGGCCTCCGGGGCCAAGGCGGGGGCCTTCATCGGCGGCATCGCCAAGCTTTGCGGGGGTGGCGGCGGTGGCCGGCCCCAGTTGGCCCAGGCGGGGGGCCGGGACGGCGCCGCCCTCGATGGGGCGCTGGCGGAGGCCCGTCGGCTGCTGACTGCCCAGCTGGGTGGCGGCTGACGCTCCCTGGCTGAGGCTCAGAAGCGGTAGTTCACCCGGGTGTAGAGCCCCTGGCCCAGCAGCCAGTCGTTCCAGGGGCCCAGGTTGTCGGTGGTGGAGAAGGGCACGGCCCAGCCCAGCTCCACCGACCAGTGGTTGCTGGCCAGCCAGCGCAGCAGCACCCCACCGGAGCCCACCGTGTCGCCGAAGCTGCCACCGCTGAAGGTCGTGCGGATGCCGCCGGCACCGATGAACGGCACGAGCTGGAGGGCGCTGGTCTTGCTGTCCCAGAAGGTCCAGACCGCTTCGGCGCTGGCCAGCCAGCCGCTGTCGCCGCTGATCAGCTGGCCGGGCAGCCCGCGCAGCCCCACATCGGAGCCGAGGGTGAACTGCATCGACGAGGTCAGCGGGGCGAAGGCCAGCTGGGCGGCGGTCCGCAGGTTGACCTGCCAGCGGGGGGAGACCGTCCAGGAGCCGGAGAGGAGGCCGCCGATGGCGGTGGCCCGGCCCGCCGCGATTCCCGCCTCGGCCAGTTCCTGGCGCTGGACGGTCGGGGTCGCCGCGGCGACCCCCTGCAGCAGGTAGGCGCTGCCGCTCCAGCTGCTGTGGCGGCCGGCGCCGCTGCCGTTGACGCCGAACCGCAGGTAGCCGCCGGCGGGGGCGCGGATGCTGGCGGGCACCGAGGTCGGCAGGGCGCTGCCCTGCTCGTAGATGTTGCTGCGGCTGTTGCTGTAGCCGGCGAACAGGCTCCAGCGCTGGCTGAGGGATTCGCGGAACACCCACTCGAACTGGGCCAGGGCCTGGTACTGGTTGGTGGAGAACCCGTCGGCCGGGGCCGGCAGTTCCACCAGGTTGCGGCGGCTGAAGCCGATGCCCCCCGGTGAGGCTGACGCTGTCGCCCAGGGGGTAGGTGTAGCTGAGGGAGGCGATGGCCGCGCCCAGTTCGGGGGTGTCGGTGGCATCGAGCTCGCCGTAGACCAACAGGGTGTCCCCGCGCCGCAGCAGGCTCGGCTTCAGCAGGGTGGCCACGGCCCGGAACTCCCCCGAGCCGCTGTTGCCGTCGTTGCGCAGGGCCAGATCCCCCTGCCACGGCTCCCGGGAGGGCTCCACGGCGACGCGGAACACCCCTTCGGAGGGATCGCTGCCCAGCCGGGCCAGGGTGCCCCGCACGCTCTCGATTCCCGGCTGCCGCTTGAGCAGCTGCAGCTGCAGCTCCACGGTGGACAGCCGCAGGATCTGGCCCCGCAGGGGGCGCAGCAGCCGGCCGACACGACGGTTCAGCCAGGGGTCGCTGCCGGTGACCTGGATGCCGACCACCCGGCCTTCCACCACATCGAGATAGCCCGGTGCCGGGTCGCTCACCACATAGACGCGGCTGCTGACGTACCCGTCGAAGACGAGCCGGGTGCTCAGGGCCACGGCGCAGGCCTTGAGCCGCTCGTCGGCAGCAGCGATCCGGCTGCATTCGGCCAGGATCGTCAGCACCTGCTCGGGGCTGTAGAGCGTCAGCCCGCGGATCTCCGGCAGGGCGGCCGGTGCCTGGGAGGTGGGGGGCTGGGGGGACGGTTCCGGGGCGGCGGGGCCAGGAAGGCGGATCGGGCCATCCTGCAGGGGCGGGGCCACCAGCTGGGCGAGAAGAAGGAGCATGCAGGGTGGGCCGAGTTCCCGCTCAGAAAGACAGGCTGGTAACTTGGTGATGGATCGATGAGATCAGGCTAAATAACACCTGACGCACGCTGGCCAGTCGCACGCTGAGGCGTGAATGATGAACCCGCAAGTGACCCTGCAAGTCGTTCAGCCATCGGCGCCTAGGGAACTTACCCGCCATATCGGGGAGCGGGTCCAATCTTGAGTAGCAACGACTACCTTTTCACCGGTGAGTTGGGCGGGATCGACTCTTTTCGTCCGGTATGGCTGACACAACAGCGGCGCCGTCTCGCTCCGCTGGGGCTCACGGTTCTGCTCGCCCTGCTGGCCTCCCCGGTCGCCGCCGGTGAGATCACCGCCACCGGCGGGATGCTCGGACTCGGGAGTGTGGTGAATGGCCAACTCGGCGGCAGCTGCTTCAGCGGTGCCTGTGCGATTCGCGGGGGCACCTCCGCCGGGGCCAACCTCTTTCACCGTTTTCCGCCTTCGACACCCGCGGCGCGATCACCGGCGTCACGTTGGACGTGGGTGGGCATCGCAACGTGATGGTGGGGGTCACCCACCCCCTGGGCAGCTTCATCGACAAGGCCGTCACCCTGAGCCAACCGGCCAACCTGGTCTGGCTCTCACCGGGGGGTCTGCGGCTCAGTGGAGGGGGCACCTTCAGCAATGTCCAGCAGCTCAACCTGACCACCGCCACCAGCCTGCGGGTGGGCGAGGGGCGTTTCGACGTGCTTGGCACCACGGCCGCCGGGGCCGCCTCCCTGGCGGGCCTCCCGGCCCTGGGTGCGGCCGGCCTCGGCACCGATCCGGCCACCCTGGCGCAGCTGGGCCTCTCCGCCCAGGGGGATCTGGCCATCGACGGCGGCCTGCTCACCGTTGATGGGGGCCTGCTGCTGGATGCCCAGGGCGGCCATGTGCTGCTCGGGGGAGCCCGGCTGCAGGCGCCCGGGGGCAGCGTGGCCCTGCAGAGGCAGGCGGTGTCGCTCCAGGACAGCACGGTGGAGGTCTCCGGCCCGGACGGCGGCAGCATCCTTCTGTCCGGGGAACGGGTCTCCATGGCGGGCTCCAGCCTGCGGGCGGATGCCAGCGGCGCGGGCCGGGGCGGGCGCATCGAGGTCCTGGGCAGGGAGCTGGCCGAGGTCCATGGCGTGATCAGCGCCCGGGGCGGTCCCCAGGGCGGCGATGGCGGCTTCGTCGAAACCTCAGCCAGCCGGCTGGCACTCTCCACCGCCCCGGATCTGTCGGCGGCGCTGGAGCGTGGCGGCACCTGGCTGATCGATCCCCGCGACATCGACATCGTTCCCACCGGCTCCGGTGGCGGACCTCCGCCCGGCGGCTCCGGTGGCGGACTGCCGGGCTCGGCGTCGCTGATCGACGTGGGGCTGATCAACACCGCCCTCAACGGCGGCCAGACGGTGATCGTGGACACCACCGACCCCGCCGGGACCCAGTCGGGGACCATCTCCCTGCTGGCACCGGTGGAGAAGACGGCCGGGGCGAACGCCACCCTGGAGCTGCGCGCCGACGGCAACATCGTCATCAACGTTCCAGGCGTGGATCCCACGGCCTTCTCGAACACCTCCGCGGCCGGGAGGCTGGATGTCAATCTCTGGTATCAGAAAAGCGCCGATCCTTCCGTCCCCGTGGGATCGATCAGCTGGCAGAAGGGCGCGGTGGACATCAACACCGGCACCCTTCGCACCTTCCAGGGGGCCTCGCGGATCGACGGCAACATCGAGCTGACGGGAGCCTTCGAACCCTTCAAGCTCCTTTCGGGCACCGTTCGCACCGGTGAATTCACCTGGAGCCCTACAAGTCTCGGGGCCATTCAACTCTCGCGGTTCAATGATTCCAGGCCGGCCATCCTGGATGTCTCCAGGCGTTACGTCCAGGGGCCCGGCCGCAACGTCACAGCCTTCTCGACGGCGCTGCTGCAGATCGGCCCTTCGGCCCTGACCAGCGGCATCGACGGAGGAACGGTCACGGATTTCACCCCCGTCAAGACCACCCTGATCAATGTGGCCACGGGAGCGACCCTGGCGCTCAACCAGGCCACCGTGGATGGTCCGAATCTGGCGGTGGAGAGCGGGGCCCAGCTCCAGCTGTCGGGCGTCAACCGGCTGGCGGCCCTCGAGAACGCCGGATCGATCCTGATCGCCCCCGGCGCCACCCTCGACCTGCAGAGCGCGGCCGTCTCCCCCGGTGCCTCGATCACCCTGCAGGGCAATGGTTCGGCGCGGCTGCTGGTCGACGGCGCCGCCTTCCGGAATGAAGGAACGATCCAGGGATCCGGCCTGATCGAGGTGGGCTCCGGTCTGGGGACGTTCACGAACGGAACCTCCCAGCTGCCGGGGGCACCGGAGGCGTTGCTCGATCCGGTCGGTTCGCTGCAGATTCGCGCCCGCAGCCTCACGCTGGAGCCCAACAGCCGGCTCCTGTTCGATCTCTCCACCCCCGACGAGCTCTCCGTCTTCGGTGACACCCTCCTCGGCGGGGGGCTGGAGGTGGTGTCGCCGCCGGTCGTGGGGGTCATCACTCCTTACCAGCTGATCCGGGCCCGTGGCATCACCGGCGCCTTCGATCCCGCCCAGATCGTCCTGCCGATCGGTTTCACGCTTCAAGGCGTCGTCACGACCGGCGATCCCCAGCGGCCGTTCAGCTTCGGCGGCGATCTGGCGGCGACGCTGCCGCCGCCCCCGGCCCCGCCCGATCCGCCCGTCACCCCCATCCCGCCCGTCAGGCCGCTTCCGCCCCAGACCGTCACGGTCCCGGTGACCCCGTCACCGTCCCCTCCGGAGGCACCGCCATCGACCCCTCCGCCGGCCCCGTCGTTCCTCCTGCCCGATCTCGGCTACCGCATTTTCCCCTCCACCCAGACAACCCCCTTCGGCTCCACCGTCAGCAGCAACCGGCGCGGGGTGGGCTCCGACGCCCTGGCGGTGAACCTCTCGGAGGCGGATTTCAGTCTCACCGGCGGGTCGGTGCCGGTGCCCGGCCCCCTCACCACCACCACCAGCGGCCTCTCCACGGCCCAGGTGGCCGCGGCGATCACCGACGGCGATCAGCAGCGCACCGAGGACGTGCGCCGGACCCTCGGGGATGTGGGAATGGCCGGAGATTCCGGCGGAACCCTGCGCCTCGAGGAACTGCAGCAACTGCTCAGCAAGGCCTCCCAGAAGGGGGACCGGGATGACGAGCGCTTCAATCCGGCCGTGCTGATGGTGTCCTTCACCGAACAGAAGCCCGAGGCGGGCCAGGAACAGAAGCCCCCGGGGGGGCAGCAGCCCGGGGCCGCCGGCGCCAGCGGGCCGAAGCCGGCCAATTCGTTCCTCGATCTGATCCTGCTCAGCCGCAGGGGGGAGCCCGTCGGCAAGCGGGTCGAGCTTTCCAGGGAGCGCTTCGGCGAGCAGCTGCGGGCGCTTTACCGCCAGCTGGCCCGCCTCGAGCCCCTCCAGGTGGAGAGCCCCGACTCCCCGTCCCGGCAGATCCACCGGGCCATGATCGAGCCCATCGCTGCGGAACTCCAGGCCAAGGGCATCACCACCCTGGTGATCGTCGCCGACCGGGGCCTCCAGGGCCTCCCCTTCGCGGCCCTCCACGACGGCACCAGCTACTTCGGGGATCGCTACGGCTTCTCGATCACCCCGTCCCTCAACCTCACCTCCTTCGGCCCTCCGCGCCAGACCAGGGGGCGGGTGCTGGCGGCGGGCGCCGCGGCGTTCGAAGGGCTCGGTCCCCTGCCCCTGGTGCCCGAGGAACTGGCCGGCATCCCGGAGGGGGTCGGGGTCGACCGGTTCCTGAACAAGAGCTTTTCCCCGGAGGTGCTGTTGAGCCGGGCGGCCGATCCGCGCTATGAGCGCCTGCACGTGGCCACCCATGCCGAATTCCTGCCCGGCGGCCCCTCCCAGGCGCGCATCTACACCGGGACCGGCTCGGTGAGCCTGCAGGAATTCGCCAACCTGCGCCAGCAGCGCAGCGGCAGCCCGCTGGAACTGTTCGTGCTCAGCGCCTGCCGCACGGCCCTGGGCGACAGCGACAGCGAACTCGGATTCGCCGGCCTGGCCCTGCAGGCGGGATCCCGCAGTGCCATCGGCACGCTTTGGTATGTCGATGATGTGGCGACCTCCGCCTATTTCCTCCAGCTCTATCGCTTCCTCGACCAGGGGATGCAGAAAGCCGATGCCCTGCGGGCCACGCGCCAGGCCATGTCCACTGGCAAGGTGCGGCTGGAAGGCGATAAGGTCATCGGGTCCGATAGTGTTCCCCTTCTCACGGAGCTGAGCCCATCCCAGCGGCGTCGGATTGCGGCAGGCGTGACCCATCCCTACTTCTGGGCCGGGGTTCAGTTGATCGGGACTCCCTGGTGAGGCCTCACCAACGGGTTCAGTTGCCCGGTTCCCTCCCCCTGCCTCCCATGACGAGCTTCTCCGGTCATCCCGGTTCTTCATTCTGTGCCTGATCTCCCAGCCGTCTTCAACGTCTTTCTAATGCTGGCGATGGCCCATTTCGTCGGGGATTTCGGGCTCCAGAGCGACCGCATGGCCCGGGAGAAATGCCCCGGTTGCGGTGTGACCCTCGGTTGCGGTTGGTGGCTCACCTCCCATGCCGCCATCCATGGGTTTCTGGTGGGAGCGATCACCCAATCCCCCCTGTTGGGTGTGGCAGAGTCGATCGTTCATTTGTTGATTGACTTCGGCAAATGCCGTCGTCTCTGGAGCCTGTCATTCGATCAGGCGCTTCACATCATCACCAAGTTCCTCTGGGCCTGGCTGGCCATCCAGCAGGCCAAGCCTGGGTTCTGGTTGTCATGAAACGTTGCCGTCAACTGTGGTCATGAAGACAGTGTTCGTCCAGAAATCGGTTACTCAGAAGGCGATCCTGGACAGACGGTTATGAAGAAGGCTGGGGCCGACCATCGCGAGCCTGACGTCCACGCCGGTCGGTCCCGCCGTCCGGCCCTGATGGTGCTGGCGGCCAGCCTCCTCACCCTGGCCCCGCTGGCGGCGCTGGAGCCGCCGCGGGCCCAGGCCCAGAGCGATCTGCGCAAGAGCTTCCCGGGGCGCCGGGTCGGGGGAGGAACCCGCGGTGACTGCTCCAGCCGCCTGCTGGCCCACTTGGTGCCGGCCAGCAGTGTCTTCGCCCCAGGCAAGGATCGCTACTTCGGCCTGCTCGAAGGCCCCAGCGTCTCCCCCAGCCCCCTGGAGATCACCTTCCGCCCCCTGAGCGGTCGCGGCACCGCCGATGGCTCGATGGCCTCGGGCCAGCGCCGGGTGCTGCCGGCCTCCGGCCCGGGCATCACCCTGATCAGCCTGCCCTCGGTGAAGGTGCCGACGATGTGGGAGTCGAGCTACCTCGGCCCCGGGGCCGCGGCGACCCCCACCCCCGCCGATCCGCTCAACTTCGTGGCCGCTGAATCGCCACCGGCCCTCAGCCTGCTGGTGACGGATGCCTCGAAAGAGGATGGGGCCGTGCAGGCCTCCCTGGCCAAGCTGCGCAGCTCCTGCGGCGCCAGCGTGCCCCGGGAGGAGGTCGGCACCGCCTTCGGTCTGTCGGACCTGATCACGGCCCAGTGGCCCGAGCGGATTCCAGTGCGCTGTCCCGCCTGAGGCCACCCCGCAGTTCCCAGATGCGCAGGGGCTCGGTGCGCCCCTTGACTTGAGCTCCCCCCAGTCGAGCCACTCCAGGGGCAGGCCCTTGGGCAGCAGATCCAGTGTGCTGGAGGACACCAGCACCCGGCAGAGATTGGTCTGACGCTGCTTGTCGAGGCTCTCCAGCCGGGCGGCGCAGTTCACGGCGTCGCCGATCACGGCGTACTCCAGCCGTTCGCTGCTGCCCATCGATCCGGCCAGCACGGCCACGGAATGGACGCCGATGCGCAGCCCCATCGCCGGCAGTCCCTCCTTCTGGAGCTCCTCGTTGAGGCTGTCGACGGCGCGCTGGATGGCCAGGGCGGCATCGATGGCCGCCTTGGCATCGGCCTCCTCGCCGCTGCTCAGGGGGGCCCCGAAGACCGCCAGCAGGCCGTCGCCGGTGAACTTGTTGACCATGCCGCCCCGGCGCGTAATGGCGGGGACGAACAGGGCCATGCCCCGGTTCAGCCAGTCGAGCAGCTCCCCGGGACTGAGCCGTTCCGACACGCTGGTGAACGAGCAGGTGTCCGACATCAGCACGGTGACCGGCAGCTGGCGCCCCTCGAAGCGCCCGTCGCTGAGCAGCCCATCCCGCTGGTTCCAGAGCTGGCGGGCCACGGCCGGGGAGGTGGTCTCGCCGAGCAGCCGCTCGATCTGCTGGCGCTGCTTCTGGCTGGAGGCACAGCGGCGCACCCAGCCCGCGCCGGCCATGGCGATGAAACCCGTCAGGGGCAGGCTCAGACCCACCCAGAAGAAGTTGTAAAGCAACAGCACGGCGCCACCGACCATCAGGCTGGCCACCACCCCCACCACGAGCACGCTGCGGCGCAGCAGCACGAAGGCCTCCCCCAGCACGATCCCCAGCACCACCGCCACCACTTCGGCGAGCCGCTCCACCCAGCCCGGCAGCGTGCGCAGGCGCCGGGGGTCGCCGGCGACCCTGCGGTCCATCAGGGCGGCCAGGCGATGGGCATGGATCTCTACGCCCGGCACCAGCAGCTGCTTGGCCCCGAGGGCGGAGCGGGTCTGGGGCACCGGGAACAGGTCCCGCAGGCTGGGAGCGGTGCTGCCGATCAGCACGATGTGGCCACGGATCTGGTCGGCGGGGATCGGCCGACGGCCGAGCACATCCTGGAGGTTCCAGAGGTGGAAGCTGCCGAGCTGGTGGAACGACAGCATCTGCTGGAACCCGGCGGCATCGAGCTGGTCGTAGCCCCCCGATGCCGGATCCAGCCAGGGGCCCCGTTCGCTCCCCTTCTCGAGCCGCTGCCGCAGGCTCCGCTGGCCCTTGCCCACCTCCAGCAGGCGCAGCGGCAGGGACACGGTGGCTTCGTCCTGCCCCGCCACATGCACCAGATCACGGCGGATCACCCCGTCGGCATCGAGCACCAGGTCGTTGAACCCCTGGCGATCGGCCGGCGTGCCGGGCACCGGGCCGATGGCCTCGGCCACGTTGAAGATCGAAACGAGGCGGGGATTGGTGCGGAACCGTTCGCGCAGGCAGGCCTGGTCGGGGCCCACCCCCTGGTCGCGGTAGATGTCGAGGCCGATCGCCACCGCCCCTGCGGCGCTGAGGCGGTCGATCGCCTCGCACAGCACCCGGTCGTCGATGGGAAAGCCGTAGGTGGCGAGGTCCGACTCGTCGATGCCGATGATCGTGATCGCCTTGTCCGTGCCCGGCGGCGCCGGCCGCAGGCTGGTGATCAGGTCGTAGAGCAGCAGGTTGAGCGGTTCGTTGACGGGGCTGCGCTGCAGCCCCAGCAGCAGCAGGCCGGCGGCGGCGTAGGGCACGAGCGAGCGGAGGCCATCCCCCAGATGCAGGGCCTTCAGCCGGGCCAGCCAGGTGGCGGGCTTGGAGCCGGGCGGGGTTCCGCTGTCCATCAGCTGCCCTTGAAGGCGAAAAAGAGCCGCTTCATGGTGTCCAGCAGAGCATTGGAGCGTTCCGTGTGCTGTTCACGATCCAGGCTCTTCAGTTCCGCCTGCCGCTCCTGGACCATGGCGGCGAAGCGCTCCAGCAGGTCCGGATTCTCGTCCAGCAGGCCGCTGATACTGTCCCGGTCCACCTCCAGCAGCAGGCACTCCCCGGTGGCCCGCACCGTGGCGCTGCGCGGGGCGTCGAGGAAGAGGGTCATCTCGCCGAACACCTCGCCCGGCCCCAGCTGGCGCACGGCAACGGTGTGGCCCGGCTCCAGCTCCTTGAGGATCTCCACGGTCCCCCGCAGCACGTGGAACATCGAGCGCCCCTCGGCCCCCTCCTGCACCACCGCCTCGCCGGGGCCGTAGGCCACCTGATGGCTGCCGTTCACCAGGGTCTCGAGCTGCTCGGCGCTCAGGTCGGTGAAGAGGCCCACGCTGGCCAGGGTCTGGCAGCACAGCTGGGGGGAGGGCCGGGCCGGGAGCTGGGGCCGGTCCCGCGAACGGCGCGGCTGCAGCTCCCGCACCGGGAAGGGAATGCTCTGGCCTTCCCGGGCCAGGGCGTACCAGATCTGCTCAAGCAGGTCGCTGCGCAGGTCGCCGATGGCGCCGTCCCCCAGTTCCCGCTGCCATACCTGCAGCTCGTAGGCGATGGCGCTGTCCTGGAACTCCTTGACGCGGATGCGGGGGGCGGGCTCCCGCAGCACCCGGGGATGCTGCAGCACCACCTTCTCCAGCAGGGCCCTGGCCTGGGCGGGCGGCAGGTCGTAGTCGAGGCCGACGCTGAACCGGTTGCTGACGGCTCCGGAGCGGCCCAGGTTGCGCAGCACCCTCTCGGTGACGAGGCTGTTGGGGACGACCACCAGCTGGCCGTCCATGTTGCGGAGCATGGTGTCCCGCCAGCTCACCTGGACCACCACCCCCCGCACCCCCTCGTCGAGCTCCAGGAAGTCCCCTTCGGTGAACTCGTCCCCCAGCTGCAGCTCCAGGCCCGCGAACAGGTCCTTGAGGGACTCCTGGGCGGCCAGGCCGATCACGGCGGTGAGCACGGCGGAGGTGGTCACCAGGCCCACCAGATCCAGCCGCGCCGACTGGCGCACCAGCACCACCGTGGCCAGGGCGCCGCTGCCGAGGGTGAGCAGCTGCAGCAGCAGCTGGGGCGGCGGCCGCCACAGCCCCAGGTGGGCGGGCACCTGCAGCAGCGCCCAGAGGGCCAGAAGGATGGCGGCGTAGGTGAGCAGCAGGTCGTCGGTGAGCAGCACCCACACCCGGTAGACCGGCGGCAGCCCCTGCAGCGGCAGCGAACTCAGCAGGGCCCAGGCGGCGATCGCCAGCAGCGGCAACCGCAGCGGCACGGCGGGCAGGTGCCTGTGGCGGCTGAGACGGGCCAGCACCAGCAGCCCGGCCGTGGCGGCCAGGGCGCCGATCCAGATCTGCAGCAGGGCCAAGGCGCTCGCTTCGATCGCCCCATCCTGCCGCCGATCCTGGCGTTCGGCCCCGTGGCCGATCAGGCTGGCCTGAGCCGTTCCCCCTGCCATGCGACCGATCGTTCTGCGTCTCCTCGCCGTGCTGCTGGGCCTGGCGGCGCTCGGCACCGGGCCCGGTGCCGCCGTCGCCCAGGTGCAGCTGCGCTGTGAGGGCACCCTGCTGGAGGCCAGGGGCAACGCCGAGCAGGAACGGCCCACCCGCCGGCTGTCGTTCTCCCTGGCGCTGGATGCGGAGGCCCCCACGGCCGACGCCGCCCTCCAGGGCCTGCAGGAGCGGCTGGCGGCGGTGCGCCAGGCCCTGCAGCAGCTGCAGGTGGAGGAGCTGCGGGTCACCTCCCCGAGCACCTGGAAGCGTGAGGCCGAACGCAACCGGCCGGCTGCGGTGACGGCCAGCCTGCAGGTCAGCGGCCGGCTGCTGCCCCAGCGGCTGCAGGCCCTGATCCGGGAGGTGGGGGCCCTCCCCGGGGTGCGGCTGGCGCCGGTGGGCACCGAGGCCGATCGCGCCCTGGACACGGCGGTGCGGCGCCAGCTGCTGCGGGCGGCCTACCAGGACGCCCTCGACCAGGCCCGCGAGGTGGCCGCCGCGGTGGGCCTCAGCCGGCTGGCCCCCCTGGAGGTGCAGCTGGAGGGCAACGATCTGCGGCCGATGATGATGCGGGCGGCCACCGCCGAGGCCGCTCCCCCCTTCGATCCGGCCGAACTGGCCCAGCCCGTCAACCGCCTGGGCCTGCTGGTGCGGTTCTGCGCCCGCTGAGACGATTCCGGCGGCGTCGATGCGTTTCCGGCCCGGTTGAGCAGAATGGGCCATCCGCACCGGAGCCCTGAGCCCATGCGCCGCCGCCACCTGCCGAGCCTCTCGATGGTGCCGATCCTGGTGCTCCTGGTCGGCCCCGCCCTCGGCCCGCTGCCGGTGCGGGCCTCCGAGAGCGCGGTGGTGCAGGAGATCCTCGATGGCAACGAGCTCTTCATCGACGGCAAGACCGCCAAGGTGAAGCAGAAGGCCGTCGCCCCCCAGAAGGTCAGCACCCAGAACAGCCGCGGCCAGATCCGCTTCGACAGCGGCGCCGCCGGCCGCCTCAACCGCTTTGCCCTGCTCAAGCTGGGCCAGGGCTGCTTCCTGATCGAGAAGGGCCAGATCCTGGTGTCGGGCAAGCAGAGCGGCTGCACCCGCTCCGCCCGCCTCAGCGTGCGGGGCACCAATTACCTCCTCGACGTCAACGAGTCGGGAGAGGCGGAGATCTCCGTGCTGGAGGGATCGGTGGAGGTGGAGCCCCTGGCCGACGGGGAGCCCACGGGCAAGCCCGCCACCACCGTGGAGGCGGGCCAGAAGCTGCGCCTCTCCCCCGCCGGGGTGGTGCTGGCGATCCTGGGGCTGAGCGTCACCGACTACAACAGCATCCTGGGCGGCCCCCTGTTCCAGGGCTTCCGGGTGCCGCTGCCGGCCTACGGCTCCCTGGAGAGCTACATCCGCTCCCGGGTGCCGGGGGTGAACCTGCCGGTGCCGATCAGTCCACCGTCGCTGCCCTTCGGTCTGCCGCGCTTCTTCTGAGCCGGTGATCCGACCCCACCGGCTTCTGTTGACGACCCTGGCGGCGGCCCTGGCCTGGCCCAGCGGCAGCGTGGCGAGCCCGACTGGATCGGCCGTCGTGCAGGAGATCCTTGATGGCCGGGAGCTGTACATCGAACGGCGCCAGGCCCAGGTGCAGGAGCGGGCGTTCACGCCCGAGCTGGTCCGCACCCAGAAGAGCCGCGGCCAGCTGGGCTTCGCCGGTGGTGCCGCCGGCCGCCTCAACCGCTTCACCCAGCTGCGCCTCGGCAGCACCTGTTTCCTGCTCAGCAGCGGCCAGATCCTGGTGTCCGGCCAGCAGAACGGCTGCACCCGCTCCTCGCGGCTGAGCACCCGGGGGACCAACTACGTGATCACCCTGCTCGACGGCGGCGAGCAGGAGGTGGCGGTGCTGGAGGGCTCGGTGGAGCTCCAGCCCCTGGCCGATGGGCGGCCCCTTGCCGGGGCGCCGATCCTTGTGGCGGGGGGCACCCGGGTGCGGCTCTCCAGCCAGGGGGCCCTGCTCGGGCAGCGACCGCTGACGGCGGACGACTATGCCGCCATCCTCCGGGGGCCCCTGTTCGAGGGGTTCACGGCTCCCCTGCCCGGCATGGCGGCCCTGGAGGCCTTTGTGGAGCGCCGTTTTCCCGGGGTGATCCCCACCGCGCCCAGGCCGTCGGTCAGCCGTGACCCCCTGGTGGAGATCATCAACCGCTACCGGGCCCAGGCCGGTCGCCCCGCCCTGCAACCCCTGCCGGCGCCCCTGGCCGCCGAGAATGCCGCCTATCTGGCCCCGGTGCTCGAGGGGGTGCTGGCCAGCCGCGACTGCGACCACGACCGCACCCTCTGGGGGGCCTTTCAGGAGCGCATGGCGGCGAAGGGCAGGCTCATGCCCACCAGTGAGGTGATCGCCTGCCCGATGCCGGCAGCCGCCTGGAACCCCGAAGTGATCGTGTCGCGCTGGATGGGCTCGGCCCTGCACACCCAGATCCTGATCAACCGTCCGAAGGCCCAGGCCATCGACTGCGTGCGCCTGGAGCGCTCCGGCCGGGCCGTCGCCATCTGCACGCTCTGGAGCCCGCTGCCGCGATGATGCCGCGACGCCGCACCTTCAGGGTCCTGGTGGTGGCCGTGCTGGCCTGGGTGGGGGTCAGCTCCGGCTGGCCGGGGCCCCGGATGCGGGTCTGGGAGCGGGGGGTGGAGCAGCAGTTGCTGCTGCTGCGCGGCCCCCGCCGACCACCACCGAAGGTGGTGCTGGTCACGGTCGATGACGCCACCCTCCAGCAGGGGGACTGGTTCGAGGAGGAAGGCAAGATCCCGGAATGGGCGAAGGGCGTCGGCAGCCTGCCCTGGCCCCGGGCCACCTACGGGATGGTGGCGGAGAAGCTGCTGCAGGCCGGCGCCAGGGCCGTGGCCGTGAATGTGGTCTTCGAGGGGCCCAGCGGCAAGGGGCCGGCCGATGACGATGCCCTGGAGCTGCGGCTGCGGCGCTACCCCGGCCGGGTCGCCCTGGCGGCGGAGATGCTCGAATCCAGCGACACCCAGGGGGCCGGAGCCCTCACCTTCGTGCGGCCGGAGCGCTTCCTGGCGGCCATCGGCGGCACCGGCTCCCTCGGGCTCACCAACATCCTCGCCGGCACCTCCAGCGAGCCGAGTCGCCACCCCGAGGCCTACGCCAGCGGCGTGCTCCCCGCCCGCGGCGCCGAGGGCCAAAGCGCCCTCTCCTCCACCCTGCTGCGGCTGGGGGGCCAGCGGAGCCGCCAGGACGACCGGGCCAGCGCGCTCAATTTCTATGGCCCGGAGGGCAGCTTCCAGCGCCTGCCGGCCTGGGAGGTGCTCGACCCCGCGCGCTGGCAGACCCATCCCCTGCGCAAGGAGATCCAAGGGGCGCTGGTGCTGCTCGGCTCGGTGGTCGCCCAGGGGACCGACGGCTACCCCACCCCCTTCGGCCCCCTGTCGGGACTGGAGGTGCTGGCCACCGCCACCGCCAATTCGCTGCAGGGGGACGGGCTGCAGCCCTGGCCCCGCAGCGCGCCGGGACGGGCCCTGCTGGCCCTGCTGCCGCTGCTGCTGGTGCTGGGGGCGGCCCGGCGCTGGACGGACCTGCGCTGGCGCCTCGCCCTGGTGGCCCTGGTGCTGGTTCTTCAGGGCGGCGTGGTGGTGGTGGCGCTGCAGCAGGCCAACCGCTGGCTGCCGCTGCTGGCGCCCTCCTCGGGCCTGGTCCTGCTGGGCCTGCTCTACGGGGGGGATGCCTACCTGCGGGAGGGGCAGGAGCGGCGGCGCCTGCGCCGCACCTTCGAGCGCTATGTGGCACCCGGCGTGGTGGCGGAGATCCTCTCCGACCCGGAATCGGCCCAGGGCATCCTGCGCGGCCGCCTGCTGGAGGTGACCGTGCTGATGACCGACATCAAGGGGTTCACGGTGCTCACCAAGCAGCGCAGCGGCGAGGGCCAGAGCGAGCTGCACGTGCTCCAGCTCAACGAGTACCTGGGCGCCATGGTGGAGGTGGTGATGGCCCATGGCGGCACCGTCGACAAGTTCATCGGCGATGCGGTGATGGCCGTG
>Ga0194129_10005834_pt1 | contig 15458 bp, 12 predicted proteins | sample TA2KigCa35mmetaG_FD_150862 | JGI IMG/M metagenome (GOLD analysis project Ga0194129, IMG submission 150862) | Freshwater microbial communities from Lake Tanganyika, Tanzania - TA2015038 Kigoma Deep Cast 35m | ecosystem: Environmental > Aquatic > Freshwater > Lake | place: Tanzania: Lake... | reverse complement strand
GGTGGACGAGCTCGTCGATGGCGCCGAGCAGCACGTCCCAGCCCTTCTGCGCGGCGAGCCGGCCGACCGCCGCGACGAACCGCCCGGGGGCGGGGGGCTCGAGCGCCAGCTCGCGCACCATCTGCCGACGACACTCGTCTTTGCCGGCGGGTTCGGCGGCCGAGAAGCGCGCCGGCAAGGCGAGGTCGGTGGTGGGGTCGTAGCGGACGGTGTCGACGCCGTTGACGATCCCGCGCAGCCGCGACGCGCGGCTGCGATACAGGCCATCGAGCCCCTCGCCGAACGGCGGGGTCTGGATCTCGCGGGCGTACTGCGGCGAGACGGCGACGATGCGGTCGGCGAAGACGGCGCCGCACTTCAGGCTGTTGAGCTCGCCCCAGCTCTCGACGCCGTCGGGGTGGAACAGGTCGGCGGCGAGCCCCGTGAGCGCCATGCACGACGACGGCAGGCGCCCCTGGTGGGCGTTGTTGTGGATGACCTGCACGGTGCCGATCCCACGCGCCCGTCCGCGCGCCAGCGACGTCCGCAGCGCGCCGATGGTCAACGCCGCGTGCCAGTCGTGAGCGACGACGACGTCGGGGGTGAGCGAGTCGGCGAGGTAGGCGGCGGCGCGGGCCAGCGCGATGAAGCGCAGGCCGTTGTCTCCGTAGCTGCCGCCGTGCTCGCCATACAGCCCGGGGCGGTCGTAGAGCAGCGGGAGGTCGAGCAGCGCGACGTCGACGCCGGGGAACAGCGGCGCGTGGAGCACGCGGCCGGTGACCTCGAAGCGGGCGTTGTCGTCGGCGCGAAAGCCCACGCGGATGGGACCGCGGTCCACGAGGCGGGGGCACGAGGGCGAACGGAGCGCGCTGCGGTAGCCGGGGACGACGACGGTAACGCTGTGACCGGCGGCGCCGAGCGCGCGGGCGAGGCCGCTGACGGCGTCGCCGAGCCCGCCGGATTGGCACAAGGGAGCGAGCTCCGACGAGACGAACATGAGCTTCATCGGCGCCGGGCCTCCTGGCGAGCCGCGCGGGGCGAAGACGACGACGACGGCGCACCCACCGGGGTCGTAGCGCGTAGCACGCCGCGCCGGCGACGCCCACCGTTGACGTGGCGGGCCGCGTGGGCGACCGAGCGGGCATGAGCAAGAGCGCGACGCGTCGGGTGGCCCTGCTGTCGACGGGCGGCACCATCGAGAAGACCTACAACGAGAGCGACGGCACGATCTCGAACCAGCGCTCGGTGCTCGAGATCATGCTGGCCGGCCTGATCCTGCGCGGCGTCGTCATCGAGCGCGTACCGGTGATGAACAAGGACTCGCTCGAGATGACCGACAGCGACCACGAGCGCATCGCCACCGTCGCCGGCGTCTACGCCGACAGCCACGATGGGCTGTTGATCACCCACGGCACCGATCGCCTGCAGTTCACCGGCGAGCGGCTGGTCGAGCGCCTCGGCGAGCACCCGCGCGTGCCCGTCGTGCTCACCGGCGCGATGCGCCCCTACGAGCTGCGCAACACCGACGCGCTGCAGAACCTGACCGAGGCGCTGCTTGCGGTGCAGATCGTTCCCCCCGGCATCTACGTCGCGATGCACAACCAGGTGCTGCGCTTCCCCGGCGTCGTCAAGGACCACAAGGAGCTGCGCTTCTACAAGCCCGCGGAGCCCGGCGAGCCGACGCGCTGATCACCGCTCACGCCGGCGGAGACGCGGCCTTCGCCCGGCGCTGCTCCATAGCCCTGGCCTCGGCGCGCGTGGGCATCGCCCAGCCGCACTGCTTGCACGTGCGGTGCTCGACGCGGGCTTCGTAGCGCTCGAAGACCGGCGGCAGGTCCTTCACGATCGAGCCGAGCTGCAGCTCCTCGCGGTACAAGCGCGTGCCGCACGGCTCGCAGTACCACTCGAACGCGTCGAGCTCGCCGGGCCGTCGCCGTCGCTCGATGACGAGGCCAACGGTGTTTTCGCGGCGCTGCGGCGAGTGAGGCACCCACGAAGGCAGCAGGAACAGCTGACCCTGCTTGATCTCGACAGCGCGTGGTGTGCCGTCGTCGACGATCTTCAAGATCATGTCGCCCTCGACCTGGAAGAAGAGCTCTTCGCCAGGATCGACGTGGTAGTCGGTGCGCGCGTTCGGCCCGCCGACGATCATGACGATGAACTCGTGGTCGACGTAGATCTCGTGGTTGCCCACGGGCGGCTTCAGCAGGTGCCGGTGGTCATCGATGAATTTTTGGAAGTCCAAGGGCGGCGCGACGGGCATTTTCGGACTATCGAAGGCCCGCCCACGACCGGCAAGGGAGCGCGGCAATCCGACGAGGCACCGATGAGCAACGCCACCGAACACCAAGCGCCAGCGGGATCGACGACGACGACGCGGCAGTACCGCTACTACGACCTCGTGCTCGGGGCGTTCGTGTGTGTGCTGCTGTGCAGCAACCTGATCGGCGTGAAGAAGGTGACCACTGTCGATCTGCCCCTGCTCGGGCTCGTCACCTTCGGCGCCGGGAACCTGTTCTTCCCCATCAGCTATCTCTTTGGCGACATCCTGACCGAGGTCTACGGCTACGCCCGCAGCCGCCGCGTCGTCTGGGCCGGCTTCGCCGCCCTCGTGTTCGCCTCGTTTCAGTCCGCCATCGTCGTCCACCTGCCCCCGGCGGGCTTCTTCGCCGCCGCCGACGCCACGACCGGTGCCTCCCCCCAGGCGATGCTCGAATGGGCCTTCGGCGCGACGTGGCGCATCGCCGGCGCCAGCCTGGTCGCCTACTTCTGCGGCGAGTTCATGAACAGCTTCACGCTGGCGAAGCTGAAGGTGCTGACGAACGGGCGGATGCTGCCGCTGCGCACCATCGGCTCCACCGTCGTCGGCGAGGCGGTCGACTCGTTGATCTTCTACCCGCTCGCCTTCTACGGCGTGTGGCCCGACGACCAGCTCTTCGCGGTGCTGATCGCGAATTACTGCATCAAGGTCGGCTGGGAGGTCGTGGCGACGCCGCTGACAATCCCCATCGTGAACTGGTTCAAGCGCGTGGAGCGCGAGGACTACTTCGACCGCGACACGCAGTTCACGCCGTTCTCGCTGAAGGTCTGACGGTCGTCCGGACCGCCGAGGACCGGCCGGCCTTGCGCCGATTCATGGGCTTGGAACTCATCCCCCGTCCGGTCCTGCACAAACCGGCGCTCTCCGACGGAGGTCCGCCACGAGGCGCGGTCCCTCGACGCCGGCGGACCAGCATGCCTTCGCCACGCCCGCCACGCGACGTCGCTCCCGCCAGCGGCCATGAGGACTCCGAGCACGAGCACGAGCACGGATACGAGCACGAGGCACGAGCCCGAGCACGACGACCACGACCACGACCGCGACCGCGACGAGCCCGAGCGGATCGCCTACAACGACAGCCCGTGGAAGGACCTCATCGACGCCGAGGTCGAGGGCTTCATGCGCTTCTTCGCCCCGCGCGCCGCCGCCGCCTTTGACGGGAGCCACCGCCTGGTCTCGCTCGACACGGAGCTGCAGGCCCTGCCCGTCGATGCCGAGCTCGGCCGGCGCTGCGCGGACAAGCTCGTACGCGTCCGCCGCAAGGGCGACGACGACGACGTCTTCGTGCTCGTCCACGTCCACAGGGGCGGCCCGACCCGCGATTCGCTGCGCGCATGGCAGCCTAGCGCCGATGCATCGAGTCACGAGGGGACCGGCCGGTCTTCAGCGGGGCCGTGCTCGCCGACGACAGCCCCCGGTGGCGACCGAAGGCGTACCGTGACGCGCTCTGGGGCAACCGCGTCCACTTTGTCTCCCGCATCGTCAAGCTGCTCGACTTCGCGCCACACGCCAAGGCCCTGCTGCGCGACGAAAACGTCTTCGCCCTCGCCGTTGTCGCGCACCGGCGCGCGCGGGGTTCGCGCAAGCAACCTCGCCTCCGCCCTCGACGGACAGCTGCCGAGCGTGATGGCGGCGACGTCGAGCGGCAGCGGCGCGCCGCGCACGACGCGAGGGTGAAGGCGAGGGCGAGGGCGAGGGCGAGGGCGAGGGTGAAGGCGAGGCTGGCTGCCCGGCGACGGCCGGTGGCCTGTTCATCTCTCAGGTCGCCGACTCGGTGATCACCGGCGCGCGCTTCGTCGAGCTGTTCAACGCCGGCGCGACCCCGGTCGATCTGACCGGCTACCGAATCAAGGTCTACGGCAACGGCAGCACCGCACTGAGCCACGCCGCGAGCCTGCTCGCCGAGACGGTGGCGCCTTGCTCGACCTTTCTCGTCGTCAACGACGAGGTAGCCTTCGTCGGCGAGTACCCGAACGTCAGCGTGGCGGACGCCGCCGGACACAGCACCGGGGGCATCAACGGCAACGGCGACGATGTCTGCGAGCTGACCGACGGCACCAACGCCCTCGCTGTCTGCGGCGTGCTGGGGACCGACAGCCCCGGCCAGCCGTGGGAGTACACCGACAGCATCTCGACGCGGAGCGCCAGCTTCGTCGCCGGCACGACAACCTTCGACGTGGCGCAGTGGACGATCACGGCCGACGTAGCCTGCGTCGGCGGCGGCGACAGCCCGGGCACACGGTGACGGCCACCGTCACGCCACGTGCAGCTCCAGCCAGAAGCTCGAGCCCTTGCCCGGCTCGCTGTCGACGCCGACGCAACCGCCCTGCCCCTCGATGAGCGCCTTGGTGATCGCGAGCCCGAGCCCCGACCCGGGCTGCTTCGACGAGAGCAGCGCGTTCGCCTGGTAGAAGCGCTCGAAGATCGGGCCGTGCTCCTGCTTGGGCAGGCCGGGCCCGTTGTCTTGAACGCCGACGACGACGCGCCCGCGCCGCCCCGGCCGCGCGAACACCGTGATGCGCTTGTCGGGGCCCGTGTACTTCCAGGCGTTGCCGAGCAGATTCAGCAGCGCCTCGACGATGGCGTCTTTGTCGACGTGCACCGCGGCGAGGCCCGCGGCGATATCTTTCTCGATATCGAGGTTCTTTGGCTGCGGCCGCGCGAACGTCTGGGCGCGAAAGGCGGCGATGGCGTCGCCGACGATCTCGGCGACGTCCACCGGGGTCTGCACGAAGATGCGCCGCCCCGCCTTCAGGCGGGCGTAGCCGAGCACGCGCTCGATCATCTCGCTCAAGCGCTCGGTCTCGCGCGCCAGCAGGTCGAGGCACTCGGCCTCCTCGTCGGGCGTGGCGCGGCCGAGCTTCAGCGTGTCGATGAACAGGCGGATCGACGTCAGCGGCGTGCGCAGCTCGTGGCTCATGTGACTCACGAAGTCGGTCTTCAGGCGCGAGAGCCGTGTCTCTTCGTAGATGAGGCGGCCGGTGATCACGACGCCGGTGATCAGCGTGACCAAAAAGACCGCGAGCAGCGCGATGTACAGCACGACGATGGTGGTGGGCGTCGTCGTCGGCGGCGCCTGCACGCGCAGCGTGAACCGGTCGAACGGCGGGTCGAGCCGGCGCTCGACGATCTCGGCCTCGTAAACGGGCGGCAGGGAGTCGGCGCCGACGTCGGCCTTCAGCCGTTCGAGCGCGTTCTGCACCGGCTGGTCGACGGCGGCGTCGACAGCCAGAGAGACCGGCATCGCCTGCGCCGGCCCGCGCACCTCGCGCTCCAGCGCCGGCTCGTCGAGCGAGTAGAGCACCGCGCGCCCGTCGCCGAGCCGCTGCATGGACACGACGCCGGAGAACGTGCCCTCGTTGAAGACGACGTGCGCCGGCTGCAGCGGCACCGCGCTCGTCGACAAAAGCCGCAGGCGCTCGGCAACGATGGGGTCGTCGAACGGCGGCGCCGCCGCGAGCTGCTCGCCCGAAGCACCGATGATCGCCCACGCCCCTACGGGTGCTCCCTGCCGGCAGACCGCGCTCACCAGCTCGCCTGGCGCCCGCCCGGCCTCGAGCCCGCTGCGCAGCGCCCGATCGGCCTCGTCGAGGGTGGCGACGAAGCGCTGCTCGGCCAGCCGCAACGCCACCTCGCCGGCCTCGCGCCGGCGCTGCTTGTCGACCTGCCCGACGTTCAGGATGGCGATCACGCCGAACCCCGACATCAGCAACGCCGGCACGATCACCAGCGAGATGAACAACACGAAGATACGCGTGAATCCAATGACGTCATCGCCGCGACGGCCCATACGCGTTGTCGTACAGGTTACGAGGGTGCTTGTCAGGAGGCCGCCGTGGACACCTTCCGCACGATCATCCGCGCTGTCGGCGTCGCCGGCCTGCTCGGCATCCTCGTCGTCAGCCTGCTCGGCGGCGGCGAGTCCCTCGCCGAGGGCAGCGCCGCGCCGCGCACCGTGGGCCGCACCCTCGACGGCGGCGCGTTCGACCTGGCGACGTGGCAGGGGCAGCCCGTCGTCGTGAACCTGTGGGCGACGTGGTGCGCGCCGTGCGTGCACGAGCTGCCCGAGTTCGCCGCCGCCGCCCGCCGGCACGAAGACGTCCGCTTCGTCGGCCTCGCCGCCGACAGCCCGCGCGACGCCATCGAGCGCATGGTGGCGCGGTTCCAGATCCCCTACCCGATCGTCCCCATCGACGGCGCCACGCAGCAGGCGTGGAAGGCGAACGCGGTGCCGGCCACCTACCTGCTCGACGGCGACGGCAAGGTCGTCTGGAGCGTGCTCGGCGGGATCACCGGCCGCGACCTCGACGCCGTGCTCACGAAGTTCGTGACGACGACGGCCCGCTGAGGGCCCGCCCTACGTCGCCGACGGCCGCCGCGCCGCGACTGAATCCCCGGCGGCCGCCGCTCCCCGCGTCTCGCGACGGATCGCGACGACGACAACCGCCGCGCGCGCGCCGGGCCGTGCCACCCTGCGGCCCATGAAGGTCGCCTTGCTCGCCTACGGCACCCGCGGCGACGTGCAGCCGCTCGTCGCGGTGGGGCTTTCGCTGCGCGCGCGCGGCCACGACGTCGTCGTCGGCGCGCCCACGAACCACCTTGGTTTCATCGAGCGCGCCGGCCTGCGTGCCGGGCCCATCGCGGGGGACAGCGACGAGCTGCTCGACAGCGACGAGGGCCGCGCGGTGCTGTCGCGCGGTGACTTCTTCACGTTCATGAAGATGGCGCGCGCGGGGTTTCGCCGGCACGCGGCGCAGGCCGACCGCGACGTCGAGGCGCTGTGCGACGGCGTCGACGGCATCGTCGCCGGCGCGCTGATCGCAGGTCCGGCGCGCCTGCAGTCCGAGCGGCGCGGCGTGCCCTGGGTGCTCGCGCAGCTGTGCCCGATGTCGCCGTCGGCGCATGTCCCGTTTGGCGTCCTCGACGTCCCACGCGGCCTGCCGGGCTTCGCCCATCGCGCCATCGGGCAGCTCACGCTGTGGGGGATCTGGCAGTCGCTGCGGGCCGTCGACGACGACGTCCGCGACCGCCGCGGGATGCCACGCGCCGCGGCGCTGCCCGGCTACGACCGCTTCCTCGCCGGCCTGCCGACGCTGCACCTGTACTCGGAAGCACTCGTGCCCCACCCGCCCGACTGGCCGCGCGACGACGTGATCGCCGGCTTCTGCGCGCTGCCGAAGCCGGCGCGCGCGGGGCTCGGCGAGACCGACGCGCTGGGCGACCTGCGGGGGTTCCTCGACGACGGTCCGCCGCCGCTGTTTTTTGGGCTTGGCAGCATGCCGCTGTTGCAGCCCGAGGCGGCCTTCCGCTTGTTTCTCGACGTGGCCGCGCGGCTCGGGCAGCGCGTGATCATCGGCGGGACGTTTCGTGACCGCGAGCGCCTGCAGGCGCTGCTGCCCGCCACGGCGCGGCTCTGCGGCGCCGTGGACCACGACGTGCTCTTTCCCCGTTGTCGCGCGGTGCTGCACCACGGCGGCGCGGGCACCACCGCGGCGTCGCTGCGCGCCGGTCGCCCGACGATGATCTGCCCCGTGCTGGGCGACCAGCACTTCTGGGGCCGGCTGCTCGTCGAGCGCGGACTCGGCGCCATGACCCCGTTTCGCGCCCTCGACGCCGCAGCGCTCACACGCGGATTGGGCACGCTCCTGCGACCCGACGTCGCCGCCCGCGCCGACGCAATGGGCAAGCGCTTGCGCGACGAAGGCGATGGCGCGCCTCGCGCGGCCGCAGCCCTCGAGCGGCTCTTCGCCCGCCCGTGAGGCCCCAGAACGTCGAGCAGCGCGCCGGCGCTGCTCGACCGCCGTTCACTCAGCGACGATGATCCCCTCGTTGACCTCGGCCTTCTTCGTCGCCGCCGCTTCCTTCGACGCGAAGCCCGTCACGCGCACGCGGTACATCGTGCCCTTGCCCGCGACCTCGGCGGTCACGATGGTGACCGTCAGGCCGCGCTTCTTCCACTTGTCGGCCTCGGCGCGCGCCGTCTCGGCCGACGGCACGCTGGCCAGCTGCAGCGCGTAGCGCCTGAGCGCCGTCGGCGCGGCAGCGTCGTCGACGACGCGGGCGATGGCGGCGTCGAGCTTCTTGAGGTCCGGGCGGCCGACGACGTCGCCGCCGTCCTCGTCATCGCGATCGACGCGGGCGCTGCGCGCACCGCCGTCGTCAGCGGCCTGAGCCGCCGACGCCTCGGCGCGCTTCGCCGCCGGCGTGTCGGCGTCAGGCTCGGGCGCACGCAGCACCCTGTCCTGCACCGGAGGCTCCGCAGCGGCCGGCGCCTCGGCGGCCGCCGGTGCGTCATCGCGCTTGCCCTGCGCCGTCGTGCCGTCGTGCTCCCCCGGCTTCGTCGTCCCCTTCGCCGACGTCGGCGGCGCCGGCAGCGCCGCGTCGGGCTCGGTCAGCTCTTGGTGCCAGGTGAGCGGCTGGGCCTTGACGAGCGCCTCGTACGCGCGCGTTCGGGCCTCGGCACGGGCGAGCGGATCCTCGGGCTCGCGGGACGGCGGCTCGACGTGGGTGTCGCCGACGCCGCCGGCGACGAGGCCGCCGCCGAACGCCAGCCCGACGCCCAGCGAGAAGAACACGGCGCGGCCGAAGCCGCCGGTACAGTCGTGGGTCGAGGAGTCGCTGCGTTCCATGGGCTCTCCGTTCAGGCGTCCTCTTCGGGCGCGGTCATGTGGTCGGGGGCGTCGACGCCGAGGATGGCGAACGCGCTCTTCAGCGTCGCCTTCACCGCGGCGACGAGGGCGAGGCGCGCCTGTGTCTTGTCGCGGTCGTCGGTGATCACGCGCTCGGTCCTCTTGTATTTAGTGAAATAACTATGGAACTCGGCGATAAGTTCCTGACAGAAGTACAGCACGCGGTGCGGCTCGAGCGTATCGGCAGCGTTCGCCACGACCTCGGGCAGCAGGCTCATCTTCTTCAGCATCGCCCGCTCCTCAGGGAGCATCAGGGCGTCGAGCACCGCCGGCGTCAACGCGTCGAGCCCCGCGAACGGCTGCCCCTGCTCGGCCGCCTTCTTCAGGATGCTCGCGCAGCGCGCGTGGCCATACTGAAAGGTATACACCGGGTTGTCGTTGGCCTTTTTCTGTACGATATCAAGGTCGAAGTCGATCTGCGCGTTGGCCGTCTTCATCAGGAAGATGAAGCGGCACGGATCCGCCCCCACCTCGTCGATGAGGTCAGCGAGCTCGAAGACCGTGCCCTTGCGCTTGCTGACCTTGACCTCCTGCCCGTCGCGCACGAGACGCACGATCTGCACGAGCACGAACTCGAGCTTCTTCGCGTCGTGGCCGAGCAGCGTCATGCCGGCCTTCAGACGCGGCACGTGGCCGGCGTGGTCGGCGCCGAACACGTCGACGATGCGGTCGAAGCCGCGCTCGAACTTGTCGTGGTGGTAGGTGAGGTCGGCGGTCAGGTACACCGGCGTGCCGTCGCGGCGCAGGATGATGCGGTCCTCGTCGTCGCCGTGGTCGGCGGTCAGCAGGAAAGTGCCGCCCTTCTGCCGGTCTTCGAACTGCGCGGCCTTGCTCTCATCGCGACGCACCTTGTCCTCGGTGCCGCGGGCGACGTCAGCGTCGTAGGTGGCGCCGCGCGCGCGGTATGTATCGACGATGGCGCGCACGCGGCCGGCCTTGTGCAGCGTCGACTCCGAAAAAAACGTGTCGTGCTGTGCGCCCGCGAGCGCCAGGGTCCGCTTGATGGCGGTGACGTTCTCGCGCACGCCCACCTCGATGGCCCGCTCGAGCCACAGGGCCTCGGGCTGGTCGAGCCAGCAAGCGCCGTCCTCGTCCTTCCAGGCGCGCGCGAGGTCCTTGACGTACTCGGCGGGGTACTCGCCGTCGACGAGGGTCACCTGCTGGCCGAACAGCTCGCGGTAGCGCTTGTGGATCGTGCGGCCGAGGGTCTCGACCTGCTTGCCCCAGTCGTTGACGTAGAACTCGCGGACGACGTCGTGGCCCGCCGCCGACAGCAACCGCGCCAGCGCGTCACCGACGAACGTGCCGCGGGCGTGCCCGATGTGCACCGGGCCCGTCGGGTTCGCCGATACGTACTCGACCAGCACACGCTTGCCTGACGACGGCGACCGGCCCCACGTCTCGCCGGCGGCGAGCACGGTGCGCACGACGCCGGTGACCGCCCGCGCCGACAGCGTGAAGTTCAAGAAGCCCGGGCCCGCGATGTCGACCTTGTCGATGGCCCCGTGCACGTCGACGAGGCCGGCGACGATGGCCTCGGCGAGCTTGCGCGGCGGCTGCCCCTCGACCTTCGCGAGCACCATCGCCACGTTGCAGGCGAAGTCGCCGTGGGCCGCGTTCTTCGGCGGATCCACGGAGAAGCCGACGGCGCGCGGCGCGGAGGTTTTCAGCACCCCCTGCTGGTGCAGCGCGGCGAGGGTGGCTTGGACGGCGTCGGTGACGAAGTGCTTCATGGCTTTCTCCGGAGCGCGAGCGTGGCGACCGGTGTCGCCAGCCGGCTCCGGTGGGCGCAGCATGGCGCCCGCCCGATCTCGCGGCAAGAAATCGTGCGTCCCATCGCCGCAGACGCTCATCCCGTCAACGACAGCCGCTCGGTCTCGTCGGCGGGGTCGGGTCAGACGCCAGGGGCGTCAGCCCGCAGCGCCGGTGGCCATCGTGGTCGTCCTGACCGGGGTCGAGCCACGAGCGAACCACCGACGCGACAGCAACACGCGCCCCAACCGCTCGCCGCCCACCGCCGTCGCCAGCGTCGACTGCCCGGGGAACGCCGTGTCACCCACGAGCCACAGGCCCGGCGGTGCCGACGACAGCGGCAGCGGGCCGGCGTCGACGTAGTTGCCAAGACCTACGCGCCGCGGAGGGCCGCCGACGGCGCCCTCGGCGCGGCCGACGAAGCGCGCCCACGTGCGCGGCGATGCCGTCATCCGGTGCCGCACCCGCAGCGCGGGGACCCGCGCCGCCACCAGCGCGGCCATGCGTTGCTGGATGCCCTGAACGAGCGCGGCGACGTCGTCGGCCGGCCGCCCGCGCAGGCGCGACAGCGCCACGTGCGTCGACACTGTCACGCAGCGCAGCCCCGGCGGCGCGTGGCCGTCGTCGCGCGCCGTCACCGAGACGAAGACGTGGTGGCCCTCGACGAGGTCGGCGCGGCCGTCGTAGGCGTCGTCGTCAACGACCTCGACGTGGTGGGCGCCGGGCGCGAGGCCGCCGTCGTCGACGACGAGGTAGAGCATCACCGCGCCCCACCCCGCGTCGACGCGCCGCTGCAGCCGCGCCGGCGCGCCCGCGAGGGTGACGCCACACAGCCGCGCGGCGTCGATGGGGAGCAGGTTGAAGACGACGTCGCGCGCCCCGATCGTGCCGTGGCGCGTGTGCACGTCGAACCCGCCGCCGGAGCGCGGCTCGACGGCGCGCACCCGGCGCGCAAGATGCACGACGCCGCCGGCGTCCACGACGGCGCCGATGAACGCGCGGGCGAGCTGCCCGACGCCGCCCTGCACGTGGCCGGTGCCGCGAAACGGGTAGTCGGCGGCGGCCAGCGCGAACGGCGCCTCGGCGTCGTCGACGCCGGCCTGCACCGTGATCTGCGCGAGGCCCCCTGCGAGCGCCCGCAGGGGCGCGAAGTCGATCACGCCGTGGTGGGCCAGCACCGACCGCAGCGGTCGCCCGACGACGCCGGCCAGCGGCAGGTAGGACGGCGACCGCGCCACGTGCCGCAGCAGCGCCCGCGGCGAGAACGGCGGCAACAGGCTGACGTCGTCAAACAGCGGCCAAAGCGCGTCGGCCACCGCGGCCTGCGTGGCGAAGTACCCGCGCACACCAGCGACCGGCGCGCCAGGCAACCGAGCGACAGCGTCGACCAACGCCGGCCGCGATGCCGGGATGGGCAGCGTGTGAGGCCCGGCGCGCAGCTCGATCACGGGGTCGAGCAGCGACACCGCCGGCATCCACGGCCCGAGCATGCGTGCAAAGACGCCGCCGTCGGTGAGGCCCGAGAAAAGCGTCGCGCCGGCCTCGAATGAGAAGCGCGTCCCGTCAACGACGCGGGAGAACGTGCTGGCGCAGCCGCCGGGGTAGTTCAGCGCCTCGCACAGCGCGACGCGCGCGCCGCCCCGGGCCAGCGTCAACGCGGTGGCGAGGCCGCCAAAGCCCGCGCCCACGACGACGACATCGACCTCGTCTGCAACGGTGCTCATACGGCGTGGATGCCGGCGCCGCGGGCGCGGTGACACCGCGAAGGCTCGCCAGCGCCGGCGCGACGTGCCACGACGTCGTCAACCCGCCGGTGGAGGTGCCCCCATGCTCTCGCTGCCCGTGCTCTGCGTCGTCGCCGTCGTCGCCGCCGCCCCTCTCGCGCCGGCCACGGCGTCGTCGTCATCGACGTCACCAGCGCCATCGCCGGCGGCGACGGCGACCCCGACGTCAACGTCGTCGTCGACATCGACCCCGATGCCGGCGCTGCCGCTCGAGCGGGTGTTCGCCGACCCACCCCTCGACGGACGGCGGCCGCTGCAGGCACAGCTCTCACCGGGGGGTCGGTGGGTCAGCTTCTTGAAGCCCTCGGTTGCCGACAGCGAGGTGCTCGAGCTGTGGGGCCAGCCGCTGCCCACCGGCGCGCCGCGGCGCCTCGTGTCGGCGGCAGACCTGCTGAACGGCGCGGCGCAGAAGCTCACTGAGGCCGAAAAGATGGCGCTCGAGCGCAAGCGCATCTCGCAGCGCGGGATCACCGGCTACGCGTGGTGCGGCGACGACGACGGCGCGCTGCTGTTTCCGCTCTCTGGCGACCTGTACGCCGCGCGCCTGACCGACAAGGGGCCGGTCGCGGCGCGCCTGACCAAGGACGACGACGTGCCCGAGCAAGACCCGGCCTGCACCGCCGACGGGCGGCAGGTTGCCTACGTGAAGAAGGGCGAGCTCGTCGTGCACGACCTGACGACGAACAAGGCGCGCACGCTGACGAAGGGCGGGTCGGCCACGCGCTTTCATGGCCTCGCCGAATTCATCGCCGGCGAAGAGCTCGGGCGGTTCCGCGGCTTCTGGTGGTCGAAGGACGCCGCGCGCCTGCTGGTGCTCACCGTCGACGAGCGCGGCGTCGGCGAGAAGACCCGCGCCCAGATCTTCGCCGACCGCACCGAGCTGACGACGCAGCGCTACCCCGCCGCCGGCGAGCAGAACGCCGTCGTCACCGCCGCGGTGCTCGACGCAAAGACCGGCAAGGCCACGCCCGTGCCCCTGCCGCCGCAGGCCGAGTACGTCGCCCGCGGCGGCTTCTTCGCCGACGGCGCGCCGTGGCTGCAGGTGCTCACGCGCGACCAGACGCAGCTGACCCTCCTCGAGGTCGACCCGCGCACCGGCACGACCCGCGTCGTCCTGCGCGAGACCGACGATGCCTGGGTCGAGCTGCACGACGACCTCGACGAGCTGAAGGGCGTGCCGCTCTCGGGCAAGCCGGCGCTGCTGTGGTCGTCGGAGTCGTCGGGGCGCAAGCAGCTCGTGCTCGTCGATCGCGTCACCGGCGCGCGCGCGCCGCTGACGACGCTGCCCGAGGCCGTGGACGGCGTCGTGTGCACCGACGGCCGACGCGTCGTGCTGCAGGCGTTTCGCGAGCGCGGCCGCGCCGGCGACCTCTTCGTCGTCGACGCTGGCGACCCGCAGCGCCCGACGACCGCCCTGCCCGGCGGCCGCGCGCACGCCACGCGGGGCGCGGTGGCCGACCGCGGCTGCCGGCGCCTGCTCTTGACGTCGTCGTCCTGGGGAACCCCGCCGTCGTCGCTCATCGTCGACGTCGACGGGCGCGAGCCCGTGGTGCCCGTCCCCGGCGACCCGCCCGACCCGCTGCTGGCGCGCCTCGCCGACGCCCCCCTCGAGATCGACATCGTCGCCGCCGACGGCGTGACCTCGCTGAACGCGTTCTACCTGCCGCCGATCCTGTCACCGTCGCCGACGCCGTCGACGGCAGCGAGCGCCGCCGGCGGCGCGAAGCACCCGGTGATCGTCCACGCCTACGGCGGCCCCACCGGCGCCGTCGTCGGTCACCGCTGGGCGCGGCAGTTCGGCGTGTTCAGCCACTGGCGGCAGCGCGGCTACGGCGTGTTCCTCGTCGACACGCGCGGTATGGCCCACCGCGACCGCGCGTTCACGCGCGCGCACAAACACGCCTTCGGCAAGGTCGAGGTAGACGACCTGTTCGCCGCCGTGCGCCAGCTGCCGCAGAGGGTGCCGTCGGTGGACGCGCGGCGCCTCGGCTTCTTCGGCTGGTCCTACGGCGGCACCGTCGCCGCCCGCGCCGTCCTCGACGACGACTCGCCGTTCGCCGCCGCCGTCGCCGTCGCGCCGGTCACCGACTGGACGCTCTACGACACCGCCTACACCGAGCGGTACCTCGGGCTGCCGCAGCGGCCCGACGGCACGCCGTCGCCGTCGTACACGCAGGCGAACCTCGTGGCGCGCGCGGCGAAGCTGTCGCGGCCGCTCCTGCTCGTGCACGGCACCGCCGACGACAACGTGCTGTTCGAGCACTCGCTGCGGCTCATCGAGGCACTGCAGAACGAGGGCAAGGTCTTCGACACCGCGATCTACCCGGGCAAGGCCCACGGGATCGCCGGCAAGAAGGCGCAGCTGCACGTCTACAAGTCGACGACGGCGTTCTTCGACGAGCACCTGCGCCCACGGTGATCCTCGCGCCGCCGGTCCGGCCCCGTACCCGATGGGGGCTGGCCGCCGGCGCAACCCGCGCGGCTCCCCCGGCGTCGGGATGCGCCATCGATGTCGCACCCGCTCACACCGGGCCGAACGCCTATGCATACGCCGACGTCGAACGCCGGATAACCTCGGGCATGTCCTCGCGAGGTGCCTGCATGTCCTCTTGTCCGTTTCTTGTCCGTACCGCCGCCTGCACGTTCGTGACCGTCGCGCTGGCTGCGGGGTGTGAAGAAGAGCCGCTGGTGGCCGACCCGAGCGGCGTCGCGGGCAACGTCTGCAACCCGCTCACGGGCGTGCCGGCGGCCTATGCCGAGATCAGCTGCACCTACGTCGACGAGGTCAGCGGTGACGAGCGCGTGCGTACCACGCAGGCCGACCGCAACGGCTTCTTCACCCTCGCCGGGATCGCCATCGGCGAACGCACCATCGTCGCGCGCACGCCCGACTTCCAACGCGAGTACCAAGTCACCATCGATCAGGGCGTCACC
>Ga0194129_10005827_pt1 | contig 15469 bp, 14 predicted proteins | sample TA2KigCa35mmetaG_FD_150862 | JGI IMG/M metagenome (GOLD analysis project Ga0194129, IMG submission 150862) | Freshwater microbial communities from Lake Tanganyika, Tanzania - TA2015038 Kigoma Deep Cast 35m | ecosystem: Environmental > Aquatic > Freshwater > Lake | place: Tanzania: Lake... | reverse complement strand
CTGCAAGACCGTAGCCGGAGACTCGGAAAACGCCGAGGCTCGCACGACCACCCCAGGCTCAAAGAATACCCCTGATGGCGTGACCGCTCATTGTGGACCCATCCGCATACTCAACGCGGCACCACGATCACCCACCCCGAAGGCTCCCCGGCGAAGCACCCTGCCGCTACGCAGCGATGACCCCCAACACAGCGCTGATCGTTGCCGCGGGCAAGAGCCTCGGCGCTGCGCCCGCGCGTCGTTTTGCCTCCGAGGCGATGAAAGTCTGTGTCGCCCGACGAAACAGCGACTGCCTCGCACCTCCCGCCCTGCAGCTCCGCGGTGCCGGGGGTAAGGTCTACACCTGGGGCTGCAGCCCCATCGCGACAGCGTTTGCGAGGGAGCAGCGACCGGATCTGGTTGCGGAACAACCCAGGTACGCTCTGCTGCGGCCTGATGACATTGCCGACCTGTCCTGGGCGATCCCTCGCTAAAAGCGTGGTGCCTGGACTTTCGAGCGCGGGGATGCGTGGCCCTCGATCGAACCCGTGACCGGCTTCCAGGGCCGGCTCAACTCGAGGGAGTTTCGGCGCCAATTGCAAGGTTGGCCATCCGTTCAAGGGCGCACACCATGGCAGAGTGATCCCAGGATTTGCCGCCTTGCGCTGCACAGGCATTGAAAAGTTCCTGCGCCGTCGCGGTGTTGGGGAGCGACACCCCGAGAGTCCGCGCCGTCTGCAGTGCGAGATTCAGATCCTTCTGATGCAACTCGATACGAAAGCCAGGCTTGAAGGTGCGCTTGATCATGCGTTCGCCGTGTACTTCGAGGATCCGCGACGAAGCGAACCCGCCCATCAGTGCCTGACGCACCTTTGCAGGGTCTGCGCCCGCCTTGGCGGCGAACACCATCGCTTCGGCCACCGCTTCGATGTTGAGCGCCACAATGATCTGATTGGCCACCTTCGCCGTCTGACCATCTCCCTGACCTCCCACGAGCGTGATGTTCTTGCCCATGAGCTCGAAGATCGGCTTCACCCGCTCGAAGGTGTCGTGCGGCCCACCCACCATGATCGTGAGCGTTGCCCCGCGCGCGCCAACTTCCCCGCCGGAGACGGGTGCATCGAGGTAACTGCAACCGTGTTGGTTGATCCGGTTTGCAAAGTCCCTGGTCGCTATGGGGGAGATTGAACTCATGTCAATCACAACCTTGCCGGGGCTCAGTCCCTCTGCCACCCCGGAGTCGCCAAAGAGTACCCGCTCAACATCCGGGGTGTCGGGGAGCATGGTGATGACGATGTCGGCCCCTCGCGCAACCTCTGCGGGCGACGAACAGACCACCGCTCCACCCTCTTCGATCGCCTGTGGAACCTTGCTACGGGTATGGACGCTGACCGGGTAGCCGGCCGCGAGAAGGTGCCCGCACATCGGGGCACCCATGATGCCAAGTCCGATAAAGCCGAGCTTTGGTGTGGGGGTCATGATCGGTTCCTGGGTAGAAGACGAGGCAGGATTGTGCCTTGGTGCAAGACTGTGGCGCGATGGAGCACTGTGGCGCGATGGAGCACTGTGGCGCGATGGAGCACTGTGGTGCGATGGAGCACTGTGGTGCGATGCAGGACGGTAGCGCGATGCAGGACGGTGGCTCAGTGAAGCCCGTTGAGCCAGCCGAGTCCTGCCGCAGTCGTTGAGGCCGGCTTGTATTCGCACGCGATCCAGCCGGTGTACCCGATCCGGTCAAGCCATGCAAAGAGAAACGGGAAGTGAATCTCCCCGGTTCCGGGCTCGTTGCGCCCGGGGTTGTCGGCGATCTGTACATGTGCGATGCGGTGCAACTGCGCCTTCATCGTGGCGGCGAGTTCCCCTTCCATCCGCTGCATGTGGTAGATGTCGTACTGGAGCCAGAGATTCTCCGATGCCACCTCATCGATCAGCGCAAGCGCCTGGCTGCTTCGGGAGAGGTGGAACCCAGGGATATCGTAGGTGTTGATCGGTTCGATCAGTAGCCGGATACCCTCTTCGGCCAGGCGGCTTGCGGCGTAGCGAAGGTTGCTCACAAGGGTGGCATGTACCCGGGCGGGATCCGCATCTGCAGGGGTCTTCCCTGCCAGGCAATTGAGTTGACGCACACCGAGGCGGGTGGCGTAGCCGATCGCCTGGCTTACTCCCGCGCGAAACTCCTCCACCCGGTCCGGCAGGCAGGCGATACCGCGCTCGCCTGCATCCCAATTCCCGGCCGGCAGGTTGTGCAAAACGAGTTCGAGACGGTGCGTCTCGAGCGCCTGCGCAAGCTGCTCGACGGGATAGGGGTAGGGAAAGAGAAACTCCACGGCCTTGAATCCGTGTTGCGCCGCAAGCGCAAAGCGCTCGAGGAAGGGTACTTCCCCGAAGAGCATCGTGAGGTTGGCTGCAAAGCGGGCCATCGTGGCGCTCCCAGGTTGGTCGGAACGGAATCAGTCGAGGAGACCCGCAAGGACCAAACCCTCGCGTCCCTGGGGATGCCTGCAGTCGATCGCCTCAAACTCGTTGACCTTGTCGATCTCGGTACCCATGGCGATGTTGGTGACCTTCTCGAGGATCACTTCCACCACGACGGGGACGCGGAATTTCTGCGCCAGTCCCTGCGCTTCGTGCAGCGCCCGTGCGATCTGGTCGGGATCGGTCACCCGGAGTGCCTTGCAGCCGAGTCCAATCACAACCGCCTGATGATCAACCCCGTAGCCCTTGAGTTCCGGATCGTCCACATTCTGGTTCTCGAAGGCGAGTTGAACCTGGAAATCCATGTCGAAGTTACGTTGGGCCTGCCGGATGAGGCCGAGGTAGCTGTTGTTCACAAGCACCTGCACGTAGGGAAGCCGGAACTGGGCACCCACTGCCAGTTCTTCGATCAGAAACTGGAAGTCATAGTCGCCAGCGATCCCCACCACAGTGCGGGTGGGATCGGCCGCCACAACTCCGAGGGCCGCTGGAATCGTCCAGCCGAGCGGCCCGGCCTGGCCGCAGTTGATCCACTGGCGAGGCCCATACACCTGCAGGAACTGCGCTGCGGCAATCTGCGAGAGCCCGATCGTGGTCACGTAGATCGTGTCGCGGGCGAATGCCTTGTTCATCTCCTCGTACACACGCATTGGCTTGATTGGCTTGTCGGTGTAGTGCGTCTTGCGCAGCATCAGACGCTTGCGTTCCTGACAACGGAACGCCCAGTCGCTGTAGTCCCTGAGCTTGCCGGCGGCCTTGCGTTCCCGTGCCGCCTCAACAAGGAGTTCGAGCGCTGCGCCAGCATCCGACACGATCCCATAGTCGGGCATGAAGACCCGCCCGATCTGGGTTGGTTCGATGTCCACATGCACAAAGGTACGGCCGCGGGTGTAAACCTCCATCGACCCGGTGTGGCGGTTGGCCCAGCGATTGCCGATCCCGAGGACGAAATCGGAGGCAAGCATGGTGGCGTTGCCGTAGCGATGGCTGGTTTGCAGCCCGCACATGCCGGCCATCAGGGGATGGTCGTCAGGAATACTGCCCCACCCCATCAGTGTGGGGATAACCGGCACATTGAGCACTTCGGCAAGTTCCACCAGTCGCTGCGAGGCGTCGGCATTGATCACTCCCCCACCCGCCACGATGAGTGGCTTTTCGCTCGCCAGAAGCATGTCGATCGCCTTGTCGATCTGCTTGCGCGTCGCCGAAGGCTTGTAGACCGGAAGCGGGGCATAGGTATCCGGATCGAATTCGATCTCGGCCAGCTGCACATCGAGCGGAAGGTCGATCAGCACTGGACCGGGCCTTCCGGAGCGCATGAGGTGGAAGGCTTGCTGGAAGACCCGAGGCACGAGCGCAGGTTCACGTACCGTGACCGCCATCTTGGTGACAGGTTTGGCGATACTCTCGATGTCGATGGCCTGAAAATCCTCCTTGTAAAGCCTTGCCCGGGGTGCCTGACCGGTGATGCAAAGGATCGGGATCGAGTCGGCGATTGCCGAGTAGAGCCCAGTGATCATGTCGGTGCCGGCTGGGCCTGAGGTACCGATGCAGACCCCGATGTTTCCTGCGGCGGCCCGGGTGTAGCCCTCGGCCATATGTGACGCGCCTTCAACATGGCGTGCAAGGATGTGGCCGATCGACTCGCGCTGCCGCAACGCAGCGTAGAGGGGGTTGATCGCGGCACCGGGTACCCCGAAAGCCTGGGTGACACCTTCGAGTTCCATCACGCGGACCGCTGCCATCACTGCCTGCATTCTTGCCATTGTCGTCTCCTGAGTCGTTGTTGAGTTTCCGCTGAGTACACACCTGCGTGCCTGCGGGATCGCCCGATCCACCCTGTGAGCGGCGCCCGCTGACGAGAAACAACGGGCCGCCACCCCGGCGCGTCCAAAAATGTTCCCAAAGCACTTTGACAGGGCACCGAGCGCACCGCAATCCCCGACCCGAGCATTTCGCTCATTCCCCAGTGGAATGGTGAGGGCTCCGAACCCTTATCATCGTTCCGATGGATCGCATACACAGCCTGCGCCTTTTCACCCGGCTCGTGGAACTGGGGTCTTTCTCACGCGCGGCGATCGAACTCGGTATCGGACAACCGAGCGCGAGCAAGGTTCTCGCACGATTGGAAAAGCGCATTGGTGCACGCCTTCTGCATCGTTCAACGCGCGGTGTGTCGCCCACCGAGATCGGCGCACTCTTCTACGAAAAATGCCGTCTGATCCTGCATCACTTCGAGGAAGCCGACACCGTTGTGGCCTTGATGCAAGCGCAAATGCAGGGCGCAATCCGGATCAGCACCTCGGTGGCCTTCGGACGTCGGGTGATGGCGCCAAGGATCCTTCGATTCATGCGCGATCATCCGAAAATCCAGATCGACCTGAGCTTCGAGGATCGCTATGTGGACCTCGTGGAACAGGGTGTGGACCTTGCAATCCGCATGGGTCGCCTCGCCGACTCCGCTCTCGGTGCGCGCTACCTCGGACTCAACCCCTGGATCGTTGCCGCCTCGCCCGCTTACCTGCAGCGCCGCGGCACGCCTTCCACGCCCGAAGAGCTCGTTGCGCATGACGCGCTGGTCTACAGCACGGTGCAGGGTGATGCACGCTGGCCCTTCACTGCACGCGACGGCCATGCCCGCATCGTGGACGTCCGTGGCCCGCTTCGCTCCAACAATCTCTCCACGTTGCTGCTCGCTGCGCGCTCCGACATGGGCATTGCAGCGCTCCCCTGCTACGTTGCGCACGATGCGCTCGCAAGTGGCATGCTTGTGCCGGTGCTCGGTGAGTACACCCTGCCCTCCCAGGAGATTCACGCCGTCTACCCCTCGCCGCGCCTCGTCCCCGCGAAAGTCACCACCCTGATCGACTGGCTTCAGGGGCGTTTTCCTCAGCGGTGGTGGGAAGAGTCTTCGTAGGGGGATCGCCACAGGTGCGCCGCACGCTCGGCCGGTTGCATCTGGCGCGCTACCGATAGCGCTTCGTCGCTGCGCGAGAGCGTGAGGTTGCCTAGCCATTGAAGCACGCCCACCTCCTTTCGCGCTGCTGGTAGACCGACCCACCAGCCGTGAAAAGGATCGTCGAGGGCGGCGTAAAGCTGAACTGATCCCTACGGCGCCGCAAGACGAAGTGATGCAACACCAGCCCCTGCTCGAGCGCTTCAATATCCTTCCAGTGTTCGACCCACTGCTCCTCGCCCCAGGCCTGGCCGCGCTCGCAGGCGGAGACGTTGTGGCGCTTGCCGTTGCCAGGCAACTCACCATGACGCGTGATGCTTGTTTGAACTGGCGCTGGGATTGGCGTCAGGACTAGCGTTGGTAGTGGCGTTCGGACTGGCGTTGGGATTTCCATCGCCATAACGCTCCGGAGCCCGCCGGTTCAGGGGGCTGGTTGCGCCACAAAGCCCTCGTCCAGAAGTGCATCGAGAATCACCCGCGCATCCACGCCCGATGCGACGCGCAGACGCTGCGCAGCAAGATCCACCTCCACCTGCGCCAGCGGATCGAGCCGCCGGATGGCGCCAACGACTGCCCTTTCGCACTGCGCGCAGTGCATGTCGCTTACCGAGAACTCGCGCGAGACCACCGGCCATCGAAGCCGGTGGCCGGTGCGCCGCGCCAGTTCCTCGATGTCGTCTTCGGTATCCACATCGATGCGATAACGGCTGTTGCCCGTTGGCCAACGATACACCCTGTGGGGATTGGCCTGCTGCCATTGCCTGCAGCCAAGCCGCGCCTCGCCCTCGAGAATTGCATCGCGCACGGCCGCGCTGAAGATCACCGGGTTGCCCGGTTGTCCATCCACGCTTGGCTGCACAACCTCGGTCCCCTCGGGCCGCTTCTTGTAGCTGCCGATGAGTTCCTGAACATCTGCCGCACCGATCAGCGGCTGATCGACCAGGGCTATCACCACTGCGTCGAGCTTCGCGCTGAGCGCAGCAAGTCCGCGCCGCAACGAGGCATTCTGGTCGACGTCGGGCTGGGGGTTCTCCACGACCGTCACGGGAAAGCTCTCGACGAGCGGCCGCATCTGCCCGGCATGGTGGCCGAGAACAACCACAACCTCGTCGACCCCTGCCCCCGACAACGCCACCAGATGCCTGCGAATCAGGGGCACACCGCCCAACTCGAGCAATCCCTTTGGACGATGTCCCATGCGCGAAGCCGCGCCGGCTGCAAGCAACACTGCGCCCACCACCAGCCGGTTGTGCAACCCGCCCCCTCCCTTCAAAAGACAACCCATCGCTCAGTTCTCCCTTGGCTGCCCCGCCAGACCCGCGGCGTGCGGCGGTAGCGAATCGTCCGGCGTACCAGGGATGCTGCGACCCTGGGGCCGGGTTAGCTCTGGCGAATCCGCGGCACGGCGGGACGCCACCACGGAGGCAAGTACGGCAAGTGCAATCTCCTCGGGAGTCTTTGCGCCGATCGGCTCACCCGCCGGAGCAACAATGGCTGCGACCCGCTGCGGGTTTGCGCCACTTGCGCACAGTTGGTCCTTGAGTACCGCAGCCTTGCGGCGACTCGCCACGAACCAGATGCCCTTGGCCTCGAACGCGAGCGCAGCACCCAGGCCCTGGAGCTCGCGTCGGCCCTGCGTGGCCACCACGATGTAGCTGCCCCTGAACTCGGCGAGAACCGAGGCCCCCGGCTGGTCGCTCGAAAGAACCCGGGCAGCATCCGGATAGTCCTCGGCGAGGGCGCCATGGGCCATCAGATTCAGTGTGAACCCGAGCCTCGGAGCAAGTTCAACGAGGGCCCGCGCGACCGGCGAGTCGCCGATCACGAGCAGCCGTGCGGCGGGAAGCACAGGATCCACAAAGAGTTCCAGTACCCCGCCGGAATGGCAGATCAGTCCAAACTCGAGCACCTCGTCGAGCGCCTGCGGTTCGGCGCCATCGCGCGGCGCGATCCGGATGCGGCGTGGCTGACCATCGCGCAGACATTGCCGCACTGTCTTGATCACTGCCGGTTGCGCACAACCACCGCCAATCCAGCCCCGGATCCGGCCGTCGGCGGTGATGATTGCCTTGTCGCCCGCCTTGGCCGAGGTGGGCGGCGTGCAGTGCAAGACGCTCACCAGCGCGAAGGGTTCGCCGATGGTGTGCAACCTGCTCGCCTCTTCGATCCAGTGAAAGCGGCTCACGCGATGCGCTCCCGGAGTGCGCGCAAGTCCGCAAGGTTGGCAAGCGGCAGGCACTGTTCGAGGAGGTGGGCTGCGGCGCGGAAGGCTTGCGCGTGCGGCGCGGCACGGGTGGGATGAAACCAGTCAAGACGCACTCCACGCCCTCGCAGGGCCCGCAACACCATCTCGAGCGCAGCCGGTTCATCGGTATCGAAACCGTCGGACAGGATCCACAGCCGGGTGGCGCGTGGCGCGGAAAGCCTGTGGTTGCCGTGCAGGAAACGCTCGAGCGACGCAGCAATTCGGGTGCCTCCGCCAAAGCCCGAGGCAAGTGCGTTGACTTTTTCCTGGATGCGTGGACTGTCGCTCAACAGCAGCGGGCTGATCTCGGCAATGCGGGTATGAAATACATAGACCCTCGCCCCGGACTGCCTGGCAAAGGCTCGACTGACACGCAGCAGGAACGCGCCATGCGACTCCATGGAGCGACTCACGTCGACCGCAATCACGATCCGGGGTGGTACCCGTCTCGGGGTCTTCCACACCGGCAAGAGACTCGACGCGGTTATGCCGCACCGGAACAGGTGCCGAAAGTCGATCCGTTGCCCTCTGGCTGCAGAACGCCAACGGCGGGTTGGTTGGGGACGCAGCCGTTGGGTGATCTGGGCAGCAAGGCGGCTGAGTTCGCCCAGTTCCCTCGGCAGCCAAAACTGCGCCTCCCGATCGTGGAGTGCCTCCACCCGCGAAGCTCCACCCTGCGCGCGGGACGGGTCGTCGGCCTGCGGAGCCTGCGCCGCAGACAAGGCACTCGAATGCGCCGCTGAGCCCTGCGCCGCAGTCGACGGTCGCGCAGCACCCTCCTCCAGTCGCTTATGGTGGTCCTCGACCAGTGCCTGCAGGCTTCGCCGTGGGCGCGAATGGCCACTGAGTTTCACCGTGCCCTTCGTGCGGTGGGCAAACCAGAACCGCTCGAAGAGTTCGGGCCACTGCCGCCAGTGCGCAGCCTGACGGCAGGTCAGGGCCCGCCACGCCGCAGAGATGGCGCCCGCACCACGCAGCCTGAGCAACTCGGCAACGCGCAGCATTGCCGCCTGCTCGCCAGGACCAACCTGGAGCCCGTGTTCGCGCAACATGCCTGCGAACTGCACGATCCGAAGGCTCGGCAGGGCAACCGGATCAGCGGGTGCGCTCATGCAGACTCCGCAGCCGATGGGAATCCACTGCAAACCGGTCCTCGCGGGTCTTGAGCAGACACGAGAGCGTTCGCAGCAGCCGATCCATATCCTCAGGCAGCGTGCGAAAACCCATCCCGTGGAGCGCGCGGATCCAGTCGAGCGACTCGGCGATCCCGGGAGGCTTGTGCAGATCCTCACGCCGAAGGCGCTGGACGAGTTGAACCGCCTCGCTGACCAGTCGGAGGTCTGCTTCCGGAACCGAAAACTGCGCAATCGCTACTTCCCGCGCGAAATCAGGATAGTCGAGCCAGTGGTACAGGCAGCGCCGGCGCAACGCATCGGATAACTCGCGCGACCCGTTGCTCGTGAGGATCACCAGGGGCACCTGCAGGGCGCGCAAGGTGCCCCACTCCGGAACCGTGATCTGATACTCCGACAGCACCTCGAGCAGAAAGGCCTCGAAGGGTTCATCGGCCCGGTCGATCTCGTCGATCAGCAAGACGCAGCGCGCCTCGCTGCGGATCGCCCGCAGGAGCGGGCGCTCGAGCAGGTAGTCAGGATGGAAAACATCCGTCTCGCGCACCTTGCCATGGCGTTCGTCGAGACGGATGCGCATCAGTTGCCGGCTGTAATTCCACTCGTAGGCGGCCTGCGCCATGTCAAGCCCCTCGAAACACTGCAGGCGCACGAGTGGAGCGCCAAGCATGCGCGCGAGCGCCTGCGCAAGCGAGGTCTTGCCAACCCCCGCATCGCCCTCAACGAGCACAGGGCGCTGAAGGCGTTCGGCCAGCCAGACCGTGGTGACGAGATCGGCGCCCGCGAGGTAGCCGGAGTGCCGAAGCCCCGACTGCAGGTCTTCTTCGCTCAGGACGGTGTGCGCGCCCTCCTGCCTGAGCGAGCCATCGACGTGGTTCAAGGAGCGGGATTCACGATGCGGGTTTCATGGCACGCAGATTGCGGCACCAGTTCACGGCGCGGGGTTCACGGCGCAGGGTTCAAGGCGCACGTTTCAGAGCGCGTAGTTCACGGCGCGTAGTTCACGGCGCGTGGTTCACGGCGCGTGCTTCAGAGCGCAAGTCCGTGCTCCTTGAGCGCCTTCCACACCCGGAACGACGTGTGCGGCATCTCGAGGTGCGTGACGCCCTTATGCGCAAAGGCATCCACAACTGCCGAGGTAAAGGTGGGGATCGACCCCACATGCGGCGATTCGGCCACTCCCTTGGCTCCGAGCGGGTGATGCGGACTCGGCGTGACCGTGTGGTCGGTTTCCCAGTGGGGAGTCTCCACTGCGGTTGGCAGGTAGTAGTCCATCAGCGTATTTCCGAGCAGGTTGCCCTGCGCGTCGAAGGGCATCTGCTGGCCCATCGCCACTGCAAAGCCCTCGGTAAGTCCTCCGTGAATCTGCCCTTCGATGATCATCGGATTGATGCGTGTGCCGCAATCGTCGAGCGCGTAGAAGCGGCGCACCTTCGACTCGCCAGTTGCGCGGTCGATGTCGAGGACGCACAGGTAAATGCCGAAGGGATAGGTGAAGTTGGGGGGATCGTAGTAGTGAACAGCCTCGAGCCCTGGTTCGAGTCCCGCCGGCGGCTGATGGTAGGCCTGCCAGGCAATGTCGCGCATCGTCTTGTAGCGCGCATCGTCGCCCTTCACCTTGAACCGATCGACCTCCCAGTCGAGATCGCCCTCGGCGACTTCGAGCAAGTGGGCAGCGATCCTGCGCGCCTTGGCGTGGATCTTGCGGGCGGCCATCGCGATTGCAGCGCCTGCCACCGGGGTTGAGCGGGAACCGTAGGTGCCAAGCCCGTAGGGCGCGGTGGACGTGTCCCCCTCTTCCACCTGAATGACCTCGCTCGGAATCCCGAGTTCGGTAGCGATGATTTGGGCATAGGTGGTTTGATGCCCCTGCCCCTGGGTGATCGTGCCCATGCGCGCAATCGCACTGCCGGTTGGATGAACCCGGATCTCGCACGAGTCGAACATGCCCACACCGAGAATGTCACACATCTTCGAGGGGCCTGCGCCCACGACCTCGGTGAAGGTGACAAGCCCGATTCCCATGAGGGTGGGACTGTGGGGGTTGGCCCGCCTTGCCGCCTGCTCGGCCCGCAACGCTGGATAGTCGACAGCCTCGAGTACCTTGGCAAGCGCAGTGTGGTAGTCGCCCGAGTCGTACTCAAAACCGAACGCGCTGGTGTAGGGGAACTGCTCCTTGCGGATGAAGTTCCTCGCGCGGATCTCAGCCTTGTCCATCCCGAGTTTTTGCGCGAGCACATCTACCATCCGCTCGATCAGATAGACCGCTTCGGTCACGCGAAACGAACACCGGTAGGCCACTCCGCCAGGAGCCTTGTTGGTGTAGACACCCTTGACCGCGCAATACGCAGCCTGAAGATCATACGATCCGGAACAGATGTGGAAGAGGCCCGCCGGGAACTTTGTGGGGTCGGCACACGCGTCGAAAGCGCCATGGTCGGCCACCACATTGACCCGCAACCCGAGAATCCGGCCTTCAGAGGTGGCGGCGAGTTCGCCGTCCATGTGGTAATCGCGCGCGAACGCGGTGGAGGAGATGTTCTCGATGCGATCCTCAACCCACTTCACCGGGCGCCCCAGCACGATCGACGCCACGATTGCGCACACATACCCCGGGTAGACGCCGACCTTGTTACCGAAGCCGCCGCCGATATCGGGGCTGACGATCCGTACCTTCGACTCCGGAATCCCTGAGAGCAGGCTCACCACGGTGCGCACCACATGCGGAGCCTGACTCGTCATGTAGGTGGTGAGTTCGCCTCGCACCGGGTCGAAACTCGCCACGCATCCGCAGGTCTCGAGCGGGCAAGGATGCACCCGCGGATAGAGCAGGTGCTGTTGCACCACAACCGGCGCTGCCTGGAACACCGCATCGGTCGCGTGGCGGTCGCCGGCCTCCCAGGTGAAGATGTGGTTGGGGTGCTCCCTCTTGCCATGGGCTCCCTCGGTCTTTCCTGCGAGATCCTCGCGCAGCACCGGCGCGTCGGCCTCGAGCGCCCGGTAGGGATCGATCACGACCGGCAACTCCTCGTAGCTCACTTCCACCGCCTCCACCCCGTCGGCTGCGCTGTAGCGATCGTCGGCGATCACCACCGCGACCTCCTGCATCTGGAAATGCACTTTCTCGTCGGCGAGTACTGCGGCAACATCGCCCGCCAGCGTGGGCATCCAGTGCAACTTGAGGGGCTTGAGGTCCTCGGCCGTGAGCACTGCATGGACCCCGGGAATCGCCAGTGCAGCCTCCTTGCTGATGCGGACGATCCGGCCGTGCGCGATCGGCGCGCGCACGATGTCCATGTGCAGCATGCCCGGCAGCCGGATATCGTCGACGTAGTTGCCCTTGCCCTGGATGAAGCGCGCGTCTTCCTTGCGCAAGCGCGACACGCCCATGCCCGCCAGAGCGAGTTCGCGTGCTTCCAGTTCCTTGCTGGGTGCGTTCATGACCGTGGTCTCCCTTGTTTCATACGGTGGCGGTTTCGCGCATCTTGCGCGCCGCATGCTGCACGGCCTTCACGATGTTCTGGTATCCGGTGCAGCGGCACAGATTGCCGCTCATGCCCATGCGAACTTCCTCGTCGCTCGGATCAGGGTTCTCCTGAAGAAAGCGGTAGGCGCGCATCAACATGCCGGGGGTGCAAAAGCCGCACTGCAAGCCGTGCTCCTGGTAGAAGCCCTCCTGCACTGCGTGCAGCGCGCCCTTGACCGCAAGCCCTTCCACCGTGAGGATCTCGGACCCGTCGCACTGCACCGCCAGGTGGGTGCAACTCTTGACCGAGCGACCGTCGAGGTCCACGGTGCAGGCACCACAATGGCTGGTCTCACAACCGATGTGGGTACCGGTGAGCTGGAGTTCCTCACGAAGGAAGTGAACCAGCAGGGTGCGGGCCTCCACGGCCGCTTCGTGCCGCCTTCCGTTGACCTGCACGCTGATGAGTTTCTTGGCCATGGCACGTTCTCCAGTTCAGGCGCAGCGCGCCCAGGCATGATGAAGTGCGCGACGGAGCATCTCGCCCGCCATCGCAGTCTTGTATTCGGCATCGCCGCGCAGATCCTCGGCGGGATCGCAAACCGCCATCACGGCTTCCACGGCACTTTCGAGCCTTGCGCTGCCGAGATCGCCGCCCAGGAGCAGCGTTTCGGCCTTCTCGGCCCTCAGCGCCACTGGAGCCAGGTTGGTGAGCCCGATCCGCAGGTGACCGATGCGATTGCCTTCGCGACGCATCACCACCGCGCAGCCGGCCGTGGCCCAGTCGCCGGTCTTGCGCTTGAGCTTTTCGTAGGCCCATCCTGTGCCGGGAGCAAATCGCGGAATCCGGATCTCCACCAGGATCTCGTCCTCGGCAAGCTGGGTGGTGAGAATCCCCAGAAAGAACTCGCCTGCGGCCACGCTACGACGACCCGCCGGGCCCTCGAGCACGAAGTGTGCATCGCACACCAGGGCAAGCGCCGGATGGTCGTTGCCTGGATCGCCGTGCGCCAGATCGCCGCCGATCGTGCCGCGGTTGCGCACTTGCGGATCCGCGATCAGTTTGGGGGCTTCGGCGAGGAGGGGCACTTCCCGCTGAAGTACCGCTGAGTCAATCAGGTCGTTCTCCACCGTCATGGCGCCGATGACCACCGTATCAGCCTCCAGCCGTATTCCGCGTAGTGCATCGATGCGGTTGATGTCGACCAGATGCTGTGGTTGCGCAAAACGCAGCTTCATCATCGGCAGCAGGCTGTGGCCGCCGGCAAGCACCTTGGCTTCGGTTCCGTAGCGCTGCAGCAGGGCAACCGCCTCACCAACCGACCGTGGCTGGTGGTAGTCAAAGCGGGCAGGGATCATGCATACCTCCGGATCAGATTGGGCCGCCCTCAAAGAGCGCTTGACGCGATGCGGCGCTCGCATTCGCATGCGCTTGACGGGATCTGCACCGGCACCTTGAATACCCCGTTTTACAACCAGTGTAAAAGAAGCCTGATACCTTCTTCATCGCTGGGATATCGGACAGTCGGAGCTTACTGCGGAGTGATCCCTGCGCGCTTCACAACCTCGGGCCAGCGCTTGAGTTCATCCTTGATGAAGCCGTCGAACTGTTGCGGCGTACCGCCCACGATGTCGGCTGCCTGCCCCTCGGTGATCGCAGTACGCACCGCCGGTGCCTGCAACACGCGGTTGAAGACCTCGTTGACCCGTGCCACCAGCGCGGGGTCCATTCCCGCAGGGCCAACGATGCCGTGCCACACGCTCACATCGAAGCCCGGGAGGGTCTGCGCCACTGGCGGCACCTCGGGCAACTGCCGCATCGGCCGGGCGGCGATGCCGGCAAGCGGGCGGATCTTGCCCTCGCGCACATGCCCGAGCGACGTGGACACCGTGATCACTGCGGTGTCGGCATCGCCACGGAGCAAGGCCAGCAACATCTCCGCCCCCGACTTGTAGACCACGTTGACCTGCTCGATCCCCGCAAGGCTGTTGAGGTAGGCCATGTAGAGATGCGTCCAGTTACCGAGCCCCGCCGAGGCGAAATTGAACCTGCCGGGCTGTTTGCGGGCGGCCTCGAGGAACTCGCCGAGGTTCCTGTAGGGCAAGTCGGCGCGCATCAGGACCACGGCCGGAAGGTTCGCCACATGCACGATCGGCGTGAAGGCAGTGTGCGGGTTGTAGGGCAGCTTGGCCAGTGTGTGCGACACCGCATTCGGCCCCACTTCGGCGAGAAAGAGTGTGTAGCCGTCGGGCTTCTCACGGGCCACTGCCGCTGCGGCAATCGTTCCACCGGCGCCTGGCCGATTCTCGACAATCAGGGACTGGCCGTTGGCAAACTGCGCAAATCCACTCGAGAGGTTGCGCGACAGGGTGTCGGCGGCCCCACCCGCTCCCACGGACACCACGAGTTTCACAGGGCGGTCGGGCCAGGAGGCCTGTGCCTTCAGAGATCCGACGACGTGCGCGCCGAGTGCCAGGGTGCCGAGTTGCGCGCCGCGCGCCACAAGCCGCCGCCTGCGAGGATCCAGCACCACAGTCCCCTGCGCACGCGAAACGGTTGCGGGATTCATGCGATTCTCCTCCTCAGGTCGTGCTGCCTTGCGTCAAGCGGGCCTGCCGAGTTACCTCAGTCGGGCCGCCTCCACAATCTCGATCCAGTAGGCATCCGGATCCTTCACAAACGCCATTGGCCGAGATTGAGATCACACGCATCATTCTTCTCCTCTGGGTAGGCTTTTCTTCACAAACTCCCCGGGCGATCACCCGAAGCTGCACGGGTCGTCAACAGCGATGACGCATAGAGTGCGCCCGGGGGCGCGCATGCGCAAGCGGGATTCGAAGTCAGGCAATGCCCGCTTGCGAAAAGTGAAACAGCGGCGCGAAGAAGGCAGCGGCGTGGATGAACCACCGCGCGCGGCAGGAAGCGGGGAAAGAGCCAGAGGTGCGAAGTGCAGTGCCGCGCTAGCCGCGATGCTCTTCTGCCCGCACGATGAGCGCCTCAACTGCGGGAAGCGCTTTACCCTCGAGCATCTCGATGAAGGCTCCGCCTCCCGTGGAGATGTAGCCGATGTGTGCTGCGACGCCATACCTGGCAATCGCGGCGAGCGTCTCGCCCCCTCCGGCCACGCTAAAGGCTTTTGAGCCTGCAATCGCCCGCGCGACAGCCTCGGTTCCTGACGCAAACGGCGCGTGTTCGAAAACCCCCATCGGCCCGTTCC
>Ga0194129_10005826_pt1 | contig 15471 bp, 14 predicted proteins | sample TA2KigCa35mmetaG_FD_150862 | JGI IMG/M metagenome (GOLD analysis project Ga0194129, IMG submission 150862) | Freshwater microbial communities from Lake Tanganyika, Tanzania - TA2015038 Kigoma Deep Cast 35m | ecosystem: Environmental > Aquatic > Freshwater > Lake | place: Tanzania: Lake... | reverse complement strand
CGCCTCCGACGGTCGAGATCGCGAGCGACGCCGCGAGGCGTCGCCAGGCGTAGGGGGATTCCGGTATCGAGGGCGGCGTCGCGGTCGCGTCGCCGCCTCCGGCGGCGCGCGTCATCGCTTCGACCTCGGGATTCGGTCGTTCAGTTGTAGCGGTTCGCGGCTTCCTGGGCCATGGGCGCCGCCTGCGCCGTCATCGCCTGCTCGTCGATGAGCCAGCCCTGGTACATGCGTATGTTCAGCGTCTCACCGACCTTGATCGCGCCGTCGTGGTCGCAGCGGCTGAAGACGAGCCGGTCCAGCGGCAGGCGGCGGATCGCCTTGATGCAGGCATCGTCGCCGAGCATGCGCACGTCGTGCCTGCCGAGGTGGATCTTGATGAGGTCGGCGTCGAACTTGTTGACGCGGACATAGGGCAGGAGCTCGAGCGTGAGGCCGTCGACGATCACGCCGAAGCCCAGCTTGCGCAGCTTCCCGACCGCAGACACCGCCTTGGTGACGTCCTGGAAGATGTCGCCGCAGGCGATCTCGAAGTGGAGGTTCGCGCGTTCCTTCTCCTCCATGTGCCCGGCGAAGATGTCCATCAGACGGTCGTGCACGGTGTCGACCGAGAGGTTGATGCTCACCTTGTGGGCGACCTTCGTCTTTGATGCCATGAGGTGGTGTAGGAGCCGCTCGTCGAGGACGCGGCAGAGCTGGCTGAAGAGCGGGTCGCTGGAGCGGAGCTCGACGTCCGGGAACAGCTTGCGCTTCATGTCCGCGAGGCTGATGAAGCGCTCCTCCATCATCGGCCACCAGATACCCGTGGCATGGCGCACGAAGACGTCCTGCTTCTTCAGGAAGTGGCGGATCTCGCGCCGCGCGATGCGGTGCTCGATGCGGGTGAGCATCGCCGCCGTCATGGGGCCGCGGAGGTCGGCGTCGGGCTCGTCCGGGTCGCTGGCGGCGGCCCCGGCGGAGGCGTTGGCGAGCTCGCCGCCCTTGAGGTATCGGCCGATCCAGCGGCGCAGCTCGCGGAACTGGTCGGGCATCTCGAAGCTGCGCAGCAGCTTGCGCAGCGTCTCCTCCGCGATGTCCGGGTCCTTCAGGATCCACTGCATGAGTTCGCCCTCCACGGCGGAGGCGGCGCCGATCGTGTCGAGCCGCGCGATCAGCGCCATGTCCCCGTTCGCCATCATGAAGACGTTGCCGCGCAGGCGCTCGGCCATGTCGCGCACGAGGCTCTGCTGGACGCGGAGCAGCCGGACATTGCCGTGTATGCTGAGGAGCGCGGAGAAGTCGATCGTGATGGCGACGTATTTCTGCGGTGCCCGGATCAGGCGCCGCCAGAAGGCGAGGAGTTCCTCTTCCGAGCCTATTCGCCGTCCTTTTCCCGCGCCATGCACGCCAGGCTGGCGTCGGCGCACCGGATGGGCGCCATCGCGCACGAGTAGGCGCCGCCAAGAGTAAACAACTTCCTAATTTCGACCGGGGCGGGGGGCGCTTGCGCAAGCGCGGCCGAGGTGGATGATGGGCCTCCACCAAGGAGGGGCCGATGGGCGGGTTGATCGAGCGCGGGATCCTGGTCACGGGGTCGGGGAGCGGCATCGGGGCGGCCATCGTCCGGCGCCTGGCGCGCCCGGGCACGGCCGTCCTCGTCCATGCGCTCACCAACCAGGCGGGCTGCGACGCCGTCGCGGCGCAGGCGCGGGCGGCTGGCGCCGTTGCGGAGACCATGCTCGCGGACCTGGCGAAGCCCGGTGCCGGGGCGGCCCTCGTCGAGGAGGCGGCGCGTCGCTTCGGGCGCCTGGACGTGCTGGTCGCCAACGCGGGCTTCCCCGACGCGCGGGGTATCGGCGTGCTCGACCGCGCCGGGCTCGACTACATCCACGCCGCCATCCTCGGCGGGTTCTTCGACATGGTGACGGCGGCGAAGCCGCACCTCGAGCGGGCGACCGACGGGCGCGTGGTCACGATCAGCACCCACAACGCGCATGTCTTCCGCGCCGACTACCCGGTCTACCCGGGATCCGGCTCGGTCAAGCATGCGCTGGAGACCATGACCCGTGCCGTCGCGACCCAGTTCGCGCCGTTCGGCGTGACGGCGAACGCGATCGCTCCCGGCCTCATCCGCAAGGACGCGCAGACCGACCAGTTCTACACGGCCGAGCGGTGGCGCGAGCTCGCCGCCAAGGTCCCCCTGGGCCGTCTTGGCGAGCCGGACGAGGTCGCGGCGCTCGCGACGTTCCTAGCCTCGCGCGACGCGTCCTACGTCACCGGGCAGGTCATCCACGTCAATGGCGGGCTGATCTGAGCCTGGCCATCCGGCCCGGCGCCGACCGGGCCGGACCGCGGCGTTCAGCGCAGCGCCGCGCCGCCCTCCGGGTCGAAGAAATGCATGTTCTCGTGCGCCACCGCCGCCTCGATCGCCGCGCCGGCGGGGAAGACGAGCTCGGGGTCAACGCCCGCGATCCGGAAATCGGCGCCGGCGATGCGGATGGCGAGGAGCTGCTCGTCGCCGAGCTGCTCGGTGACCATCAGGCGGCCCCGGATCGGCGCCTGTCCTTCCGCGGACGGGCTGCCCAGGCGGACATGCTGCGGCCTGATGCCGAGCACCGCGCTGCGCCCGGCGAGGGGCCCGAGGCGGGGGAAGGCGCGCGCCGGCACGTCGAAGCCGATGCCGTCGCCCGAGAGGCGGAAGCCGTCGCCCGCCGCCTCCACGCGCATCTCCACGAAGTTCATCGCGGGCGAGCCGATGAAGCTGGCGACGAAGCGGTTGACCGGTCGGCGATAGAGCTCGAGCGGCGTGCCCACCTGCTGGACGTAGCCGTCCTTCATCACGACGATGCGGTCGCCGAGCGTCATGGCCTCGACCTGGTCGTGGGTCACGAAGACGGCCGTGGTCGGCACGCGCTCGCGCAGTTCCTTGATCTCGAGGCGCATCTGCGCACGCAGCTGCGCGTCGAGGTTGGAGAGCGGCTCGTCGAAGAGGAAGACGCTGGGATTGCGCACGATGCAGCGGCCGAGCGCGACGCGCTGCTGCTGGCCGCCGGAGAGCTGGCGCGGGCGCCGCTCCAGCAGCGGCTCGATCGACAGGATCCGCGCGGCGCGCGCGATCTGGTCCTTGATCTCCGCCTCGGGAAGGCGCCGGTTGCGCAGGCCGAAGGCGAGGTTGTCGTAGACCGTCATGTGCTGGTAGAGCGCGTAGTTCTGGAACACCATCGCGATGTCCCGGTCCTTCGGCGGCAGGTCGTTGACCACGCGCCCGCCGATCGAGATCGTGCCGGAGGTGATCTCCTCGAGCCCAGCGATCATGCGCAGCGTGGTCGACTTCCCGCAGCCGGACGGGCCGACGAGCACCACGAACTCCCTGTCGGCGATCCTCAGGTCGACGTCGCGCACCGCGGCGACGCTGCCATAGGACTTGCAGAGCTTCTCGAGAACGACCTCGGCCATCGGTTCAGACCTTCAATCCGCGTATGACGTATTTCTGACCGAAGACGGTCACGAGGAGCGCGGGGCCGAGCGAGAGCACCGCGGTCGCGCTCATCAGGTGCCACTCCATCCCGAGCTCGTGGACGAACTGCGCCATCACCACGGTCAGGATCGGCGTCTCGTGCGCGGTCAGGATGAGGGCGAAGAGGAACTCGTTCCAGGTGTAGAGCCAGCACAGGATCGCGAGCGCCGTCAGGCCCGGGATCGCGGCGGGCATGGCCACGCGCCAGAACGCGCCCCAGCGCGAGCAGCCGTCGATCATGGCGGCGTATTCCATCGACGGGTCGATGCCGTCGAAGAAGCCCTTCATGATCCACGAGAAGAAGCAGACATGCACCGCCACGTGCGGCAGCAGCAGGCCCCAGTACGTGTCGAAGATGCCCAGCGCCCGGGTGACGAAGTAGAGCGGCAGCACCCAGGAGACGTAGGGCACGCAGCGGAACACGTAGATGAGCGAGAACCACGTGTTCGGGATCGGCCCCCTGAAGCGCGAGAGCATGTAGCCCGAGGTGACCGTGACGCCGAGCGACAGGATGGTCGCCAGCGTCGAGATCACGAAGCTGTTCCACATCGCCTTCAGGACGACCGGCTGGCCGAGGACCTCGTGGAAGTTCTCGAGCGTGAAGTCGGTGCCGCGATGCACGTAGAAGACCGCGTAGCCGGGCCGCAGCGAGGTGAGCCCCAGCCACAGCACGGGGAAGGCGAAGAGCAGGCAGACCGCGACCATGGCAAGCAGGAACAGCATCCGCCGCCCGCCGGGCGCCAGCGCCTCGAAGAAGCCGGGCGCGCGGCGCGGCGCGGGCGCGGGGAGGGAAGCCGTCGTCACTTGGACACCTCGACCCAGCGGTTCAGGATCCGGTACAGGCCCATCGCGAAGAACACGATGATGAACGCGCCGATGACGGCCGCGGCCGAGCCGCGCCCGAAGTTGAGGAACTGGAACGCCTCGACATAGGCGTAGATGGAGAACACCTCGGTCGCGCGCGCGGGGCCGCCGCCCGAGATCGTCCAGACGATGTCGAAGGTGCGGAAGGCGTCGATCGAGCGGATCACGATGCACACGACCATGACCGGCCGGAGCATTGGCAGCGTGATGTGGCGGAAGACGCGCCACGGCGTCGCGGCGTCGATCTGCGCCGCCTCGAAGGGCTCCGGCGGCAGGCTCTGCAGGCCTGCGAGCAGGAGCAGCGTGAACCACGGGGTCCACAGCCAGACATCGGTGAGGAGGATCGCGAGGAAGGCCGTCCAGCGCTGCGTCAGCCACGCCACCGGCGCGAAGCCGAAGAGGTCGAGCACGACGTTCACGATCCCGAACTGGTCGTTGAACATCCAGCGGATCATGATCGCCGCGATCACCGGCGCCACCATCAGCGGCAGCAGGATGACGGTCTGGACCAGCCAGCGGCCGCGGAACTTGCGGTTCAGCAGCAGCGCGAGGGCGAGCCCGAGGCCGAGCGAGCAGCCGACGCTCGCCGCCATGAAGCCGAACGTGTTCGGCAGGACGACGAGCAGGAACTCGGGGTCGCTCAGGACGTAGAGGTAGTTCTTCAGCCCGACCCAGGTCCGCTTCGGGTCATGCAGGGCCCAGTCGCGGAAGCTCGCGTTCGCGCCGGTGATGATCGGCACGATCTGGAAGAAGACGAGCGCGAAGACCGCCGGCGCGATGAGCGCCAGCATGAAGCGCTTCTTCTCGTCGAGCCCGAGGAAGGACCGGCGCGCGGCGTGGGTCGTTGCCATCTGTGCGGGGATGCCTTGGTGTTCGTCGTGGGGCGATCTTGCTCGCGGGGCGGCGTGCGGAGCGCGACGGCCGTTCCCGGCCGCCGCGCCCGCCTTCCGCGTGAGGCGTCAGTTGCCCGTGGCCGCCCTGCGGATCTTCTCCACGTTGTCCTGCATGACCTTCCCGATGTCCTCGCGCTTGCCGGACATCGCCGCGATCACCGCGTCGGAGTAGGCCTTGTGCACGGCGGGCCACTCCGGGAAGTAGTAGGCGGCGTGCGTCACCGGCTTCTGGTCGAAGACCGCGTTCTTGAGCATGCGGAAGTCGGCGTCCTGGGCGGCGATCTTGTCCCAGAGCTTGACGTTGGGAGGCGGGCCGCCCGTCTTCTTCCACATCTCGAGTTGGCCTTCCTCGTCGCCGAGCATGAAGGCCAGCGCCTCCTTGGCGAGCTTCTTGCGCTCGGCGGAGATGCCCTTCGGGATGCCCCAGCCCCAGACCTCGTTCCAGGAGGTCGGCTTCTGCGCGCGCGGGCCCACGGGGAACGGCGCCATCGCCACCTTGCCGACGATCTTCGAGCGCCTCGGGTCGTTGAACTCCCCGTAATGCGTCGAGTCCACGACCGTGAAGGCGGCGTCGCCGGCCATGAAGATCGCGTTCGCCTCGTTGCGCGTGTAGGCGGTCATGCCCGGTGGGCTGACCTTGTGCGTGTTGATCGCGTCCCACCAGTACTCGACGATCTCCCTGTGGCAGGGCTCGGTGATCGCCGGCTCGAAGTTCGCCGCCTTGAGCTTGGCGTTGTCGCGCTCGAAGAGCGGCTTGAGGATGTCGCAGTTGTTCGCCCACATGGTCCACCAGAAGCTGAACCAGGTGTTGTTCATGGCCATGCCGCCGACATAGCCCCACTTGACCTTGCCTTCCTTCTGGAGGCGCTGGCCGGTGGCGACGAGCTCGGCGAAGCTCTTCGGCACCTCCTCGGGCTTCAGCAGGTCGGAGCGGTAGAAGAACGTGCCGACCGTGTGCGCCATCGGCACCACGGTGAGCTTCCTGTCCGCGCTCCAGAACGCGTCGAGCGGCCACTTGTCGACGTTGCCGATGCCGGCGACGTCGTCGGTCGGCTCGAGCCACTTCTCCCAGAGCTGGCCCCAGTCGTCGTTGTGCCAGATGATGTCGAACTGGTCGCCGGCGCCGCTGGTCAGCGTCGCGGTGACCTTCTCCATGAACACGCTGTACGCCATCGGGATGCGCGTCAGCTTGACGTTGTTGGCCTTCGCCCACTTCTCCATCATGTCGAGCGAGGCGTCCTGGATCGGGTGCTTCTGGTACCCGACCTTCAGCTCGCGCTGCTGCGCGCCGGCGTCCGCCGCGAAGCCGACGGCCACCGCCGCCGCCATCGCAGCGGCCGTCGCCGTCCGTCGCAACGCCGTCAATTTCCAGTCCATGCTGTCCCTCCCTTTGCCTCCGGCCGATCGCCCCGCGATCCGCTGCCGCGCCAATCCCGCGGTCCATTCATGGCCCGCGCGCGCCCGGATCGTTCCGGCCCCCCCGGATCCGGGAAGCCTAGCCGAGGCTTCCCGGCCTGCACAATCGCGATGGCTTGCGGCGCCCGCGACCGAGGCCATAGCGTGCTACCGGTCAGGGAGGCGGGACATGGCGATCACAGTGGCGGAACTGGTTCCAGGCTTCGCGGCCGAGGTCGGGGGCGTCGATTGCCGCCGCCTCCAGTCGCCGGAGGATGTCGCGGCCATCCGGCGCGCGATCGACGCCCATGCCGTGCTGGTCTTCCGCGACCAGCGGGTGAGCGACGAGGAGCAGCTCGCCTTCACGCTGCAGTTCGGCGAGCTCGAGGCGCTCGACGCCACGGCCGGCTCGCGCTTCCATTTCCGCACCGAGGCCGAGGCGCGCAGCCTCGGGCGCGGCATGGGTGACTTCTCGAACGTCGACGGCCAGGGGCGGCCGCTGGCGACGACGAGCCGCGCCTACATGTTCAAGCTCGCCGACAGGCTCTGGCACTCGGACAGTTCCTTCAACGCGGTGCCGGCGACCTACTCGGTGCTCTCCGGGCGGGCCATCCCGTCCTGGGGCGGCAACACCGAGTTCGCCGACATGCGCGCGGCCTGGGACGCGCTCGACGCGCGCACCCGCCGGCAGGTCGAGGGCCTCGTCTGCCTGCACTCGCAGGTGCATTCGCGCGCCAAGGCCGGGTTCGACGAGCTGACCGACGCGGAGCGCGTCGCCTTCCGGCCCGTGCGCCATCGCCTCGTGCGCACCCATCCCTCGACCGGGCGCAAGTCCCTGTTCCTGTCCTCGCATGCCGGCGAGATCGAGGGAATGAGCCTGCCGGAGGCGCGCATGCTGCTGCTCGACCTCACCGAGTTCGCGACCCAGCCGCGCTTCGTCTATTCGCATGCATGGCGGCTGAACGACCTGCTGATGTGGGACAACCAGGCGACGATGCATCGTGGCCGCCCCTTCGATCCCGCGGAGCCGCGGGACATCCGCCAGACGCGGCTTCGCTGCGCCGAGGGCACGATCGAGCAGGTCGCCTAGGACATCGCCCGGAAGAGGCCGGCGAAGCCGCCAAGCGGCAGTCGGCGATGGGATCCGGGAAAGGCGGATGGCTGGGGGACGTGAGATGACCGTCACCTTCCGCCAACCATTTGATCTGTTGGCGGAAACCACCGCCATCGCGGCCCGCCAAGAGGCGGTGACAATGGCCAATTCGGGCAAAAGTGAGATTTGGCTGGGGGACGTGGACTCGAACCACGATAGGCAGAGTCAGAATCTGCAGTCCTACCATTAGACGATCCCCCAGCAGGGCCGTCCTGCCGTCCCGTCGGACGGCTGCCTCGGAAGGCGGCGGACGATATAGGCCGGTCGAAGGATCGACACAAGCCTGTCCTGGGCTACACTCGCCGTGGGGTCTTCCGCGGCCGGCGGAGTCGCGGGGGTGGGACCGGTCTGGCGATCTTTTGCGGGTGCGGGCATGGCCGGCGTCGAGAGGGGACATGGCGGCGAGGGCGGCGTCTTCGCGGCGCTCGACCTCGGCACGAACACGTGCCGGCTGCTGGTCGCGCGGCCGGCAGGTTCCGGTTTCCGCGTGGTCGACGCGTTCTCGCGCATCGTGCGGCTGGGGGAGCGGCTCGCCACCACGGGCGCGCTCGGCATCGACGCCATGGCGCGGGCCGCCGAGGCCCTCGATGTCTGCGCCCAGAAGCTCAGGCGGCACGGCGTCACCCATTTCCGAGGCGTCGCGACCGAGGCCTGCCGCAAGGCGCGCAACGGTGCCGAGTTCCTCGAGAACGTCACCCGCGAGACCGGCATGGCGCTCGAGATCATCGCCGCGCGCGAGGAGGCGGAGCTGGCCGTGGTGAGCTGCGCGCCGCTGCTCGACCCGCATATCCCGCGCGCCGTTCTGTTCGACATCGGCGGCGGCTCGACCGAGGTCACGTGGCTGCTGTACCACGGTCGCGGCGGCTGGGAGATGGTGGACGCCATCTCGATCCCCTGCGGCGTGGTCGGCTACGCGGAACGCTTCGGCGGGGACGCCATGACGCAGGCCGACTACCTGCGCATGGTCGCGGAAGTGGCCGAGCAGCTCGCGCCCTTCGAGACGCGCAACCGCATCGTGCAGCACGTCGCCGCCGGCGCCGTCCAGATGCTGGGCACGTCGGGGACGGTGACGACGCTCTCCGGCATCAAGCTCGGCCTGCCGCGCTACGACCGCCGGGTCGTCGACGGGTCCTGGCTCGACTTCACCGACGTCGTCGGCCTGAGCCACGCGCTGGCCAGCCTCGACTTCGCCGGGCGTGCGGCGAAGCCCTGCATCGGCGCGGAACGTGCCGACCTCGTCGTGGCGGGCTGCGCCATCCTCGAGGCGATCTGCCGGACCTGGCCGGTGGGCCGGCTCCGCGTCGCCGATCGCGGGCTGCGCGAGGGCATCATCCTCGGCCTGATGGCGCGCGCGGCGCGAAGGGATGGCTGGCGTCGTGGCTGAGCGCGGCGGCGGCAAGGCAGGCGGCGCGAATCGCGGCCACGAGAAGCTGCGCGACGGGCGCGAGCGCAGCGCGTCGTCGCGCCGCTGGCTGACGCGCCAGCTCAACGACCCCTATGTCGCGCGTGCGCGGGCCGGCGGCTACCGCAGCCGCGCGGCCTTCAAGCTCTCGGAGATCGACGACGCGCATCGCCTGCTGAAGCCGGGCATGGCCGTGGCGGACCTCGGCGCCGCGCCCGGCGGCTGGTCGCAGGTGGCCGCGGAGCGCGTGCGCTCGCGCGAGGGCGGGGGCCGCGTCGTCGCGATCGACCTGCAACTCGTCGACCCGATCCCGGGCGTCGAGATCCTGCAGGGCGACTTCCTCGAGGACGCCGTCTTCGCGCGCGTCGCCGAGGCGACCGGCGGGCGCGTCGACATCGTGCTGAGCGACCTCGCGCCCTCGGCCTCGGGCCAGCCGGACATCGACCACCTGCGCATCCTCAACCTCGCCGAGGCCGCGCTCGACTTCGCCCTGCGCTTCCTTGCGCCCGGCGGCGCCTTCGTCGCGAAGATGCTCCAGGGCAGCGGCGAGCGGGGCTTCGTCGACGCCCTGCGCCGGCATTTCGACCAGGTGGCGCGCGCGAAGCCGCCATCGAGCCGGCGCGAATCGTCGGAATTCTTCCTCGTCGCGAAGGGGCGCAAGGCGGGTTCCGGCGGCTTGTAGCCGCGGCGCTTCCGTGTATGATGCGCCGCCATTTTCCGCCGCCAGGAGATGGCATGCAGATCCGTGAAGCCCTGACCTTCGACGACGTGCTGCTGCAGCCCGCGCGCTCCGCCGTGCTGCCCGCCGACGTCGACACGCGCACGCGCCTGACGAACAGGATCCAGCTCGGCATTCCCCTGCTTTCGGCGGCCATGGACACGGTCACGGAGAGCGGGCTCGCCATCGCGATGGCGCAGGCCGGCGGCCTCGGCGTCATCCACCGCAACCTCGACATCGGCCAGCAGGCCGACGAGGTGCGCAAGGTGAAGAAGTTCGAGTCGGGCATGGTGGTGAACCCCGTCACGATCGGCCCGGACCAGACGCTGGCCGATGCGCTGCGGCTGATGGCGGACCACCATATCTCCGGCATCCCGGTGGTCGAGCCGGGCACGCGCCGGCTCGCAGGCATCCTGACCAACCGCGACGTGCGCTTCGCCTCCAACCCGGGCCAGCCCGTGCGCGAGCTGATGACCCACGAGGGGCTGGTAACCGTGAAGGAGGGCGTGAGCCGCGACGAGGCGAAGCGCCTGCTGCACCAGCATCGCATCGAGAAGCTGCTCGTCGTCGACGAGAGCTATCGCTGCATCGGCCTCATCACCGTGAAGGACATCGAGAAGGCGCAGCGCTTCCCGAGCGCCAGCAAGGACGAGAAGGGCCGCCTGCGCGCAGCCGCCGCGGTCGGCGTGGGCGACAAGGCGGTGGCGCGCGCCGAGGCGCTGTTCGACGCCGAGGTCGACGTCGTCATCGTCGACACGGCGCATGGCCATTCCGAGGGCGTGCTGTCGACCGTCGACCGGGTGCGCAAGCTTCGAAACTCGACGCAGGTCGTCGCCGGCAACGTCGCCACCGCCGACGGCACGCGCGCGCTGATCGACGCGGGCGCGGACGCGGTCAAGGTCGGCATCGGCCCCGGCTCGATCTGCACGACGCGCATCGTCGCCGGCGTCGGCGTGCCGCAGCTCACGGCCGTCATCGATTGCGTCGAGGCGGCGCGCAAGCGCGGCATCCCCGTCGTGTCCGATGGCGGCATCAAGTACTCGGGCGACCTCGCCAAGGCGATCGGCGCGGGCGCCGACTGCGCGATGCTCGGCTCGCTCTTCGCGGGCACGGACGAGGCGCCGGGCGAGGTGATCCTCTACCAGGGCCGCTCCTACAAGTCCTATCGCGGCATGGGCTCGGTCGGCGCGATGGCGCGCGGCTCGGCCGACCGCTACTTCCAGCAGGACATCAAGGACTCGCTCAAGCTGGTGCCGGAGGGCATCGAGGGACGCGTGCCCTACAAGGGGCCCGTCGGCGCCGTCGTCCACCAGCTGGTGGGCGGGCTGCGCGCGGCGATGGGCTACACGGGCAACGCGACCATCGCCGACATGCAGCGCAACTGCAGCTTCGTGCGCATCACGAGCGCGGGGCTGCGCGAGAGCCACGTCCACGACGTGACGATCACGCGCGAGTCGCCGAACTACCGCGTCGAGCTGTGACGCCGGGCGCCCGCGCCCAAGCCGCGATCGAGCTCCTCGACGCGATCGAGGCGGCGCGCGGCCCGGCGGATCTCTGCGCGCAATCCTATTTCCGTGCGCGGCGCTTCATCGGCTCGAAGGACCGCGCCGCCATCGCTGCGCTCGCCTATGGCGTGCTGCGGCGGCGCGCGCAGCTCGACTGGTGGATCGCGCGGGTCGGCGGCGGGCAGGGCACGACGCGCGCGCGTGCCATCGCCGCGCTGCTCGTGCTGCAGGGCTGGAGCCTCGCGCAGCTCTCCGACGGCTTCGACGGCGACCGCTTCCGTCCCGCCGCGCTGTCGATGCGCGAGCGCGCGATGGCGGAGGCGCTCGCGGGACGCTCGATCGACCATCCCGAGCAGCCCCCGGAGGTGCGCGCCAACGTGCCCGCCTGGCTCTGGCCCGCGCTCGAGGCCCGCTTCGGGCGCGCCAGCGCCGAGGAACTCGCGGCGATGGAGGAAGAGGCGCCGCTCGACCTGCGCGTGAACGCCCTGCGTGCCACGCGCGACGAGGCACGCCGCGCGCTGGCGGCGGACGGCATCGTCGCCGAGCCGACTGGGATCTCGCCGCTTGGCCTGCGCCTCGCCTCGCGCCAGCCGCTCTCCGCCACGCGCGCGCATCGCGAGGGACTGGTCGAGATCCAGGACGAGGGCTCGCAGCTTGCCGCCGCCCTCGTCGGCGCGCGGCCCGGCATGCGGGTCTGCGACTTCTGCGCCGGCGCCGGGGGCAAGACCCTCGCGCTCGCCGCGGCGATGGAGAACACGGGCAGGCTGGTCGCGTGCGACACGGTCGCGCGCCGGCTGGACGGCGCGACCGCCCGGCTGCGCCGCGCCGGCGTCTCGAACGCGGAGCGCAGGCTGCTCGCCACGGAGCGCGATCCCTGGGTCAAGCGCCACAAGGCGAGCTTCGACCGCGTGCTGGTCGACGCGCCCTGCACCGGCACGGGGACGTGGCGGCGCAATCCCGACGCGCGCTGGTTCCTGTCGCCGACCGACCTTTCGGAGCTGGTGGCAAAGCAGGCGCGCATCCTCGACAGCGCCAGCCGGCTCGTGCGGCCCGGCGGCAGGCTCGTCTACGTGACCTGCTCGCTGCTGCCGGACGAGGACGAGGCCCAGGTCGATGCCTTCCTCGCGGGGCATCCCGGGTTCAGGCGCGTGCCGCTCGCCGACGCCTGGCGCGAGGCGATCGGAGGCGCGCCGCCGGTCGACGGCGAGGACCTCGTCCTGACGCCGCGCAGCGAGGGCACGGACGGGTTCTTCGTGTCGGTGCTGGAGCGCGTCGAGCCGGTGGATGCCGCTCCAGCAGAGGCGCCAGCCGCCAGCAGCTGAGCCCTGCCTTGTCGCTCGGGGCGGGGCGGAGTATTCCTCGCCGCGCCGCACGGCTCGCGTGCGGTCGTCCTGCCGCGGGAGCGCAAGTGGCCAGTCCTTCGACGCCGACGGGTTCCGGCCCGTCCTCCGCCGCCCATGAACGGGTCCTGATCCTCGATTTCGGCAGCCAGGTCACCCAGCTGATCGCGCGGCGCGTGCGCGAGGCGCATGTCTACTGCGAGATCCATCCCAACGACGTGTCCGACGACTTCGTGCGCGGCTTCGCGCCGAAGGCGATCATCCTCTCCGGCAGCCACGCCAGCACCTACGAGGACCAGGACCTGCGCGCCCCGGCGGCGGTCTGGCAACTCGGCGTGCCGGTGCTCGGCATCTGCTACGGGATGTTCACCATGGCCGTGCAGCAGGGCGGGCAGGTCGAGGCCAGCGCCAAGCGCGAGTTCGGCTATGCCGAGGTCGAGGTGCATGGCCGCACGCGGCTGCTCGACGGCATCGCGGACTTCGCCGGCCCCGGCGGCGCGCCGATGCTCAAGGTCTGGATGAGCCATGGCGACAAGGTCACGGCGCTGCCGCCGGGCTTCGCGCTGATGGCGAGCACGCCGAGCTGCCCGATCGCCGGCATGGCGGACGAGGCGCGCGGCTACTACGGCGTCCAGTTCCACCCCGAGGTGACGCATACCGTGCTCGGCCGCCAGGTCATCGAGCGCTTCGTGCTCGGCATCGCCGGCGCGCGCGCCGACTGGGTGATGCGCGACCACATCGAGGAGGCGGTCGCGCTCATCCGCGAGCAGGTCGGCGACGACGAGGTGGTGCTGGGCCTGTCCGGAGGCGTGGATTCGAGCGTCGCCGCGGCGCTCATCCACCGCGCGATCGGCGACCGGCTCACCTGCGTCTTCGTCGACCACGGGCTGCTGCGCCTCGACGAGGGACGGATGGTGATGGAGATGTTCGCCGGCCGGCTCCTCGCGAAGGTGGTGCATGTCGATGCGTCCGCGCAGTTCTTCGCCGCGCTCGCCGGCGTCTCCGACCCGGAGGCCAAGCGCAAGATCATCGGCCGCGAGTTCGTCGATGTCTTCCAGCGCGAGGCGCGCAAGCTCGGCCGCGCGCGCTGGCTCGCGCAGGGGACGATCTATCCCGACGTCGTGGAATCCGGTGGCGCGAAGACGAAGAAGGCGACCTCGATCAAGAGCCACCACAACGTGGGCGGCCTGCCGGAGACGCTGGGGCTGCGCCTGCTCGAGCCGCTGCGCGACCTGTTCAAGGACGAGGTGCGCGAGCTCGGCGTCGCGCTCGGCCTGCCGCGCGAGATGGTCCATCGCCATCCCTTCCCGGGCCCGGGACTCGGCGTGCGCATGCTGGGCGAGATCGTGCCCGCCCACGTGAAGCTGCTGCAGCGCGCCGACGCGATCTTCATCGACGAGCTGCGCGCCACGGTCGATCCCGCGGATGGCCGCAACTGGTACGACAAGACCAGCCAGGCCTTCGCCGTCTTCCTGCCCGTGAAAAGCGTCGGCGTGATGGGCGACGGGCGGACCTACGACCATGTCGTGGCGCTGCGCGCGGTGCTGACCAGCGACTTCATGACGGCCGACGTCGCCGAGCTGCCCTATGCGCTGCTCAAGAAGGTCGCCGGGCGCATCATCAACGAGGTCAAGGGCATCAATCGCGTCACCTTCGACGTGACCTCGAAGCCCCCCGGCACGATCGAGTGGGAGTAGGCCGCGAGGCGCGAAGGCGCGCGGCCACGGAAGGACACCATGGACCTCGCCGCGATCGGCATGCTGCGCGCGCTCGACCTCGCGGGGACCTGCGTCTTCGCGCTGAGCGGTGCCGCGCTCGCGGTGCGCGCGCGCATGGACCTGTTCGGCGTGCTCGTGCTGGCCATCGTCACGGCGGTGTCGGGGGGCATCATCCGCGACCTGCTGGTCGGCGTGGTGCCACCGGCGGCGATCTCCGACTGGCGGCCCGTCGCGATCGCGGTGCTCGCGGGCGGCGCGTGCTTCCTGCTGCCCGCGGCGCTCGACCGCTTCCGCCATCCGGTCCAGGCCTTCGACGCCGCGGGCCTTGGCCTGTTCGCGGCCACCGGCGCGCAGGCCGCGCTCGACCACGGCCTCAACGCGCCGATGGCCGCGGTGCTGGGCATGGTGAGCGCGATCGGCGGCGGCATCGTGCGCGACGTGCTGATGGCGCGCGTGCCAGTCGTCCTCGTGTCCGAGATCTACGCGGTCGCCGCGCTCGCCGGTGCCGCGACCGTCGTCGCCGCCTCCTCGCTCGGCGTGGCGCAGGCCGTGGGCACCGCGGCGGGCGCGCTTCTCTGCTTCTTCCTGCGCATGATGGCGATCTATCGCGGCTGGCGCCTGCCGGTCGCGGCGCGCCTGGGGCCGCCGCCGCCGGCCGGGCGCGAAGGCGAGGCGAAGGACGGCGAGGGCCGCAAGGAGGACTGAATGCGCGTCGTCATCCACGGGATCCGCAATTGCGGGACGATGAAGAAGGCCTTCGACTGGCTCGATGCCGCGGGCGTCGCCCATGAGTTCCACGACTACAAGGTCGCTGGCCTCGACCGTACGTTGCTTGCGGGCTGGGTCGCGAAGATCGGCTGGGAGGCGCTGATCAACCGCTCGGGCATGACGTTCCGAAAGCTCGACGAGGCCAGCAAGCGCGGCCTTACGGAAGCGAAGGCGATGGCGCTGATGCTCGCGCATCCGGGCATGGTGCGCCGGCCGGTGCTT
>Ga0194129_10005822_pt1 | contig 15474 bp, 14 predicted proteins | sample TA2KigCa35mmetaG_FD_150862 | JGI IMG/M metagenome (GOLD analysis project Ga0194129, IMG submission 150862) | Freshwater microbial communities from Lake Tanganyika, Tanzania - TA2015038 Kigoma Deep Cast 35m | ecosystem: Environmental > Aquatic > Freshwater > Lake | place: Tanzania: Lake... | reverse complement strand
GCCGGATTCCGGATCGCCTTCCCGATGGTCGCCCGGCTGTGGCCTGGCGCTCCCGGTGGACCGAGGGAGTGTTGCCCCTGTGGCTGGTGGCTACCGCCGGCGGCATGGCTGTGATCTTTGTGGTGGGCCTGTTCTTCTACGGCTCCTATGTGGGTGTGGGTTCGGCCTGAATGGTTTGGCTTTCAGTTTGTATCTTCCCTCGAGCAATGGTTTCCTTGCCATTGCTCGAGGTTTTTAAGTAATACCGTGTCAAGAAAAAGAAGGCGCGCACTGCTCAATAACCCAATTTTTGCGAATCTGGCTGGATTTTTTCTTAATGCTTATTGGGAGTTGGTTTTGCGCACAAGCCGGATCAGCTTGCTGGTGAATCCTGAAGTCGACCGTCTGGTCAAAGAGCAGCGCTTGCCAGTTATATATGCGTTATGGCATTGTCACGTTTTTTTCATGCCTCTACTGCGTCGGTATGAGCGCCGTGCAATTTCGGTTTTGTTGAGCAGCCATCGAGATGCTCGCTATGTTGGGTTGGCTGCTCGATTGCGAGGTGTTCAGCTTGTCGAAGGCTCCTCAACCCGAGGAGGTATGCAAGCTTATCGCCAGCTCTACCGTTGTATAAACCAGGGCCAGTCAGTGGTGATTACACCTGATGGCCCTAAGGGACCATCGCGACAAATCAAACCTGGAGTAATCAAATTGGCATCCCAGACGGCCAATGCAGTCGTTCCAGTTGTATTAGATGCTAAGCCTTCTCATCGCATCAACTCGTGGGATAGAACAGTGCTGCCATTGCCATTCGGTCGTCATACATTGATCATCGGAGCGCCCCTTTATTTTAATAGGTTTGATGAATGCTCCCAGCAATGTATAAAGCTTGCTGTTGCGTTGGACAGGCTTGCTTCTAGTCCTTGCCGAGACTTCTCTCCAGAGACTTTGTAATTTTCTTTGCTTTTCTTATGATTCTTGACCTGTTTAGGCGCTTGCTCCATGTGTGTACAGGGATGAGCACGCTTTCGCCGAAGCCATCAATGCAGACGCACTCACTCTTTCCAGTTCGTGAATCTGTCCATGCAATATTTGATAGGGTGATGTCGCTGATTACTACATGTTCGGCGATACATCTTTCTGCAAAGCAATGGAAAGCTTTAATATGCTTTTCGCCAATGCATTTGGCTTCGGCCAAGTCATGCAGGGTTGGCGCGAGGCTTCCATGAGAGTCGGTGATTCTCTCTGCAAGTACGCCAAGCCCTTCGCTTGTCATGGTAAACCCATGAAAATGTGAGAAGGGTAAAATAATTTGTCTATGGCTTCGGCGCCTTCGACACTGAATCAGAAATTCTTTAAGCTCTCGTTCAACCCAAATGTGGCATCCGAGTGGGGATATTAAATATAGGCTGCTTCTGTTTGGCACCATCCCATTGGCTGTTGCAACACCTTCGCGAATAGTCTTCAATACTGAAAGCGGAAACTCGTTAAGAATCCTTAAGTTCTGTCTTGTTCCTTTTCGAATAACGGGGATATGTGAGAGGTCTAGCATTTGCCCTGCTTCGTAAAAGCTTCTGATGGGTCTTTTGTTGGATGGCTCTTCAATGATATATTTTTGACCTTGCATGTAGTTTTGAGTTGGTTTATTGGACATCGCTTTGGTTGATTTGGGCGGCCGGAGGCCGATGCTTCAGCTGTCTCTGTAGTTGCCATGGTAATATAAATACCTAAGAGGCGCAATAATCTTGTAATGCAAATCTCTGATCGCGTCATTTCGGCAGGCGTTCCGCCCTTGGTGATTGCAGAAATTGGCATCAACCATGGTGGAGACCTCGCGGTCGCCAAGGGCATGGTGCGGCTGGCGGCAGCGGCAGGGTGTGAAATGGTCAAGCATCAAACGCATATCCTCGAAGATGAAATGACCGAAGAGGCTAAGCAGATCTTCCCCCCCAATGCTGATGTCTCGATCTGGGAGGTGATGGAGCGCTGCGCACTCTCGTTGGATGAGGAGGCGGAACTAAAGCGCTATACCGAGAGTTTGGGGCTGATCTGGATTTCCACCCCCTTTTCTCGAGCAGCTGCTGATTTTCTGGAAGAGCTTGATGTGCCTGCCTATAAAATAGGCTCCGGAGAAGCCGACAACCTGCCTTTGATTCGTCATATTGCACGCAAGGGAAAACCTGTGATTCTCTCCACCGGAATGCAAACGATTGAGTCGCTGCGCGCCAGCGTGCAGATCCTACAGGACGCCGGCATCGACTATGCTCTGCTTGAGTGCACCAATCTTTACCCTAGCCCCCCTGAAATCGTGAGCCTGCGCGGGGTCACCGAACTGCGCCAGGCTTTCCCCTCCGCCGTGGTGGGCTTTTCCGATCACTCGATCGGGCCGCACATGGCTCTTGCTTCCGTTGCCCTCGGAGCCTGCATCCTTGAGCGCCATTTCACCGATAGCCGATACCGCAAAGGTCCGGATATCTCCTGTTCCATGGATCCGGCCGAGCTTCGATTCCTGATCGACCGAAGCAGGGAGATCTGGATTGCTGCGAATAACCGTAAGCAGCGTAGTGTGGCCGAAGAAGATGTTTATCAGTTTGCTCGTGCCAGTATTGTGGCAGATCGCGATCTTCCTGCCGGGCATACGATCACTGAGGCTGATATATGGGCTCGCCGGCCAGGATCAGGGGAGATTCCAGGATATGAATTCGACGCTGTTGTTGGCAAACGACTGCTCAACTCCATCAACCGGAACACGCAATTGAAGTGGAGTGACTTTGCTGAATAGCTCTCTGTTTGCCATCAGTATTGTGATCCCAACCAGGGACCGGCCTGGTTTGCTGGCTGATGCGGTTGCCTCTGCTTTGCATGCACTGAGAGGTATTGCTGGAGAAGTTGTTGTCGTGGACGATGGATCTGTCGTTTCCCCGGCCTCGTCTTTGGCTGACATACAAAGTCCCAAGCTTTGTATCCATACCAATCGGCGCTCTAGAGGAGCATCAGGTAGCCGGAATACGGGGGTTGAACATGCCCGTGGCGAGCTGGTTGCGTTTTTGGATGACGACGACTTGCTGCGTCCTGGGTATCTGCATTGGATTCTGAGTGTGGCGAGTCGAGAGCCAACTATTGCTTACGGATTCAGCTCCATACGCCGACTCACTAATGCTATTGTTACGCCTCAAATAGATGAGTTTCGATCAACCTTATCGAAGCCTATTGCTGATCTGCCACTCAGAAAGCGGCTTGCTGGATTGGGCTGTGGCTTTTGGGTGCGTCGTTCCGTCTTTCTACATTTAGGAGGGCTAGATGAAACGATTAGCGTGAATGAAGATACCGACTTCTGCCTTGCTCTTTTGGCGCAGGCTTTTGTTGGCGTCTACTCGCCAGAGCCAGGGGTGATTGTTCGTAGTTTCACATTGACTTGCAATGTGAATCGCGCTTCGGTCACTAAAACGACACAATATCTGGATCGAGCACGCAATTTTGAAGCGATATTGGTTAAGCATCAGCAGTATCTCTCTCAGAGTGGGCTGAGGTTGCATATGCTCTTGCGGCTGCTCAAGATGGCGGCCAAAGAGGATGAACGCGGGCTTGCTGCTCATGCAATAAGTACATGGGGCAGTGACAACTACTTCGTTTGTTGGCTATACTATTATTGCAAGCTTTTGTCTGGTATTTACGAAAAGATGCGATGCTTGCGCTAGTTTGCGATTTCGTCAAACATGCAGGCGGCTCCAGTCTGTGAGTTCGCCAAATACCTGGCTATATTTGTCTTCTCCTTCTCGCTAAATGACCAATCCCAAGCTTCTATGAAGCTACTGTTTAGATCACTTGTCTTGAGCAGTCGGCGCCAATCAATTCCTGCATCCTCAAATAGTGCTTCAATCTTCCAGCTGTTTGAGGTTACAGCAATAAAAGGTGTATTGGTTGCGAGACAAAGGCAAACACCATGAAAACGCCCAGTGATACAGAGTTTGCTCCGAATCAGCGTGTCTAGGAAATCGGCTTCAGAATGCAAAAAGGTCAGCATTGGAAATCGTCTCTCTCTCATCATTTGGCGTAGCTGTAGAGACTTTCTTCGCCAAACTCGTGCTGGCCATGCAGAGTAAGGATTTTCTTCCCGTAGTGATCGCGTTAATGGAGCGAGGACGACTTGATTGTGCTTATTGAGGTCATGAGCTAATTGACAAAGATTATCTGCAACTTTTCGATTGACCGAGTCGCTAACCGTAATTAGATTACGTTCTATATTTTGGCTGATTCGGGGATCAATAGAGCTTGTTGACAGATCTCCGAAAAATGGTATGTTACGACCTGCGTGCTCACTTAAATGCTTCGCACTGCGACCGTCTCTTGCGTAAAGATGTCGAAACCGCTTAACGAGAGGGATCCAGTGATCAGGATTGTCCTGGTAAAGTGTATTAATAAGCGCTAGTTCTTTCTCTCGGGTGACTGGGTGATTGGCAACACTCATCAACCAGCCTGCCTTCTTTCTACCATTATGAAGTGTACCTTCTCCGTTGATAACGATTGTATCGGCCTTGCTGAGTATATCGAGGCAATCATCGTCTTGCCGCCAATCCAGTTTGCCATCGATTCTGCCGATAATCGTGCAGCCACGCGTTGTAAATCCTGCTTCCAGTAGTCGCATGACTCGCGAGCAGCCGTAATGGTGCCGCAGTAAATCGGTGTGATTGAGGATGACGATTTGCTTGTTCATAAGTCTGTTGCCTGTCTAGCAATGTTTGAGGTGATAGAAGTAGTTGGTTCGGGAGTATCTACGCACGATCAGACGTTTGCTCGACACGATCCATCCCAGTCGTTCGAATATTTTAATTAGTTCTGATTCATCATGAACATATTGTTTGGGTCCTTGCTTGCGATTTGCCCACTTCACGCCCAGCTTATGGACCAATCTGCATGCTGGCATTGTGTTGCTGGGAATCACGCTCGCCCCTACAATTGTGTCTAGAGAATTATTGCTACGGATAGCGCATAAAGCTTTTTCTGCAGCGCTCAAATCAACCCAGTTTAAAAAGCGAATGCAGACACCAAGATCGGGGGGCGTAGGTGTTGATAGCTTGTTGGGAGAGAAAATGTTTCCCTGTTTGAGTCGAAATTTAATCTGCTCTTTTGATGAAAACTTTTTAAGCTTCTCTTGTGCTTGCTGCAGCATGTCGGCAGACGCATCAATGCCGACCACGTTAATTTCGTTTTTTGTATACTGAGGGATCCATCTTCCAGTACCAAAAGCGCAGTCTAGAACGGACTTTGGTTGGATGATACTGAGCAGATCTTCCATTGCGCGTACCTCTTCTCGCCATCGACGTGAATGGGATCTTCGTTCGTCATATTGTTTTGCTCTGCCGCCGGAATATGCCTCAATTAGCTGATCTATAGGGTGCCTCTTGATTGTTTCTGTGTGATCGAGTGTAGGCTCTCAAGATCTGAATGGCAAGTTCTCTGTCTATCATCCCCCTCTTGACCAGTGGCCAGAAATCAGCATTCTCGCTAGATACCAACCTGGGGAACCTCTTTTTAAAGCAGACGGGAATGTGTGAATTGCCGAGACTGGCTAAGACCGCCGCGCGGTGCTTGCCGCCTCGTACAAGAAAAGTCGCGGCGATTTTATCCATGACAATATAGCCACTGATGTCGCCATGGAGATTTGGATGGTATCCGTTCTTTTCGATTGTTTTCCGTAGGTGGGTTAGTCTCTTCATCTCCAGTTCAATCTTGGCATTTGTCGCTGGGCCGTAGAAGCTGATTCCATGATCCTCGCTGAGACCCCGCTCCCCTGGGGGTGGTGTTCTGTTGGCGCTGCCAAGCCATGGAATCTCCCATGGGGGGAGGCTCTCTCCGACCCTTCCAGTTGCTTTGAGGTTGTAGAAATCACAGATATTCTTTGGTCGTACCCGGATGTAAAAATCCACCAGTGAAGATTGCCCCAGCCTTAATGCTCTGACAAATGGATGCTCCGGGCCGTAGGTGTATCCGCCTTGCATCCTTAGCAGCTCAACTGGCAGCATTAGTCTCAGTTCACTCTTTTCTGCCCAGTGACTTAGTTCGATGAGTTCTTCCCCTGATCCGACTTGGGCTGTATGTACCTTGCGAATTCTTCTTGCTGCCGATTCTGCAAGCTTTTCCATGCTAGATTTGATCATTGCTGTTGTCTCCTCATGGCACTGGATCGATATCAAGGGTTTTGCGAGGCTAAGGTTCGGCTATGTGCCTAGGCTGATTAATGCTTATTCTAGGCGAGGCTGGCGCTCCGCTCCACATGGCGCTTAGGGCATGAAAAAAATCCTCTTTCTCACCGGTACTCGTGCTGATTTTGGCAAGCTCCGCCCGTTGGCGCTTGCAATTCGCTCCCAGGGGTATTCCGTTGGTTTTTTTGTGACGGGGATGCATATGTTAGAGCGCTATGGTCTGACCAAATTGGAGGTGCATCGGCTCAATGATGTGGTCGTACATGAATTTCTGAATCAGCGTCCTGGTGATCCTCAGGATGTGATTCTGGCCAAGACCGTGCTTGGATTTTCGGATTACTTAGCTGAAGATAGGCCTGATTTGATCGTGATTCATGGTGATCGGATCGAGGCCTTGGCTGGGGCGATGGTGGCCGCGACCAATTACATACCGTCCGCCCATATCGAGGGTGGTGAGGTTTCTGGAACGATTGATGAAGCCTTTCGGCACTGCAATACAAAGCTCTGCACTCATCATTTCGTTTCCTCCCAGCAGGCTGCCCGCAGGGTGATGGCCCTGGGTGAGCCCCCTGAGGCGATTCATGTGATCGGTAGCCCTGAGCTCGACTTCCATGCGGGCCCTTCGGGCGTCAGTCTCGATGAGGTGAAGGCACGGTATGAGATTCCGTTCAACGACTACGGCATCGCGGTGTTTCATCCGGTCACCAGCGAGCAGGACACGATGGGTGAGCAGGCCGCTTTGTTGTTTGAGGCACTGAAGGCTTCCGGCCGCTGCTTTGTGGTGATCGCTCCCAACAACGATCCAGGATCTCAGGCCATTTTTGCCGAGCTGGAGATGCTGCCGTTGCGACAGTTCCGCCTGATCCCTTCGATGCGCTTCGCCCATTTCTCCGAGCTGATGAAAAATGCTGCTTGCCTGGTGGGCAACTCCAGCGCCGGCGTTCGCGAGGCCCCGTTCCTTGGGCTTCCCTCGCTCGATGTCGGCAGCCGTCAGGCCAACAGAGCTCTTGCTGCATCCGTGGTGAGTTGTGCAGTTCACGACACAGCCACCATCGCCGGATTTCTCCGGCGTCAATGGGGGCACCGTTCCACTCCCGATCCCGGATTCGGCGAGGGCAGGGCGGCTGATCGCTTTGTGGAGGTGCTCTCTGATCCCTCCTTCTGGACGCGAGGCCTGCAGAAAACCTTCCACGACGGTGTCTGATTTGCGGGGCCTGGCGATGCGCTCACCCTGGCTGACGGCTTACTGGTTGCTCAGTTGGCTGTTGCTTCCCTGGGCTACACCCCTGCTCAGACGTCGCCTGGCGCGGGGAAAGGAGCACCCGCGGCGCTGGCGCGAAAAGCTTGGACAGGCCACCTTCACGCGTCCCGAGGGACTGCTGGTCTGGTGCCATGCGGTGGGGTTGGGAGAGGTGCTGGCCTTGCGCGGCCTGATTGCCGAGCTCAGTCGCCTGCGACCGGATGTTCAGTTTCTGGTCACCTCCACCGCTAGTTCCTCAGCCAAGGTGCTGGCTGCCAATCTGCCGCCGCGCACCCAGCATCAGTTCCTCCCGCTGGACGCACCGCCCTATCTGCGGCGCTTCTTCGAGCACTGGCGCCCGGCCCTCTCGATCTGGGCTGAACAGGATCTCTGGCCCGGTGCCGTCGCCGCAGCGGCCGGTCTTGGCATTCCCCTCGCCATGGTGAATGCGAGGCTCAGTCGGTCTAGCCATCTCCGCCGAAACCGCCTGCGCTGCCTCTACGCCCCGCTGCTTCAGCGCTTTGCCCTGGTCTCCGCCCAGGACACCACCAGTGCGGCCTGTCTCCACGACCTGGGTGCTCCTGCCGTGCGCGTGGATGGGTCGCTCAAGCCCTTTGCTCCCGCCCTGAAGGCCGATCTCGCTGAGCTGTCACGGCTGCAGGTTCAGCTGGCCGGTCGGCGCATCTGGGTGGCGGCCTCCACCCATCCGGCGGATGAGGCCGAGGCCATCGCAGCCCAGCGGCAGTCTCCAGGCTGGCTGCTCATCCTGGTGCCCCGTGATCCCAGCCGTGGTGATGCGATCGCCGCGGAGCTGGCGGCGGCGGGCCTGCCAGCGGCCCGCCGTAGTCGCGGGGAGCTCCCGGGGCCTGTGCAGACCGTGTGGCTGGCAGACAGCTATGGCGAGCTGGGTCTCTGGTTTCGCCTCGCGTCCGTGGCTCTGGTGGGGGGAGGGTTTGATCGGATCGGTGGACACAATCCTTGGGAACCGGTGGCTCTCGGTGTGGCAGTGCTTCATGGCCCCGACGTGGCGAATTTCAGCGCCGACTACGCCATGCTCGACGGGGCTGCTGCCGCGAGCTGCGTGTCGCCTGGTGCCCTGGCTGAGACCCTGTGGTCGCTCGATGCGGCTGCCCAGGCCAAGCGCGCCACGGACCTCCTGGCGGAGCTCCAGGGCAGGATCCGGCCGCTTGCTCACGACTTGGCCGAGCTGATCCCAGAGGCGCCATGAGTCTTGCTCTGCGCCTCGGGATCGCCCTGTGGTCCGCCCTCTGGACGGCGACCCTCCCCCTGCTGATGCTCTACCTGCTCTGGCGGAGCCGGCGTGATTCTGTGTACCGCTCCCATCTGGCGGAACGCTGGGGCTGGCATCGGTCCTGGCGGCCTGGGGCGGTGTGGGTGCATGCCGTGAGCCTGGGGGAGCTGCGCTCCGCGGTGCCCCTGATCCAGGCGCTGCTGCAACGGGGCGAGCGGGTGGTCACCACCCACTTCACCCCCTCCGGACGCGGCGAGGCGGAGCGGGTGTTCGCCGCTGCGATCGCCGCCGGTCGGCTGCGGGTGGTGTGGGTGCCGCTGGAGACGGGATGGGCCTATCGGGGCTTTCTGCGGGCGTTCCGGCCCGCCTACGGCTTGGTGATGGAGATTGAGATCTGGCCGCAGATGATTGCCTCGGCCCGGGCGGCCAGGGTGCCGCTGTTGATGTGCAATGCCCAGTATCCGTCGCGTTCTCTGGCCCGCGACTCGTCGCGTCTGCCGATCCGCCAGGCCCTGATGCGGGGATTTGTTGGTGCCCTGGTCAAGTCGGAGCTGCAGCGGCAGCGCTTCGCCTCGATCGGCATGGCCAACATCGCCGTGACCGGTGAACTGCGATTTGATCAGCCCGTGCCGGCCGAGCTGGTGGCGGCGGGGCGGGCGGCGCGCCGCTGGCTTGGCGCCGAGCATCGCCGCGTGATCTGCATCGCCAGCGCGATCGAGGGGGAAGATCCCACCTACCTGCATGCGATCCAGGCCCTGTGTGCCCATCACCTGGCCGATTGCCTGCCAATGCCGCTGATCGTGTACGTGCCACGCCGGCCCGAACGCTTCAACGCCGTGGCTGAACTGCTCGCGGGGGCAGGCCTGGAGGTGCTGCGGCGCTCCGCCCTGGGTGAGGTATTCGATCCTTGCCAGTGGCCTGCTCAGCTGCGGCCTGGTCTGAGTTCCGGACTGGATGTGCTCCTGGGGGACAGTCTGGGTGAGATGTACGCTTATCTCGCGATGGCCGATGAGGTGGTCGTGGGCGGCGGCTTCAGTCTCAAGGGGGCCCACAATATTTCTGAAGCCCTGGTGCTCGGCAAACCGGTGGTGACCGGTCCGCACGTGCACACCATTGAGTACCCCTTTGTTGAGGCCTGTGCTGCGGGGGTTGCTCTGTGTGTGAAAGACCAGGAAGCACTGGCCCGTTTTCTGTGCGCAGCCGGTCACACATCACGGCCCACGATCAAGCAGATCCAGCAGTTCGTTGCGGAGCATTCCGATGCCGTGCCACGCACCCTGGAGGCGATTCCGAGGCTCCTTGCCGCTAGTGCAACACGTTGAGCACTTCTTTCAGTTGTTCGGCCAGCAGAAATTCCACCAGCTTGAAGTCGAGGGGCGTATCGATGTCATGGCAGCGCTCCGCCGGCACGACGAAAGGAAGCACCCTGCCTTCGTAGAGCGTGCTGGCGTGCCGGAGATACGACGGTTTGACGGCGTAAGCGACGCCGACATGCTCAAACACGGCCGGTGCGTCCTGACGGGCCCAGATTCCTCCCGGCAGCGGCTTGGAGACCTGCAGGGCTCCAGTGGCATCGGGTTCTACCAGGTTGAAGTAGGGATTCTTGCGCGCTTCGCAGACACTCATGACCATGTCGGGCTGTTCCGCCTCAAACAGATCCAGCACGCCATTGATGTCGTCCTGACTGCGCAAGGGAGCCGTGCAGTCAAGGTCCAGAAACACGGAGATATCCTTGATCCCCAGGCCCGCCAGCACAGGTTCTACTGAGCTCAGAGCGTGCTGCCACACTCCCCACTTCGGTGCCTGGTCCGTGGCCAGTTCGGCCGGGCGCAGGCCGATGTCGAGGGCCCCGCGCCGCAGGGCGTGGGCTTGGATCGCTTCGTCGTCGGTAGACACCACCACGGCGCCCACCCGCGGATTGTCCAACAGTTGGTCGAGCGACCAGTCGATCAGGGGTTTGCCGTGCAGCAGGGCGAAGTTCTTGCCGGGCACGCCCTTGCTGCCCTTGCGCGCTCCGATGTGGCCCAGGATCATCTGCGGCGACTCGCGGTGGGATCGAGATCCCAGAATGCTCCTAGCCCGTCGCTCTGGGGTGCCCACCGCCTGTGCTGCTGGCTACTCCCCGCTTCTGGTATGTCCGTCGGCCCACGCCCCTGGCTCGGCTGCTGCAGCCGCTGGGTTGGCTCTACGGCCTTGGCGTGCGCTGGCATCGCGGCATCAGCCGGCCCGTGCGCCTGCCGGTGCCGGTGGTGTCGGTGGGCAACATCACCCTGGGCGGCACGGGCAAAACGCCGCTTGTGATTGCCTTGGCCCGTGAGCTTCAGGGCCAAGGCTGGTGCGTGGCTGTGCTGCTGCGGGGCTATGGCAGCTCCCGCCAGGCCCCCTGCCGCGTTGGCGTCGGCCATAGCGCTTCGGACGTAGGTGATGAAGCTTTGGAGCTTTATCAGCAGCTGCCTGAGGCCCAGGTTTGGGTGGGCCTCGATCGGCTGGCTTCAGCGCAGGACGCCATCGCCGCTGGAGCCACCCTGCTGCTGCTCGACGACGGCCTGCAGCATTGGCGCCTGGCCCGCGATTGCGACATCAGCGTGCTGGATCGGGTCCATGGGCTCGGTAATGGCTTGGTGTTCCCCGCTGGTCCGCTGCGCGAACCCGTTAGTGAGCTGGGGCGTGCCGATCTGCTGGTGCTCACGGGAGGTGGCACGGGTTTCGAAGCCCCGCTGCGCTGGCCAGTCGCCAAGCCTCTGATTCGCCTGGCCAGCTGGATCGAGTCACCCCCAGGCCTGGCGGATCAGCCGCTCCTTGCCTTCTGCGGCATCGGCCTGCCCGCCAAGTTTTTTGCGGCCCTCGATCACGCAGGCCTTCTGGTGGTGGAGCGGCTGGGGTTTCCCGACCACCATCCCTATGCTCAGGCAGATCTGGAGCGCTTGCAGCACCGTGCCGACGTCCTCCACGCCACCTTGGTAACCACCGTCAAAGATTGGCAGCGCTTGCCCTGGGGCTGGCAGCAGCGGGTGGTGGCCCTGCCTTTGGAGCTCGACTCAGCTGCGGTCGCGGCGATTGCCGCGGTGGTGGTGCTCCAACTTGGGATTGAAATGGAAGCCAGTGCCGATGGCTGAAACTGCGGTCCGCTCCTCCCGCGTTCTGCTGGTGGCCGGTGAGGCCTCCGGAGATCTGCATGGGGGGCATCTGGTGCAGGCTCTGCGCCGCCGCTGTCCTGCCGCCCAGGTGGTGGGCGTCGGCGGTGCCCAGTTGCGGGCGGCGGGTATGGAGGTGCTGGTGGATGTGAATCAGCTCTCGGCCGCTGGACTGGTAGAGATCGCCGGCAGCATTCCCCGCCACTGGTGGGTGATGCGTCTGATCAAGCGGCAGATGGATCGGCACCGCCCCGATGTGGTGGTGCTGGTGGATTACCCGGGCTTTAATCAATTTGTGGCCAAAGAAGCCCACCGGCGCGGCATCCCGGTGCTCTTCTACATCGCGCCCCAGGTGTGGGCCTGGGGCCAAGGCCGTGCCAGACGCATGGCGGGCTTCATCGATCGGCTGGCCGTGATCTTCCCCTTTGAGGAGGCGATCTTCAACGCCCATGGCCGGCCCTTTGCCCGTTACGTGGGTCATCCGTTGCTCGATGGCCTGGAGGTAAGCGCTGACCGCGCGCAAACCCGGCGCCGTCACGGTTTTTCCGAGGCCCAGCCGCTGCTGGTTTTGATGCCCGGCAGCCGCTGCACCGAGGTGAGTCTGCTGCTTCCCAACCTGTTGCAGGCTGCCGCGCTGCTCAAGGCCGATGGCTGGCAGGTGGCCTTGCTGCAGGCCCCCACCGTGGATCGGACCTTCCTTGAACAGGTGGCGGGCGGACCACTGCCGCTGCCGCTGATCGCCGGCGACACCTACAACCTGCTGGCCGCTGCCGATGCCGGCCTGATCGCCTCCGGCACCGCCACCCTCGAAGCGGCGCTGCTGGGCTGTCCGCCCGTGATCGTCTACCGCTTTTCCTGGCTCACCTACTTGCTGGCCAAGCTGGTGATTGGCCGTCGCACGATGGGGCTGCCGAATGTGGTGTTGGGCCGTCGTGCGTTTCCGGAGTTGCTGCAGCGGGAGGCTCGGCCGGCAGCGCTTGTGCGGGCCGTGGCTGAGCTTCAGGCTAGGCGCCCGCAGGTGGAGGCGGCCATGGCGGAGCTGCACTCGAAGATGGGTTCTGCCGGAGCCTCGCAGCGGGCCGCCGATCTCTTGCTGGAGCTGATCCCATGACCCAGCCGCTGCTTCGACGTTTTCTGGCTTACGGCCGCCGCTACCTCTGGCCTCTATTCAGCCTGGCGCTTCTGTTTAACCTGCTTTATGGAGCCTCCACGGGCTTGGTGCCGCTGGTGATCCGCTCCCTGTTCGACGACATCCTGCCGGGCAACGACCGCGGCCGTCTCTACATGGCACCGCTGGTGATCGTGGGGGTGATCGGATTCCGGGCGGTGTCTCAGTTTTTTGGGGGGTACCTCACCGAAACGGTGGGCCAGCGAATCACGGCGGATCTGCGCGCTGATCTGGCCACCAAGGTGCTCGAGCTTCCCCAGTCCTATGTCGACCGCCACCCGTCCACCGTGCTGGTGTCACGGGTTCTTAGCGACGTGAATCTGGTGAAGGGCGGTCTTGTGGATGGCGTTTCCAGCCTTGTGAAGGATGGCCTGACCCTGGTGGCTCTGGTGCTGGTGGCCTTCTATCAAGACTGGCTGCTGGCTCTGATCGCCTTCATCCTCTTCCCGCTCGGGGTTTGGCCCGTGCTGAGCTCCTCGAAGAAGGTTCGGCGCCACTCCCGAAAGGGTCAAAACAGCCTGGCCCAGTTGGGCGCCTACCTGCAAGAAGCCCTTGTGGGAGCCCGGGTGGTCAAGATCTTCGGCATGCAGACCTATGAGCTGCAGCGCTTTCAGCAGGAGAACCATTCCGTGCTGGCCTCGGCACTGCGAACCACCCGCGCCAAGTTGTTGAACCAGCCCCTGATGGAGCTGATCGGGGCCGTGGGATTCAGCGCGGTGCTGCTGTATGGCGGTGAAGCGGTGATTGCCGGTACCCGCACCACCGGCAGTTTCTTTGCGTTTCTCACCTCGCTGTATCTCTGCTATGCGCCGTTTAAGGGCCTGGCCAAGTCGAACGCCACCCTGCAGCAGGGGCTCTCGGCGTCCGCGGAGCTGTTCGCCATCCTCGATACCCCTGCTGATCCGGTGGAACCACCCCAGCCCACCCCCGTTTCGGGGTTCCATCACCGACTGAAAGCCCAGGGGGTGTCTTTCGCCTATGGCGATGAGCCGGTGATCGATCAGCTCGATCTGGAGCTGCCCTGCGGCAGCACCGTTGCCTTGGTGGGGCCGAGCGGTGGCGGCAAGAGCACGATTATTGATTTGTTTTGTCGCTTCTACGAGCCCCAGGCGGGCTCCATCACCCTCGATGGCGTTGATCTGCGCCAGCTGGCCCTGGCCGATCTGCGGGCCCTGATCTCCGTGGTGGATCAGAACACCTTCCTGTTCAACGACATCGTGGCCAGCAACATCGCCTACGGCCACGCCGATGCCAGCCCCGAAGCGATCGAGGCCGCAGCCCGAGCGGCCAACGCCCATGGTTTCATCAGCGAGCTTGCTGATGGCTACGCCACGGTGATCGGCGAAAACGGCACGATGCTTTCTGGTGGACAGCGCCAGCGCATCGCCATCGCGCGTGCCCTGATCAAGAACGCGCCGATCCTGTTCCTCGATGAGGCAACCTCGGCCCTCGATTCCGCCTCAGAACAGGTGGTGCAGGAGGCTCTCGATCGCCTGATGGCCAACCGCACCACCCTGGTGGTGGCCCATCGCCTCTCCACCGTGGTGAACGCCGATCGCATCTGCGTGATCGATGCCGGCCGGGTGGTGGAGTCGGGCACCCATGCCGAGCTGCTGGCTCGCGCTGGCCGTTACGCCGACCTATTTTCGACCCAATTCGCCAGCGCGGAAGCGGGATCTCCTCGATGACCATCGCCGCCTCCCCTCAGTCAACGGGTCAACCGGCCAGCTACGAACGCCACGACTGGTCGAGTGCCTTTCGCAACGTCGGCCAAGAGCTCACCGATGTGCCGCTGGTGGCCGCTCGGGGCAGCATTCCCGCTGAACTGGTCGGCACCCTGTATCGCAACGGTCCGGGCCGGCTGGAGCGCGGTGGGCAGTGGGTGCATCACCCCTTTGACGGCGACGGCATGATCGCCGCCGTGCGGTTTGAGCACGGGCGGGTGCTGCTCACCAATCGCTTTGTGCGCACCCAGGGTTGGCTCGCGGAGGAGCAGGCGCAGCGTTTTGTGTATCGGGGGGTGTTCGGCACCCAGAAGCCCGGCGGCCCCCTGGCCAATGCCTTTGATCTGCGTCTCAAGAACATCGCCAACACCCAGGTGGTGCGGCTGGGCGATCAGCTGCTGGCCCTCTGGGAGGCGGCTGAGCCCCATGCGCTCGATCCCCGCACGCTGGAAACCAAGGGTCTGTCGAGGCTGGACGGGGTACTCAAGCCGGGTGAGGCCTTCAGTGCCCATCCCCGCTTCGATCCTGGGCACCATGGCGAACCCCGCATGGTGACCTTCGGCGTCAAGGCCGGACCCACCAGCACGATCCGGCTGATGGAGTTCGCCACCCAAGACCAGCCCGATGGTGTGCGGGCCGGCAATCTCGTGGCGGACAGCCGTCACGGCTTCAAGGGCTTCGCCTTCCTCCACGATTTCGCCATCACCCCCAGCTGGGCGGTGTTCCTGCAGAACGCCGTGGCATTTAACCCCCTGCCGTTCGTGCTCGGTCAGA
>Ga0194129_10005818_pt1 | contig 15480 bp, 15 predicted proteins | sample TA2KigCa35mmetaG_FD_150862 | JGI IMG/M metagenome (GOLD analysis project Ga0194129, IMG submission 150862) | Freshwater microbial communities from Lake Tanganyika, Tanzania - TA2015038 Kigoma Deep Cast 35m | ecosystem: Environmental > Aquatic > Freshwater > Lake | place: Tanzania: Lake... | reverse complement strand
TGCAGACTGCTGGTGCAACTGTGATGACCGGTTTGCAGGGCATGTGCGCTCTGCCGCGTCAGTCTGGTGGCGCGACTGTGTACCACGTGGCTGAGTCTTCCTCAATCACTGAGTCGCAACTCACCGTGGATCAGGTGACGATGCAGCCTCGTACCCTTGGTGCGTTGACTGATTACAGCCGTCGCCTGCTGCTGCAATCCAGCATCGACATCGAGAACCTCGTGCGTCGTGACCTGGCTCAGCAGATCGCCATCGAGGTGGAGAACCAAGCCATCAATGGTACTGGCACTGGTTCTTATCCGCTTGGCTTCCTGAACGTGACCGGTATCAACACCGAGTCTGGCGTTGCAGCTTTCTCTGATTATGTGAATGCTGAGGCTGCCCTGAGCACCGACAACGCCCTGATTGGGACTCTTGGTTATCTGATGAACTCCGCTCTGCGCGGCACTCTGAAGACTACTGAGAAGGCTTCTGGCACCAACGGGATCTTTGTTTATGAGGCCGATAACACCATCAACGGTTACTCGGCTTATGTGTCCAACTCCATGCCGAACAACACTGCGGTGTTCGCTAACTTCAGCGACATTCTGATCGGCTTCTGGAGCGGTCTGGACATCATGGTTGACCCCTACACCGGTTCCGCCTCCGGCACCGTGCGTGTGGTTGCCATGCAGGACTATGACGTGGCCATCCGTCATCCTGAGTCCATCTGCAAACTGTCCTGATAAGTAGGAGTAGGCATGCGCATTCAGATGCTTCGTAACACCATTGTTGACCTCAAAGAGGTAAAGATTGGTGACATTGTCGAAACTGACAAGCGATCAGCACTTTTGTTGATTGGCATCCACAAAGCCATGCCTGCTCCTTTAATTCAGGAAGTTGTCGTAACGGCTGACGAGCAGCCGGACCCTGTTCAAAGCAAACCCGCTCCCAAACGGAGAAAGACCAATGATCCACAATCTGGGGTCTAAGACCTACATCGCCAGCCTGCTTGGCGCTGATTCTCGCTCTGCAACTGCAAACGGCACCGGTTTTGACCTGCAAGGGTCTAACGATGCTGAAGGTGAAGCCATTGTCATCCTCGACTCCGAGGCTGGTTCTGGCACCTCTCCTACCCTGAATGTCAAACTTCAGGATTCTGCTGATAACTCAACCTTTGCAGACATCACTGGTGCCACTTTCACTGAAGTGACCAGTGCTGCTGCTGGTTTTCAAAAGATCAGCATCAACACAAATGACGTGCGCCGTTATGTGCGTGCTGTCGGCACCCTTGGTGGCACCTCTCCGGTGTTTGTGTATGCCGTCTCGCTGGTTTACAGCAAGAAATACGGCAACTGATCCTAATGGCGATTTCTGACACGCTGGCATTTTTGAATACCGACGAGTTTGGCGTCACTTGCCAAATTGGTGCTGGTGCAAGCTTTGTTGGCATATTGGATTCGCCCATGGAGGTGTTGGCGGGCGGTATGGCTCTGTCTCGGGAGTATTTGCTTTATGCAAAAACTTCAGATGTCAGCGCCACCGTTCGCGGCACTTCAATCACTGTTGATTCAGTCTCTTACACAGTGCGTGAAAATCGTCCTGTGGATGATGGTCTTTTTTCTGAGCTGTTGTTGAGCAAGGTCTGATGGCTGATACACGCCGTGAATTGATCTTGGCTCAAATTAAAACCAACCTTGACAGTATTGCTGGCGCAACTGTTTACAGAAGCCGTGTAGAGCCTCTTGCACGTGGTGAAGTTCCTGCAGTCATTGTCGAACCTGTAAGCGACCAACCGTCTGAGGTATTCAGCAGCAAACTGCAATGGACATTGCGTGTGCGTGTAACAGTCATTGTGCGGGCTGCATTGCCAGACGACGACTCAGATACTTACACGCAACAAGTACATCAAAAAATAATGGATGATTCAACCGTCAATGGATACGCACTGGACATTGATCCTGATCGCGTTGACTTCAGCTTGTATGAGGCTGACGTGCCACTCGGTATCATTAGTATGGACTACATGGTCATGTACCGTTCTGGTCGCAATGACCTAACAACAGCAGGTTAAAGTAATGGCTAAGGACAAAACACCAAAGCCTGTGCCGAATCCCGGCGTCGGAGGTACTTATCTCTTTGACGAAGAGACCGGCGAGCTTACACTGTTGATAGAAACTGATTCCACTGGAGATCAATCCGATGGCGAAGCTTTACCGGAAGCGGACCGTCCTTGTTAAGGCAGAGTCAACCTATGGCACGGATTCGTCTCCTGCCGGTAGCGACGCTGTTTTGGTTCGCAATCTTGAAATCACCCCGGTCGAATCTGAGGTTCTCAGCCGAGACTTAATTCGTCCCTATCTAGGCAACTCCCCTCAGTTGATTGCCAACACTCGCGTGGTGGTGACTTTTGAGTGTGAATACGCAGGTTCTGGAACTGTCGGCACTGCGCCGCGTTATGGCTCACTACTCAAAGCCTGTGGTTTCAGCGAGACTGTATCTGCTGGGACCAGCGTGACCTACGCCCCGGTTTCAAGCAGCTTCAGCTCAGTGACTATTTATTACTCCACTGATGGTGTTCGCCATAAAGTGACTGGTGCACGCGGCACCTTTACGTTGAACCTGACGGCCAACCAGATCCCTGTGATTTCTTTCACAATGACTGGGCAATACGTTGCGCCAACTGATACCGCTGATCCGACCCCGGCTTATACCAATCAGTCGGCCCCTCAGATCTTCAACGACACCAACACCACTGCCTTCACCGTGTACGCCTCTAGCGCTATCCCGCTGCAGAGCTGTCAGTTAGATGTGGGCAACGAAGTGGTTTACCGCGAACTGGTGAACAGCGATAAGGAGATCTTGATTGTGAACCGTGCTGGCGCTGGCACGCTGGCAATTGAGATGGTGAGCCTTGCCACTAAGGACTTCTTCTCCAACGCTGTGGCTGGCACCACTGGTGCATTCAACATTGTTCACGGCACCGCCGGTGGGAACATAATCACCTTGGCCACCGTTGCTGGTGGTATGAGCCTTGGCAATCCATCCTATGCAGAGGATCAGGGTGTTGTTATGCTGAACCTGCCGTATACTCTCGTACCCACTTCTTCGGGTAACGACGAGTTCACTCTGGTCTACACCTAAACCGCATGGCATTCGTTCTTAAGAAGACTGCGTCTTACAAGTGGCCGGTCAAGGTAGAAATACCCATCGACGGTGGCAAGTTTGAGACTCAAACATTTGATGCAGTCTTCAAGAAGATGAGTCGCTCAGCCTTCAATGAATTGCTTGAAAAGGGTGACGATGCCCTGATTGATGGCATTCTTGAAGGCTGGGATGGCATTAAGGACGAAGATGGCAAAGATGTGGCGTTTACGCAAAAAACCAAAAAAGAGATTTGTGATGATCATTACGTCGTCAAGGCTTTGATTCAAGCGTATGCCGACAGCGTGACCGGAGTTACAACAAAAAACTAGAAGAGGCTGCCCGTTATTGGTGCGGAGCGGCGGCAGAGGGAGAAGAGGAAAGCGAAGATGACATGAAAGCCTTGGGCTTGACGCCTGAGGCTATTGAGGATTTGCAGACCAATAAAGAATCAAAAGATTTTGAATTATGGGAAGAAAATATTGAAATCGTTCGCATGTTTATTTGTATGCAAACGCAATGGAACGTTGGCTTCAACGGCCCTGTTGGATTGAACTACCAGAGTTTGGAATGGCTCTGTAAACTGTATGCAGTTGGGGATCCTGTAGCCATTTTTGAAGGCATACGGGTTATGGAAAGCACCGCCCTTGCTTGTTTCCAAAAATCACGAAAATGAGCCAGACGACTGAGCTACTTTTGAGGATCCGTCAAGTAGGCGGCGAGCAGTTGCAGCAGCTTGGGCGAACTCTGAACAGGCTTGGCAAGGAGGCAACTGATGCCAACCAAGACTTCAGATCACTTACTGCTGAACTAAGGGCTATACAAGCAACATCAGCCAATACCATTAACAACCTGCGTGGTTATGCCAGTTCTTGGCGGCAGATTGCAAACAGTGTAGAAATTGGCACACTTGAATTCAAGGAAGCAAGAGCTGAGGCGGCAAAACTTGAAGCGCAATTAGCAAAAACTGAAGGTCGCCGTGCCGCCGGTGGGCGCTTTGGTGGTGCTGCACAAGTTGTTGGCACGATTGCTGGCGCTGGCGTGTTTGGCGGTCCAGAGGGCGCTCTTGGCGCTGCTCTTGGCTCAATTGGTGGTGTTTCGGGTGCGATTACTGGCGGTGCAATTGGTGCACAGGTCGGCCAGCTTCGTCAATTGCTGGGTTCAACGGCTGACTATGTAGCCGAAATCCGCAAACTGCAAATTGCACTGCAAGGTGTTGCAGGTAGTCAGTCTGAATATGCATCCGCTTTGCGAGTTGCGGATCAGGCAACCCGTCAATTGAACGTGCCGCAAGAAGTGGCAATTCAAGGCATGACGAAATTGACTGCTGCCGTGAAGGGCGCAGGTGGTCAGGTTCGCGATGCGGGCGTTGTATTTACCAATATCACCAAGGCCATCAAAGGCACTGGCGGCAGTGCTGAGGATGTGCAGGGCGCCATCACCGCAATGGTGCAGGTGTTCTCAAAAGGCAAGGTCAGCGCCGAAGAGCTTTCTGGTCAACTTGGTGAGCGTCTACCGGGTGCAGTGACGCTATTTGCCAAGGCCAACAAGATGACCCTGCCAGAGCTGCAGAAAGGTCTGAAAGAGGGACAGATCGGCCTTAATGAGCTGATGCGCTTCATTGAGCTGCTTGGTACTGAGTATGGGATGACCGCATTGAAAATTGCGGAATCAAGTGAAGATGCCGGTGCTCGTTTGCGTGTCTCGTTTAACGATATGCGTCTTGCCGTTGGCGCTGCATTGCAACCTATTGGCGCCGAATTACAAGCGACATTTGCACAATTTATCAAAGACATAACACCCGCTGTCATCGCGTCAGTCAAAGGAATTGCTGCTGGCATCAAATTTCTTCTTGATAATGCAAGTAATATTGCGGCGCTTGTTAAATTCGCGGCAACTTTTGCCACTGTAACTTTTGCAATAAATAATGCGGCAAAGGCTATACAAGTAATTGTGGGTTTACAAAATCTGTTATCAACGTTTTTCTTAGCGGCGCAAGCAGGGTTTGCAAATACGACAGCACGTGCAGTCGCAGCCGAGGCCAGATTGATTGCTTTTGGCAGAAGTGTGAAACTACTTGCTGCCTCGCTTGCAGCACCAATTGTGCTGACTGTTGCGATCATTGGGGCGCAAGTAGTGATTGATTGGCTCAATAAAATTAAAAATGCTCAAGATATAATTAAAAATAAAAACAAAGAATTGAAAGGCCAAGATTGGCTTAAATCAGTAGGTGGAAGCGCAAGTGATCTTGCAAGCTTGCAAAGAAATACAAAAATTGCAGGAGATGCTTACGCTTATTACGCCAAAAAAGTTGTACAAAGCGAAAAAGAAATAGGAGCTTATGAAAGCAAACCTCTTCTTAGATCAATACAAGGCGATCTCAATCTAAAACTTTTAAAAGATGAAGTAGCCGCCGATAAAGTTCTAAGAGATCGTGCTTTAGATAGATTCTTGACCGCCAGTGCCGCCGCAAGAAGAAAGGGCGAACTGCCAGTTACTAATTTCCAAGCTCCGGTAACAGATGGCGGTGGTGGCGAAAAAGAAAGGGAGGCAAAAAAACTAGTTGATATGTCTTTGGAAGAATTCAACATTAGAAATCAGATACGTGAGCTTGAAAGCGGAATGGATCCCGTTCGCCAAGCATATTTAAATTACAAACTACAAATTCTAGGAATTGATGAGAAAGAAAAGAACAATCAAATCGGATTTCGTGATGCTGAAAATCAAAGACGTGACGCGACTGTGCAACTTAATGAGGCTGTCAATAAAGAAATGGACCGTATGGTTCAAAATCAAATAGAGTTGGATCGGCTTACAAAACAGCAAACCATTTCGCTTGAAGACGTAAAAGCCCAATACGGCTTGATTACAAGAGAAGCAGCAGAGGAATTAAAATTCAAACGTGAAATTGCAAGACTTCGCGAGGGAGCCAAGGGAACTCGCTTGATTGAGGAAACTGAAGAAGTTATTAGAAAGCTTATTGAAGCGCGGGAAAGGGCAAAAACATTTGGCGCTCAATTGGCGGTTAGTTTTGCAGAAGGCATCAAATCTATGGGTGAATTGTCTAAGAATCTTGGTGCATCTTTAGCTACCGCATTTGGCGGTTTGGCTGATGTTGTCGCGGAATTTGTAGCCACTGGTAAAGCTTCCTTTGCTGATTTCGCACGTTCCGTCTTGGCTGATCTAACCAAGATTTTTGTACGTGCAGCTTTCTTCTATACGCTCAAATCAATCCTGCCCGGTGGCGGTTTCCTTGGCAAACTGTTGAACTTTGAGAAAGGCGGCATCATGACTGACGACGGCCCGATGCAGCTCAAGCGATACGCGAATGGTGGCATCGCAAATAGCCCACAACTTGCCATGTTCGGTGAAGGCCGCACGCCTGAAGCCTATGTCCCGCTGCCTGATGGCCGCTCAATCCCTGTCACTATGCAAGGAGGCGGTCAAGGCGTAAACGTCGTAGTCAACGTTGATGCTAAGAGTAGTGCGGTGGAAGGCGAAGGTGCGAATGCAAAAGCTTTAGGCGTTGCTATTTCATCCGTAGTACAGAGTGAGATAATTAAACAGCAACGTCCAGGCGGACTACTTTCTGGTGCACGCTGATGCCGACATTTACATTCACACCAGATTTTGACGCTGGCGAAAGTCAAGCACCTATTGTGCGTCGCGTGCAGTTTGGCGATGGCTATGAACAACGTTTGGCATATGGCTTGAATACTCAACCTTCTGTTTGGAGGTTGACATTTAACAATCGTACGAATACTGAACGTGACAACATCAATAATTTTTTGGAGGCACGTGGTGCGGTTGAGTCATTTGATTGGACGCCGCCGTATGGCTCTGCTGCTAAATGGGTTTGTGATGAATGGTCAACAACAATGATTGCGGCCAACATCAATAGTATTCAAGCTACCTTCCGTCAAGTATTTGAACCCTGATGGCATACGCAGTTTGGTCGTCTTCAGTTGTCTATAGCGTTGGCAACATTGTTCGAGCAACTTCAATGCAGGCCAGTGGGCTTGTGTTTCGCTGTGTTGTAGCTGGCACATCAGGGCCAACCGAACCAGCTTGGCCTACTGATATAGGCAACACTGTTATTGATAATATTGTCACTTGGCAGGCAATCAGCAGTATTTACGAAGAGCTTTCTGTATTAGCACCAAGCGCAATTATTGAACTATTTGAATTAAAGCTTGATGCAACATTGCATGGCGCCTCAACGACCTATCGCTGGCACAATGGCGTTAATGCAAATGTGACTGGAGATATTTTATGGAACGGCAATTATTACGTTCGGCTTCCCATTGAGGCTGAAGGATTTGATTATACAAATACAGGATCGCTTCCAAGGCCTACATTGACGATTGCCAATTTAAGCAATGTCATAACCACGTTGCTATTGCTTGTTAATACCACAACACCCGGAAATGATTTAGGTGGTGCAAGAGTCAAAAGAATTCGTACATTGAAAAAATATCTTGATGGTCAGACTGCTGCTGATCCCAATGCAAAATTCCCAGATGAGATTTGGTATATTGATCGCAAAGCAAGTGAAACAAGAGATGCAGTTTCTTTTGAATTAGCTAGCAAGCTTGACTTGGCTGGTGTTATGTTGCCTCAACGACAGATCATCGCCAACATTTGTCAATGGCAATATCGCAGTAGTGAATGTGGATATACAGGGACTCAATATTTTGATGCAAATGATCAAGCCACAACAAATTCTGCTTTGGATCAATGTGGCAAACGTTTGACTAGCTGCAAATTGCGGTTTGAACCTTTTGAACGTCAAGGATCTGTCACTGTTTCTAGTAATCAATTACCAGTTACAAGTCCAATGCCAAATGTGATCTTGGCTGGTCTCACAATTAAAGGCCATGGCGTACCTAGTGGCACTACTATTTCATCAGTTTCGTCTGATAAAAAGACAATTACGATGAGCGCAGTTGCGACAGCAAGTACAACCGCTTCTTATGCCGGAACAATTCAATCTAATAAAACTCAAATTATTCTTTCTAGTGCAAGTGGATTGGTTGCTGGAATGAGCGTTAGTGGTAGCTTTATTCCTGCAGGAACAACAATATCAAGCATTGCTGGCTCAACAATAACCTTGAATCAACAAGCAGATTTTAATTACATTCTTTCAAGTACAAAAAGCTGTAAATACGTCAAGGCTAACATTTTATCACCTCAAAGTGGAATTGCTGGCCTCTCTGTCGGCATGGCCGTGCTTGGACCGGGATTGCCTACTAATTACAGTGTAAAAATTCAAGAAATTAAAGATAATCTTTTTGGCCACATAGTTTTGACATTTGCACCGCGTAGTTTTTCTGGGTATCAAAATTTTTCTTTTTATACGCAGGCTTCCTATCCATCTTCTACTTACGCTTTCGCTGGTAGCACTTTATACACATTTAATGATATAGCGAATACAACGCTGCCATTTGGTTCCTTCCCAGGTGCTGGACTCAAATGATAAAACTTCCTGATTCAGTCAAGCTGGAAATTCTTGAGCATGCAAAGCGGTCATTCCCGCAGGAAGCATGTGGTCTTGTTGCAATTGTCAAAGGGCGAAAAAAATACTTTGAGTGCAAAAATCTAGCTGAAACTTCTGATGAGCATTTTATTTTAGATTCACAGGATTATCAGGCTGTTGAAGAAAAAGGCGAAATCTTTGCCGTCATTCATAGTCACCCCAAGACTAATGCAGAACCTTCGCAGGCTGATCGCGTGGCCTGTGAGAAGTCTGGTCTTCCATGGTTCATTGTTAATCCTCAAACTGAGCAATGGGCATACTGCGAGCCTGTAGGACTTGAACTCCCATATGTGGGCCGCGAGTTTGTATTCGGTGTTGTTGATTGCTACAGCCTTTGCCGTGATTGGTATAAAAAAGAATTTGGATTGAATTTGACTGATTACGAACGGCGTGATCAGTTTTGGTTGCGTGGTGAAAATTTATACCTAGACAACTTTGCCAAGGAGGGCTTTTATCGTATTCCCTTCAAGGAAGTTCAATACGGTGATCTAATCTTAATGAACTTGCAATCTCCATTACCGAATCACGGTGCGATTTATTTAGGCGATCAATTGATTTTGCATCATGTGCAGGGCAGACTCAGTAGTCGCGATGTGTATGGCGGCTATTATGCAAAAAGTACTACCTGTGTCGTGCGGCATGAAAATCGTTAAAGTTTACGGCGCACTCCGCAAGAAGCTGGGTCAATGTCGGTTTGAATTTGAAGCCGATACACCAGCTCAAGCATTAAAAGCTTTGTGCGTTAATTTTCCAGACCTTCAAAAATGGTTTCTGGATAATGAGCGCAATGGCATCGGATTTCGAGTGACGATTGGTCGCGAAAAAATTACGCAAGAATGCGCTGGGCATCTGGTATTGCCATGGAGCGAGCGTGAGGTTTTTAGCATCACCCCAGTAATTACCGGTGCTGGCCGAGGAGCGGGAATGATCTTGGCTGGTATTGGCTTGGTTGCATTTGCAATTTTGACCGCTGGCGTCGGGGCTGGTTTTCTAGGTCTTGGTGTTGGAGCAACCGGTTCTATTGGTAGTACCGGATCCCTTGCCTCTGGTTTTTTTGTACTCGGTTCAGCCGCTTCAAGTGCAATTGGTTCAATTGGTGCTGCATTAATTCTCGGTGGTATTGCTCAAGCCATTTCACCTACAGATGCTGGGTCTTTTGAACGTGGACGAGAAGCGGCTCGCCTTGAATCATTTAGCTTCTCGGGCATTGTCAACACTGCCAAACAGGGCCTGCCTGTTCCAATTGTCTACGGTCGGGCTTACGTTGGTTCGGCTGTTATCTCCAGCGGCCTCGATACGGTGCAACTGAAATGACACGCATTGTTGGCGCTGGCGGCGGAGGCGGCAAAGGCAACCCTCCGGGTGGTGGTGGTGGACCACCGAGTGAAAATCCAGATTCGCTGCAGTCAGTTCAGTTTGCCAGCGTTTTGGATGTTATCGGCGAAGGCGCAATTGATGGGATTGAGAATGGTGAAAAGGGCATTTTTCTTGATGACACTCCAATTGTTGCTAGCAATGGCACGCCAAATTTCAAGGGTTATACAATCGCCACTCGTAATGGCACGCAAAACCAAAGCTACATTTCAGGATTACAAGGAACCGAAAGTGAAACTGGCGTCAATGTTCGCTTTACTGCCGCAAGCCCTGTAGTCCGCACAATTACAGATTCAGATATTGATCGAGTACGGATTACGATTAATTTTCCAAATTTTCAGCAATTTCAAACGGATGGAGATATTGTTGGCACAAGCGTCAAAATAGAAATTCATACTCAATACAATGGCGGCGGATTTAACAAAGTCGCTGAAGACACAATTACTGGCAAAAGCAGTTCTTCGTATTTTCGGGATTATGTAATTTCGTTGAGTGGTACTTTTCCAGTTGACATCAAGCTTGTTCGAGTGACACCTGATGCGTCTTCGGCGCGAACACTTAATGAGTCGAACTGGTATAGCTACACCGAAATCATTGATGAAAAGCTGCGTTACCCAAACACTGCTTTAGCTTTTTTACGATTTGATGCTCGTGATTTTAGTAACATCCCAACTCGTAAATATCTTGTTCGTGGCATCAAAGTAAGAATTCCATCCAATGCATCTGTTGACACAACAACTTATCTAGGCAGGCTTACTTATAACGGAGTTTGGGACGGTACATTTCAGGCCGCAACGTGGTGCAATGACCCCGCTTGGTGTTTATGGGATCTGCTTACAAATACCCGTTACGGAGCATCAATTCCATCTTCAAGTTTAGACCGTTATGATTTTTTTTCAATTAGTCAATATTGCAATGCTTTAGTTGATGATGGCAAAGGTGGCAAGGAACCACGATTTAGCTGCAATTTATTGATTAATAGTCGCGACGAGGTTTATAACATCATTCAATTGATGACCAGTATTTTCCGTGGTATTGCCTATTATGGTGCTGGCTCGATGGTGCTACAACAAGATAAACCGTCTGATTCGCAATATCTGCTTGGCCCCAGCAATGTTGTTGACGGAATATTCAGCTATAGCGGCACCTCGCAGAAAACGCGCCATACAACGGCAACGGTTGCTTACCAAACATATGAATCAAAGGGTGAAGTTGAATATGAATATGTTGAAGATGCTTCCGCTGTTGCCAAGTTTGGCGTAATCAACAAAGACATCCGCGCTTTAGGTTGTTATTCCCAAGGCCAAGCGCATCGAGTTGGTAAGTGGGCGTTACTAAGCGAGCAAAATTTAACTGAAACTGTTACGTTTTCAGTTTCAATTGATAGCGGGATCATTTTACGTCCCGGCATGGTTATTGATGTTGCCGATCCTCTCAAAGCAGGCGAACGTCGCAGTGGGCGTATTGCAAGCGCGACTACCACTAATGTTACTTTTGATAGCCACGAAAACATCAGCATTAACCTTGCAAATTCTCCGACTCTTTCAGTCGTTCTTCCTACAGGTCTTGTTGAAACCCGAAATATTTCAACTGTTGTTGGCAATGAATTTTCAACTGTTGTAGTGGTTTCTCCTGCGTTTAGCGAAGCACCTAATCCGCAATCTATTTGGTTGGTGCAAACTAGCAATATTCTTTCTCAACAATTCAGGGTGTTGAATGTAGCTGAAGCTGACAATTCAATTCATGGGGTTACAGCACTTGCTTATAATTCATCAATTTATGCGGCAATTGAAAATGATGTCAAAATCAAACCCCGAGACATCACTGATTTAACTAACCCACCCGATGCAGTAACAAACATTTCTGGTGAAGAATTTTTATATGTCAGTGGTCAAAGTGTTTACTCTGGATTCAGCCTCAGTTGGGTGCAACCTGCAAGGGCAAGTAAATACAAAGTCAGGTATCGTATTGATAAGGACAACTGGACATTAGTTGAAACGGATATCGTTAGTCTTGATATTCGCCCGACCAGAAAAGGAACATTGTATGTTCAAATTACATCGATAAGTTCAATCCAAAAGATTGGTCCAATTGCGCCATTTCAGTTTGATTTACTTGGCAAAACCGCACCTCCGGGTGACGTTCAAAATTTAAGTTTTGAGCCAATTAACAGAAACTCGGGCCGTTTGCGTTGGGATCAAACTGTTGATCTTGATGTGAAAGTTGGCGGTAAAATCAGAATCCGTCATAGCTCTAAAACCGATGGTTCGGCTACGTGGAAAAAAAGCATTGATTTAGTTGAAGCCAAAGGCGGATACACCACTGAGGCAATTATTCCTTTACTTGAGGGCGAAGTACTTGTCAAATTTGAAGATGACGGAGGGCGGCAAAGTATTAATGCAACCAGCATCATTATTGATTTGCCGGATACAACTTTACCTTTACTTGTTCAAACACGACGAGAAGACACAGATACCCCGCCTTATCAAGGTACAAAATCAAACACGTATTACAGCGATGATCTTGATGGTTTGACCTTAGATGGCTTTGATTTTTTTGATGACATTGTTGACGTTGACTTGCAGCCAGTCATTGATGTCATTGGGGACATTCAACCGATTGGCACCTACGACTTCCTGAACACTCTTGATCTTGGCGCGGTTTATTCGCTTGATATTTATCGGCATATTGTTGCTGAAGGTTATTACCCAAGCAATCTAGTTGATTCACGTACCGCGCTGATTGATACATGGGAAGACTTTGATGGTGATAATCCTGTTGCCGTTAATGCAAAATTGAAGATTCGCAGAACTTATGACAACCCCAGCGGTACTCCTTCTTGGAGCAGTTGGGATGAAGTCGTCAACGGAACATATGCAGCCCGTGCATTTGAATTCCGCGCTGAATTAACTAGCGGATCAATTGATGAAAACATTGCGGTTCTTGAATTGGGATATAAAGCCGAATTTCAACGCCGCACGGAGCAAAGCGATGGAACAATTACCAGCAACGCTGGCGCAACAACCATCACCTTTAACAAACCATTTTTTACTGGCACAGTCAGCCTTGGTGGCGTCAATGCTTATTTGCCTAGCATTGGTATTACTGGTCAGAATCTGCAGTCAGGTGACTACTTCACTGTGACTGCAGTGAGTGGGACTGGATTTACCGTTACTTTTTACAATTCAAGCAATACTGCTGTTGCTAAACAGTTTAACTGGACCGCAGTCGGATATGGCCGTGGCAGTTAGAGTGGGTTTACTCACCGATTTTTAGGTTGTGGCTCAACACGATTACGTCATTGCCAACGGTTCTGGTGCAGCCGTTCGGAGCGACCTGAACAATGCACTGGCTGCGATTGTTACGAACAACAGCGGCAGCACTGAACCGGCGACCATGTATGCATATCAGTTTTGGGCTGACACAACTGCAGGACTTTTAAAACTGCGTAACTCGGCCAATAACGCATGGATCACGCTAAGAGAGCTTGACGGTACGCTGACGATTGAAGACGGTACTGTTTCGGCCCCAGGCCTTGCTTTTGCCTCTGATCTTGATACTGGTTTTTATCGTCCAGGTGCTAACCAGTTAGCTATTAGCACCAATGCTGTTGAGCGTGTTGAGTGGGGTGCAAATGAAGTTGTTTTCAACGATCCAGGTAATAACTACGATTTCCGCGTTGAAGGTGATACAAACGCAAACTTGCTATTTATTGATGCCTCGGCAGATGCGGTTGGTATAGGGACCGATTCGCCAAATGAGCGTCTCTCTGTAAATGTACACGGTACAGCAAACCGTGCAGTTGAGCTTTACAACTCAGACACTACTCTTAGTGATGGTGAAGTTGTACACGCTATTCGTTTTACGCAAAATGATGATGCAGCGCCAAATACCACTCATGCCTCTATTGAAACAGTAACAACAGGCTCGCTTGGTTTGTTGAATCTTGTATTCAAAGCAAGAGACAACAGTGAATACATGCGTATCGACACCTCAGGGCGAGTTGGCATAGGAACTGGCTCGCCCGCCGACATTCTCCATCTTTCTAATGCCGGAAATTTATACCTGCGTGTAGCCAATACATCGACAGGTATTAATGCTTATTTTGGTCAAGATTCCAATGGTACTTACATTGGAAATACGGGCTCTGCGGCAGTTCGATTTATCCAAGGCGCTAGCGAGAGAATGCGTCTTGATACGTCAGGGCGTTTAGGGATTGGCACTACGAGCCCTGCCACGCAGTTCTCCGTCCAAAACGCTTCCACTTCACTTGGAATTGAAACGGACACAACTTCAGGCTTTGGCTCTGGACCGACAATCCGTGGTTTTAACCGCGCTGGTGTTGCGTACACGACTCTTGGCTTAACTGGCAGTCAAGTTGTATTTGGAATTAACGATGTAGAAAAAGCAAGGCTGGATGGATCGGGTAGATTTTTAGTTGGCACGTCTAGTGCTGGTGATACATCTACTGCAATTTTCCAAGGAAACAATTTCTCTTCTACTGGCGGAGCCATTATTAGAGCCGCTCTTGGTAGTGCCTCCCCAGGCCCCACGGCTGTATTGGGCGAGCTTGCATTTTCGGACAACACCCATAAAGCCGCCGCAACGATTAAAGGTTTGCGGGATGGCGGTTCTTGGAGTAGTTCATCTCTTCCAAGCGCATTAACGTTCTCGACCACCGCAGACTCGGCGAGTTCTCCGACGGAGCGGATGAGGATTGCTCAAGATGGTCGCGTTACCACTAGGGGAGGCGGAACAGGTGCCACTATTGCGTTTAACGTTACAAACAGCGCGGATACTGCACTTTTTAATGTGCGCAATGACGGTTTAATTGGAACTGGTACATCCACAAACTCACCATTTAATTTAACAACTGCTTCTGCTGCAAATATGTTTGTCGCCAGTGACGGACTTGTTTATCGCAGCACGTCTTCGCTGAAATACAAAAAGAACGTTGCAGATGCTTCGTTTGGGCTTCAGGAATTACTTTCGCTTCGCGCGGTTACATACCAGAGCAAGACCGAAAACGACGGTGAAACGGTGTACGCCGGTTTGATTGCAGAAGAAGTTGACGCTGCTGGTCTTCAAGAGTTTGTTCAGTATGCAGACGATGGGACACCTGATGCTCTTGCTTACGGCAACATGGTTGCCCTTTGCATCAAAGCTATTCAGGAGCAACAAGCGGTGATCGCTGATCTCCAAGCCAAAGTTGCAGCCCTTGAAGCCCAGTAGTCCCCTTCACTAATGGGGCGGGCAACCGCCCCTAGTTATTCCGGTTCATCCGCAGTAAAATCCTACAGAACGGCTCTGCATCATGGCCAAATCAACCTCGGCGCCTGCCGCGCCCACCACAGTCTTCACCTGGAAGATTGCACAACTTGAGCGTGAATGTTCTGACGGCTTTGTGTTTACGTCGCACTACACCGTGGACGCTAATGACGGCACCT
>Ga0194129_10005815_pt1 | contig 15485 bp, 10 predicted proteins | sample TA2KigCa35mmetaG_FD_150862 | JGI IMG/M metagenome (GOLD analysis project Ga0194129, IMG submission 150862) | Freshwater microbial communities from Lake Tanganyika, Tanzania - TA2015038 Kigoma Deep Cast 35m | ecosystem: Environmental > Aquatic > Freshwater > Lake | place: Tanzania: Lake... | reverse complement strand
ACCAATAAGTTTTATTCCTAAATTGACAAGAAACATGAATACAATAAGAATAAAAACAAGAAACACGAATTTTGCAATAATACTATTAGATGTCAAAAACTCACTACTTGCATTTGTTCCCACATCACCTTCAGAACTAAATTTGTTCAAGGTATCTGACAATCCAGTAGTAATATTTGTTTTAAGATTGTCCAAACTACTAGTAATCGATTGAGTATCGGGTGCATTTATCTCAGGCATCTCGGGAATATTTTCCTTAATTGTTTGTATCGTATTTTGAATCGGTTGTGTTATATTTGATAAATAATTATTTGATTCAGATGGCGGAGCCGCATTCATGCTTAAATATTATATATTACAACATTATTTTTTATACGTCGTTTATGTTTATCATTTTGTCAAACACATATTGATTTAATAATTTGATTTTTTGATTTGTTATAACTCATAATTCAAGTCAAAATAAAATAAATAATTATCTTATTTTGCGTGTGTTATGTATAATAAATAAATTAAAAGAAACGGATTTGCTTCGTATCTATATTGTCTTTCATAATAGTTAATTTCATACCATAATCCGGAAGAGCTGAGCCTATGCCATTTCCACTTGAATATTTGGCCCATGCAGTTTGAGGATCCATTGGTTGTGTCCATCTTTCAAATTTCGACAAAAATATATCTAAACTTTCGGGTGTTGTAGCACTTGATCCAGGTGCAGCTACCGTGCCTCCCAATTTAATAGGTGATTCTGAGGTAATAGGGGTTCCATTTAACTTCTTGGAAATAACAAGTTTTCCGTCAATATACATATCTGCAATATTGTTATCAACACTCGTAATGACATATACCCATTTCTGGATAGGGAAATTATCGGTTAATGTAATAGTTTGAACATTAGTATTGCCTGTGCGAATATCAAACTTCAAATGAGGGGAATCTTTACCCAAATACAAACGAATATCTGGTATAGTAGCATTAGAACCATAACGGGAGAATATATTTTTCTCATACAAAGATGACCAACTATTCACAAATATCCAAACTCCATAGGAATATCGTGTTGAACCAGGTTCAACAATTTTAGAGTATTCAATAATAGGTGAGTTTTCTTTTAAATCTACTTTTTCTACAAGAGACGATTTGTTGTAATACATTTGGTACAAAACATACAACAATATGAATACAATAACTCCTAAAGCAATTGCAGCAATATTCATTGAAAAATATATATCTTTTTATGATAAATAATTTAATCCTACAATACTATAAATTAAAGAAGTTTGGGGGGATTATTGAATCGAAGAATATTATAGCTTGCAGATATTTCTCTCATATTAAGAGCATATGGGTAATACGATACATTACATATGGCACCGCGAACCCCATTCTCTTGACCAACCACAATTGTATCAGATTCCTTTCCTTTTAATGGGAGATTATCTTTATTAAATGTAGCACTGCGTACCAGTTTCCCATTTATAAAAATATTCACAGAATTATCCTGATATGTTATTACAAAATAATTCCACTTCTGATTTCCATTACTGAGTTCTATTTCAAACGGTGGTACATTAGCTGTATTTGAGTAATAAACCTTATACACATTTCCCTTGTGTTGGCCATTATTCATATAGGTTATGCGTGGTTTTCCTCCTGCATAATTGAATATATTCGATTCTTTTATATATCCCTGATCAGATATGCCCCCTGTATTCACATAGGTCCAGAAAGATATGCTGTAATTATTATCACGATAGGTTGGTTCTAATTGGGATTTGTATAATTGAGATTCCTGGAGTTTATCCTTATTTACAAATTGATTATACCATTTTTTCCATTTGTTTTCAAGAGATTCTCGACCCGATTCATCTATTTCTTCCAAATTTTTGACTAAGAAATGTTTGCTACCTGCAATGGTACGTTCAAGATGTAATTCGACTGGATCATGTAATAGCACATTGGAATTCATTTTCGACATTTTATCGATGATCGTCGGGAGAATAGAGTAAATTCCTATAAATGCAATTTCAAGTATCAATAGAATAAATGTAATGTGTGGGGTCATGTTCCATTCTTTTTTCAGATAATTCACAAAATCTGCAAAAAGACATGGGAGATAGAAGATAAATCGAATGAACAGGCCGGAATAGCCTGTTTGCTGTTTAAGATAGTTGCTAAATAATAAATATACTAAGGCCAGTCCAGTTATTATAATAAGAAATATAAGCAAATATACGATGTAATTCGTCATCATTATATTTGATAATGAACTTGTCATATAGATCAATAATTGAATAGCTATGAATCCCGCAAAAAGGTATATTGCGCCTCGAATAAATGGTTCATAGGAAGATTTTTCTGATGGAAACATAAATTGTTTTCCTACAACAAATATAATTGTTAAAATAAGAAAAACATAATAGTATATTTTGCTATTTATTTCTTTTCCCGTCGAAATATAGTAGATAATAATCGACAAAATTAGAATTACAATAAAGACAAATCCTGTTTTTAACAAATTCGCTTTTAATAGAGAAATAGTAGTTGGGTCATCTATATTAATCGATGCGCGCTGTTGCAGCGATTCTTTAAGTGGTTCCACTATATTCATGCTCTTTAACGAATCTATCATACCTGTTATCGAATCTATCATAGTATCATATATATTACTTGTACTTGTAGATGTTGTCATTATATATACATAAATATATAATGTATTACTAGATTTCAATAGACCGACATTTCACCTTGAAACCAACTTCGGATACCATACATATTTGGGGGTTTGGGTTCGGGTAGTTGATATGCTCATTATACCTAATGGAAAAATGAATGAAATTCCCGAAATAAAACGAATATATAATTCGGTCATCATCATTTTCATTTTCTATGATACAAATGTATGCAAATAACGTTTATTTCGTTTTATAAATTTTCAATCGCAGTTTTTTCTCCATGACAATCTCTACAAAGTGCAACTAAATTATCTACATGATTACTTCCTCCGTGTTCTAATCGGATAACATGATCTACCTCAAACCACGCAGGTAATTGCCTATTGCATTTTTGACATTTCCAATTTTGTTTCGCAGCGACAAATTTCTTTTTGGTTTCACTAACGGATCGTTTTGTCGCTTTTCTCCCATCTCCCAATCCGGAATTCATAATTTTCTTTTCATAATGAGAATTCGAATTCGAATTCGAATTTCTATTCATGGATAGTACAGGATAGTTATAGGCACCTCCTGTTTGAACTTTTTCCATTCCATTTGCGGTAAAATCCAATATGGGAGATATGATGTTTGATGCATTTTTATCGACCGGCAAATATTTTAAATATTCGTTGGAAGTTAGTATAATATTTTTCGCATTTGATGGATTGCGTTTCACTAACCAGTAGATGAGATAAGCTCCAAATATAACTCCAGCCATTTGATAATATTTTTTCCATGATAATGCGGTTTTTAATATTCGACCATCTGTGTATATATTTGCAATTAAAAAGGATGCGATGAAAAATAAAATGATTTCAATACGCATGTTTTATATTACTAATTTAGATCTTATAATATATATTTCGGGAGATTTTCGTGATCCATATATGTATTAAGTATTGATCCATTTTCATTATTTATTATCAATAATACAGATATATGCACACGATGAATATCAATATAAATACAAACTGGACATATTTTTTATGCAGTCTTAGTTTTTCATATATCAATATTTGTTTGGGCTTATATGCATTTTCATATGTTTCTAAACTCTTTAAATAGGGCATATGTTCTTTGCCAAGCATCTCATTCACCTTATTATGTATAAAGTGAATCCATTTCATAAAAGACTCTCTTGAATCTAAATAGGGAGAAACTGGATATTTATCAAGCATCTGTGCAAATTTATTTCCCATTTCTGCATCTGGAATAAAGAGCGGCATGTTTGTAATCAAATCATAGTATTTTCTTTTTGTTATATTGTTGGGAGATTCTGGATAAGAATAGGCTACTGTATGCATAAAAAACCAGTAATGCGGTCCCCATACTTCTGGATTCAATTCAATCATTTTAATATATTATAAGATTGGAATCGAGTAAAAACAAACTATATAAACATGATACAATATAATCCTCCAGTATTATACGATAAGAATCGGATAAAGGATGGACTCCTATTGTAATAATTGTGGGAAAAATGGACACATGTATAATCAGTGTAAAATACCGATTACTAGTTATGGTATTATTGCATTCCGTATAAATCCTGAGAATGGGGTATATGAATATTTAATGATACGTCGTAAAGACACTCTTGGATATATTGATTTCATGCGGGGTAAATACTCGACAAATAACAAACACTATTTGTTGAATATGATTATGCAAATGACGAATCAAGAAAAGGAACTATTGAAGAGCGGAGATTTCAATTTGATGTGGAGAAAGCTATGGGGATCCAATGCATGTCTTAATAAATACAAAACAGAAGAAATTTCGTCCAAAGAAAAATACGATATGTTATATTCAGGTATATATTTGAAAAATGACTCCTATACATTGAATGATTTAATTGCCGAATCAGATCGCGGAGAAACATGGAATGAACCCGAATGGGGATTCCCCAAAGGACGTCGAAATTTTCAGGAGAATGATTACCAGTGTGCAATTCGCGAGTTTTCCGAGGAAACTGGATATCCTAGTAATATTTTAAGAAATATTCAGAATATATTCCCCTTTGAAGAAATATTTATTGGATCCAATTATAAGTCCTATAAACATAAGTATTATTTGATGTATATGGACTATCATGAATCATGTAGTACTGTACATAAATTTCAGCACTATGAAGTTAGTCAAATGGAATGGATGACCTACGAAAATTGCATTGCATCTATAAGGTCTTACAATTTAGAAAAAAAGAAAGTTATTACAAATATTCATATGACTTTGCAAAAATACAATTTGTTCAATAGTTAATTGTATATGATATTGTATAAATCATATTATAATTATAAAGACTAATTACAACTTATTATATTATATGCAGGTAATATAATAAGAAATGTCGCCTACGAAAAAAAATCGTCGTTGTCCAAATGGAACACGCCGAAATAAAAAAACGGGATTATGCGAACCTATACAAAAAGTTCAATCGCCAAGTCCCGTTCAATCAGATAATATAGTAGAACCAATTCCTCCATTACATGAACCGAGTCTATTAATAGAACAACCGCCATCGAGTCTATTGGCAGAACCAGAACCTCAACCACTGACTCCATCGCCGACTCCATTCGCGGAACAACCGCCATCGAGTCTATTGGCAGAACCAGAACCTCAGCCACCGACTCCATTCGTGGAACAACCGCCATCGAGTCTATTGGCAGAACCAAAACCTCAACCATCGACACCTTTAATTAAATCCCCAGTACAACAGATTGTTGCAATTCCAGGAAAGAGATGTCCAAATGGAACTCGACGAAACAAGAAAACAGGTTTATGTGAAAAAATTACAGCATCTCCAATAATAGAAAAAGAAAAAACATCTATAATTGTATCTACAAATAAGACTCGACGCTGCCCTCCTGGATACAGAAAACATCCAAAAAATGGAGTTTGTATATCCATTGATAAAGACAAGGAAAACGAGTTAGAACTTGAAAAAGAACCCTATATTCCTCTTGAAAAACAATTACAAAAATATGAAACGCCTGTAGTAGAAAAAGCAAAAGAACCAGAACTTGGCACTGATAAAATAGTTCCTGAAAAACAGGTATTACAAATACCAATATCAACTAAACCAGAAATGAACAAGGAGGATCTAGCCATTTCGTATGATGATATTTCTCCCGAGTCTAATGATAATGATGAAATATTTAAACTCGAAAAGCAAGAATACTATTCCGAAAAAACATCTCCCAACACAGAGTATGATTTTTTGTATCCAAACTTGAATGATCCAATGTTTAATGCAAAACTCGCAGACAGAAAAGAGTTCTATGATACACAGTATGATGGGGATATTTCTACCGCAATCAAGACCAAGGCAAACCAAATGTGCAATGTGAAATTCGAACTTATGCCGCACCAACTCTTTGTAAAGAACTTTATGTCCTTTCAAACACCCTATAATGGATTATTACTGTATCATGGTCTCGGCAGCGGAAAGACATGCAGTGCAATCGGAATTGCAGAAGAAATGCGTCAATACATGAAACAGGTCGGTATAAAACAACGAATCATTGTTGTCGCATCTCCCAATGTACAGGGAAACTTTCGCATGCAGCTCTTTGATGATCGCAAATTGCGTAAAATACCGAATCCAAATCAGATTCATGGAATCATGGGTTCCGACGAAGATATATGGGATATTCATTCGTGTATTGGTAATTCTCTCTTGAAAGAAATCAATCCTGCAAATCTAAAAGGACTATCTCGGGAGAAGGTTATATCTCAGATAAACAGTATTATTAATACCTATTATGTGTTTATGGGATATGGACAATTTGCCAATTATATTCAGGATAAAATATCGATATCTTCCTCCCAGAAATTTACAGAAAAGGAACGCACTGACTACGAAACACGCAATATACGTCGTGCATTTAACAATCGCCTTGTTATTATTGATGAGGTGCATAATATACGTTTAAGCGATGAAAACAACAATAAAAAGACGGCGGCGCTCCTAATGAAAGTCGCCAAATACAGTGATAATATGCGTTTATTACTCTTGTCAGCAACTCCCATGTTTAACTCGTACAAGGAAATTATATGGATTACAAATCTCCTCAATATCAACGATAAAAGATCGATGATCGATTCCGGAAGTGTGTTTGATAAAGATGGAAACTATCGACAGGGAGATGAAAAAGGTATTATTGAAAGCGGCGATTCCCTTTTAAAACGCAAATTAACGGGATATGTATCGTATGTTCGGGGAGAAAATCCATTTATATTTCCATATCGCATTTATCCCCATCTTTTTGCACCTGAACATACGTTTGATTCCTCACTCAATATATATCCAACTCATCAAATGAATGGAATGGCGATTGATGAAAAGATCAAATATTTGCGACTTTATTTGAACACATGTGGTAAATATCAGGAGACGGTGTATAATGCTATTATTGAAAACATGCGTCGCCGCGATTATTCCTATCAAACATCATTGGGAGATACGCGAGAACTCCCGTCTTTTGAAAATATGGAATCATTTGGATATACTTTGCTACAAACTCCCATTGAATCTCTTAACATGGTGTATCCCAATCCTGAAATGGAAAAAATGATTGCCGAGAAACCCGATGTTAGCGGGGATGTATATTTGAACACCATTTCAAAAACCGTGGGAAATGAGGGACTGATGAATATCATGGATTTTGACGATATTATGAAACCGTCTCCCATGAAACACAATTTTAAATACAAGACGAATGTAGAAACCACGTATGGTCGTATTTTCAGTCCTGAATTAATATCCTTATATAGTGCAAAAATTGCAAATATATGTAATATTATTAAGAAATCGACAGGAATCATTGTTGTCTATTCTCAGTATATTCATGGAGGTATTATTCCGCTTGCACTTGCCTTGGAAGAAATGGGATTCTCCCGATATTCATCTACGATGTCTTATCAAAAGAATTTGTTTCGTAATCGATATGCGGAACAGATTGATGCGCGAACCATGGAACCACGATCTCAAATGGCGGATCCATCTTCCTTTCACCCTGTAAAATATATGATGATAACGGGAGATAAATCATATTCTCCCTCCAATACGGAAGATATTAAGTATGCAACACATCCCGATAATAAATATGGAGAACAGGTGAAGGTTATTTTGGTATCGAAAGCGGGATCCGAGGGCCTCGATTTCAAGAATGTGCGCCAAGTACATATCATGGAACCCTGGTATAATATGAATCGTATTGAGCAAATTATTGGACGCGGTGTTCGAAACTTGAGCCACTGTGATTTACCGTTTGAGGAAAGAAATGTAGAAATATATTTGCATTCGACATTATTGCCGACAAAAAAAGACGAAGAAGCCGTCGATTTGTATGTCTATCGATTTGCAGAAAAGAAAGCGGTGCAAATCGGGAGAGTTAGTCGTACATTGAAAGAAACGTCAGTGGATTGCATACTCAATATTTCGCAATCAAATTTTACTGCTGAAAAGTTGGCGAAAATTGCGGAGAACCAAAATATACAAATGAGGGTTTCGAGTCAGAAAACAATTGATTTCAAGATCGGCGATGAACCCTATAGTTCATTATGTGATTACATGGAAAACTGCGAATATACGTGTAGCCCGTCTGCGACCGTAAAAGGGACAAATAGAGATACATACCAATCCTATTATGCAAAGACAAATAATGATAATATTATGAAAAAAATCGCCGAATTATATAGAGAAAAATCGTTTTATAAGCGTGATCATCTCATCAAAGAAATCAATCGTATTCGACCCTATCCGATTGAACAGATATATCATGCACTAAGTATCTTTATTCGTAATAAAAATGAATATTTGGTGGATAAGTATGGGAGAATTGGCAATTTGACAAACAAAGATGAATACTATGTGTTTCAACCAGTGGAAATAACCGATCCCAATTCGTCGATTTATGAAAGATCTGTTCCTGTTGATTTTAAACGACGCGATTTTGTTCTTGAAGTGCCTACCACATTTATAACAGAGGAAAAGATGGATACCGAGAAAGATAAAGGCAAAGACAAAGGAAAAGGGAAATCCGCAACAGAAATAGAAAAAATAGGGGATGGACATGAAGAAGATGATAAATATGAAGATGCAATTGGTCTAATAAATAAGATGGCTTCGCAATACGATATTGTATTTTCTACAGTCCGACAAAACATTGCATCGGGAGAAAAGAACTGGTATAAACATGCCAATCATGTTATGGATAATATTCACGCCGAGTATTTTATTCCCATGGATACTCTGAAAGAATATGTACTATATCATATGCTTGATCTAACCATGTTTGATAACAAACTTGTATTATTGAAATATTTATTATCTCCAGATCGTATGGAATTAGATACACATATTGAAACCGAGATTATTCCTATATGTTTAAAATATTTTGACAAGAAAATGATGTTTGTTGAAGATACACAAATAGTCTTTTTAACAAAGGATAATGTTAGCAAACTATATATACGCGAGGGTGCAACGTCAGAGTGGGAAGAAGCGGATGCGGAAGACTATAAATACTATGAGAGTTTGATTTCGCGATTTGTTATTCCCAAAAATAAGATTAATGGAGATATTATTGGCTTTGTAAATATGTTCAAAAACAAAGATATGGTTTTCAAAATAAAGGATGTTCGACAAAAAAGAAACAATGTAGGAGCCCGTTGCGGAGATAGTACAACAAAATCAGATGTTGTAAAAGCACTCAATTCACTCGTAAATGATGATAATAAGTATGATGAGACATTTCATATTGGACTATGTGTATTGATAGAGATGCTTTTGCGTTGGTACTCAGAAATAGAAAAAGACGGCAAAATCTATTACTTTGATCCAGAACAAACGTTTGTCAATAATATTGTTAAGACTTAGTTAGTACTCCAAAAATCGTAAAATTGATTATATAAAAAAGATAACTACGAATAATATAAAATCTATTTGTTATATTATTGATCATCAAGAAGAGAATGTCCGAAATCCAGAAGAAGAAGACTGTAGTGAAACAAACGGGTAAGATTTATGGCGTCTATATACGTTCGATTTTGAATCAGAAGGTATCTTTGTTGATAACCGAGATTGGTGAAAATGTTCGTCAAATACTGGAACAAAAACTAGTTCAAATGAATGAGGGCAAATGTATCCGAGAGGGATATATTAAGCCAGGATCGGTTAGCATTACGAGTTATTCAAGTGGTCTTGTTAATTCCGAGTGGATTGTATTTGAAACGGTGTTTGAGTGTATGGTGTGCCATCCGGTGGAAGGAATGCTTATTGAGTGCGTCGTAAAAACAATTACAAAAGCCGGTATTCACGCAGAAGTGGTTGAAAATGATATTGTTCCTGTTGTCGTATTTGTTGCAAAGGACCATAACAATATGAACAAACAATTTAATAGTGTTGTGGAAAACCAAAAAATACTTGTGAAAGTTATTGGCGCTCGGTTTGAATTGAACGATCCACATATTTCTGTTATTGCGCAATTATTAGAACAAGAAAAAGAGGATGCAGCAAAGACGCGCCAAAAAATGGGTGGTGGTTTAGCAAAACTAAAAGTATATCCAGATGACTCTGATTTACTTGGGCATGGAGGTGGGTATGAAGATGATGAGTCAGATGATGAATAATAATAGAATAATAATATGAACCAAAAAATTGATATACAAATGTATTTATGTATATTTGATCATCAATCTACCCAATATCAAGTCGAGGAAATGGAGTTTATCGGTCAAATGGAGTTTCAAAATTACAGAGAATATCTACTTTATATGGAAAAGAATTATGATGAGGAGGAACAAATTATTATAGAGAATTTCATATCTTATTATATCAATAAATATAGAGGATTTGGCAATGGTAATTGCGAATATACATATCAAGAAGATTTGCAAAATGATATAACTGGTGCATTACATCATTTTGCGTTAATCGGATTTGAATTTGAAAAAAAAAGACATAATGAACGCAAACAGAAACCTATTTCTAATATATAATATTATTTATTGTTTGTAAGTATTATTAAAATTAAAATTAAAAGGTGTATAAAGATATAATGTTATTCTTCCAATTGATAAGCTTCTAAAACTTTACAATAAAAATCATACCAGTCATTTGGTATATTAAATAATGGGAAATGCAATTGTATATTATGCCATTCATTTGTCATTGTAAATAATTCTTCATCTAGATTAATTATATATTTATATTCAATCATAATGTCTTTTTTATGAATTTCTTCTATTATTTTATATTCATGATTTGGATTCTTTAGAGTTTCTTCAATACTGTTATAATGTATATCTCTATTATAGTCATCATATTTTTTATCTTCATTTATTAATAAAATAAAATTATCAATTAATTCAATTAATTGTTCAAGATTATATTTTTTTAATTCTTCAATCAATCTACTGCATAAACCATATGGTATATCTGGATAAGAATCAGCATGATTGTAAAATACATAATATTTACCTTTATACTTAAAAATAAACCACCCCCGTGTTGACATTTATAGACATTTATAGTTAATCATAAAACATATCTTTATTTCAATTTTTATGAAGTTGCATACTAGGATTTTGTTGGACATAATCGGATGAACCCCAGAATTGTTATCATCATCTCCATAAGCTGCTTATACTATACTATACTATACTATACTATACTATACTATACTATACTATACTATATTTCAATCCAAAATATTTCAAAAACATATAAACATATTATTCCATTATAAAGAATACAATCTATAATAGAACAGTCATGCACGAAACCGACCTTATTGAACTAGATAAAATGAAGACGCAAATTGAATCGATGACCAAATTGCATCATATCGAAATACTGAAAATACTCAAAAAAAATAATAACGTGAAATTGAATGAAAACAAAAGCGGCGTCTTTGTAAATCTATCTTTTTTACCAGAGGATATTATCAATGAAATGAAATCTTATGTGAATTATATTTGCGAACAGGAGAAAACAATACAAACATTTGAAGCACAACAAGCTGAATTCAAAAAGACGATTGACATGGAAACTAACGAATACCACGTGTAATGTATGGTATATTTAACGCGCACTAAACATGTATGGTGTTCTTATACAAAGAGTTTCTTTTTCATCCTTATTTTTATGATTGCAGCTTCCACATTTACAATCGCATTTGCATTTGTGATTGTAGAAAAAAGCTCTAAACATAAACATATGGGCAAGAAGGGCAATGAGACCAAATATCAACGCATGAGTAGCTGCCACTCTCATTTTACTTCCTGGAACAGTAAATAATACACCAGGAGTTATCAGAAAAAAGGCAATCGCATGTGTAAAAATAAGCGCAAGGTAATATGTAGCAACAATGTACATTATACTAAATATACATTGTTCAAATATTTTCTTGTAAAATAAGATTTCCGATTTCTTATTGTTTGAGTATATAACCCTTACCTGATTTAACAAATACACCTATTTTCAATAAATCTCCATTTCCAAGGAGAGCCTGATCATAACTGTCTTTATCATACACATCCAGAGTCTTTGGATCAAACACATAGACAACTCCATCAATCGGTTTGGTAAGTTTCAAATTCAGTTTTTTCTTTCGAACATTCACATCGATGGTTTCTCCCATATCTTTCTCAATCTCAGGATAACTTGCAAATGAATTGGACTCTACTTTTCCGAAACCATAGCATACAAGTTGTTCATCCGCATTCACAATACCATTATATACACTACAGTCAATCGCCGTTTCTTTCACAGAATCTAGCAATACTTTATTGATGTTGTACTTGATCGTCGAGGTATCGAGTAAAGACTCGTCTGTAGTAACTGGGCGACCGTCAAGACGACTAATGTCGCGACCCATCATTTCTATGTTTTTCTTATTTTTCTTTTGCTCTTCACTAAACACTGTAATGTATAAAAAGGCCTTTACAGTTCGATCTTCTTCGGGCAAATCTTGATGACTGCAAATACGGCGAGCTCTACCAATCGCCTGTTCAATGCGAACACGATGCCAGTACGGTTCTACCAAATGAACAAATCGTGTATTCTTCAGATTGATACCTTCGGACGAAGATGCCGTAATCATAAGGACCTTCAACACTTGACCGTAAAAATTATTGTCGGATGTTTCGCGCAATCGAGAAGTTATTGCGGATGGTACAATCTCCCAATTACTGTTGTATATATTGCGAATAATCTCTTTTTCTTCGGGAGTCTCTGTACCTGTATGTAAGGCGAAACGTGGTTTTCCTGCATCCTCCTCTTTTTCAATGAGTTCCCATGATCCAGAAGACTCGACTTTTCGAATACGCAATTCTGCAAAACCATTTGCTTTGAGAGCTAATCTCAAGATACCGATTCCTTCAATGGTACGGAATTGACTATATACCAAATGAAGACCCCGATTCTCCTCATCGCGAATATTATTAATAATTTGTAGGAATTTCGGACTATACAGTTCGAGTTTTTCACTTGATAAATATTGTTCTTCGGGAGATTTATCAATACTGTCCTCTAACATTTTCATGGCGGCAACAATACGTTGTTCATATGTATTTCCCTTCAACACTTTTTGTTCAACTGCTTCAATATCCTCGGGAGATGCATACTCGTCAGCTTCCACTGCTTCTTTTCCAAATACATCATCTAAGATAGTTTCTGCATATTCTCCAACATGTTCAGATTCTTCGTCTTGACCCGTGATACCTACCTTTGATTTATCTTTGTCTGGCATGGGGCGGCCGGGTGGATCCGGGAATGCGAAATTACATGCGGCGCGTGAGAAAATACGGTAGGCCGATGATATATTAAACAAATCCTTTACGTTATCACCTTGTTGTTTTACGTTGCTTCTTCGACTCTTTTCGTCCTCGGCCTCTTTTTGACGTACCTTTTCATATATATTAAATTGGTATGAACTCATTTGTACTGGCACAATATGTATATTGTCATTATCGCCTGTTTTAATAAAACGCGGCAATAGTTTTTCTTGAGCACTACGGAAATAGGAAGATAGACCCAATACACGTTTCTTGAACACATTCTCATTTTTGACTTGAATGGTTTCGTTGTCAATAAACATATTCAAGAATGCTTCTGAATTATCTGGAAGTGCTTTCAGCAAATCAATACGAGATCCTGCTGGAATAATTTCAATATGATTCATAGCAAGGATTCTGCGAACTTCTCTCTCAAAATCGGCATCGCTTATATTTCCAGACTCATCTAATGATACGCCAATATAGTCATCTTCTTTATGCACCGAACCTCCCTCATGGGGATCTACGTAAATACGATCATTATATTCAATTCGTGCCTCAGGTTCTATTTCGTCATCTATAGGTATATTTGTATTTGTGTTCATATTTGTATTCAAATCCTTCTCATATCTTTTCTTGGTCTTATTTTTTGGTTTTATTACACGAATCTTCTTTTTTGTTGTCCCGCCGACCTGAAACAAACTCATCATTTTACCGACTATACCTGTATTTGTATTTTCTGAACCCCCTTTTTGGGCCTTGGCCTCTGATTTATATTCATTCACAAACCCATACGGATTACGCGTAATCGTTAATTTATTTGTAGAATACTCAATATAGTCATATATGTTTAGTCTCTCTTTCTCGAACATTTTGATAATTTCATCTTTGTTCAATTTGAAATTGGGAGGTGCGCTCGATTTGATATTCAGCTGAAATGTCCATTGCTTAATGTATCCGCGCAATATATTGAACAATATACCCAGTTCATTTGGATAATTAATAATGGGGGTACCGGTTAGCAATACTATCTTTGCATTAGTCGCCTTCATCAGATAGTCGTATAGCTTATACGAGAGTGTATTAGGTTGATTTACCTTATTCACAACGCGACTAACAAAATTATGCGCCTCTTCAATAATAACTGTCTTATTATCAAACGGATTGATTGTAAAATCATTGGACCATTCTTTCAAATGACTCATACGAATACCGTTGTAATTGATAGGTGTATATTTTGCACGAATCATAAGATCTAATTGATCATTAATTTCCATTTGTTGGGAACTATCCAAGGATGTGAAATTGGCCTCTTTGTTAGAAACATCCACCATCCAAGCACCCTTCTTTTTCTCGACATAATCAGCGGGGAGTTGCAAGACCTCTGATAAAATGGATACATAATTTGGTTTTCCAACCGTTGATATGAACTCCCAGTATTGATTCTTTTTATAGAGATGATCTCCGCACTTCTTGATTTCATTGAAGAAATTCTTTTGCAAGGAAGCGGGTGTTAATAGTATAATAGGTTTTGCAGATTTCATACCTTCCGCAATGGCGATCGATGTGCATGTTTTTCCAGAACCGAGACCATGATATAAGAGAAGACCGCGATAGGGAGTGTATAAATTCAAGTAATCGCGGACAATCTTTTGATGCGTAAGCAACTCGAAATCGACAGTTGGATTGCTTGTTTGCTCGCATGATGCAGTTTCGAGACTTTCTACGATTTCTTTTTTGTAGGGACGAAAGAGTTCTGCCATTTTTTGAATATACATTTTTCGATTGTTCATGTAGTAATTGGAAGTTCGGACAATCATTTTTTCTTTTTTCGGCATTCGGGTAGATACCAGTTTTCTCCCAATACGCGTAATTTTACTAACACCTTCGTATTTTGATTCCTCGTATATTTTTTGGGTTTTCTCCTTTTCTCTATCTTTTTGGGGTTCGTACTTTTTTCTTTCTTTTTTTGCTTTTTCTTTCTTCACC
>Ga0194129_10005811_pt1 | contig 15490 bp, 13 predicted proteins | sample TA2KigCa35mmetaG_FD_150862 | JGI IMG/M metagenome (GOLD analysis project Ga0194129, IMG submission 150862) | Freshwater microbial communities from Lake Tanganyika, Tanzania - TA2015038 Kigoma Deep Cast 35m | ecosystem: Environmental > Aquatic > Freshwater > Lake | place: Tanzania: Lake... | reverse complement strand
CAAGTTTTCTTATAAGAATGTCCGGATAGTGAAAAACAGCCTAAATATTTCCTACTGGGGCGTCACGCACGAAGTCATAAGTACTCCTGATGGGACCAAATATGACCAAATCGACCGAAACACCTTGTTTATTAATGATATTGGCGACGGAGGAGCCAAGGCAGACAAGTTCATTCGCGATATCCGTCTCTTAACCGAGGGGCTAAAAGAGAAACCGAACAACGACCGCTACACATTCTATTTGGCAAATAGTTATCGCGACAATGGAGAGAGGGAAAAGGCCATCGAAACCTATAAAAAGCGCATCGAGATTGGTGGCTGGTTCGACGAAGTGTGGCAAAGTTATTACAACATTGGTCGTTGCTATATGTGGTCAGGAGAGCCCGAGAAGGCAATAGCATACTGGATGCTGGCCTACGACTATTTCCCCAAACGTCTCGAAAATATTTACGAGATTATGACATATTACCGCAACCAATCGAGACACAAGCTAGTATATGAATTTTATTGTATGGCGCTAAAACAATTGGAGGGCGTTGATAAATCGAAAATCGACTATTTGTTCCTACAAAATGACATATATGATTACAGGCTCGACTATGAATATACGATTTCGGGGTATTATTACAATCCGGACAAAATCGATTTGGGGGCATTATCGATGAGTGTGTTGTGCGCGCCGAACATCGAACGCGGAATTATGGACAATGTGATTTCGAATTACAAGTTTTACAGCGAGTCTTTGCCGGGGAAACCACTCACAATAGAGGCGCCAAATATGGTCGATGCCGGATTTGCGTCGAGCACCCCGTCGCTATGTTTCCACCAAGGCCGGCTCATAACCAATTATCGCCAAGTGAATTATTATATCGACGAAACCGGTGGATACGTGAATAAGGACAAAATCACTACACACAATGTGGTGGCATACCATTATTTGGACGATGCCGATTCGGATGATGAGAGGCCGACAATACCCGAGTCATTTGTGCTCGATTACAACAAGGAACACGACGCGCGTTATGTGGGATTGGAAGATGTGCGTCTATTCGAGCACAACGGGGAAACGCATTTCACGGCGAATCGAGGACTGCCCGATGGAACAATGCGCGTCGAATATGGAACCATTGATTATGGGCGCGGTTATGCCGATTCGGCTATATTGACGAAACCCGACGGCCAGAAACACATCGAGAAAAATTGGGTGCTTTATGCGGATGGCGAAACCAAATTGCGCATAGTTTATGGATGGTCACCGATGACATCCTACGAAATCGACGGCAATGTTCTTGTTAATAAATGCGAAGTCCAAACACCCAAGTTTTTCGAATTACTGAGAGGCTCGACAAATGGCATATGCGTGGACGACGAAACCTGGTTCATCTGTCATTTGGTGTCGTATGAAGACCGGCGCTATTATTACCACGTACTTGTGGCGATAAACAATGAGACAGGAGAAATCAACAGGTGGTCGCGATTATTCACATTTGAACGAACGCGAAAAGGTCGAATATGTGCTCGGGTTTGTGAAAAAGAATGACACCGAGTTTTTGCTGGGATATAGCAAAATGGACCGCACAACGGATTTCAAGATTATCGAGAAAAAAGAACTGGAAGAGCTATTCTTGTAAGCCCCTCCATTATTTTTCCTCTGGCTTCGAACTCACATTACGAATTACAAACATTTTGTCATCCGTACAATATGGACTATCGATTTCGGTCGACACCACATAATCATCAATCTCGGGGTCGATATGTTGGGTGGTAAATGAACTACTGTGTTGAGGAGTCAATGAATACACAGTATCATCGGGACAACCCCAAACAGTGAAACCGAACTCTTGGCCTTCAAGACTGAACACCGTTGAGTCGAGACCATTTGTTGAAGTATTATTATTTGCTGAATACAGATTTATAGTTGCCGGTCCATTTGTGTGTTGCCGCGTTAATCGCGATGGCATCGCACGACTTGGTATATTCGAAAATCCAATAACTTCCTCATTTAGCGTTGTGTTATGGATTCGCTCATCACCCTGCGAATGCTGTCGCGAACAACTGAACATATGTCCATACGACGTATCAATTGTTCTCAAAACCACCACAATATCATCGCACAGATTCTTCATAAATCGAATGTCTTCTTGTTTTTCCATAAACTCGCGCATTTCTTTCAACAGCGCCTTCATTTCGGCCTTTATCTCTTTTACTCTCGCATCATAACCATCTGGTTTCGGTGTTTCGTCCAAATCGGTGATACGCAGTTCTATACAATGTTTAGTAATATTGGACGCCTTATACAGGGTTTGAAGCGTTTTCAGGCGATATGCCATTTCAGGCATATATTCGTGGTGTCCATCAAAATGCTTACAGCAAATATCATCAGCCCCAGTTACCAAACCAATGCTAATACTGTTGTCGTCGTCGTCCTCGCCTTCAATCCTTCGAATATGATATGTTTTTGTATCCGACGCACATATATTGCCAATAAACAATGTACTTACCCAGCTGTCTGTTTTATAATCATATACTTCGCACCCTTGACACACCATCACAACATCATTATAAACATTGTTCAAAATGCCGTGTAATATTTCGCCATACGCTACTCCGGCCTTTTCTTTGTCCAAAATGAAATAGTATTTACTGCCCTGAGTGCCGGCAAGAGTGGAAAACATATATGGGTCGTGTTCGAGACCGAACCCAATAAATGTATTATAAGCATTGGCATCGACCAATTCGGCGAGCTTGATGGGGTCAGTTATGCCACTATTTGCCTCTCCGTCGCTCATAAATATATTATGGACCCGACCAATATGTTCCACTGGCATAATCATTTCCTTCAATGCAATCTCGATATTTGTCTGGTCGGTGGCATACATTTCATCAATACTTTTAAATAATGTGTCCATATTTTCGCGACTGACACGCACACCGGTCACAATCTTTTTTACACGCTGGTTGAAGGTACTTATACTTAAAATCACATCGCAATGCGCCGAATATTCGACAATATGCCGAATCATATTTCGAATCACGAACTTAATTTGGTCGAGCTTGGTGTTTTTGTCGCTACACAATTCATCCATTGAACCGGATGTGTCGGTCATAATATGGACATATTGGTCCTCTTGTTTTACATCGTGTAAATCGCTGGATTCGATGCCTCTATCTAATACGGCAAACTTGTAAATGCCGGTATTGAGTTTAGTTCCGTTTGCATCCTTCTCGAAAATAATTTGCGTGTTCATGGTTGTTCAATTTATACATTGATTTTGTACATAATAACAAAATCAATTTTTCGTGGGTGACGAAACACAAGAACCCTATAATAAATAGTATTGTAAATAAAACCAAATATCTCCTCTATTCGGTTGATAGCGAACCATTTCACACATTTCGCGATTCTTCAAATATACATTATTCATAATCGATTGGTCCTTGCCAATAAATCGTCCAATTTGAATATAATGTTCGAGCATCCCATAATATATCTGGTGCCATCGAATCAATGTGCCTTTGTCTCCAGCAAAAATACTGGCACTAATCCTATTCTTATATTGAAATAATGGCAAATCGGAGCGCATTTCGTCTTCGGTAAATGGTTCTACCATCATCAGCGTTATCTTATCGTTCGGGATACGACCCGGATTCGGCCATTTCACAAACTCTGTATTTGGGCGTCGAAAACACCCGATATCGCACCAAACAAACTTTTCACTAGAAAACGGATTTGCCTCTATTGCCCTCAGCAAGAAATTGGATTTCTCATTCCATATGAGATAGAGTTCCACGCTATGGATTTCGCGTTCGTGGTCGATATCCATATGTTTTCTAAATACATCAATATACCGGTAACAGTAGAAGTCTTCGAACCGAGTTGGTATCACGTGGGTTTGGGACGCGTGTCCAGCCAGTTCGCGAAGGCGTTGAATAAGAGGCACCGAAGACATATCGCAAAAAATTACCATGGGATTATCAATAATTAGCATATTCCGCATCCAGTTCAAATATTTTGCGTGAGAAGCCTTTGATTTGTCTAATTTAAAATATGCGGTCACAATTGTAGCTTTTGCCTCCATTATAATATAAAGCATTTTTGGTTTATATCAATATTACAAATATGAAGATTATTTTAATTGCGCCTGGTTATAAATCATTGCCACCAACTGGATGGGGCGCAGTGGAAAGCATTGTGTGGGATTATTATGAGAACTTGGTGAAAAAGGGAATAAACACGGCAATTGTAAATACACCTGACCCTAATAAAATTATCAGCGAAACCAACCAGCATATTATTGGGTCTGGAAAAGTCGCAGTATACATAATGTATGATGATTATATTGTGGTTGCGCCGTACATAAAGTGTTCAAAAATATACTATATGTCACACTATGCATATATCACCCAGCCTCAGTTTCGCAAAAAACAAGTCCATTATTTCAACAATATTTTCTCGAACGTTATCAAATACCAGAACTATATCACGATTAATGCCATAAGTAGCGAAATTGCGCAAATATATGAAAATTATGGCGTGAGCCAAGACCGAATCAATGTTATTCATAATGGGGCGCGCGAAGATTTATTCCGGTATTCGACCACCCCCACAAAACCGGGTCGCAGTGTATATGTTGCCAAAATAGAGGCACGAAAATGTCAATATAAATACCAGAGTATTAAAACTATCGACTTTGTAGGGAATTATCATGATACGCCGTTTGACACAAAAAGTCCCCAGTATTTGGGGGAATGGAACAAACCAACCCTCTATGATTCTCTCACAGAATATGGGAATCTGGTTCTCTTATCCGATGGAGAGGCGGACCCACTCGTGGTAAAAGAAGCACTCATAGCCGGACTTGGTGTAGTTGTAAGTGAGTGCGCTTCGGCCAATTTAGATCGTCGCCGAGGGTTTATTACAGTAATTCCAAATAGTCGTCTGGATGACCTTGTATATGTAGAGACCGAAATTGCCAAAAACCGCGACTATTGTGCGACACATCGAAATGAAATCCGCGAATATGCTCTCCAGTATTTTAGTTGGGACAAAATCGTGGAACGATTTATGGCAATAGCAGCAAAATAATATAGGAGGAACCCACATAAACTAACCATATTGCCATGAAAATATGTTTAATTGGACCGGGGATTATGAGTATTCCGCCACCGGGTTGGGGCGCAGTCGAAATATTAATTTGGGATTATTACCAGGCACTAACACATCTTGGACACAAAGTCCAAATCGTGAATACACCGAATCCCAATGAAATCGTTTATTTGGTAAATGCGGAAAACTACGATTTTGTTCATTTACACTATGATGTGTTCTATTATTTGATGCCGTATTTTCGATGTCGGCTGAAAGCTATGACGAGTCATTATCCATATATCGACAATCCAGAAAAACACGCTCACGACGGATATACAAGAATATTTGCCGATATGATATCCACGCGTGAATATTACAATTTTGTTTTGGCGGACAAAGATGTGGCGGCATTGGTACGTGGTGGTGCCGACCCCGCGCGAATACATAAAATCAAAAATGGAATCAATAGTTCGGCATTCCGGTTTACAGACACCGCGCTACTAGACCGAACCATATATCTTGGCAAAATAACTCCGAGAAAACGGCAATCCAAATACCAGGCAATAGAGGCTGTGGATTTTGTAGGAAATTGCGATGACTACGCATTTAACACAAGGAACCCCAATTATTTGGGACCATGGACACGAGACCAAATCCACGCAAATCTTACCAATTATTCGAATATTCTTCTTATGTCAGAAGGAGAAGCAGACCCACTTGTCATCAAAGAGGCATTATGTGCTGGTTTGGGAGTAGTCGTAAATCGACAATCCGCAGAAAATGTGGAGCCGGCCCCATTTATAACAATTGTGGAAGATGATGACCCAGATATTGAAACGAAGATTTGCGAGAATCGCCGGATTAGTCGTGAAAACCGCACGGCAATCCGCCACTATGGAGTTTCCAAATATGATATTAATATAGAGGCGGAAAAATACATAAATATAATCCGCAATATAGAAAAAAGATGAACCAGACAGCTACAATAGTTACAGCATTCTTTGATATTGGTCGAGAACAGAGAGGGGATGGGCGTAAAATCACAGATTATTTGAGCTGGATACAAAAAACACTTCAATTGAATTGCCAGCTCTATATCGTAACCGAAGAGAAGTTCCGTGCTTTTTTTGAAGAAAATCGTCCAGTCAAGTACAAGGACAAAACAATTATCAAGGTCATCCAGTTTTCGGATTCACATTACTATAAGTATCTAGACCGAATGCGGGCCATTGTGGAAACCCCTGAATACAGAGCCAGAATCGCATACCCAAACCGCGTTGAGTGCGTGCTTCCCGAATATAATGTGATACAATATTCCAAGTTTGATTATTTGCGAATGGCAATCGAGGAAAACCCATTTGGCAGTGAATATTTCTTCTGGTTGGATGCGGGGGCATCACGATTCTTCAATCAAATAGATGTGTCGCGTCCTTTCCCGAGTCCGGCGGGACTACAAGTTATCCAAGCGTCGGGAGACAGATTTATTGCCCAGGCAAGACACGATTTGGCCGAATATCCAATTGATGAAACACAGTTTATATGGACGGCAGATAATCTGATGTTTGGCGGAATGTTTGGTGGAAAGACTAGTGTGGTATTAGAAATGGGAAAATTGCTCGACAAAACATTCGTCGAAAAAATGCTGGACCAAGGGTGTGTTAATAATGAACAATTGACGCTGGCACTTATATGGAATAAGGAGCACGATAAGTTTGTACTGTGTCGCCATATGAGCCAACCTATTGCGCTCCTTGCGATTCTGGGGAAGCAATAATCTGATTATGTTATTTTTATCGGTAAATAACATAACGGATATGTTATAAGTAATAATATTTGCCTAATATTTTTTACCAATTCCAACTGGAACAACATCGACGCCCGATTTTGTCGGAATATATCGATTTGGGTCAATCACGCAAGAACCTTCTGGGAAATCGTACGACTCAAATGCTGAGTGACGACAACCAATAAAATATATTTTCTTATCAAGAATAAAATCGATTACATCTGTATCAATGTGCGGGTCATATTGTTCACAATCAATCCCCTTTGCATCAAGTAAGTTCTTTAATAATATTGCGGGACTTCCTTCAATTAAATTGGTTTCAGGTTTAAACGACTTTCCTAATATACAAACTGGTAAATTATGTTCCTTTATTTTGTCCTCAATTAGTTTCACAAAAAACTCGGTTTGTTTTTCACGCTTCTTCATAATAAAATCAAAATAATTGTACTCAATACCAAGCTCTCTATTCAACCATGACATGGCAATATTATCTCTTGGGTGACATCCTCCGCCATCTCCCATTCCGCCAGTTAGATATGCGGGCGAAATTAATCGTCGAGTTCCTATCTTCAGAGCATTCATAACGTCATCAACATTTGTATTAGGCAATAAATGGCACATTTCCATAATATTATTTGCAAGTACTAACTTTGTCGTGATAAATGTATTATATGAAACTTTGATTAATTCGGCGTTTTCCAATGTGGTTGAATATACAGCTGCGTTGGTAATGGTTGAATAAAACTCTTTGACCTTTACAGCAGCATCTTCATTGACATTTCCCAATAATATAAACTCTGGGTTGTAAAAATCAAACACAACTGTTCCCATAGCAATAAAAAATGGATTATAACACAAACTGACAAATGGAGACAATGTGGGTAAAATATATTTACGCAATGTTCCCGGTAAAACGGTTGATATAATCGTTACAATTTTATTCTGTTTGATATCATTCAACTCACTATTGATTGTATTAACACAATCAATCAAATATGTATAATCAAAATCAGCACGTTCATCAGGAATACTCACATGTCCTTCAAAACATTTTTTATGAGGTGTTTGAATTGCGACAAATATGATATCACCATGTAACAATACATCTCGAATACTTGATGCAAACTTTAATTGTGATTTCTCTAACATTGGCTGTAAAGTATTTTTACCAGTTTCATCCGTCTCTTTTGTAAATAATACGTCCTTTGGATGAACTCCTGGTACAATCTTGGGGTTAATGTCGTAGCCTAATATATCGTGCCCCTTGTTATCAATCGCAACTGCTACCGGTAATCCTAGCTTTCCTAGACCAATTATTCCTATTTTCATTATTATATAATAATGACAATTTGTTTATATTAAATTGGTAAAATATATTTATAAATTATTTATTACAACTTATGCATAAATGCCACCCAAGACGTTTTTTCAATGTATCGAATACATTATCCGGCATTTGTTCAAACCAAGGCTCTTTTACATACTCTCCGAGTTTGTATTCAGGGATTTTGTAAGGAAATATATGTGTTTGTTCAATGTTAATATTATTAAAATTACACAATAACTTTTGTACATCTTCATTCGTATATGTATACGCAATCGGTGTATTTGGTTGCGCTTCATATTGGTCTAATCCCTCATCAATCATTATTTTTTTCCAAGAGTTTTTTGCATATAACATCAGTTTAAATATTCCACCCGGTTTTAATATACGATTCACTTCTTTCACAATTTTGTCTGGATTCTCGGTATGATGGATTACGCCAAATGAATATACCATATCTATACTATTGTCTTCAAATATTGATAAGTCTTCGGCATTTAAAATGTGAAATTGCCCATTCAAATTATACAATTTAAATCGTTCTTTCACAATTTGAATCGCATTTTCTGTCAAATCAATACCAATGTATTCCTTACAATATGATGCCAGCATAAAAGCATCAGTTCCAATTCCACATCCAATCTCCAATACTCGTTTATTATATAATGTATCCAATTCCATAAATGGAATAATATGCTTCTCGACAAAATATCGTTTTTTTGTAACTTCGTCAAAATACTCTTTTGTATTTACCGGTTTTTTAGAGTGATTAATATTACATGGTTGTCGATTCCAATATTCTTTAACAATATCCATTATATGTATAGTTATTATACTAACTTTAAATAAGATTCAAATCAATATTAGTATTAGTATATATTTCACCAGTTAAACGTCCCTCATTTTGTCTTTTTACGATATTTTGAGTTCGTACTTTTGTATAATATTGACTTACACTTAGACCTTGTTTTACAAAATCATAATGACCCTTGAATCCATGAAGAAACGCACCCTCTCTTTTTCCTCTATGATATTCTGGGTTATCTTTCCATATTCTATATGGGAATCCATTTAATTCGAATAAAATAGACATCATGGTATCTTCATGTTCTGTAGAATATGCTCCCAGATTTTCACGTATATCTTCCAATGAAAACATTGCCTTTTTGCCGGTCAGTGTATTGCTGATAACACTATCATATACTTTATAAAATGCTTCCACGTTGACAATACTTCCACCACACCATCCCCATCCATTCAATTCCGCATTGGGTTGATGCTTGCGAATATAATCAAATACTTTCTTATCCCACATATTATTTGATTTTCCAGTATTTGAGCCACAACTAACACCAGATAAATAAGAACATGGGTAATATGATATCTTACCTTGACAAATAACATCTGGATGTAAATGTATCATCCATTCTGTTTTTGCAAGCTCACAACTTTCTCGAGCTCGGTTTAAAAACTCATACGAACCTTTAATATCTGGATAATGTAAACATATTTCGAGTTCTTTACGCAAATAAATACAATTATATTTTTTTGCCATTTCACTATAATCATATTGGTCCATACCATCATTTATTAAGACAATTGGTGCGTCGGGATAAAATTGTCGAATCATAAAAAATACATAGTCCCAAGCAACATGTTGATAACTACAAAGTCCAAAAAACCCAATGCTAATATCAATAGGGTTATATACATAAGGCGAGTTTAATATATGTTCATATTCTTGATATGATGGAAATTGCATGAGTATTATATGGTAGTATTATAATCTTTATATTAATATAAATATGATTCAATATATATTATTATAATGGAAAATTATCCTATTTTTGAAAAAGAATATATATCGGAGCGGGAATATTTTCTACATAATGATTTTGAAAAATACTTAAATTATACAGATAATATGGTTAATCATATACAAAACAATTCTCCAGATAAATCTGAAATACCACTTACATTCTACCCAATTGCAAAAAATATTAGGATACCTGCTTCATATATGGCAATCAATATTATAAATGGCCAATCGTCATATATTCAAAATATGCCGCGTAACGGCGAACCGCATTTTTGGAGACATACTAAACAAATGGGTGATTGGTTTCCGTGGTTGTGGGCGAGAAACCGTATTCCCGGTAATTTTACAAATGCGGATGGTTGGAAATATTATTTTGAAAGTTTTTTTAGCGATAAATCAATGCTAACGGCACCAAACAATGAGACAATAAAACCACCAGATAATGTATCTCTATTTTTTGTGTATTTGTCTTGTATTAAATATACATTTTGGTTGAATAATAAATATACGAGCCTGATGGAAAATTACAAAACACAGATGGCTTGGCCCACGGATTCATCCATTCTTGCGGTTCAAATACGCCGCGGAGAGACGTGTACCAAAGATGGTTCAATTACAGATAGACAATTTCTTAATTTAAATAAATATATTGAAGCAATTGATAAAATGTTGTTGGCAAATAGTTATGAATACATTTATATTTCAACAGATAGTGATTATGAAATAGATGAAATCAAACGAGTCCGCACAGAGTGGAAATTATTATATTTACCAATTGACCGGTCGCAGTTTTTTAGAATGAGCACACACCCCATCGATTTAGAGGTTGTATGCATAATGGAGCCACACAGGATTCCATTTGTAGTTGATTCCGGAATTGCTGACCTTTATTTTATAAGCCAATGTAAGGGATATATCTCGACAATATCATCATCTGAATTTTCCAGATGTGGTTGGTTTTTACAAATTGCTACACAAAAACAAATAACCCCCTATATTGATATGAATAATGAAATATTGGATATGAGTAAGAGAGATAAATTATTATTACTATAATTTACAATAAAAATCCATATAATTATATAAACAATTTTTGTATAATTATATTATAATGTCAGTTGTAACAAATCCTCGTGTAGCCGTTTGTATTTCGGGACAACCGCGCTGTGCGCTGAAAACTTTTCCTTACATCTACGAAAATATCATCCATCAAAATAATGCCGATGTTTTTATTCACATGCATCACGACAAAACGAATCCATATATTGAGAAATCCCATATGGATAATGGAAATTGCATATTGGCAACCGACATTGATGACCAATTGATAGCTCTTTATAAGCCGGTTCGATATTTGGTGGAGGCTCCGCGCGCATTTTCCAAACCAAATCTAAATGTTCCCGAACCCCGTCTCAAAAACTTCCAAAAAATGAACGCTCACAAAGGCTGGACAGATGCCGAATGTAAAGCACATATGATAAAACAAATGACCTCTATGTATTACTCGATTTACAAGTGCAATGAACTCAAAGAACTGTATGCGAATGAATCCGGGTTTGTATACGATTACGTAATTCGAATCCGGTTTGATTTCTTGCCAAAACAACCAATCATATGTAAGCATTTAAATCCAAACACAATCTATTATGCTGAAATTGGCCAGCTAGACGACCTCATATCAGATTGGTTCAATATGGGAAGCAACGCCATAATGAATGTATATGCGTCCCTCTATTTAAATATGGAGTATTTGAACACATTCCAATACTATAAAAAAGAACAGAGGCTGCCAAATACATTAGAACCATCGAATATTTGTGGCGGTATGTCTGAGTTTATGTTGCGAGATTTATTCTTTATGTATCAAGTCCCCAAATGTGCATTAAGGATTGCATGTGAATTATCATTTTAACAAAAAACATGGAGTCAAATAATATTACAAATGTAACCCAATTGAACAATGCGGTTGGAGACACATGTCGCGATTGCACTATGTCAAATCATATACATGAGCAAAATTGTACAGTTAGTTATGATGAAAATGTGAATAAAGGAATGAATTATGGTGACCTTCCGGGAAATAAAATAGCAATATACTCAAAAACAATGAAACAATAAATAATATAATAAATAATTTATAAACAAAATATAGCAATATAATATGAACTATATTTTATTATGTGGCGGAATTGGCAATCGATGTGGCGGATATTCTTTACCAAAACCATTGAATTACATAAATGGAAAGCACATGATTGAATATATCATTGAAAATATTCCGTCAAATAATATTTATATAATATACAATGTTTTTTTAGACACATACAATTTCAGAGAAATAATAATAAACAAGTTTAAAATGCGAACTATCCATTTTGCTCGGGTCGATTATTTGACTCGCGGCGCAATTGAAACCGCATATATTGGAATCAAACAATTCAATATCTCAAATAGTGAAAATATTGTTTTTATTGACAATGACAACATACACTCATTGACCGAATTAGCCAAACAGGATACCGACTTTATTTGTTATAGTATTGATACTACAGATAAAACTAGCTTTTCGTTTATTACAATTGAAGGAACCAACATTATAAAGATTGAAGAAAAAGTAAAGATATCGGACAATTATTGTTGTGGAATATACGGTTTCAAAAATAAGGATAGTTTTTTACAAGATGCGCTTGATATCATAAAATCAAACAACAAGACCAAGAACGAGTTTTATTTTTCACAGTTATACAAATACAAAATAGAACAAAAGCAAAATATAGCGCCAATTTTAATAACAAAAACCACTCATATTGGTTCAATAACCGAAATAATGACAAATAACACAATCCTTCACAAGAAACAATTACGAGTCTGCTTTGACTTGGATAATACACTTGTTACTTATCCAACAATACCAAATGATTATACATCTGTGAAACCAATTACAAATACAATCAACATGTTGAGACAATTAAAAAATGAAGGGCACGAAATCATTATTCACACGGCCCGAAGAATGCTGACACATGGAGGAAATGTTGGCAAAGTTATAAAAGACATCGCACTAACTACAATCAATACATTAGAACAATTTGGTATTCCGTATGATGAACTCATATTTGGAAAACCGATTGCGGATATTTATATTGATGACCGCGCAATAAATCCATATATAAATAATATATCGTGGTTCGGATTGTTTGTAAATAACAATGGATTTATACCAAATAAAATGGCAAATAATAAATATAATACGATTACATTGAAAGATGGCATTATTACAAAGGTCGGTCCGGAAAGATTCATGAAGGGTGAATTATACTTTTATCAAAACATTCCACAATCCATGGTTTCATTCTTTCCAAAAATGATAAATTATAACAAAATTGACGACAATGTCCAAATAATGACTGAATACATATTGGGTATACCTTTGTTTTTCTTGTATAAAAATCAATTAATTACCACAAAAATAATTGATGATTTATTTAAGATATTACAGCAATTTCATGGCGACAACAATGTTAAAATAATGGTCACGGAGGAAAAAGTGAAACAAAATTACATTGATAAATTGGCAAATCGTTTTAATCCCATTGATTATCCATTTGAAGATGCTGAACAAGTATTGGCTGGTATTATTTTAGATTTAAAAACAAATTATGACGCAAAAATAACGGGTTTAATCCACGGTGACTTTTGGTTTTCTAATATTTTATTGTTATACAATGATGAATATAAGTGTATTGATATGAAAGGAATAGTATATGATACATTAACCACAAATGGAGATATTTATTATGATTATGGAAAATTATACCAAAGCATTCTTGGCTACGACCTGGTTTTAAATAATTGCGAGTTAAACAAAGAGTATATTCAAATAATGAAGAATTATTTTATACAAAAATGTCAGGAAAATAATTTAAATATTCGTTATTTAACTGCTGTGACAAAGAGTCTTGTATTTGGAACAATGCATTCGATTGATGAAACACAAACAAATAAAAGAAATATTTGGGAGTTTATTAAATATATAGAATAAATATTACAATTTTATGTATAAAAATAATAAATAATATTTTATATTATTTACTATCTAAATTGCTCAATTTACATCTTGGGGCAGTCGATTTACATCTTGGGGCAGTCGATTTACATCTTGGGGCAGTCGATTTACATCTTGGGGCAGTCGATTTACATCTTGGGGCAGTCGATTTACATCTTGGATCCATAGAAAAACCACAACAAAATACTCACTACACTTCCCACAACAAATCCGTTGCCGGCCGCCTTTAAACTCTTCCCCATTGTGTAGTAGAAAATCGCGGGAAAAATCAAGTACGTAAGCACAGCATAAAAGGCCATAATTCCAGAAAAGAGCGAAAAATCCATAGTTATATATTACATATCCAAATTATTCACTATAATCGGGTCCGCCTTATTCGGCACATACAATGCCAGCGTACATCCATCAACACACAAATCCCGCACCAATGTCGTATCAGGTCCCAGCAGAACTCCTTTCCACGAAAGACTCACATTGTGTAATCCCAATAAATCCCGAACACACGTTTTGATATTTCCCACAGTGGCCGCCACAACTCCCCTCTCAACACAATCATCTCTAAATAATACTGGAATCTCATAGAGGGAAGCCCGCGGGTCCCGTATTAACAAATGATAATGGGGCAAATCCTCATTCTCGTGACAAGGCATATATTCTTGGGACCACAACTTATTTAGCAGTTTTTACCTCATTCACAGGTTCCCCTGCCGCCCCGCGAAATGTTTGTCTGTGCCACTGGGTGATTCCATGTTCCGCAATCCCATTTAGATGAGCCTTGGTCCCATATCCCATATTTGTATTCAAACCATACCGAGTCGCCAAATCCGGATAGCATTCGCACAAGTGTTCAACATACGAATCACGCTCATTCTTTGCTAAAATCGATGCCGCTGCGATTGACGCATACGTGCCATCGCCTTTCTCGACTGTTTCGTAATTAATTGTGTCCAGCGTATTTGTGTCATTATTGAAACGTGTATATGGACGAAAATAATTGCCATCTACAAGGAGAAGACCGCAATTTAGCGTGAATCCATATTTCTGAAAAAGTGTGGCCGAAATGTGGTCCACGCAAATATGCATGGCGCGAATAACACAATTTAGGATTCCTTGGTTGTCGATTTCGGCAGCATCCATATAATGAATATGCCACGCAAGAGCATTCGATTTAATATAAGAGGCAAGTTCGCCAATCTTCTTACGAGACTTGATTTGTTTGCTGTCGCGCATCCATTCATAGTGGAAGGGCTCACCGGATGCCTTTTGGTCAGGCATAGCCAATGCCTTTTGGTCAGGCATCATAGACACCTTTGGCTCAGATGCCTTTGGGTCAGGCATAGCTAATGCCTTTGGCAAAACCACTCCCGCCACATATACCCGCCCAAACAGCGGTCCCCGTCCCGCCT